>Ga0210040_10001490_pt1 | contig 35321 bp, 19 predicted proteins | sample CryGeyCG12114_NA_FD_185462 | JGI IMG/M metagenome (GOLD analysis project Ga0210040, IMG submission 185462) | Groundwater microbial communities from aquifer - Crystal Geyser CG19_WC_8/21/14_NA (SPAdes) (version 2) | ecosystem: Environmental > Aquatic > Deep subsurface > Groundwater | place: USA...
GATTCGGGTGTGGGGCGGCGCGCTGGTGGAGCGCCCCGAGTTCTACCAGGCCTGCGACAAGTACGGGATGCTGGTGATGCAGGACTTCTGGATGTCGGGCGACGCCAACGGCCGCTGGGTGGACCCCCTGAAGCTGGAGGACCAGTGGACCCGCCGCCAGTACCCCAACGACCACCAACTGTTCATCAAGTCGGCGGCCGATCAGGTGAAGATGGTGCGCAACTACGCCTCGCTGGCCATCTGGTGCGGTGGCAACGAAATTACCCCGCCCAAGGACATCCTCACGGCGTTGCAGGATTCTATCCTACCCAAGCTGGACGGCACGCGCTGGTTTGTGCCCTACTCCAACTCGGATAGCATGTCGTACAACAACCAGGGCGGCAACGGCGACGGGCCGTACGGTATTCAAAACCTGCGCAGCTTCTGGGAGCACCGCACCTACCCCTTCAACTCGGAAGTGGGCTCGGTGGGGGTAGGCGATGAGGAGTCGCTGGCGCGGTTTGTTCCGCCCGCCAATATGGTGCCGCCGCGCTACCTGGGCGCCGATAAAAAGCCCACGGAAGCCGTGGACTCGGTGTGGCAATATCACCTCTACATTGGCTACGAAGACCACCTACTACCCTACGGCGCGCCCAAAAACGTGCGCGACTTCGGCCTGAAGGCCCAACTGGTGAACTACGACCAGTACCGTGCGCTCATGGAGGGTTTCAGCGCGCACATGTGGGAGTGGTACACGGGCAGCATCATTTGGAAAACCCAAAACCCCTGGACCGCCCTGCGCGGCCAGATGTACGATTACTACCTCGACCCCAACGCCTGCCTCTACGGCCTGCGCACTGGCAGCGAGCCGCTGCACGTGATGTACAACCCTGTAGACAGCGCCGTGGTGCTGGTGAATAACACCTTCGAAACCAAGCGCGACCTGATGCTGGTGGTGGACGCCTACGACATGGCCGGCAAGAAAACCAGCCTGACGCAGGTAATCGTGGAAATCAACCCCTCGCAAGCCAAAAAATACCTGCCCATCAGCGGGGCCATGCGGAAGTTGGGTAGGGAAAAGGGCGTGTTCCTGAATCTGCAATTGCAGGACCTGAACAAGCAGCCGGTGAGCCAGAACTTCTACTGGCTGCCCGATGTGAAGGGGCAATACTCGGGCCTGCAAACCATGAACAAAGCGACGCTGGGCGTTCAGGCCCGGCAAACGGCAGCAGGCAAAGTGGAGGTGACGCTCACCAACCCCGCCAACCAGCCGGTAGCCTTCTTCAACCGCGTGTCTTTGGTGAATCAGCAGACCCAGAAGCGCGTGCTCCCTACCTTCTACAGCGACAACTACGTGTCGGTGCTGCCGGGGGAGCGCAAGACCATCACGCTGGACTACACGCCGGGCACAGAAGTAGGCACGCCGGTGGTGTCGGTGGAGGGCTGGAACGTGGCGAAGCAAGTGGTGCCAGTAGCGCAGTAGGGTGAGGAGGTTGCCCTCTGCGGGGCGCCTCACCCCCAGCCCCCTCTCCGAAAAAGGAGAGGGGGAGCCACGGCGGCACTGTTAGCTAGTAGCTGCTGGCTGCTGGCTTTTTATTGAACGAAGCTAACGACGAACCGTCAGCAGCTACCAACTCCGGTAACGGCTCCCCCTCTCCTTTTTCGGAGAGGGGGCCGGGGGGTGAGGCGCAACGTTGAACAACCCGCTTAAACGATGTATATGACAAGATTTTTGTGGTTGCTTCTTCTCCTGCTCACCACCGGCACAGCCTCGGCTCAAACCGCCTCTGAGCGCTACCCGCTGATTCCCTACCCCGCGTCGCTGACGGCAGCCACGGGCACGTTCACCATCACCAAGGCCACCCAACTCGCCCTACCCAAAGAAAGCAAACGCTTTGCTCAAGAAGCCGCGCACCTGCAAGGCTTGCTGGCAAATGGGGTAGGGGCGCCGCTGAAACAAACTAAAAAAGCAGGAGCGAACAGCATTGCGCTGCTCTACGACGCGTCGATAACGGCGCCCGAGGGCTACCGTCTAACCATCACGCCGCAGCAAGTAACGCTGGCGGCCAAGGAGCCAGCGGGTATGTTTCGGGCGGTGCAAACGGTGCGGCAGCTGCTGCCGCCTACCATTGAAAAAACGGGGAAAGACGCGGCGTCGCTCACGCTGCCCGCCGTGCAGATCGAAGACCAGCCGGCCTACGCCTGGCGCGGCATGCACCTGGACGTGGCCCGGCATTTCTTCGATGTTGACTACCTGAAGAAGTACATGGATCTGCTGGCGCTCTACAAGTTCAACAAGCTGCACCTGCACCTCACCGACGACCAGGGCTGGCGTCTGGAAATCAAGAAGTACCCCCTGCTGACGGAGGTAGGCGCCTGGCGCACCTTCAATAACCAGGATTCAGCGTGTATTGCCAAATCGAAAGATAACCCAGACTTTGCGCTGGAGTCCAAGCACCTGCGCCAGCACAACGGCCAGACGGAATACGGCGGTTTCTACACCCAGGCCGATATGCGCGACATCATCGCCTACGCCACGGCGCGTCACATCGAGGTCATCCCTGAAATCGACATGCCCGGCCACATGATGGCCGCTATCCGGGCCTACCCTTTCCTCACCTGCAATGGCAAAAACGACTGGGGCAAGCTGTTTTCGACCCCCATCTGCCCCTGCAATGAAACCACCTACGAGTTCGTGGAAAACGTGCTGACGGAGGTGGCCACCTTGTTCCCAAGCCCGTACGTGCACATTGGGGCCGATGAGGTGGAGAAAACCAGCTGGGCGCAGGCCGGGGCTTGCACGGAGCTGATGCAGAAGGAAGGCATCAAGGACGTGAATGGGTTGCAAAGTTATTTTGTGAAGCGCGTTGAGCGTTTTTTGCAGAGCAAGGGCAAGAAGATGATTGGCTGGGACGACATGCTGGAAGGCAGCATCGATGCCTCGGCCACCGTGATGTACTGGCGTAGCTGGGTGAAGGATGCGCCCGCCAAGGCCATCCGCAACGGCAACCCGCTCATTATGACGCCGGTAAGCACGCTCTACTTCGACAACCTGCCGGATAAAAACTCCCTGGGGAAAGTCTACGACTTCGACGTGACGCCCGCCGACCTGGACGCCGCTGCGGCCCGAAAGGCCATCCTAGGCGCCCAGGCCAACCTCTGGACCGAAATGGTGCCCTCCGAAAATCGCGCCGACTACATGGTGATGCCCCGCATGACAGCCCTGGCCGAGGTTGTCTGGACCAACAAGAAGCAGTACACGTCCTACCTCACCCGCTTGCGGCAGCACTACCCCCGCCTGGCCCTCCTGAACGTGCACTACCGCGTGCCCGATCTGGCGGGCTTCTCCGAAGAAAGTGTGTTCACGGACCGCACGACCTTGCAAGTAGAGAAGCCGTTGAATAACCTACTGATTCACTACACCACCGACGGCAGCACGCCCACCACGGCGTCGCCGGTGCTGCCCGCGTCCCTACCTATCACCCAGCCCACCACGGTGAAGCTGGTGGCCTACACGCCGGAAGGGCTGCGCGGCGACACTTACACCGTGCGCTACCAGCAGCAGCCCTACGCTGCGCCTGCGTCGGTGAAAGCCACGCAGCCGGGCCTCACGGCCACCTATTTCACTGGCTACTTCAAAAAATCGGCGCTGATGCAGGCGGCCAAGGCCAACGGTAGCACCACGGTGACCAGCGTGCAGGTGCCCAAGCAAGCCGAGGCCGATCAGTTTGGGGTGCAGTTCCGGGGCTACCTCGACGTGCCGGAAACCGGCATCTACACGTTCTACCTCACCTGCGACGATGGCGGTACGCTGCGCCTCGCTAACCGCCTGGTGGTTGATAACGACGGCCTGCACTCGGCCATTGAAAAAACCGGGCAGGTAGCCCTCACCAAAGGATTGCACCCGTTGGCCCTCGATTTTGTAGAAGGTGGGGGCGGCTACACGCTGCTGCTGAAATACAGCAAAGACGGCAGCGAGCCGCAGCAGGTACCCGCGAGTTGGCTAAAGCACTGATTTTATGAAGCAGCAAGAACGTCCCGATAGAACGTCATTTCGAGCTTGTCGAGAAATCTCGCGTGCTGATGATGGATACTATCTTTCGTCAGCACGCGAGATTTCTTCCGCTGGTCGAAATGACGTTCACTTCTCAATCATTTTAACAAGCATTAAGTTTAACTGAAGTAGTTTGATGAAGATACAACCCACCCGCTCTATCTGGTCTATTGTGGCGCTGGCCGGCAGCGTTGCCTTGTTCAACGCCTGCTCGGGTACTGCCAATATTGCCGGCGGATCCACTGCTCCTGCTACCATTCCGGCCCCCACGGGCCTCACCCGCTACGTGGACCCTTACATTGGTACGGGCTTCCACGGCCACGTATTTCTGGGGGCCAACGTGCCGTTTGGCGGTGTGCAGCTGGGGCCGGTAAACATCTCCGAGGGCTGGGACTGGTGCTCGGGCTACCACTACTCCGATTCCACTATCATCGGCTTTTCGCATACGCACCTCAGCGGCACTGGCATCGGCGACCTGGGCGACGTGGCCATTATGCCCACTACGGGCGCGGTGCAGGTGATGCGGGGCTCGGTGAAGAATAAGAGCAAAAGCTACGTGTCGTTGTTCTCGCACCAAGACGAAACCACCCGGCCGGGCTACTACGCCGTGCAGCTGAAGCGCTACGATATTCGGGCCGAGCTGACGGCCACCACGCGGGTAGGCTTTCACCGCTACACCTTCCCAAAGTCCGACGCGTCGCACCTCATTCTTGATTTGCAGCAGGGTATCGGTTGGGACCAGGCCACCGACACCCACCTCGAAAAGCTGAACGACAGTACTCTCGTCGGCTACCGCTTTTCCAAGGGTTGGGCCAGGGACCAACGGCTCTACTTTGCGGTGATTTCCTCCAAGCCCATGCGCGACTTCACCAGCGTGCAGGTGACTGATTCGCTGGGCAATACCACGCCGGCCAACAAGGGCAACCGCTTAAAAGGCGTCGTTACGTTCGCCACGAAAGCCGGCGAGCAGGTGAAGCTGAAGGTAGGGATTTCGCCTGTGAGCAGCGAGAATGCGCTGGCCAACATCCGGGCCGAGATTCCGCACTGGAACTTTGAGAAAGTGGTAACCGACGCCGATGCCGCCTGGAACCAGGAGCTGCAAAAAGTGACGATTCAGGCCGACACGGCCCGCATGAAAACCTTCTACACGGCGCTCTACCACACCATGATAGCGCCATCCGTGTTCAACGACCACAATGGCGACTACTGGGGTACGGACAAGCAGGTGCATAAAAATGCCTCGTTCACCAACCTCACTACCTTCTCGCTCTGGGACACCTACCGGGCGGCGCATCCGCTGTTTACCATCCTTCAGCCCGAGCGCGTGAACGATATGGTGAGCACCATGCTGGCCATCTACCAGCAGCAGGGCAAGCTGCCCGTGTGGCACCTGATGGCCAACGAAACCAACACCATGGTGGGCTACAGCGCTGTGCCGGTAGTAGTAGATGCCTACCTCAAAGGCTTCAAGGGCTTTGATGCGAACCTCGCCTACGAGGCCATCAAAACCACCGCCATGCGCGACGAATCGGGGCTGAAAGCCGTGAAGGAGCTGGGTTTCATCCCGGCCAATAGCGAGATAGAGAACGTATCGAAGGGCTTGGAATACGCCGTCGATGACTGGTGCATTGCCCAAATGGCCAAGAAAATGGGCAAGCATGACGATTACGCCTACTTCAGCAAGCGCGCCAAAAACTACCAGAACTACTTCGACAAGCGCGTGGGCTTCATGCGCGGGCGCATATCTCAAACCGAGTGGCGCACGCCGTTCAGCCCCTTCCAGTCGGTGCACATGAAGAGCGACTTCACGGAGGGTAACGCGTGGCAGTACACTTGGCTGGTGCCCCAAGACGTGGAGGGCCTGATTGGTCTGCTGGGCGGCGAAAAGCGGTTCACCCAGAAGCTGGATTCGTTGTTTACGGTGCAGGGCAACATGGGCGAGGAGGCTTCGCCCGACATTTCGGGCCTGATTGGAATGTACGCGCACGGCAACGAGCCCGGCCACCACATCACCTACCTCTACAGCTACGTGGGCCAGCCCTGGAAAACCGCCGACAAGGTGCGCTTCATCACCGACAACTTCTACACCACCAAGCCCGACGGCATTATTGGCAACGAGGACGTGGGGCAGATGTCGGCGTGGCACGTATTCTCCACTCTGGGCTTCTACCCCCTCAACCCCGCCAATGGTGCCTACGTATTTGGCAGTCCTTCCGTGCAGCAGGCGACCATCAACCTAGGCGGTGGCAAAACGTTGGAAATCAACGCGCAAAACAATAGCGCAGCCAACAAGTACATCCAGCGTATTACCCTGAACGGACAACCCTACCCCAAATCCTACATCACTCACCAACAGCTGATGCAGGGTGGCAAGCTGGTGCTCGAAATGGGCCCCGCGCCCAGCCCTACCTGGGGCGTAGCGCCAGAAAGCCGCCCGAAATCGGTGATGCAGTAAGCCGACCTATCCCTACCCTAACCCAGTGCGTGCGCTACACCTGCATGCCATGTATAAAGCCGGCTGCCTCAGGCAGCCGGCTTTCTTTTTGGTGACTATTTTCCGACGTAGTAGTGTAGATTTTCCTTCGCGATAATGTCGAGCGGTAAGTATTTGAGGGGAGAAACTTCCTTCTTGAATACCAGCTGATCGGCCAGCGCATACAGGCCGTAGTAGCCCTGCTCCTTAGGGTTTTGGTTGATCAGGAAATCAATGGTGCCCTCTTGCAGAAAGCGAATGTTTTCTGCCAGCAGATCGTAGCCTACCAGCCGAATATCGTCGGAATACTGTTGAAGGTAGGGCGCAATGGCATAGGCCCTGGACGTGCTGACAAAGATGCCCCGCAGGTGTTGCTGCTCCTGCGCCAGTAGCTCGGTAAGCTTGTGGACAAAGGTAGCCTCTGTAGGGTAGGGGAGGTCGACGCTGCAAATAGTGTTGCCATCTGTTTGTGAGGCAGGTAGTTGCGCAAAATAATCGCGGAAGCCCTGCTCTTTCTGGGTGACGTGCACAGAGTTGGCGATGTCTTCGGCAATGTGGGCAATGAGGTAGGTGCCCGGCTGCGTTTGCCCAAACTGAAGCAGCTTACCGGCCAGGTAGCCACTCTGGTAGGAGTCCTGGCCCACGTAGCTCAACGGGTTAATCTCCGTGATGTAGGTGTTGAACAGCACGTACGGAATCTGCTGTTGCTGCCACTGCTCAAAGAACGGCAGCGACTCGCGGTAGAACAGCGGCGCAATCACAATACCATCGGGGCGGGCCTGGGTAGCCAGCGCAATCTGCTCCAGAAAAGACTCCACCCGCGACATATCATAGGGATACACCGTGAGCACCACACCGTATTGCTGTAGCTCCCGCGCCGCCTTGTTGATGCCCTCCCACGGGGCCAGCCAGTAGGGGTCCAGGGTGTGGTTGGGCTGAATGGCTGCCAGTTGGTAGGTGCGGTTGGAGCCCAGGGTGCGCGCAATCATGTTGGGCTCATACTCCAACTCCTGCATCATCAGCAGTACTTTTTGGCGCACGTCCTCGGCCACGCGGCCGCGGTTGTGTAGCACTCGGTCCACGGTGCCTACCGACACATTGGCTTTTGCTGCTATATCCTTAATGCGCACTGCATGTTTTCCCATGGCTATATCAGCGCTTATCTAGATGAGGTACCACGCGTGGCGTGATAAAAATGAAAATGGCTATTTTGTAACGTATACGTAGTGGGTTGCTCTGCTACTGTGGACGAGCGAAGCCGGTAATCATCGTGCATTTCGGGCTGACGGGCAGCTACTATCCCACCATAGGTAGGTGGTAGTGCCCAGCAGACGCCGCAAGGTCGGTTAAATCCGAGCATCGTTGCATCGTCACGAGTGCAGATGTAGCTAGCCGAAAACCTTTGGAAGCGCTGTTTTACCAGATTCGTGCCACAAGAACCGCACAGTGATGTACTGTTGCTATCCTCAGAAAACCGGTGACAAGCATCTGGTTACTGGTAGTAAAACAGAGAAGAAACGGACTATCCTAGGCACAGCCTATTTCCCGTTGAAAGGTTGTTGGCCATAGTCCACTTTCGCTGAGTACAGTCCTAAAAGAATCGTTAAAGTATGACAATATATTAGATTCCAAGAATCTTGGTGCGTGTGCGCACACTTACCCATGATTTATTTGCGTGTGCACACACATTTTTTGTTTTAGCTATTTGTTTTATAAAGAAAAGGTGATTACGTTTGAGTTAAGTCGTTGGTAACAGCTTCTTAAAATACAGTTGAACGCAGCTTCAAACCAAGCCTGGTTATTATGCCTAGTAGTAAGCAGACAATTGGCGAGAAGGTGCTCTTGCCGGGCGAACAACCAGAAGAGCTTAGTTGAAGCCTACCAGAGTAGTCTTTGCTTCTTGAAAAAATCGTATTAAATAACCAAATGCTACCCTTTTGTTTTACTTTCTACTTTGCTGCACAACACAAGTAAAAGTATTGCTGAAAGCAGAAAATACCAGTGCGTGTACGCACACATTTCATTTCTCAAGTGGTTGCTTTGCTTAGTATCGTTCGGTATGTTTGAGGGTAACGGCTTATCAATTACTGGGAAAGTCTTAGTTAGGCACTCCCACGCAACTGCTCTGCAAAGCATATATCCACCAAACGCTCTGCTCTTCTGTCAGGCCACCATATAAGGTCTGTGTTTGCCTGTCTGCCTCCCTCCCCACCGCCTTTCCTGTAGAATACTCCGATATTTTGCTTCGCTTCTGACTATTAACTAGTTAGAGGTGAAATCAGATAGGGCGGACTTATCGTGTGCCCACGGGCCTTTCAACGCAGTTAACTCATCTTCACTCCCTCATACAACGCACCATGATAAGAAGAACTTTACAGTTAATTGTTTTACTCCTATTGCTGTGTCAGGCTCACGCCTACGCGCAGGGAACGAAAGTCTCGGGCAAGATAACCGACACCTCGAATGAGCCGCTCATCGGGGTGAGTGTAGTAGTGAGCGGTACCACGCAGGGCGCTACCTCCGACATAGACGGCAACTACACCGTGACGGTGTCCGACAACGCGAGTTTGGTGTTTTCCTACATCGGCTACATCAGCCAGACGGTAGCCGTCGGTGGCCGTTCCTCCATCAACGTTATCCTGGTGAATGATACCAAGCAGTTGGGCGAGGTAGTGGTAACGGCGCTGGGTATCAAAAAAGACGAGCGCAAGCTGGGCTACGCCGTGACGACGGTAGACGGTGAAAAGCTGAACGTAGCCCGCGAAACCAACGTGGCTAACTCCCTGCAAGGCCGCGTAGCGGGCCTGAACGTGGGTGGCACCAGCGGTGGCCCCGGCTCCTCGGCCCGCCTGAACATTCGCGGTGTAACGTCCTTCTCGGGTACGTCGCAGCCGCTGATTGTTATCAACGGCGTACCCATGGACAACACGGTGCGGGGTAGCGCCGGCGAGTGGGGCGGCGCCGACCTGGGCGACGGTATCGGCAACATCAACCCCGACGACGTGGAGTCGATGACGGTGCTGAAGGGCTCTACAGCCTCGGCCCTGTATGGCGCCCGCGCTGCCAACGGCGTTATCCAGATCGTGACGAAAAGCGGTAACCGTGGCAAAACCTCCATTGAGTACAACACCAACCTGCAATTCAGCCAACCGGTAGACAACACCGACTTCCAGACCGTGTACGGCCAGGGCAGCCAGGGCGTGCGGCCTACCGACAAAGCTTCGGCTATTATCTCGGGCAACACAGCCTGGGGTGAGCGGATGGATGGTCAGCCTACCATTGGCATTGATGGCCAGGAGCATCCCTACTCTTTGCAGAAGGATAACATCAAGAACTTCTACCGCACGGCCCCGTCCTGGACCAACACGCTGGCCGTGTCGGGTGGGGGCGAGAAAGGTACCTACCGCCTGTCGGTGTCGAACCTGGACAGCAAGTCGATTCTGCGCAACAGTGGTTTGGACCGCCGCACGGTTAACTTCAACACCTCGTACGATCTGACCAAGAAGTTGAGCTTCAGCCTGACGGCCAACTACATCGACCAGAAGGACCAGAACCGTCCCTACCTGAGCGACTCGCCGCTGAACGCCAACAACATCACCTTCCTGGCGCCCAACATTGATCAGGCCACGCTGAAGCCGGGCTTCGACCCGAACAACAACGGCCTGGAAACAGCCTGGAACTCGGATAGCTACGCCACCAACCCGTGGTTTGTAGTGAACCAGTTTAAGAACGACATCTCGCGCAAGCGTCTGATCAGCGCCCTGTCGGCTCGTTATGCTTTCACGGACTACCTCTTCCTGCAAGGCCGCGTGGGCTACGACTATTCCAGCGACCGTCGCTTCAACGTGACGCCCTACGGCACGCTGTACTCGAGCAGTGGTGAGGGTGGACTGGAAAACCTGACGCTGGGCTCGCGCCTGGAGCTGAATACTGACGCTCTGCTGTCGTTCAATAAAGACCTGAACCAGGATATCTCGGTGAGTGCCAGCGTGGGTACCAACTTCCGCCGCAACAACTTCGAAAGCTCCCGCCTATACGGTGGACAGTTTATCGTACCCTACCTGTACGCGCCTTCCAACCTGCGTACTCGCAACTCGGAGTATCAGTACACGCTGTTGGAAACGTACTCGGCTTACTACACGGCTGATATTACTTACAAATATCTGACGCTGAGCACGACGGGCCGCTATGACCAGTTCTCGACGCTGCCGCGCAACGACCGCAGCATCTTCACGCCATCGGTAGCCGGTAGCTTCATCTTCTCGGATCTGCTGCAATCGTCGGTCCTGAGCTACGGTAAGCTGCGCGCCTCCTATGCCGAAACCAGCGGTGAGCCAGCGCAGCCCTACCAAACGTCCTTCTACTACAACATCAACAACCCCATCACGGGCATACCTCGTGCCTCGTTCGATTCGCAGTTGCCCAACGCCAACCTGAAGCCATACAGCCTAAATGAGTATGAGGTAGGTACAGAACTGAAGTTCTTCAACAATCGGGTAGGCCTGGACCTGGCGTACTTCCGCCGCAAGACAGACGGTGAAATTGTGTCGGCCAGCTTGTCGTCGGCTACGGGTTTCGAAAGACGCTCGGTGAATCTGGGTTCTACCCTGAACCGCGGTGTAGAAGCAGCCCTGACCGTGACGCCGGTGAAAACAGGCGCCTTCACCTGGACGTCGTCGTTCAACATCACCAAACTGCACAACGAAGTGCTGGACATCGACCAGTCGGAAAATCCGTCGCCGCTGCAAACCGGCACATACCGTCCGATGAACGCCAACATCTCCATTGTAAAGGGGAAGTCTATTGCTCAGATCATGGCTTACGATTACCGTCGTGACGCGAACGGCAATATTGTAGTAGGCGCCGACGGTGTGCCGCTGCGTGGCACCCTGACGCCAATGGGCTCAGGCATTGCTAACCTGTACGGCGGCTGGAACAACGATTTCAACTATAACAACTTCAGCCTGTCGTTCCTAATCGACTACAAGTTCAACAACAAAGTTCTCTCGGCTACTGAGTACTACTCCTATGGCCGCGGCTTGAACAAGGCGACGCTGGAAGGCCGCGAAACGGGCGTGGTAGCCGTGGGCGTGAAGGAAAACGGCGAGACCAACGACATTGTGGTACCGGCTTATGAGTACTACCCAAAGTTGGCTACCAACATTTCGGCGCTATCGGTACTGGACGGCAGCTTCATCAAGTTTCGTCAGCTCACGTTTGGCTACACCCTCAACCAAGCCGTGCTGGCAAATACTCCTTTCCAGGCTGTGACGCTGTCGTTGGTAGGTCGTAACTTGTTCACGATTATGAAGCACACGGATAATATCGATCCGGAAAATACAATTTCTCCTTTGGTGGCTTACGCTGGTGTAGAAGGTGGTTCCTTGCCTTTCTCCAAAACGTACGGCTTCACGCTCAACGTTAAATTCAAGTAATCGGGAATATGAAAAAGCCATTCCTATTTATAGCACTCACCGCGGCGCTCTGGAGCACTTCCTGCTCCGAAGACCACCTGGACGAAGTAAATACCAACCCCAACGCGGCCTCGGCCGATAACCTCAACCCTAACTACCTGCTCACTGATGGGCAACTGGGCTACGCCAACACGGGCTATGCGCAGCTGCTGTATCAGGCCCCTGCCATTCAGGCGCTGGCCAGCACGTTCAGCTACTACGGCAACGGCGACAAGTACACCAACTCCGGTGGTTTCACGGGCTATCAGGCCCTGATCTTCAACAACGGCTACACGGCGCTAAGCCGGTTGCAGCAGGCCATTAGTGTGGCCAACACGCAGAGCCCCGAGCGTTTTGCCAACGTGATTGCCATCAGCAATATCATGAAGGTGATGATCTTCCAGCGCATCACCGACACCTACGGCGATATCCCGTATTCGCAGGCACTGATGGCATCGGAGGGTATTACCATGCCTGCCTACGACAAGCAGGAGACGATTTATCCGGCTTTGCTGACGCAATTGGAAACCGCTATCAATAGCCTGGATGCGGCAGCACCCTTGGCAACCGGCGACCTGCTGTATGGCGGCAATGTGGCGCAGTGGAAAAAGCTGGGCTACTCCCTGATGGTGCGCGTAGCGATGCGCATGACCAAGGTGAACCCTACCCTGGCTCGCACTTGGACTGAGAAGGCCGCGGCCGGTGGCACCATGGCGGCTACCAGCGACAACGCCATTGCACAGACCGACGCCGCCAACGGCGATACGCAAAACGCTTCCTCTGGCGCGCTGCTCACCACCGATGACTTCCGGGAAGTAAAGTGGAGCAAGACGCTGATTGACTACCTGCGCACCACCAGCGACCCACGCCTGGGCGCTATTGCGGAAATTCCGCAGGCAGGTGTCACCAACAACGCCAACCAGGGCCTGACCGGCAACACAGACCCCGCCGCACAGCGCGGCCTACCCAATGGCTACGACCTGGCCGGTGGAGATTTTGATATTCGCAAGCGTACTGATTATCCAGGTGGTACGGGTACCGGCAGCAACATTGCGCCGCTGGGCAACTACTCCCGCCCCCGCGTAAACGTGTACATCAAGCGTAACGCCCCTAACTTCCTGCTGACCTACGCCGAAACGGAGCTTCTGCTGGCTGAAGCGGCTACCCGCGGCTGGAGCGTGGGTGCTACGGCCGCCACGCACTACGCCAACGGCCTGCGCAGTGCCCTGGAGTCGCTGACGCAGATGGACCCGGCTGCTACTATTCCGGCCGCCACTATCACATCGTACGTGGCTGCCAACCCGCTGACGACGGCATCGGCTACGGCGGCGTATAAGCAGATCAACGAGCAGTACTGGCTGGAAACGTCCACTACCTTCAACTTTATTGAAGGTTGGAACAACTGGCGTCGCTCCGGCTACCCAGAACTCACGCCCGTGAACTACCCCGGCAACGTGACAAACGGCACCATTCCGCGCCGTATCGTGTATCCTTCGACGGAAATCTCCAACAACCCCAGTGGCTACCAGTCGGGCGTGTCCAGCCTGAGTGGTGGCGACCTACTGACCTCGCGGGTATGGTGGGATAAATAGTAGTGTATTTCTTACATAAGTAAAAAGAGAGGCTTTACCCCATTGCCTGGGATAAAGCCTCTCTTTTTGTAATAGGGTAAATCGGCTTATCAAAGAAGAATCGTACGCATGCAGCATCTTTTCAATTTCAAGACTTTCGCATCAGCAATGCTTCTGCTCAGCGGGGTAGGGCTATCGGCTTCGGCGCAGGACCAAAAGACGTTTCAGGGCTTGGAGCATCTCTTCACGCCGCCCAAAGGCTATGTGGTGCAGCACACCAGCCAGGCCCTCACCATGGATGGCAACCTGCGGGAAAGCGCCTGGCAGCAAGCCGCCTGGACCACCGACTTCGTGGATATTGAAGGCGCTGCCAAACCGCTGCCTACCTACCAGACGCGGGTGAAAATGCTCTGGAACGACTCTACCCTGTTCATTGCCGCCACCTTGCAGGAGCCGCACATCTGGGCCTACCAAACGCACCACGATGACATCATCTACAAGGACAATGACTTTGAGGTGTTCATTGACCCCGACGATAATACGCACCAGTACTTTGAGGTGGAAGTAAACGCTATCAACAAAATTTTCGACCTGTTCCTACCTAAGCCCTACCGCAACCAGGGCGACGCCCTCATCAGCTGGGACGTAGCCGGGCTGAAGTCTGGCGTGTCCATAGACGGCACGCTCAACCAGCCGAAGGATAAGGACCGGAGCTGGACCGTGGAAATGGCTATTCCGCTGAAGTCAGTTCGGATGGGCTTCCCGTTCACGCCGCCGGCCGAGGGCACGCTATGGCGTATCAATTTCTCACGGGTGGAGTGGGACACGCGGGCGACCAATGGTAAATACGTGAAGCAGCAAGACGCCACCGGCAAAGACCTGCCCGAGCACAACTGGGTGTGGTCGCCGCAGGGCGTCATCAACATGCACTACCCCGAGCGGTGGGGCTATTTGCAGTTTACGCGCCAAGCCAAAGCCCCGACTTTCCAACTACCTAGTTCTGAGCTGCGTCGGCGCTACCTGTGGCTGGTGTACTACCGGCAGCAGCAGTACCGCGAGAAAAATGGCCGCTATGCCGCCTCTTTGGCCGAGCTGAATATTGCGCCGCAAGTGGAGGTAGCACAACAGGCCAATCAGTTGGAGTTGTCGGCTACACCGCGGCAATTCACGGCTACCCTGACGGCGGTGGGCGGCCCTACCCTGCGCATCAACGACGAGGGCTTGGTGGAAACCGTGAAGTAGTGAGCAGTTGGTGCTTCCAACTAAGCGAGGAGCTGCATGAAATAGTGGTTGAGGTAGCGGGTGAATAATTTGAGAAAGAGCGGGTGTATTTTATTCGTAAGCGAAGGAATATTCTATAATAAGTGCCTTACTCAGTACGCAACTACATTGACTGATATTTCATGCAGCGTCTTACGCAATTTGATGGGCTTTACGGGCAAACGAACGCGCGCTCTAGTACCGAGTACTTATTCTCAGAGTTGCTGGAAACGCGCAGCCGGAGCTTCAATTGGGTGATTGAACCCCATATTCATGCTCGGCTGTTTCAACTTTTTTTGGTCGAAACGGGTGCGGTTACGTTGCAGGAAGCCAACCGGCAGCGCACCTTCGCGGCTCCGGTGCTGCTTCTGATTCCGCCCACGGCATTGCATGGCCTCACGTACACTCCCGACGCTACAGGGCGTATTCTTACGCTATCTGATGCGCTGGCAGACAGCGTGTTCCCGGACTTGCCGGCCCTAGCGCCTATGCTCGAAGCGGTACAATGTCTGACTTCCTTTGAGGAACCCTACCCGGTTGCACAGGTGCGAGGGCTGTTTGAGGAGCTGGACAAGGAGCTATTCGACAACCAGCCCGAGAAACGGCCGATGCTACAGGTGTGCTTGCAACGGCTGTTTCTGGTTTTGTTTCGCATTTGGCAACGTAGCAGAGCCCTGGAGGCCGCGCCTAATACGCCTTCACTTCAGTATTTCCGCAAGTTTCAGCAGCGGGTGCGGCAGGTAGGCACCACCCACAGCGTAGCCCAATTGGCCGACGAGCTGGCGATTACGCCCGTGCACCTGAATCGTATTTGCCAAGGTGTGGCCGGCAAAACGGCCAGCCTGCTAGTGCAGGAGCATATCCTCGACGAGGCCCGTAACTACCTGACCTATACTACCTATTCGGTATCCGAAATTGCGTATCAGCTCCACTTCGAGTACCCCAACTACTTCGCCAAGTTCTTCAAAAAGCACACGGGCCTGTCGCCAACGGAATTTCGGGAGGCACAGGCAGCATAGAGCGCATACTGGCAGCGCGTAGGCAGACTTTCTTCTACCACAGATAGGCTGCCTACGCGCTGAGAAGCTGTTGGAGTCGATTTTTGGATTCTTCTAAACCGCGTAGAGACGCAATAGCTGGAGTCCCATTGTTGCTGCTATTGACTTTCCAAGCGTAAATCGTTCAACGACGAGACTCCAACTCTTGCGCCTCACCCTGTTCCAGATAACTCAAACAGCTTCTGAAGGAGGGTCTACAGCAGCACCTGCACGCTACTCACTACAGTGAAGGGAAATAGCCGTGCGCTTGATAACGGGCTTGCCAGGAAAATCAGCGCCAGTTACCCCAGCAGCAGCATCGTTAAAGCGTGCGTTGTGCAATGGGGGTAGGGGCGACATTTAGCAGCATACTGCGTTGAAAATGGAAACGCTGCACGAAAAGGCACTGCCTATTAGGTTGTTAGGAAGTAGGATGTTTGCGAAGTTGGTTCTGGCGCCACGTCAGCAGCAGAGCCAGCAAGGCCAGCAGTGCCAGTCCGTAGGGCGCGTAAGCGGCTAGTTGCTCTACGCCCTTCGTTAGCCCATTGCTTTGATTAGTGAGGCGCTCTATTACCCACGCCACGGCGGCCACGCCAGCCAGCAACGCACCTACTAGGCGCACTACCTGGTAGGCGGGCGTGCGGCTCAGCAGCAACAGCCAGGGAATGGTCAGGGCAATGATGAACAACTGCATCAACTCGATGCCTAGGTTGAAGCCCAGGATGCTCAGCGCCATTGGGCCAGCCTCGAGGTGCAGGTTGGCTAGCGTGCTGGCAAACGCCAGCCCATGCACCAACCCGAAACCCGCTGCTATCCAAGCTTCCCGGCCGGGAAACAGGGGCCGCACCGCGTGCGCCGCCGATACCAGAATGGACACGGCAATAAGTACCTCAATAGGTTGGCTAGGTAGTCGCACCCAGCCCATGGCGCCAAGTAGCAGCGTGAGCGAGTGGCCGATGGTAAAGGCCGTCACAATCAGCAACAAGCGCTTGAGGCTGTAGCGCACACCGCCAAAACGGCCCCAGCGCCCACCGCGCACCAGTAGCGGCGCGGGTAGCAGCAGCACCAGCAAAAACAGCAGGTGGTCGGTGCCTTCGGCAATGTGCTGGATACCTAGCTGCACCATGGCCCGAAAGCCCGTCCAGACGTTGCCCTCTTCCAGGTTGACAGGCAACGGGTGAATGGCGTTGTTGGGGATATCCAACTCAATGACGCCTACCTGTGCCAGCGTCGTATCAGCTACTTGTCCCCGTTCCCAGTCCTGCTGCACCGCCACCATGATTTTGTGCGTCACTACTTGGTGCAGCACAGCGTCGTAGGCAAATAGAAACTGGCGCACGTTCTCGCCTGCTGGCGGCACCAGCTGCACCTGTGCGGTTAGCTCGCGGTAGGTACCGTTGATGGGGTTTTGGGTTTCGTGCACTGCCAGTTCTCCTACCGTTACGACCCATGGTTTCCCGTTGGGGCTTTGCGGGCGGATGTGCTGGGTGAGGTAGGCGCGCAACTCGGGGCCTAACCGCTCCGCCAGCTGTGCCGACGAGTCGTTGACGGCGTGCCCCCACGCCGCCTGTAGCTCATTGAGCGGAATTTGCACCTCGGCATCAATGCGGCTGGCGTGCACCGTCAACAGCACCACTGAGGTCGGCATAGGGTGCGCCACTGCCGCAGGTAGGCAGCCAAAGCAGACAAGAATCAAAAGCAGAAGCCGCTGCGCCAACCGGCCAGGACGAACAGAATGCAAGTGCATGCGTGTGTGGTAGAACCGTTAGTTTCCTCCGTAATCACTCACCCGGTCGCGCCAGACCGAGTGTGGGTACACCGTGCGCGGATAGGCACGGCTGGCCTGAGCATTCGAGCCAAAGTATGGCCCATCCAAGCGACTGTAATCACCGGTCTGGTTCATGGTGCCGCTGCCTGCGTAAGCCAGGTAGGGATTTGCTAGTTGAGCAGGATACTTCGCCAAAGGTTTCATGGCATCAGCCTAGCTATTGGGGAGAATACAACCAGCAGCCACCCCTTCGGGCAACTGCTGGTCTATAGGGTAGAGCTTCATGCTGAAAGCGCACTAAGAATTAGTTGCCGCCGTAGTCGCCAGTCCGGTCGCGCCACACGGAGTGCGGGTGGGTGGCGTTGCGAACCACAATACCACTCTGCGCGGAGTATTCAATCCAGACGTGCGGCCCATCCAGGCGCACGTAGTCGTTTTGCTGGCTCATGGTGCCGCTGCCCGAGTAGGCCACGTAGGTGTTATCCAACTCGGCGGTGTAGGTAGCCAGCACCGAAGCGGCCGTTTCACTATCTAAGTCGTTTACATACAACTTAATGGCATTCAGTACCAGGGCTTTTTGTGCGGCGCTCAGGTCACCTGCCTTTATGCCCTGCTTGGTGGTAGGGAACTGCCCATCTTTACCAGGGCCCAACAAAAGGTCGGTGAAGGTAGACGACGTTTTGGCCGTGGCCTGCTGACTGCTGCTCAGGCTAGCCAGCACATCGGCGAAGGCTTGGCGCTCCTGCTCCACCGGTTGGTAGGTACGGCCATTAGCCGTGACGGCCGCCATGGGTTCTACACCCCGAAATGAGGGCGTCACGCCTGTAATCTTGCCGCTGTTGTAGGTGTTGGCGAAGGCGTAGTGGTGGCCGCCAAACTGTAGCTCCCACAGCCCTGTGGTACTCGGCGTGCCCAAAAATGCCAGGTAGTAGTTGCTTGCACCGTAGGTAGTACCCCCGCCGTTGGCGGCCAGATAATCATCCGCTGCAAGGCCACCTTCCAACTCATCGTAGCCTTCGTTGGTAACGTTTTGGACCAGCACGACCGTCATTAAGGCTTTAGCGGCGGCTAGCTGCGTGCTGTTGAGCGCGCCAAAGCTGATGCCTATGCGCTTGGGCTGCGTGAGCGCCTGCGGAAAGTTCGACCACTTCACGGCATCGGTTTTGGAGTAGCTGAGCTGCACGGTGGCCAGCTGCGAGGCCGTCAAGGTCGATTTAAACGTCTCAGCCAAACATACCACGCGCGCCAGCCCTGTAGCCGACGAGCAGTCGGCAGTAGTGCCGGTAGCGTTTACCGTTAGCGCAAAGCTGCACGTTTGCCCACCGAAGGTGAGCGGGAAGGTAGCGGTGCCAGTACTTGCGGGCGTGCCGCTGATAAGGAAGGCCAGCGTGCCGTCGCCGCTGGCCAGGGTGCCCGTTTGCAACGTGGCTGTCAGGCCCGTTACGCCCGTGGAGGTGATTTCACTGCTGCCGTCGTAGGTGCTGCCGTTGCCGCCGGTGTAGGGAACAGTGGCCGTGCCCGAATAGGCGGCCCCGCTCACGGCGGTGGTAGAAAAGGTAACCGAGCTGCAAGACAGGGCCGTAACAGTGGCCGAAGAGGGTGTCGTCGTCGTGTCGTCGTTCTGGCACGAGGTAATAATTAGTGCGCTGAAAATCAGTGCAATAAATGTGCTAGGCAAAGAGGTGCGCATGTGCTGGATAGTAGTGCAGAGGAGCAGTTCCGTTACTGCTCCCATATGCATACAAACCTAGCGCCTCACCCTACTCCTGATCGGATACAAACCTGCCGTTTTCGGATACTTTCCGAACATGGTATGAAAGAAGGTGGATTGAATAAACGAGCCAAGGCTGCTGCATGCGCAGTTCCTACCCTCTAGCAAACAGTTTGATAAGGTGCCGCAGCCGGGATTGAAAGGCGGGACTCCTACCTAGAGCAGGGTAGTGATAGGAAAGATGTTTGATTTGTCTCTATGAAACATTGAATTGTCTCCGAGGATAACACGAATGCGAATCTACCTTTGTACTCATAAGGGTATAAAAATCAATTAGTTGATTGTTTTGACTGTGTCTTGAGCTTTCTTCTTGCTTTTATGAAAATCAACCGTCTGTTTACATTTGTTGCTGCCTTCGTATTCATGCAGCACCTGAGTTTGGCCCAGCAAACGACGCCTCCCGCGATGGGTGATAAGCCTCCTATGGGCGTTCGGCCTGCGGGTGGGAAAGGTCCTGGGGGCATGCATCAGGCAAATACTCAAGGCATTAAAAACAAGTTTCTGGATGTAGCCTACGCCCAGGCTTCGCCCGCCCAAAAGCTGGATATCTACCTACCCGACACCGGCAATGGCCCGTTTCCAGTGATTGTCTCTATTCATGGCGGCGGGTTTGAAATGGGCGACAAAGCCGACGGACAGGTGAATGCCATGCTGGAAGGCCTGAAGCGCGGCTACGCGGTGGTCAGCGTCAACTATCGGCTGAGCGGGGAGGCTGTTTTTCCGGCCCAGATTCAGGATGTGAAGGCGGCTATTCGTTTCCTGCGGGCCAATGCCAAAACGTACAAGCTCAACCCCGACAAAATGGCGAGTTGGGGTGGCTCGGCCGGCGGCCACTTGGCGGCGCTGTTGGGCACTACGGGCGACGTTGCCACGTTTGACGACCCTACCCTGGGCAATGCCCGGTACAGCAGCCGCGTGCAAGCAGTGGTAGATTGGTTTGGTCCGATTCGTTTCGATCAGATGGATGCGCAGTTTCAGGCCAGCGGCAACGGGCGCGCCAGCCACAGCGCAGCCACCTCGCCCGAGTCGCGGCTGCTGGGCAAGGCGGTTACGCAGGCACCCGAGCTGGTGAAGCGCGCCAGCCCGGCTACCTACATCTCGAAAAATGACCCGCCCTTCTTCCTTGAGCACGGCACGGCCGACCCCATGGTGCCCACTGAACAGTCGAAAAACTTCTATGCCGAGCTAGTGAAGGTGCTGGGTGAGGACAAGGTGGCGCTTACGCTATTGGAAGGCGCCGGCCACGGCGGCCCGCAGTTCGAAACACCCGAAAATCTAAAGAAAGTATTTGCCTTTCTGGATAAGTACCTGAAGTAGCCCTGTTGCGCCTACCCGCCGCCAGCAAGATACGAGCACCACTACCGCGCCAGAACCGTATTCCGCTTCCTTTCCATCATGCAGAAAACTACCTCTGGCCATACAGGACTCATTTTGCTCCTGGGCTTGCTCACGGCCTTCGGGCCAATGAGTATTGATATGTATTTGCCAGCCTTTCCGGCTATTGCCCGCGAGTTTGGGGTAAGCATTGCGGCGGTGCAGTACACGCTGGCCGCCTACAACGTGGGGCTGGCTCTGGGCCAACTGCTCTATGGCCCTTTCGCCGACCAATGGGGGCGCAAGCCTAACTTAATGGCCGGCATGGTGCTCTATGCTGTAGCCGCCATTGGCTGCGCCTGGGCCACATCACTAAACAGCCTGGTTGCGCTGCGTTTGCTACAAGCGGTAGGCGGCTGCTCGGGCATGGTGCTGGCGCGCGCCATCGTGCGCGACAAGTTTGAGGGCAACGAGGCTGCCCGCGTCTTTTCTACCATGATGCTGGTGATGGGAGTAGCCCCGATTCTGGCCCCCACGGTCGGAAGCTTCTTTGTGGCACACGCCGACTGGCGCCTGATTTTTTATGTGCTAGCGGGGTTGGCGGCGCTGGCACTGATAGGCATTGTGTTCGTGTTGCCCGAAACCCTACCCCCGGCACGCCGCAATTCAGAAGCAGCCCGGCGGGCATTTAGCACCTACGCCCATCTGCTGCAAGACCGCGCCTTTGTGGGGTATTCGCTCACGGCGGGCATGGTGCAGGCCGCTATGTTTGCCTACATCACGGGGTCGTCGTTCGTTTTTACGCAGCTGTTTGGGCTTTCTACGCAGCAATATGGCCTGCTCTTTGGCCTGAATGCGAGCGGTCTGATTGCCGCCTCACAGCTCAACAACCGCCTGCTGCGCCGTTTCACCTTTCAGCAGATCCTACAAGGCGTAACGCTCGTGAACATGCTGGCGGGCGTTGTCCTGCTTGTATTTGCAAGCACGGGGTGGCTGGGGATAGTGGGCATCACGCTGCCGCTGTTTGTGGTGGTGAGCAGCGTAGGCTTCGCCTCGCCTAACGCCACGGCTGGCGCGTTGCAGCGACACGCGCAGCAGGCGGGCAGCGCCTCCGCCTTGCTTGGCACGCTGATGTACAGTTGCGGTGCCGTGGCGGCATTGGCCGTCAGCTTCTTCGCCGATGGCACCGTGGTGCCGATGGCCGCTGTCATTGCCGTGTGCGGCGTTGCCGCCTTCCTGCTCTACCGCTGGCTGGTTGTGCGGCAGCCGCATCCAATGCCAGCTGAATCCTCAACGTGAGCCTTCTGCTACTCAGATTGTGTCGTTATTCTGTGCCAGACTGTAAAATCAGTGGCTACTTGGTCACGGGCTTAACACTGGCCTTTTGCAATTTTGCCACCATGTAGCGGCCTATTTTCTGTCCCTGCGCGTTGCCGTTGTTGATGCTTTCCATGTAGTGAATGCCACCGTAGAAGCGGGAAATAGACGCTTCGTTGGCCGCCTGCCGGAACGACGTGAAGGCTCGCTCGCCGCTGCCAAAGGGAATTTCCGTGTTGTCGAGGTAGGAAATGTTGTCGCCCAACAGGTAGGTCAGTAGTTCGGCCGAGGCCTGGGAAATAACGGCGTGTCCGCTGGTGTACTCGGGGAAGGGCGGCGTTTGCAGCACCGGCTGCCACTGCACGTCCATGTAGCGGTTGATGTAGGTTTCGGGGCGAATGCGGTTGGTGGCGTATTTGGCCTCCCAGCAGCTGATAAAGGCGTCCATCAGGGTGATACCTTCCAGCGTCATAACCGCCACGGTTTTGTCGAAGCCTACCTTCTGCTGCCGGGCTACCAGCGCCGCAATGTTCATCCAGTGTCCGCCGGGGCTTATCTTCTTGAAACCAATGGACATGTGCCCCGAGGTGCTGATGGCAAACGGATTACAGTCCCAGAACAGCGCAATGGTCCGCTGATCGTCCGTCAGGTGCTTCGACACGTCGTACACCGCTACCACCTGCTTATGAAACGCCGAGGTGGTATCCTTGCTGAACGGCACCAGCGGCGCCGGCTTAAACTGCGTGGAGGAGTCGATGACCATCGGCCGGATCACCTTCCAGTTTGGCTCTACCGCTTCAATGTAGGCGGGTGGGGTAGGGTACCAGGCACCGTCGTCTTTCAAGGGTGCATAGCGCTTCAGCGCACTCAAGCGCGTGTAGCGGTCGGTTTTGGCAAAATTCACCACCGCTACCGCCGCCAGTTTTCCTACCCTTATAGATTGCGCCAACATAGCCGGCTTCACGCCTTGTTTCTCCAGCGCCCGCACAAAATCCTCTTCCTCGCCGGCAAGGTTCTCACCGGAGGGTAGCATCTGCCGGGCCGTTTCCAGAATGCTATAGTAGGCGGCTATCTGGTAGTCGTATTTGCTCTTGATGGTATCGAGGCGAAGGGTAGGGTAGGCTTGCACGAGGCGTTGCAACGCTGGCAGCGTCTTGTTGTGCGTTGCTACAATGGTGTAGGCGCCCAGCATGCTATACGCGTAGTAGCGGCCCGCTACGGGCGGGCTCACCACATCGTGCACCATCGTCATGTTGATGGCATCCAGCGCCTTGCCTGGGTTTAGTTGCTCGCCCAGCGGAGCGCCGTGTGCCTGTGCATGGCCGTAGCCCAGCAGGAGGCTCAGTAGGAGAAGTACGCCTTTCTTCATTTCTGCTTCTTATAAAACTGCACGGCGCCGTTGCTTACGCCCACCACCAGGTAAGGCTGTTTGTTAACCGTTAGTTCGCTCACCGATTTTACATCACCCAGCACGCACAACCCCGCCACGGGCTGCGCCACGTAACGAAAAGCGCCCTTGCTATCGCCTTGCAGTAGGCAGCCGTAGTTAGCATCCAGGCTGCCCAGCTTCAGGCGGTTGTCGGAGTGGTTGCCGAGTAGGAGCAGGTCGGGGTGGCCGTCATGGTTGTAGTCGCCGCTGCGGATGTGGCTCACGGCCGAAAACTGCGCCTCGGTGGGTAGGGGAGTGGCTGCAAATTTACCGTTTTGGTTGAGGTAGAGCATAGTACGCAGCTCGTTTGCCTCCAGCTTGCTGGCTTTGCTTAGGTCGTCAGCCGAGAAAATATCTTGCATCGTAGCGTCGGAATAAGCCTTGTAGGAGGTGAAGCGCCGGCGCATCGGGTAGATTTCCTCGTTCAACTCGTCGCGACTCACAAAGGGGTAACTCTTGCCATCTAGGTAGAAGTTGAAGAAGGGGTCGATGGAGCCGTTGTTATCAAAATCGGCGTAGTACAGCTCGGCCGGCTGCTGCGCCGTAGCCCGGATCTGCGAGTTCAATCCCAGGTTGCCGGCCACAATATCCGGCTTGCCGTCGCCATTCACATCGGCCACGTGCAGGCTAAACCAGAAGCCTTTTTGCGGGGTAGCAAAATAATCCGTTGTCTGGTCCCGAAAGCCCTGCGGCGTGTTGATCCAGACCGTGAGGGGCATCATCTCGCCGCACAGCACTAGGTCGGGGCGCTTGTCATGGTTAAGGTCCACCCACTGCGCGTCCGTCACCATGCCGGCGTGCGCAAACGGCGCGTCGGCCACGGTCGTGAACTTGCCTTTGCCATCATTGAGTAGCAAGTAGCTGGGTGGGGGTAGGGGATACTGGCCCGGTATCACGCGGCCACCCACAAACAGGTCCAGGTCGCCGTCGCCGTCTATGTCGGCGGCGCGCACGCAGCCTTTGCTGCTGCCACGGAGCGAGGGTAGGGCGTTGGGGGCCAGCACCAAGCGGCCTTTGCCATCGTTCAAATACAGCTCATCCTGCAAATCAGCGGTGCCGGCTTCGTAGAGAGCATAGCCGCCTTTGGCCAGGTAGAGGTCGGGGTAGGCGTCGCCATTGGCATCGAAGAAGGTAGCGGCGGCCACCGTGCCCGCGCTGGGGGTAGGGCCGCCCGTCAGCGCCTGCTCCTGAAAGGTGCCGCCCGGCTGCTGCACATACACGCGGCCCAACTCGCCGGGTGCGCCGCTCACAAACAGGTCATCCAGGCCATCCTTATTCACGTCGGCCTGTGTGAGCACCGGGGCGGTTTTGGAGTACATAAACAACATCAGCAGCTGGCGCTTGAAGTCATTCAGAGCTTCCTCCTGGGGCTGAAAAGCAAACAGCGGTGCCGTGGGCTGAAACAGGGTTTTGGGGGTAGGGGCCACGCGGGCCACCAGCGGTTTAGCGGCGGGTGGCGCGTTCAGCTTCAGCAGCTGATTGGCCTTCACCTTGGTGAGCAGTTGCCGGGTCTGGTTGGGCCATACAATCCGCACTGAATCCACTACCGAGCTGCTGCCCAACCCGAAATGCAGGGTAGTGGGCACGCACGAGAGGTAGCCGCGGTTGGGGTTCACCTCCTGGTACTGCGTATTGCCAGCGGCGTACACATACACCTTGGCGCCCACGGCCTGGGTGTTCTGGCCCGTGCCCGTGAGCTTAAGGGCGAGGTAGGCCGTGTGCTGGTCTTCCACGCTGCGGTTACGGTAGATGCTGGCCGGCTGGTTTATCGTATTCACAATCAGCTCCAAATCCCCGTCATTGTCGAGGTCAGCGTACACGGCGCCGTTCGACATATTGGTCTGGTTCAGGCCCCAATCAACTTGCTTGTTCGTGAACGTGAGGTCGTGGTTGTTCCTGAAAACGTAGTCGGGCACGGCTGTGGAGGGCATGGCCGTGACGAGGTCCATGAGCAGAAACGGCTCCCGCGCCATGGCCTTCTTGATCTTATAATCGCCCCAATAGCGCAGAAAATCCTTGTTGGTGTAGTCGCGCAGGTAGCCGTTGCTGATGAAAATATCCTTGTAGCCGTCGTTGTCGAAATCGGCGAGTAGGGGGCACCAGCTCCAGTCGGTATTGGCCACGCCCGCTAGCTGCCCAATCTCGCTGAACGTGCCGTCGCCGTTGTTGAGGTGCAGCATGTTGCGCATGTACTGGTGGTACAAATCCTGTTGCAGCATCAGGGCAAACGACTCGTAGTTTTCCTGCAACTGCAAGGACTTCTGGCGGTGGTTGTCGGCCGGCATCATGTCCAGCGTCAGGATGTCGGGCCGGGCGTCGTTGTTGAAATCGGCAATGTCCACGCCCATGGAAAAGTGGGAGTGGTGGCGCAGCACCTGCTTCGACTGGTCCGTGAACGTGCCGTCGTGGTTATTGTGGTAGAGGTAGTCGGGCTCGTTGTAGTCGTTGGTGACGTACACATCGGCCCAGCCGTCTTTGTCAATATCCGCCACAGCAATGCCCAGCCCAAACGTCAGGGGGTTCTGCACAATGCCCGCAGCTTTCGACACATCGGTGAAGTGGCCGTTGTCGTTGCGAAACAGCTTGTTGCCCGCCAGCGCATCGGCTTGGCCTTTCAGGCTGGCAAAGGCCATGTTGTCAATCTTCTTGATGTTATGATTGAGCAGAAACATGTCCAGGTCGCCGTCGTTGTCGAAGTCGAAAAAGGCAGCCTGGGTGCTGTAGCCGGGGTCGTCGAGCCCGTAGGCCTGGGCTTCTTCCTTAAAGGTAGCGTTGCCCTGGTTGATAAAGAGCTGGTTGCGGCGCGTGGCCTCGTCCTTCTTGCCGGAGTAGCAGATGTACAAATCCAGCAGGCCGTCGCCGTTCACGTCGGCCATGGTCACGCCGGTTTTCCAGCTGTCCTTGCGGCCCTCCAGCAGCGGGGAGGCTTGGCGGGTGATGTCCTTGAACTTGAAATTGCCCTGGTTGAGGTAGAGCCGGTTGGGCCGCATGTTGCCGGTAAACAGCAAATCCGGCAGGCCGTCGTTGTTGATGTCGCCCACGGCCACGCCACCACCGTTATAGAAATACTCATACGACAGCACGTTCAGCGCCTCCGTCTCGCTGACGTCATTCTGGAAGGTAATGCCGGTTTCCTTTGGGCTGAGCAAGCTGAACAGTGGTTGCTGGGCTTGGCCGGGCGAGGCAGTACCTAGAAGCAACAGCAATACGACTGTACAAGTGGTGCTGAGAGAGCAATGACGCATGAATTAGAGATATGAGGGGCATCTACCGTGGTGTAAGTTAAGGCATAGTTAGGAGTATTGGACATAATATTTCTTGGAATACTACCCGTTTTCGCTCAACAATATCCAGTAATTACCAGAGCAAGAGATGTGCTCCGATTTGCTGACCTCAAAGACCAACGCATTGTATGGCAAATAGCTACATCAGCGGCAGGACTAGTCCACGGGCGTCTCGTGTGAGGTTTGGGTAAGCCAATGGAAGGGAGGTAAGTCGGCTGATGAGCACTACCGTACGCACCAGTGTCAGATAAAACTCGGAAGTCCTTCAGTTAAAGGGTAATAGGCTGTTGGTCAGTAATTTATTATCCTTTTATGCTACAGGCAGAAGTCTGAATTTGTAATCTATCGCATTGCCGCGATGCTACACCGAAGGTAAGTTTACTACTCTGCCTGCCTACCTCCTGATTTGATGAAAAACGCTGCCGGGAAAGTGTTTTTTTAAACTACGTATGACTTGCTATACCATAAAATGAGAAGACTATTACCCAATGTCAGCCTATTTCTAGCTAGCCTTATGGTAGTAAGCGGCTGCGCCGTGTACGTGCCCACGGTACCCAGCACGCCGCTACTGCGTAACAAGGGTGAGGTAGAAGCCACTATCGCCGTACGCAACCTTAGTAGCCTGGAAGCCGGCGCGGCTTGGTCGCCGGTTTCGCACGTGCTGCTCACGGGTGAAGCCGCTTTACAGACCAGTAAAGGCAGCGAAACATACAACAACGTCACGACCAACTACCGCAACGTGCACCGGCAGGTAGGGATAGGTGTCGGTACCTACAGGTTGCTGGGCAAAGATCAATCGACCTACCTGGGGATAGTAGGCGGCGTGGGGGTAGCCAATGTCGATGTATACAATACCCGAGTTTTGCCCTATCCTACGCCCGTAGTGCGTTATCAAGCTTCCTACTTGCGCTATTACGGGCAAGGCTACGTGGCGCGGCAAAATGCCTGGGGCAGCTACGGTATGTCGTTGCGCGGCACAGTGGTTGACTACCGACAACTGCTGCGCGCCGGAGTGCCGCTAGATACAGCGGCGCATTTCTTCGTGGAGCCAACGTTGTTTGTGCGGGTAGGACGAGGAGCCCTACAGGCAGTAGGAACGCTTGGGTTTTCAATTCCCAGCTATTTGGTTCCACTCAATACAGAACGACGGATAATGTCGCCAGTTACGTCATTGGTTAGCGTGGGCGTGGTAGTGCGGCCGCACCTGTTGTGGCGCAAAGCATCTGCCGGTCCGCTGCCAATGGACTGATAAATGTTCGTGTCAAAGTAAGTAGTGTGTACTCATAACTCAATGCCAGGCGGCTCGGTGCGACATGCTCATTGCAATAGCTGATTCAGTAGAAGCTAGTGCCGCAGTAGTGGCAGCTACCTCTTAGTCGCACAATTCTATTACGCAGTAAGGTATACGCAACCACGCCAGAATAGCAACGGCATCCTTATCCGGGAATCTAAGTGTGCCGTCGAGTTCCACATGCTGCTCGCAGTCGATGCATGTGGAAGCCAGCATAGTAGTGCAGCCGGCTGAAGGTTACTTTGGCTTAATCCTTTCTAGACGCTCCTTCGGCAATGGCGCAACGCCCCCAGTGCCTGAAGTAGAAGGACGTGCATGGGGAAGAGCGTCTTTTGTTGAGTCTGGAACCAGAATGCGCAATGCGTGAGGCTTGCTTTGATAAACGCCTGGGGCCAGTAACTTGTCGGCACGTTGATGTGTGGTACGCTCTGGTGGAGTGATAGTTTGTACTGAAACGATTGTTTCAGCAGGGCCTTTGTCAGCGGGCTTCGCTTTATCAACGGTCCGAGACTGCGCCCATAAAGTGCAGGGTGTTAAACACGTGAATAGAAGGAGGGTAGCGTTCATAAGGTGTTAGGGTTAGTCAGTGATAACTCTAACTTATAGAAAATAATAAAAACGTGGTTGTGTAAATGATTGAAATTCAATAAAATAATGCATTTTCTATTAATCTATACCGTAGATAGGCGTTAGCAGAATAGCGCGGAAAAGGTCGTTCTCGTATCCTTTTCTCCTAACTTCCCAGCTTCAACGCCCCTACCTGAAGCTGATGAAACGCCTGACCCTTCCTATTCTTCTTCTCGCCTCCCTACCTTCTTTCGCCCAAAAGGCGAAGACCACCGAAAGCCTCGTGCAATACGCCAAGCCACTGGTAGGTACGGCCAAGATGGGGCACACCTACCCCGGCGCCACGGTGCCCTTCGGCATGGTGCAGCTCTCGCCTGATACCGATACCATTCCCTACGAGCTTAATGGCAAGTACAACCCCAAGGTATACGAGTACTGCGCTGGTTATCAGTACGCTGATAAAACCATTGTGGGCTTCTCGCATACGCACTTCAGCGGCACCGGCCACTCCGATCTGGGCGATTTCCTGGTGATGCCCACCACTGGCCCGCTCCAACTCAATCCCGGCACCGCCGACCAGCCCGAGAAGGGTTTCCGCTCCCGGTTTTCGCACCAGAATGAGGTAGCCGAGCCCGCCTACTACCGCGTGAAGCTCGACGACCACAACATCCTGGCCGAGCTGACGGCCTCCAACCGGGTAGGGATGCACCAGTATACCTTCCCGCAATCCGATCAGGCGCACATCATTCTGGACCTCACGGCCGGCATCTACAACTACCCCGATAAGAACGTCTGGACCTTTGTGCGGGTGGAAAACGACTCGCTCGTGACGGGCTACCGCCAGACGCACGGCTGGGCGCGCACGCGCGTGGAGTACTTCGCCATGAGCTTCTCGAAGCCCTTTGCCAGCTACGGCAGCAAGAACTTATCGAAGAAGCAGGTGTACCGGGGCTTCTGGGGTAGGTTCGATCAGACCAAGAACTTCCCTGAGCTGGCCGGCGAGCAGTTGCGCTTGTTCTTCGACTTCAAGACCACGGCCAACGAAAAAATCAAAGTGAAAATGGCGCTGTCGTCGGTGAGTACCGATGGGGCACTGCGCAACCTGCGGGCCGAAATGCCGGGTTGGGACTTTGAGGCGGTGAAGCAGAAGGGACAGGCGCTGTGGCAGGAGCAGCTGGGCAAAGTCGCCATTGAGTCGCCCAAAAAGGTGGACAAGGAGAACTTCTACACGGCCATGTACCACGCCGCCCTCAGCCCTACCACCTACATGGATGTGGACGGCCAGTACCGCGGCCTCGACCAGAACATTCACGAGGCCGAAGGCTTCACCAACTACACGTCCTTCTCGCTCTGGGATACCTACCGCGCCCTGCACCCGCTGCACAACCTGCTGCAACCCCAGCGCAACGCCGACATGGTGCAGTCCATGCTCAGCCACTACGACCAGAGCACGCTGCACATGCTGCCCATCTGGAGCCACTACGCCAACGAAAACTGGTGCATGATTGGCTACCACTCAGTGCCCGTGATTGCAGACGCCGTGCTGAAAGGCACCGTGCCCGCCGACCAGGCCCAGCGCGCCCTCGACGCCTGCGTGACCACCGCCCACCAGCAGCGCTACGACGGCATTGGCTACTACGAGCAGCTAGGCTACGTGCCCGAGGACAAAAGCGGCGCTTCGGTGTCGAAGACGCTGGAGTACGCCTACGACGACTGGTGCATTGCGCAACTTGCCAAGAAGCTGGGTAAGAGCGATATCGAAGCCGAGTTCAGCAAGCGCGCCCAGAACTGGCAGAACGTATACGACCAGCGCATCGGCTTCATGCGCCCGCGCCTCGCCGACGGCAGCTTCCGCCCACGTTTCGACGTGCTAAGCACCAACGACCAGGGTTTCATTGAGGGCAACGCCTGGAACTACAGCCTCTACGTGCCGCAAGATCCGGCCGGGCTCATCGCCAAAATGGGCGGCGAGAAGAAGTTCATCCCCCACCTGGATTCGCTGTTCACCATGCACCTGCCCGACGAGTTCTTCGCCGAAACCGAGGACATCACCCGCGACGGCATCATCGGCAACTACGTGCACGGCAACGAGCCCGCACACCACGCCGCCTACCTCTACAACTGGACCCAGCAGCCCTACAAAACCCAGGCCCGCGTGCGTATGATTCTGCCCAAAATGTACCGCCCTACCCCCGACGGCCTCGGCGGCAACGACGACTGCGGGCAGATGTCGGCCTGGTATATTTTCTCCTCGTTGGGCTTCTACCCCGTGGCGCCCGGCTCGCCGGAATACGCCCTCGGAAGCCCGGCCGTGTACGGCGCCACCATCAACCTGGAAAATGGCAAAACCTTCCGCATCAAGGTCAAAAACCAGAGCGACAAAAACGTGTACGTGAAGGAAGCGCGCCTCAATGGCCAGAAGCTCACGCGGCCGTTTTTACAGTATGACGATGTGGTGAAAGGCGGGGAGTTGGTGTTTATAATGGCGGGAAAGCCGTGAGGATTAATTGAGATAATGAAGAAACTAATTAAGTTCTTTTGCTAGTGCTAGCGTAGGCTTATTTTTGGTTTTCTTGACCATAAGATTTATTGCTGTACAAGCAGAGAAACGGCAGCGAATCAGCGCTGGCAATGTGATAACAGAATGCCTTGATTCCTACTGGCAAAAACAAGGGACATTGCCCGATCCTGACGATTGGAAAGTTTTGCAAACTCTAGGATTCAAAATGACGGATCTTGGTACTCAGCCTGCTTATGAAAAGAAAACGGCGTCTTCATATAAGCTGGTGTTCTTGGAAGGCTTTGATGGCCCTTACCTGACCTATGAGTCAGACAAGGCCAAGTGGGTAATAGAATAGGAGAAGCTTTTAAGAGGCTGTTTGAGTTAAATAGGAACGTGTAGAGACGCCTACTTGCGTCTCGTCGCATGCGCCAACTGCGTTATAAAACCTCCTCTCATTCAACGAGGAGACGCAAGTAGGCGTCTCTACACCCTTTCAACGACCCACCGATTTAACTCAAACAGCTTCTAAAGGATCTGAGGGTGAGCGCGTGGCGCGAGTCTAGCGGAGCGTAACTCGTGCCTATTATGAGTGGAGGTTGTACCGCCTTGCCGCTAGGGCGGCAAGGCGGTGCTGCGTTGTTCTGCCGTGCGAGTTGAAAACTAGCGTTATGAGTAGGCGCGAGTTATACTGCGCTAAACTCGCGCCAGAGATATAGTTCTAACAGACCAGCCTGTTAGAGGCTGTTTAAGTTATTTGGAACGGGGTAGAGGCGCACTAGTTGGAGTCTCGTCGTTGCTGACGTTGTATTTTTAGCGCCAATCATTCAACGATGAGACTCCAACTAGTGCGCCTCTACCCCGTTGAATAGACTCCGGTAATTAACTTAAACAGCCTGTTAGGGCTGCACGGCAACATTTTCATTAGTACCCAGCGCGAGCGAGGCCACGCCCACAACGCGGCGCGAGGCGGTTTCCTGCACCAGCACCACGGCCCGCAGATGCTGCGGCTGCCATTGCGCCGACAATTGTAGCGGCGCGGTGGCCGCGAAAGTACCCGCTGCATCGGTAGTGCCCAACACACGCAATGCCCGCACCACCGGCGCGTGGCGGAGTAGGCGTCCCGCATTTTCGCCCCGCCCTACCTGCGACGACAGTCCGGTTTCGGTGAGGGCCAGCAGCACCTGGCTGGGTTGCGTGCCCGCCGGCAGGCTGGCTACCTGCACCCGCACCTGCACGGCCGCCGCCCCGCTGCGCGCCAAGCTGACGGTGGCACGGGGTGCCTGTGCGGCCTGCGCCACGGTGGCCATCAGCTTTTGCCGTTGGCTGGCTACCAGCTCCGTTTGGCCATTCACTACGGCTTGGGGCGTGTAGGAGCCGTTGCCAAAGTGCGCCGCGTACTGCCGCTGTCGGTCCGTGAATTGCGCCGCCGAAAACGGATCTTTCCATCCCAAGCGGTTCCAATAGTCCACGTGCTCGCCCAAGGCTACCACTTCCACGCCGGCAATGGGCTGGGTGGCCACCAACTCGCGCAGCGCGGCATCGGCGGCCGGGCAGCTGGAGCACCCTTCCGATGTGAACAGCTCCACTACCACCGGCACGCGGGCAGGCACAGTGGGCCGGAGGGTAGGCGCAGTGGGTTCTGGGGAAAGCATACCGGCCAGAGGTAGGGCAACGCCCGCCAGCGCACCCGCGCCAAGCAGCGAAAGAAAAATGATTTTCATAGACAGTGTGCCACGAGAGAGGTACAGGAAAGACAGCGCCGCGCGCCTGGTAGTTCACTCCGGGCTCCTTGGTGCAGGGGCGTCTACAACGCCTGCGCCACGGCTTTCACGGAGGCCCGCTGGCGGTAATCGGGGTTGAAGTAGACGTACTTGATGCGGCCGTCGCGGCCGATGACGTAGGTAGCGGGCACAGGTAGCACGTTTTGGCTGGCCCCGTTGGCCTGCTTCAGATCAATGCCGAAGCCCTGGTACTTCTGCGCCGTGGCATCGTCCACCACAAAGGCCGTGCGGTAGGCGCGCATGATGGCAAAATCCTGGTCGTGAACGATGGGAAAGGAAGCCTTCGTCTTGCTCACCGTCTTGTCGATATTCACCTGCGTTTCGGGCGATACCACTACCACTTGCGCCCCTTTGCGGGTAAGTAGTTGCAGCGAATCCTGAAGCTGGCTGAGCTGCTTGTTGCAGTAGGGGCACCATTGCCCACGGTAGAAGTACAGCACCACGGGGCCTTTCTTCAATAGGTTACCCAGCGCTACCTCCTGGCCGGTGGCGTCCTGGGCCTTGAAGTCGGGGGCTTTTTCGCCTACCTGCAAAGCGGAGGCAGTGAGAGCAGTGGGCACCGTTTGCGCGTGGGCAATGGGCGAGGGTAGGAAGGCGAGCAGGCCGACCGTCCAGAAATGCAAAGGTAGTTTCACTAGGCTAAAGTGGTGAAAGACAAGCTCAACTGTTGAGTCGTCTGCTTTGATAACAGCGTAACTGCTCAGCAGTTTTGCGGGCTGACTACAACGCTATGCTGAGAGGTAGGGACTAAGGGCCTGGGTGGCAAGTAAGCGAGCTGCTGACTTAAAATGCCCCCGCTTTTCACGAAAATGCCCCCGCCCTTGGAAGGGGGGATACCATAGTTTTGCTCTTGAAAAACGGCCCGCTGCACACACCCTGCAATCGATTGCTTAATGCAATAGTACACGCATCCGCGCTAGTTAGGATGCCTTTTCGCTTCGATGGTAAGCGCCTTTAAGACGAAGTAGTAACCAATAGGCGCTTGCCGGATGGCAGCACATCGTTGAATCCAACCCTCTTTACTAACCCACCTATTATGACAAACTTTCTACCCCCACGATGGTACGCCGCGTACCTATTGCTTTTCTGCCTATCGATAACGACTGCCTTTGCCCAGTCGACCACCGTGCGTGGCAACGTGCGCGATGAAACTGGCACAGGCCTACCCGGCGTAACGGTGCTCCTGAAGGGCACCACCACCGGCACCGCCACCGATAATAACGGTAGCTTCTCCCTCGACGTGCCCGATGCCAACGCGGGCGTGTTGCAATTCTCCTTTGTGGGCTACAAGCAACAAGAGGTAGCCATTGGTGGCCGCACTACCCTCAACGTGTCGCTGGGTACGGACAACCAGTTGATGTCGGAAGTAGTGGTGGTGGGCTACGGCACCCAGGAAAAGCGCACCCTCACCAATGCCGTGACGACGGTGCAGGGCGAGGAGTTGAGCAAGCTGACCGTGGCCGACGTGGGTAGTGCCCTGCAAGGTAAGGCCGCCGGCGTAACGGTGGTAGGCGCCGGCTCGGAGCCTGGCGCGGCCCCGCAAATCCTGATTCGCGGCATTTCGACCATCAACGGCAATAGTCCGCTGTATGTGGTAGATGGCCTGCCAGTGGCCAACATCGACTACCTCAACCCCAAAGACATAGCCAGCCTGAGCGTATTGAAAGACGCCGCTTCGGCGGCTATTTACGGCTCGCGGGCGGCCAACGGCGTGGTGCTGATTACCACCAAAGCCGGCACCAAGGGCGAGCCGCGCATCACCGTGGATGGCACCTTCGGCGTGTCGAACCCTACGAATATTCCCAACATGGCCTCGGCCAGTGAGTACGCCCGCATCATGAACCTGGCGGCCACCAACTCGGGCAACGCCGCCGTGTACCCCAACCCCGAGCAGTACACCGAAACCACCGACTGGTGGAAGCAGATTGCCCGGCGCGGCATCACGCAGAACTACTCGGTGGGCCTCTCGGGTGGCAGCGACAAAGTGGTGTACTCCACGGGCCTGAGCTACTTCAAGGAGCGCGGCCTAGTGCAAGGCTCTGATTTTGACCGTTTGGCGTTGCGCATGAAATCGGAATACCAGGCCACAAAGCACCTGAAAATAGGGGAGGACTTCAATATCTCGATGACCTCCCGCAACTACCTCAACAGCGGCTCGCTGTTCCGCGATGCCTTCAACGACGACCCCATCACGCACGCCCGCGTGCCCGGTACCTCGGGCAACCCCTACGACTACTACGGCGCCTCGCCCACTGACGTGGGCAACCCCTTGGCTACGGTGGAGCGCAACGACGACAAGCGCAAGCAGTATTTCCTGGTAGGGACGGTGTACGCCAACTACGAGTTCATCCCCGGCCTGATTGCCGAAACCCGCTTCGGAACGAACAACAACGTGTACCGCCGCAACAACTTCAACCCGTTTTACACCATTGATGCCAACGAGCGCAACCAGGTGAACTCGACTGGAAC
>Ga0210040_10001491_pt1 | contig 35315 bp, 18 predicted proteins | sample CryGeyCG12114_NA_FD_185462 | JGI IMG/M metagenome (GOLD analysis project Ga0210040, IMG submission 185462) | Groundwater microbial communities from aquifer - Crystal Geyser CG19_WC_8/21/14_NA (SPAdes) (version 2) | ecosystem: Environmental > Aquatic > Deep subsurface > Groundwater | place: USA...
TGTCATTCTGCCCATATTGCACGTCATTCTTATGCATGGGGTAAATGGAGCCACCGCACGAGTATCTCGTCAAACGGTCGCAGGGCATTCCACGTTAAGCGTTTGACAGAGGAGCACGTTGGCCGTCATCAATAGCGCAGCTCGTCAAATTTGACGTGGATTTTGCGCGAAAATTCTGTCAGTGTACTCTTGAGTATGTGACCCGTTTAAAAACAACACAAGTTTTTAGAGCTTTGTCTAGGAAACTTTGATAATATATGTTGTCACTATTTCAAGCTGTTAATGAAGCCTCCACGTTCAGTTACTTTTAATAAGGAAAGCATGACGCAAAGAAATGAATTGGCAGAGTCACTTTGGTAGATTGGGGAAAACTCACAATAATAAACATTGGTTTTAATAATAATTTTTGTCCTTGATAGTGCCCCATAGAAACTACCGTTTTTCCTTATCTGTACTGGTATAGTTAAAAATACGAAAGTAAGTTAGTATCATATCCATCTTGATTATAATTACAAGAAAACAACAACTACTATGTGTCAATGGATTCGTGTTCTCAAGTGTGAAATTCAAAGTAATAAAAATGAGCGATAACAAACTATGCTTAAATGGAATAAATGCATCTTATTTTGTTTCAGTACCGCTATCTTGTTGTACTTAAGGCGCAATGTATGGAAAACACCACTTTGACATTGTGGCAGTAGTTGTTGGATATGAAAATACGTAGCCGCTTCATTACTCTGGCTGTAATTAAAATCCAGAAATATTTATGTTTATAGCATATTCTATTCTCAAAACTCAAACGGACGTCGAATACATACAAATGCATGTCCCATAGCATTGCATCCCGTCCGTTTGAATTCTGCTCGGACTATATATAGACTTGCTTACAAAAGTTGAACCAACTTAGCGTACCACAAACGACTTGACAAACATTGAGTTAACTAGTGGAAAGAAAAGGATAAGGACATTAAAAAATACATGGCACATGCGAAAATGAAAGCATCTTTTTTTCAAAGTAACACTGCATTGTGGACCAACTCGAAAAGCCTGACGACACAATAAAATGAACATGATCGACTTTTGTCAGTTGATAAAAGCATGCCCAAAAGGACCATATGTTCGCATGAAAAGAGCGCCTCTATAATCTGCCACAATTTTTATTCCATGCCCGCCTGGAAAAGTGGGTGTAACCCCATTCGGACTCTCACTGAAGGAACAAAAGATGATTCTTTCATGTACAAATGACAAGCAAGCAGTTCACCTCTGCATTTAATAGTTCACATGTGCAATCCCATTGAAAATTTATGTAGAGCACACGTCGTCGTCACGAAAACTCAAGATTTTTTTATCATTACGAACGGACAAAAGAGCGCACGTGGCTATCAAGCAATTTTACTTCTCTTGTACAATACAAACCAGCACTTTAGAAAGAAAGTTCAAAAGATTGAATGGAAATGTGACTTCCGGTGACTGACTATAACAATGCCATTCAAACGCACACACACATACACACACATGAGGATTCAATGGGAGCAGCACATATGGATGGATGAGGCACCTAAATGCTTTCTTCATCACCATATTTTAATCTTTCTGAGCTTTTGTGTACTATTCCATATATACACATAAGGCATGGCATGCCAACTTATTATGATGATCATAACTTTGGTTACATCAGTCATAGCACATGCCAATACGCACTGTACGAAAATCGTAATGGATATTCAATCCGATGAGGGACACACATATAGTTAGTTAGTACATGTGATGAGTCCTTTTGTTCCACTTCCTATCCATTTTAATACATGTACTGTGTTGTACTTGAGAACCACTAGAAGTATTATTTTCCATTCATTGGGTGAGCACACGTGTTGATGATAATGATTACTAGGGCACGCAGCTCAACCAGTTGAAATTTGAGACGCTTTCAAGTTTACAAACTAAAGCTATACTATACAGTAGTAGACTGGATGAATTTGGTACGCTTCTTAAGAATATTATTATTATGTAAGCGCGCCTTACTTTCTTTGGGTTGTAACACCAACACTCAAAATGAAAGCATTGTTGTGTTTGTGTAAGAATGTCAAGTTTGAGGACACAATTGGTGTGACCACAATGTCCCCTAGTTAGTTAGTTAGTTAGTTATTTAGCTCTTAAAATTGGGCACTTTTAACTTTGTCTTTTCCTTCTCAATTTTCCCAAAACGGACAGAAACCAAGAATCGTGAGTGGTGAAACAATAAAAGACAACTTTTAGACTTACCTTTGCTGCAGTAAAACTGGGGTGAAAAATCCCAACGGTTTCCAGTCAGATCAAAGACAACTACTAATTGTGTACACAATTAAATTGACTCTCCGTTCCGGTCACAATAAGATTGACTTCCCCTCTTGTTTGGCGTGTGCATTTAGTTAGAAAAAAAAAGTGCGTTCCTTTCCAATAATGATATCTTGACAACTCACTGGGGTAAAAACAAGGGCTTATTCAATTCTTTATGATTGTCATGATTATTATTGGTTAAGTGGCAGCTTTGTTTGTTTGCACGAGCTCACTTGGATGCTAGAAAAGTGTGCACAACGGTTGTCCAAGTCTTTTGATTTGACTATCAAGAACGGCTTTAGCATGCGTTTAAAATCAATCACCTAGCACAATCAAACTCGCTTGCAGGACTATAAGGTAATCAAGTGAGCGGATTTTAGTAGTGCTCTCAATGTAAACAGCGTGAATAGCAAGTGGTGCGGAACTTGTTCACATTTTAATCACTGGACGAGTCTCAAAATCATCCGGACCAACTACTAACTATAGTTCAATATATTCACCTAATATAGTTTCCAGTCGCCCAAAACTATTTATTTCCACTAAACAATGATTTTTTTAAATCCAGGGGTCAATTGGGATTCACCAATTAATCAAACTTTGTCTCTACTCTCACAAATGTCAATCGCACTTTTGATCGTCTTCCTTAAAACATGAACTCGGCAAGACAGTTGAGACACAACCAGTAGGATGCTCAGTTGTTGAAAAAATGTTGACAATTCGGAGATACACACCACACTTGTTTGGCACACAGTCACATATTCAAGTGTGTATTTGTTGTTCCACTCAAGAATAAGGAAAAGGCTCCTTTTGAAAAACCCTGGTAGCACGTATACACGAAATACATGGGCCAGTATGGGCAACTGGAAAGGCCCCATCCATCAGATCCCATGGGTAGGTTTAGTTAGTTAAAAAGCAACCAAGAAAACCGTATGGGGAAATGAACAAATGATAGGGTCTTTTACCTCCTCCTTGAAAGCATGCATATATAGTACATGTATGCAATGTTGCACAAGGTAACTAACTAAACCACTGACTGAAAATTTTCATCTGCTAACTAACTAACTAAACTATCAAAGTTTTACAGACAAAACGGAAATATATTGGAAATAATAATGCACGTGGAAACGGTAGTTTTCTCGACTCAACTAACTTTACTCGAGGCGAGGTAAAACGTTATAGTTAGTTTAGTTGGCAAAGGATAAAGCATCAGAAATCCCATGACATGAGCAAAAGTGAATAAGGCAAGCGCTGTTTGGTTTTTTTTTTTGTGTGTGTGTGTGTGTGTGTGTGCAGAGCATGGTTGGCTCGGACTTTGCCTGCTACGCCTCCCTCTTGTTCATTTCGGAGTGAAAAACCAATCGGATGGTGAAGGGATCACAGTAGTCACTCCATAACGAAAAGCAATGGGTATTATTGTCTACCCTGTATTCTCAGTTGGGCAACTCACAGCCTCAAATATGGAATCCCCTTTTACTTACTTTCCAACTCGCTCTTTTCACTACAAACACTCTAGTCTACATAGTTTCAGTTTGGTTTCCCATTTTCCACGAAATGCACTATTTTTAGTTGAGATTGCACCGTTTTGGAGGGACGGGTAAGATATGCGGTAAAATATTAGAATTAAAACTGGCTGCCCAGTTTTAGACACTACTACTAAATACTGTGATGAGCCCAGGAAATGTTTTTAATCAATAATAGTTGGTTGGTTAGTTAGTTAGTTAGTATGCAAGTATAAAAATAAGGGATTTGGATTGTTCGTAGGTTTACTGGCATGAATTTTAGCTTACACACAGGGTGCATTTCCTGGGTACCACAAAATGAAACCGGGTGATGATGCAATGACACAATAATAATAGCCTTCACACTGTGTTTTCAAGTACTATTGGCCAGTAGTATGCATAGTAGTTGGTAGTTTGTGACGAAAACTTTTTATATGAGCTTGCTTAGGGCCTTTTCCTATTATCAAATGTCCCCGGGATCCATCCCTTTTTAGTTTAACCTCACAATCAACTCGGGCAATGCCACTACTGCGCTATTGTGAATCCGGCAGGATCATCTCTTCATATGTTTTTAACAGACTCTCCCGTTTGTTGTTCTCTCCGGGTAGAGATTCCGCTTTGGCCTCTTGCCTTTTTCCACTGGTTAAATTTTCACTCAATCCCTCACTACCTAGGTATATTCATCATTTGAATTAAACACTCTGCATAGTCATTAACATTAACTGATAGTGGAGCTATAGGAATCAACTTGGGAGTTTAATGTGGCCCACTGGGCTCATGTCGTGAAGCTGAAAATATAAAAGTTTTGTCTGAGGGATAAATAATATTATCTATGGATGAAACCACTAGAGGAAAAAAAGTTGACTGCAAATGAATTTGTCCATTTGGCTGCAAACAATGTGATGAAAAGTAATTGAAATCATGGAATGGTTTTTCAACATTGGTTCCTGTGGTGTGACCATATTTTTGTGCATCCATAATTATTTCACTTGGTGACTTTACAATTGATGAATCCAGTGTATTGCATGAATTTGCTGCTGTATGTTATGTACTTTGGGCAATAGTAATACTGTAGGTATTGTGAAAGGAAAAACAATTGTGTGAATTAGTATAGTATTCTATGAGTCAGTAGAAAACGGTTGACTAATTTTGAACAAATTAGTCTCATCCAGGGTCAGTTTGCATGTTTTGTCGGTTTCTTTGTGGGCACACCCAATGTATCTTGGGCTAATCAGTTTAGCACCCAATCCCTTGAAAACAAGCCTGCATGCTAGGATGATGATGAGCCCATAATGCTTCATTTAAAGTGCCGTTCACAACATTATACAATGAACTGTGATTTCATGGAGCTCCTGTCTTACCCAGACTACTAGTATAATAGGGCTGCCAAGATTTGGTAACAATGAGGAACGTCAAAGAGTTCGAGTTAAGGAGCTCAATGAGCCTGAACCAAAAGGATTAGGCAAGTAAGTAAGTAAGGTTTAGCACTAGTTAGTTATTTAGTTAGTTTGTCAGTATATATGAGGAGTCCTATATATACGCTTGTACATAAGCTTGTCTTTTGTGTGATTTGGGGCTAACCCTTTGTCAATTTTGGACGGACGCAGTGTACACATACATAATCCATTGTCTTGTTTACTAATCTCATCTATTGCGACAATGTTAATTACCATTTAGGCTACATGAGTGAATTTAGTTAGTAAGGCTGTGTGTAAAAATGAACACGGGATTATGGTTTGAGGCTATTACTGGGAGCGATTAAAAAAGAGTGAGCTAGAATTGTGTAGAGGTGGATTGTAATTTCTATACATTTTGCTGTATATGATGATGCAGTTTGGTGTGATTGAAACGCATAGGGCAGTTTTTTCTGTATTTAGAAAGCAAATTGGGAAGGTTGGTCTGTTACACACACGCCCATTGCGACTTAATCCACAGCATCTGTTCAATGGACAAGTTTGGTGTGTGGAATAACATGTTAATCCTTATATAATAAAACGGGAGTAATGATTAGACACTTTTTCATGTGTTGAAGGAATTTATTTGGCCAGAAAATTGGAGTCTAGTCAGGTCAATAGCATTTTGCGGAACTCACTAAATGAAATTCTGTCAATATTCATTGCATTTTTCATCAAACTTATGCATAAACTATGAATTTAGTTTTTTAATCGACATGAAGCCACTTGAATATTTTGAACTCATACTATGATCCCTATGTCGTATTAAACAATTTATACCCTTTGTACTGAGGTGGAGATTATAAGGCAAGGCATCCCTAGGTATTAATACTCCTATAGTCTCCCCAGCAAAGGTCTTTCCCATTTCCCGGTAAAAAGACATGCTCTGAAAATAAATGGCAGTGACTAACTATAACTATAAGGTTGATCATGGTTGATGTTCATTTTCCCCGTCCCTGGATGTATAGAACTGACGAAGCGATTAAAATCCGGTACTGAATCCAAAAATGGTACTCGTCAGGCTCATTGAATCAGTTTTTTTTATTGCAAGCTTTATTAGTACGTGAAGCACGCATCAGTTAGCTACATCTGAAGCTATAACAAGCTGATTGACTAGTGAACAGACTAGAATATTGTAAAAAAAGCAACTGGGAAAGGCTGCTCATACAGATTAGTTAGTTAGTTGGATGTGATGCACCTTGATGAGGATTTTATCTGTCAAGTTCATATCTAGGCAGTTGATCATTGTGAAATCTCGAGGTAAATAACTGTCCACATGAGTTGGCTCATTCATATGCGATCGGATCAGGAAAAACATGGGAAAAGACATGTGAACGAGAGCTAGAGTGAGTCAACACGAAGAATCTTGAGTTGGTCAACAATGTGTACAACTGCATGTGAAATGCTCAACTCTGTGCATTTTTTTCCCTGTGTGTATGTAGTACGAAAGCACTTGAAAAGGTTCAAAATGAAACATACATAATTGACCATTGTGCCCAATTGAAAATGGAATCAGTCGAGTTCTTCAAGTGTTTATTTTCTGTTCAAGAGTCTTTCCTTGCTCTTATCTGTTCCTATGTCCTGTACTTGAATATACTCACAGCATATGATATTCGACGCCCCCGAATTCGGTTTGCAAAAATAGTTCCTGTCGGTTTGTATAAAAAATACCATTCTTTACTTCCATTGCTATTCCTTTTAAAGGCAACAGTAACTATCTCTCCTTCGTTAATACATAATTGCTATAGTATATATAATTACCAATTCAAATCTTTCAATATTTATCTGTGCAGCTTTCACTAACTAACTTACTTGATAGTAAATGACCAGATAATATACAGACATGAATGAAAACTTTTGTGAATGGTAGGCCTATTTTTTCTGTAAACATTTTCCCCAATGATTATATCATCACAAATAAAAAGTGACAAGATCAAAGGAAGATTTACAGCATGATTCCTAACAGGAATGCTTTCCACACAAACCTTTGAAGATTACATGGGTGCTAAACACTCAACTTGAAGCATACACAATGGTCATGTTGTTTAGCTCATAAATGCAGGTGAATAATTCACCTTTGTGTCCTTCTTATAGTTAACTGTATAGCTAGTACATTATATACGGTTTGAGGATCTCAACCCAAGTTATTCATGCTGTCTTGTTTGGTGCATAAGACGTCATAAGGTTCGGGTATATCAGTAGCAGACTCAATCCATGTAGTGAATGAATTTGACATGATGATGTACTCAAGATACCTTTCAGTTTGAATGCTCAATGAAATCACTGTCGTCATTTGGGTGAATGTATACCAAATGGATTAAATTTACCGAATAAACCTTAGCCTGGAATAATCCGCCACAAACTGCCACTATATGTGTGTGTGTAAAAAATTTAATAAATTCATGACATCATGAGTTAACTTGTACTTTATATTTATAAGTCTTCATAATACCTCACTGCAATGCATCATTTACTTTTTTTTCGTATCTTAATTTCGGTGACGAAATGAAGCATAGGAAAATCCAAACGCATTTTTCAAATGCTGAAAAAATACTAGAAATTTACATTACTACCAGTGAAGAATGCTGATAGGTTTAATACACAATTTTACGCATTATAAGGTTTACTAAAAGGACAAGACACAGAAAATAAATACTTGAATGAGGCGATTTTTTACCAATAATCCTACTATACTTGCCTTTCCGTATAAGTAAATACTCGGCTACCTGAATTACCCATGTGAAGCATATAGACCAAAGTGCGCACCAAATGTGTAGTAGCCTTTTCAGCGCTCCAAAGTGTACTAATGAGGCTTATAACAGGCCGCATAGGAGTTTGTAAAACTTCTCCCCTCTCTATTATGATGTCAAAATTTGGACATCTTGTTATTTGCTTGTAGTTTCATCCGCATACATGGTCACGGTCACTCAGCCACGGACCAGTGCTCATCAAAGAGATACAAAAAAACTCCGCATCATAAGCTATTCAATGTTAATGTGCTCATTTCATGGGTTACATATTCATCTTGGAGTAATAAGTTGTGGAAGCCTTGTTCAAAGTTCAAAGACAAGTTTCCTTGCACAAGGAATCATGTAGGGTATCTAATTAGCAACTAATCAATTCTGCTTCATGCTCACGAAAAGTGGAAATTATGAGTTTGCGGTCGTATAGAAAAACAAAACCCTGTGAATGAACAGAGAGAACCGATGTTTTCAAACAAAAATGCAACTTCATGTCAAAAACCAAGAAAACCAATTCCAATTTTCTGTATGCAGTCCCAGTGTAAAGAAGAAATCCTAAGGTTGAAAAATCAGCCAACAAAATTCAACATTCAAATTACATGTGTGCATCTTGAGCGTCAATCACGCAATTTCCCAAACCCATATACAATTTTTGTTCCCTAATAAGCATACGTAATCCTACGTGTAAATGATTGACACGAGATGGGTCATTTCTTTTTTTGGGAGGAAAATCACTTAATCCTGTTATACATCTCCTTCATACCTTGTTGAGCTCAATCAATCGTTTTCGGTAGAATTCAATGAGAATTAAAGTAGCTTACATTTCTTTCAAGAGGTCATAAATGTACATTCAAAATCCATCCATAGTAAGCTACTAACAAACTACACACATGTGCTCTTTCTCTGCACCCAGCTCTTACTTATAGTAACAGTGGTGTTTATACGTATTTTTAAAACCTTTTCATGCCTCATCCTGCATTGTCGAGAAGAATGCTGTAGCAGAACGATCTTTGACCATGAGCGGATATAAATTTTGTCCATTTTGTAAATCCTACATGCTTGTGCTCGGCAACAGGGGCAATTAAATCCCTACAAAGAATGGCCATAAGAGTTGTGAATACTGAAAAGAATGAACTCTAATGCTTTCCTTTCTATCATCATTCAATATGCTACACAACAAGCGTACAAATGTATTACGACGGTAGAACTTTGGTTTATCATTCTGCAAATCTTATCTGACATGTGGAATTCTTCATAATACGCATGTGAGTAGCAACAGTCTGGGATTCCACAACTGTTCGACTTATAGTTTGTAGATAAAATGTGAATGTTATGATCATTGACCAAGTTTAGTTTAGCAACGCACTTTTTTCAATCGATTCCCTCCAAAAAGGAATGTTTAAAAAATATTCCAATCTGAGAATTTTCCACATCATTTCGCATATAATGAACACAGCAGGACTGGCTGGGAAGTGGTAACAACAACCAGTCATAATCACGTATGATGCAAGTCTGAAGCACATAATGGCAACAATAATAATAAAAAATGTCTGTTAAAATTAGATGGATTCCTTTTAGTCTGAAGTATCACTTGAGAGCCATGATGAACATCATGTAATTCGTTTTAAAATTGCACAAGAAGGTACCCGTTAAAAAAAACTTGTTGAAAGGTTTATGGATACAGTAAATGAAGGGATCCAAATTGTATCATATTGTGTGTGGGAAAGGGGAAATCCGGGAGTGGTATTTGACAGTCAACAATAGATCTTCAAGTGGTCCCATATTATGAAAAAGCTAATGCACATCCATCCTCATACTATATATATTGCTGTTCGCAACAAATAGGCACAAAAATGAAGTAGTTATGTTGCAAATGATCCAGCACTCCTGTGGACACAAATGATGAACCCCCCAGTCAGTTTTGGGATATATTAAGTGATAAGTGCGTCATGTGTGTATTTAGAAATGAATGATCTGGTAACTCAACAATACAACTGACTCTGTTCACTCAAGCATAGTCTCAGCCAGAATGAGTGTGTGAATATTTCTACAAGATTGCCTCTAGCTAGTTAGTTAGTTTGTTAGTTAGTACTACAAATTTGACACATTATTGTTACAAGGGCCGAAATCGTAGAATAAATTGTGTTAGGAAAATCCGAATTCTCCGAATCGAACAAAACAGGAGGTGACATTTGAATGGTTATGATGTGAATAAGTCAAAAGGGTAAAAAATCGTATCGATTCCACAAGCTATAAGTAAACACATTGTGTGTTTTGTAAAAAGGGTTGCAATATGCAGTTTTTTTCTATCTCTTCCGTATGGTAAAAAATCTACTTTCCGTCAATAACTCACATATAGCAGAGAACTTGAACGTGAGTTACGGAAAAATTAGGCTGCTTATGAGTTTGTTTGAGCACACTCATGTACTCGAAAAATATGAACATAAGTTCAACGCGGCTGCATGTACCTAACCAAAGTAAATTGTTGTTTGTGTGCACACATTTTTTCTCAAGCCGGCAACTATTTGGATTCCTTTCCATGAATATTTGACATCATGTCAAACAAACTCTAACAATCTTGTAATGTTAGTTTATAGTTTTAGTTTGTTGCAAATTTCCACATCCACGGTTTTTTTCGATCTGGACAGAAAACTATATAGCTTTCACATAGACTGAACAAGAAGGAATGAACAATAAATGAACCTACCTAAATATCTTGTTCATTAAACGGGATCGACTTTTCTAATTTTTTTCTTTTTGACTTTCAAACTAACCAACTAACTAACAAACAAACAAACAAACTGTCACCTCGACATGTTTCCATTCGCTGTAACTAACTATAGCTATAGTTTGTTACCCTAATCATGCAGAAAAACTTTAAATCGTGCCTGATTCAAAAAGATGTGATAACCACACAAACAACAAAACCCAAAGAATCAAATCAATCCCGCATGTACACATACTCGTATACAAAGAGAATGAATTCATGGAAAACGCGGAGAGTGAAAGCTTTTTGCAGGACTAAAGGGATTCAACTCATTTTGAGCTACTGATGATAGTGAGTGAGCTGGTAAAGAATACTTGCCGACCACCCATGCTTTTACGCTGATTAGCTCCTTTTCACTCTTTTTGATTGCAGTCTCGTCAGCAACATATTTGCGGCTCGTATCCGTGTCTCATGGTTATTCACACAGGCGTCTGTACAGAATGTGTCGTCCTTATCTCTCTTTTTCTATCTCTTTCATCTGCTTGTGTGTGTGTGTGTGTGCAGTGAAAGAAGCCAATTGGTGTGCACACCAGCTCAGTATTCAAGGGCTCTCTGCTATATGCGAAATACTGAGGATAGTTTTCTTATTATGGTGACACTAGAACTAACTACGGAGTTGGAGAAATTCCAGCAAATTCATGTACATGTGTTAGCGTTATGAGGTTGTAGTTGTTAGTTAGTTAGTGTTGAAAAGGAAAAGAGAAAAAGGCATGTTTCTTTTATGTGGAGTGCAGAAGGAAAAACTTGCTTTTTCCCACTTTTGGACTTTTGTACATATTCCAGTCAAGAGATTCAAGTATAAGCTGTCGTGTTGTTGTTTGAAAGCTACTTTAAGTCATTATAATTATTTTTTTGATGTAAGGGCAAAGTGAGGATGCTGCAATATGTCAACGTACTTGAAATCTGAGTGAGAGTAGGAAACCCGGTTTGTGATTCGTGTATGGATATGGAATCAGAGAATGACTGGGAGGCAGAAAAAGTGTTTTGAGCGGATAAACTGACGATGTGATTTGCGTAGTGCCAGGAGGGTCCACCGGGTTAACACAGAGAAAATTATGGAGACTTAGAGGAGAGAAGGAGGGTTTTTGTATAACCAGTTGTTATATATGGAAGCAAACAAGTTCATTTGATGAGATTGGATCAATTTATCCGAATCAAGAGTCATTGAGAAATAGGAAGCATGAAAATTATACTGATGGAAGGATCTTTTGATCTCACAAAGACAGGCCCTTGGTGAGCATGGCAAATAATGAAGCTCCTTCATTAATTATGCGCATGAAATGATTTCACAGCTTTTGGGAACTTTTCACTCTGTAAAATGAAGAGAATTGGTAACCTGTGTGTCTTTTCATATGAAATTTACCAGTTGTTAAGCGTGCCAATTTTCAGAGTAGAAGTTTTTTTTTCACTTTCAAATGCTGTGAGTTACGTAAATTAGTGGTGTTGATTGTGACTTTTTCAAGTAGTGGATCTAGGGATAGGCTAGGGAGCTAGGGAGCACATGCAGTTGTCTCATTATAGTAACTGCAAGACATTTCAAAGTCTTTTTTAAAAGTTCATCATTACGTTGTTATTCCATATTATGTGCCACGCTATGACACTACAAAATACAATAAAGCATGCCAGATAGTGCCAGATTAGCTTTCACAATACTTAGATCATAGAAATAGATATACTATATACTTAGATACAAATATCCTTTACTGGGAAAACTGGTACACAAAAAAATTTAATACTTCATAAAAATCTACAAATCATCTAAAATATAAGTATTACTTACTCAGACCAAAGACTTCAAATTATTAAGCAATGCGTTCCAACAAAATGTTGGTGAATAGCAGATATAAAAGAAGGATGATTGCTGTAACTAGGGGTCAAATTCTGAAACGGGCCATACAAGCGAAGAAGACGAATCTGTTTGCAACAATAAGAAACAAATAAACATTCTATATTAGAATATATTTTGAAAAATTCAGGCTGGTGTAACATACAGGGCAGCGAAATAGACATACAGCCGTCGCGTTAGTCCAGTCCTGAATTTTGGGCACATAAAAAAGAAAACTTCCAAAATGAAGCCGACAATTCCAACAAATCTAAACACAGAAAAATAGTCTTGAATAAAATGTGTCCTCATTTGACTATTTTTATCATGTTGCACTGCATTATTTTCATAGTTTATAAAGATTATTAAATAGCTTGGAACATACATAAAGACTGTCGAGGCTATTTTGCTTAACAAGGACTCATTCACCTCAGCAGCATTAATACCTCCAACAATAACAACGGCTACAGAATATACAAAAGTTACTAATAGCTGCGCTGCAAGACGACTGCATTTAGCATTTGTAAATATGTTCCATTTTCAAAACTACGTAAAAAATAGATTTTGAAACAATTAAACTGGTTGTGTATAATTACCCAGGTTAATTGTCCATCCGATGACCTGACAGTGGATCTCATTGAGTAGACTTAGTTCCCGGGGAGTCCCCTGAAGAGTGGCAGGTGGAGACAGCTGAAACGGTAGGTCCTCCATTTTCGGTGAAAATAAAGCAAAGGATCACTCACTATATCTGTAAGTTAAGTTAGTTAAGTAGTTAGTTAAGTCCGAAAGGTACATTATTATTTATGAGGATGATATTATTCAGATGGGGTTATGGAGAAACATATTCATGCTCGCAGGTTTTAAACCATGAAAATGTAAAACTTCAGTTCGATCGATTTGATTCGATCTTTATCCGCCTTATGGATTATGGATAACTATCGCTGGTAAAAAAATTTAATTCTCCGACATCTTGTAAATCATTTCCTAGAATTGGTTATTGATCGATAGTTAAATGTTAAACACATTAAGATATTCGAGGGTGGAAATAGGGGATCAGTTGTAGCGATTTCATCAATTGAATTAATGGCTGGGATAGGGTATTTGACATAATAGTTAAATTTTATCGGATCGAATTTAAACAAGTCCCGTCCCACACAATACTGTTACGGCTAGGCGATGAATCCTACGAGTATTATTTTGTTTATTTATTTAGTGCCCAGAGCAATGTCAATTGAATTTAGTTGCACAACCTCAATTTTTGGCAAAAAAAATGAGTTGTTGATGCGATGAAGGAAAACGAATAGGGTCGGAAAACTAAGAGATCATGCACTGCACTGCTTGAAATAAAATGAATATGGGGTGAAAGCGAAATCTAAAAGCCAAGTACAGTAGCGTCACCTATGAACCAGAATATAAAATGTTCAAGTCCCGTGACATAAAAAGGAGGATAAAACAAAGTTCATAATACTGTGAGACTAAAGCGCAATCAGTATCAAAGTAAATACATAATAATATAAAGTTTTAGTTATTGTTTATCTACCATTTACTTTTAACTATAAATTAGTTAATGACGTAAAGTCATTTAGTTTGTCAACGTTGTTTGTAGTCTACGGTCTATGGATTGTGAGTTTTCGCAATTGTCCTTTGAAAATGTAATGTAATATAATGTTCATTCTCATCAATGATTTGGTTTAGATCGGTCAACTAAACTCGGAGTTTCACACTGAATGTATCACACACAGCTGAGTTAACCTATCTAGATTTGGTTAAATTAACTATCTACATCTCTTGAAATCTTGAAAAAAGTTCGTGATGTTCAGATTCCTGTGCGTGTGCGTTAAAACCGATATTTGGTCTCCAGAAGAATGACATGGTTCTTAAGCGTTGATTCAGAACTCCTTCTGTCTGCCGAAGACGCGTGTGGATATCTGAACTAGAAAAAGACGTACCACAACTGTGAAAAACGGAGCCATGGTCCACAGATGCTGTATTTCTTCTTGTGGGATGAATGCGCGGGTCACAGAAGCTAAAGGGCTTTCGTACCATTCCTTTCCAAATAAAGAACCGATGCGAGAGCAATGGATTCAAGCTATTTTGCCCCATCTGGATAAACCAGACACTTTTAAAATAATTCAAAGATACACTCGTGTTTGCTCTCGACATTTCCGCAAGAAAGATTACTCCGATGATATTAAAAAACGTGCAAGACTCAGTGCTAGTAAGTTTGTATTTCAATATGTCATCTAGTCATCAGTTCCTTTATCATGATGAATTACAGTATTTATAATAATTTTTCGCATTATTTTACAGATGCAGTTCCTTCTGTGTTTCCTCGTAAAAACACGCCAATCAAAATCCACGATGTTCTTCCATCAAAAATGGCTAAAACCGAGAAGACTGCTGGTCATACAAACGGCACTTGCCAAGAAACTCTTACAAATCCAACTGAACAGACTAGTATCATCATCTGTCCAATTCAATCCAATGACATTGGAGGAATCGATGAGCTGGAAACAGGAACCAGAAGTCTTGTCATAGAATCCGCGACAATCTCAGACGACCAACTGATTCTCACTGTGCTTGACCCTAGTACCGTGACACAGGCACAAATTGGCAACAATAACTCTACGGAAACATCAGCTACTGAAAATGATGAAAGCAGTGACAATTTACAAAAGCATAGGAAACGACGAAAATGGAACAGGACTTCATATCCTAGGAATCAAAGAAGCAAACGGAAGAGCTCGGGTATATCTGTGGACGATGTAAATATTGATGGAGTGGAAGAAGCTTTGGCTGGAATTACGATGTCCTCTTTTTCGTCCTCAGACCATCTTCAACAGGGTGGGGATGAAACCACAACGACAATAGAAATCCCTAGGGGGAGTATGAGTGATCTGGAAAAATGTATGCATTCGCTTCAAACAGTAACGCTTCCACTGGATGATCTATCAATTCGAAGTGTGGATGATCAAAATCCGAATTATATTGAACAAGAGCTGCTGCAAAGCATTCAAGCTGTCAGTTTACATTGTGGCGACGGAGAAACCGAGTCTCAGTCGGTTAAAGGAACACATGATACTCTCACTCTTGCTAATATGTCATTGGTTCCATCTTTTATGTCTTCATCATCTGGAGAGTCTATTTTCTCAGATGCTCGACTGTCTGAATCTCTATTGAACAGTGCAGCGGAGCTTTCTTTGCAACCCATTGGAGACACTGAACTAGATTCTGCAGGGGACTTCATGGCTGGAATAAATGCGGACTTGCAAATACCATCGGCTTCTGAAATCGACAAGTTGGCCAATCATTTTAGTACATCTTTGTTACCTATTACATTCGATCTGAATCTCAAAGATTTTAATGAGCCCACCCCTGACAGTGAAAGTGTTCCCACTGAAGTAGAAACTTTGAAACGGGTTTCTGAAGCAGTTCAAGTAGATAATTTCGATGAAACATCTGGGGATGGGAGTGAAGAATCTGATGGTACTTGAAATATATGAAACAATTTTTAGTAAACTTTGAATTATGACTAATGGAAGGTTTTGGTTGTTTCCAACATTTTTAGCAGGGAGTCTTAAAGTGGACAAAACTAGTTCAAATAGCAATAGACTGAAGTTAGCTGGGGTTAGAAAGAGGAAGAAGAAAGAAAAGATGTTTGGACGATTTTCTGTAGAGCGGTTTCAACATTGTGACAAGGATATTGAATACTATACTGGATTTACCTCGTACAAAACTTTTGAGAGCTTTTTTCGGTCCCTGGAAGTATATGTAGATAAACTCCGTGTGACGGATATCATGCATGGCGTTCTAAAAATTAGTGAGGTTTGTACTGCAATTTATTTCAAATCTGCTGTCTCATCTTGATTTGTTTAGAGGAGCTTTAATAATTATTTTAATTAATTTCAGATTAAACTCCCTGTAAACGCAGAAGATGGAATTAATAGTGAGTCTAGTACCGTGTCTGCTGAAAAAGTCCTGAAGAAAAAACTTATACAAGGAAGATCGATGCCGCGGATTGATGAACTATTTATGACCGTTATTCGACTCAAGAGAAAACTACCTGAGAAAGTTTTAGGTCACATGTTTTGTATTTCACAGCCCACGGTCTCCAGAATAATCAGAGCATGGACTATGCTGTTGTCAAAACTTATCGAATTTCAAGCTTTAGAGCCCACACCTAAGGAATCCAAACATAGCAAATCAACTGGAGAAATCCCAAGCGCCAAACGTGGCCTTGGAATACCTGAATCTTTTTGTCAACTCTTTCATAGCGATTTGGCCAAATCCATCGTTCTAGCCCCTCTCAACTCAAAAAAGAAAGGTGGAAGACAAAAACAAAAGGAAACTTTAGAACAGTCTACTGAGGAGATCAATTCTACTTGTTCCACTACTACCAGTACGAATACTATTAATACTGAAGACTTTGGTTTATCAAATCATAATCCATCCACTGTTTTATCTTCCTCCATCGATGCAAATAATTTTGGTATTGAAACTAGTTTTTCAATAATTAATCCCTCTTTAGAGTCAGTGGAAGCAGAACTTTTCCGTATCCAAGATTTGGTCTAGTACATTTAGTTATGGAAGCAACTTGATCTTTTGAAACGTTGGTAGTGCAGGGACGATATGATTCTTTACTAGTTAGGCAAATCTGCATAATAGTGGTGATTGATGATTTTTGGGATTTCCTATGGATAAAATGTTAAAATAATATTTCTAGGCTTATTCACAAAGGATTCACATGAACGGTGACAGTTTATTATGTTTTGAGTCTTCTGCGCCATGTGTACATTTATTTACTGGATAATTTTTGGAAACTTTGACTGTATAATTTTTTTTGTATTATAAGTGTTTTAAAATTTCCCGGTGTTTGTTTGTTTTGAACTCAAGGTTACATCTCAGGGCTTTTAACTTCGGAATCGGATAGAATAAGACGATTTTGGTATGACTTCTCTAGTTCAGGAGTGTTTTTATTTTGCTTTTCAATTGTCATCCTCATTGTTGTATTAAGAAGCATAAAGCAACGCGAACTTAGTGTGTATTTGCAAAATATTAAAAGATAATTTATATTGGACTAACCGCTAGAAATATTTTTTGTGATTGTGACAAATTTTATTTGGGTGACGGTGTGATGGAAGTAATTTTATATTTTTTGCTTAATACTGTTGTGAATGGGACTAATTGTATGTTGACTGTGAGTGTTGCTTCATTTATAATGGCTTAGTTAAGATTTTTAAATAATTAATTTTCTACACTTAATTATCCATATACGCGACCATTTTCAATATCCGAAATTTTGCTTCAATTCAATATTTGATATTTAATAATCTACAATCATCTATTGCTTAGTTACTAACTAACTGAGAATGGAAACCTGTATCTCAATCAAATTGTATATCACAAGCTATACACCAAACTTATTTTTAAACTAATTTGGTACCTTAGATTAGATGGTCATATATTTAAAAAAAATAATATGTACTTTAAATAAGTGTCTATCATTTGTATATCAAGATTACTATATGTAAACACTTTCAACTTTAAACGTAGAGTGTACACACAAAAATTGAAGTCTGATGAACCAATGGAGCTCCACAGCGTTTTAAAAAAGCAACCCACCCACACATTCTAGATTGTAAATTTTACTTTTCGCATCAGTAACATTGGGAACTCGTTAATTTCCCATTTAATTTGTTCATGTAGTAAGTAGCATTTAGTTACAAATATTATATGATCTATCCAACCCGTACCTTAGAGTCTTTTAGTTAGTACATTATAGAGTAACAAATGTCGCAAATAATTATTAAAAAACAAATTTATACTATTAGTACTATAGTGTTGGGGTGTGAGTGATTTTTTTTCATTGACTACGTATACATTGGATATACAGTAGTAGTAATGGTGTATCCAATATCCTGTGTTTTGCATGCATTTTTATAAACAGAAGCATATTTCAATTCGCATAGAAGAATGTACTGTTAAAATGCAGCGATGCATTTTTCTTTGTCAGTCTCCATAGAATGCATTAATTCACCGTATCCGCAGATTGATTTTTCGTCCATGAAAATTTACCACAAGAAAATTGAGAAGAATAGATTGCATTCACCATAATTTATCGGATTGGTGCACTCATACACTCACAAAAGTGGAATTTCCGTATTTCAATAAAATCTGCGGTAATTCTTTTTCAGGCATGATATGCATGTTGTTCATCTTTTCCCGTGTCCCATGTTTATTTTTTGTTCTTTGTGTATCTTATACTTTTTTAAACCTGCATGAGTGTAATAAATAAGGGTAAATGTTTATGTTTGGGAACCGCTGAATCTTTTGCAACAGTCCATGCTTGGACGATACTAACTAACAAGCGATAAGATAAGCATTAAAATGTATACCTGCTCAGAATTTCAAGAGGATTGATTAACTCTAAACTGAATTGAACTTTGCTAATTCATGCATAATTGTATTGTTTGGCTTAACAGTTTGTTGATTTCCATGTTAAAAACAAATATACATGCCCTTTGCAGCCCAACAATCTCATTGAATTAGTATCCCGTTTATTATTGTACTAGTACCGGTGGCAAAATTCTTATTCTATTTCACTGTATACCACATTAGTTGAACTGCTCTAGTAATTTTTCATTTATTGCATCAAGTAATTGTCAGCTTGCGCCGTATTCTAAATCTGCAATACAATTTTATATTACCCAAGCACAGTTAATATAATAGTTTATTGGTAGCATGGCAGGCTATAGGTAACCACGCTTCTTTTCACATAGAGCATGCTTTCCAATAATACACTCAAGCCATGACAAATAGCTTAAAATTTCATGAAACTTTATCACTGAACTCGTTCCGTGTTTTGCTCAACTTGAAACTTTATTATTGCCCAATTTTGAAGAGTTCACAAACCTACAAAGCCATGAACTCTGTAAAACTTGTCATTCACCATTTAAGCACATCATGCCACCATGAATTGATGCGTACTGATGATTTTATATGCAAACTCACGAATTGCTTTACAAGCTCATTTTGCAAACTCAATCCGAGAAAAAAAATGTAATTCTGTAACTTGTAACCTGAGCACGCAGTAAATTAACTTCGCATATATTACTCATTCTCCCTGTTTCGTTTATACAATGAATTGTGCTTTTAGTAGAAATTTTTTATGCAAAACAAATCTGCCATCACTGCTTGCTATTAAAAATGTTATTATCCTCACATAAATGCTGGATGAAAATTATATGCAATTTTTCAATCTTAAACATCTCTTTATTTCCAGATCTACACGTGACTAACTAACTAGCTATTTACTACTACATATCTACGGCTACTATTTTCGTCGCACTAACTGACAGACAGAGTGTATGCATGGATTCATCACTGCGGAATTTGTAGTGACTAAAACTGAATTTCCTCAAACCACAATTCATCATAAAATGACTTATAATGCAAGCACATCCTGTGTGCACACATTAGCCGTGAAAAAAGCTCGTTTAGGTATAAATAGTTCATGCATGAAGTTAATATACAGAGTTCTCACCCTGCATGGAAATACCTCTAGTTAAAGTTTGAGTACGCAAGCACAAATAAAAGCCCACAAATATGCTTCTGCTATACCATGACCATCATACTAACTTTTCACATATTTCAATGCCAAGGAAGCCAGAATGAAACTGTAACTAGAAGTTACTATAATCCCACAGGTTCTAGCAATGCTGATAGTATATTGAAACTCACTTTTGTGTGTGTGTGTGTGTGTACAAAAATAATAAATGATGATGATGAATCGGTAACCTACAAAAACTATAATACTACACTACTCATACTCACTTACTTACCTACTACAATATAATCAAGTTGAGTCCTTATTCCCTTGAGTACTACTACAAGTAACAAGTAACTAACTAACTACTTTAAGACATGGAAACTATATGAAAAAAGGGTACAGTGACAATTCAAAGTTACGCCAAAACAAGTCCATCAGTGTGTGTGTGTACACTATATTGGGAGCACGAAATGTATAGTTGGTCTTAAATTTTGACCCTAACTAAAGTGTCAAATTATTAATAAGAGTTCTATACTTTCATCCTTTGTAAGTAAGTTCCGGTCCTTTTCCCCGTTTGTTCTACTTTTAGTTAGTTAGTTAGAAACTGCCTTTTTGTTTTACTACTGTTGGACATTTGAAAAATAGTTCATTTTGTGTAAATGAGGCTGACAATTTATACAGTTTCTGTATTTTTGAGACAAGTATGTGTATAGTTGAAAGAATTTGCACATTTTGGAAAATTGTAAATGTCATGTAAGCCCGTTTAAGTTATAATGGTACATAATTTAGCGGACATGTAGTATTAGCTGCCTTAAATCTTATAGCAAAGGATCAATTGTTGTGAAATGTATGATATGAGTGTCATTTATGTATTGTATTAATAGTGAGAGAAATTGTTAAACCGACAGGTCATTAAGAAAACATTAGTGTGTCAAAGTGACTCAAACTGAAACTACTGAGCAAACAATATTAAAGTTGAGGCGATCAATTGAAATGAAAAACTGGACCTAGTGAAGACAGATTTTGGAAATCTATAAAAATGTCACTACAACTACCAAGATTTCAATCTAAAAAGAACACGCTGGACCATGACCGAGAAAATTTTGAACGAAGTCAGGTAATGGCTATGAACTGTCAAATTGAAATGTGTTGAACTGTATAATAAGTATTGAGAAATTAAGATGTTGTCATGAGCAATTTGCTAATATTCAAAAGAGAGAATATAGAACTTTGCCTAATGGCTGAATGCAAGTGTATAAACAAATGTAACGACAATGTGGCCAGTTATTAAAGATAGATACGGCCAGGTGATCTTTATCAAATGTACACACTGTTTCATAAAGTTTCTTCCTGCATTTGAAAATGCTCAACTATGTGAATGCAATATTTTTATCCACTCTTATCTTACACGCTTATCAGTGTGCGTTATTCATATCCATTGCTGGGGAGTTTTTAGTTTTTATCAGTCTTTATATAGTATGACGTGGGATTCCTAGTTTTTTTCGTTAAAATCATTGATTTCATCAGATAGAGCAAAGTTTTTTCATTAAACTCTCAAAATGGCAGCTTCACGCCAACGTCGTCGGGATTACTTCCGGAAAGAAGATTTTCCACCCACTGATATGGTGTGGAAAAACTTATCTGGTTTCATTAAATACGATTTGATATATTTTATCAATTTGTCTAATTTTGTATTTTTGCCAATGCAGACAAATTGTTTGACCAAGGCCCTGACGGAACGAGAAACGGAAGTCAAAGGGAAACATGTTCGCAGTGAGTAGTCGTTTGTATTGCGTTTAAAAAGTAGTTTTATGTCTAGAAAAAGTTAAAACAACAAGGGAAACATATTTCCAGGTGCAATCATTGGAACCTATCAGGAGCGAAGTGCAAAAACATTTTGGGACATAATGTTGCGGCAACCGCTGCAGGAAAATGCAGTGGTGTGCTGGAAATTTTGTCATGTGGTTCATAAGGTATATAAAATGACTGTTTCCCATGCGTTCATTTTTTCTCTCATATTTTGGAAAAATTATAAAATTATATTTTGGCAAATCAGGTACTAAGAGAAGGCTACGAGACAGTTTTAAAGGATTCTCAGATGTACAAAAGCAAACTTCGGGAACTGGGAAAATTTTGGGTACTTTTGCCATTTTGCCGTTACTCAGTCAGTCAATCATGCATTCACTAATTTTCGTGAACATTTTCTATTGTAAAGGGACATTTAAGAAATGGATATGGAACTCTAATCAAAGTGTACTGCGATCTTTTAATCATTAAATTAACGTTCCATGCACGCAATAGTCGCTTCCCAGGAGATATGGATTTACATGACGACCCAAATCTTGAAAATTTGCCAGATAAAAGTGAGGATGGACTGTAAGTGAGCTTTGGCTGTGGCACTTAATTTTCATAGATATTGTTTGCTCGTTTAGATTACAATATAAATATATTACTTTAAACAGTTTCCAACTGACTGTTGAAATGTTAGACTATTTGGATGCCATTTTAGACCTTCAAGCTGAAAGTAAGGATTTTCATAATGTTTCACACAAACTGAACTAGTAGTAGTTCCTGTTGTAACAATAATTTATTGATAATTTTTTAGTTTTCAAGACGATGGACTCCTCCAAATGTAATTCCATGACAAATGCAGGTCAATGTAGACTCAAACCTTTGATTCCATGCATCCAAGACTCTTTACAGCTATATGACTACACAACCAAATTACTTTTCCAATTGCACAACAGTAAGCTAAGAAAAAAAGATAATTAGTTTTTTAAAATGTCAAAGGCAATTATTTTTCAAAGCAAAATCATCATTTCATTTTAGGGCTTCCCCAAGACTTATTGCTCGGTCATAGGGATCGATACACTAAAGCATTTTACCTGCTACGGGAATTTTATGAAAGAACAATGACTCTTCAATATTTTAAAAACTTACTTGAGCTTCAACAGCTGCCAAAAGTAAGTTTAAAATTAGTTTAGATTTAAATAATGTCATAATCATCTGTGTCTATTAATTGAAACTAGGATTGTAAATTCCAAATCGTTTGTGTGTAATAGCTGTAAATGTTTACAAACAGGAACCACCAAATTTTTTGCAACAGTCCGATATTGGGAGATATGAAGCGAGAAAAATCACAATTTTTCATGAACAGGACGCCATAGATAATCAAAGTGAAACTCAAAGTGAGACTCACAGTGATAACGCTACTTCAGAGTTAGTGGATTTACAAGAGAATACAAATGGGTCCAGCTCCCCGGATATTGCACTATTGAACAATTTGGCTGCAGAAAAGTAAAAAGCATATAAATACTTGACAATGAACGTCACAATCAATTGACAAGTCTAATTTGAATCCAAATATTAAATCAGAGATAGAAGAATTAGGGAGCTGGAGGCAGAAATTCAAAGGCTGATCGCAGAAATCAACAGGATCAAGATGGAGGCGAGAACTAGACTTCAGAATAACCAAGTAGAAATCAAAGAGCTTATACACCGGATTACTGAAATGGTGCATTTTTAAATTTCCACAATAGTTTTTGTATCACTTAATCAATGCGGTCTTAAAATACTTATTTTACGTACCTAGGAGTCATTATTGCGAGAAAAAGATTCTAAAATTGCCGAGTTGGAGAGCAAGTGCCATCAAAATGAAGAAGCAGATAAAAATCATGCTGAAATTATTGAAAGTAAGGAAATTTTAGCCGTATAATCCAAAGTAACGATTACTTACGCTAAGCATTTGCTGTATCCCAATAGTTATTAAAATTAACCAATTGTTACTGACTGGTAAACCATGCTGAACAATTTAGCAATCAGATTTGACTAACCACCAATGTATTTGATATCCATGTTTTAGAAAACGCAAAAACGGAGGAAAAATTCAACAAAATGAAAACAGTGTACGGGGCCTTAAGACAGGAGCATATTGATTTGCTCAGAAAAGTAAAATCACTAAAACTAAATTGAATTACCATGTTTAGAGAAAGTGTATACCCCTAACCAATCTTTCACCTTTTTAGAAAGGGGCAATGGATAAGGAAATTGGTGAATTGAAAAAGGTGGTCCATAACCAAACAGAAATGGGGGAAACTCTTGAGGTATTACACTATTTTGCTATAACATATTTACTATTCAATTTAACGTCGGGACTAAAAAATTTTGTAACCAAAAACAAGAAATTCAAAATTCAATCTTTTTTACAGACCTTACAGAGGGAGAGAAGAGAATTGGAAACAACACTTCATGAAAAGATTGCTGAGAAGGAAAGTCTTTCCGAAAAATTGAATTCTGAGATTGTAACCTTGAAAGCCGAGTTACAGGTATTTGTTTTTTAAACTAACAATATCCAGTAGTTAACATGCATGTTGCATTATACACTAAAAATCAGAGTTTTTGTCTACCCTAAAATCGGAATGAACTTGCCGGAAATCGAGATAACATCTTGATGAACTTATATTTGTTTATATTTTGGCATGACGCTTATTATAAAGGTCGCTGAAATCTTACAATGCTTCATTAGTGCATTAATTGCATTCATTGCAATTTGTGCTTCGCAGGGTTTATGGCATTCCTAGTTACTCTATGCTTTGAAAATATGGCCGCTCTTTCAACATCATATTATTTTGGCAGGAATTATGGATTTAAATTCAACGAAGGAACTTCGCTATTTAATTTTTAATAAATTAATTAATTGTAATTGGCAGGCTAATAATGAATTGCGTGTTTAATACGGGTTAGTCGATTTTAAAATGTTTGTCTTTGTACAGTTGTAAATTTCATAATTTGTGTTTTCCCAGAGTCTTGAAGGAGATAAATCGGAAGCTGAGAAGTTGCTGAAGTCCATGGTAGACGCTAAAACTTTGGAGCTTGAAGGAATGAAAATAGCTAACGAAGGACTTCTGAATCAGCAAGATGTAAGTTAATTACTCATGATCATGATTACTTATTTATGTGATTTTTTACTCAAGAAAATATTGATTTCAATTAACTTACAGCAACTTCGACAAGATGCGGTTGAACTGAACGGAAAAATTGATAAACTAACTGTACAACTTGAGCTATCAAATGCAGCGAAGGAAAATCAAGAGAAAGAAATTTTAAAATTGAAAGCAGAACACGAAAAAAGTCAGCGCGATTTGGAAGCTGAAGCCGTAAACAAATACAACTCTTTATCAGATGCTGCGAAAGAAAACTTGGAAAAAGAGATTTTGAAACTGAAGACGGAATACGAAAAAATTCAGCGGGATCTAGAGGCGGACGCTCTTAAAAAATACAATGAGCTATCTGATGCTGCTAAAAGTAATCTTGAAAAAGAGATTCATAAATTGAAAGAGGAGCACGACAAAAATCAGCGTGACTTGGAGGGTGATGCCCTTAAAAAATACAATTCTCTCTTAGGTAATCCCAAGATGGTTTATGCTTTTATCATTTAAAATGTTATGCACATTAGACGAAGCAAACTAACTTGATAATCTTTTCATAGATATCTGTTTGGAGCAAAGTAAGGTGATCATTAAGAAAACAATGGATGATGTTGACCATCCTTTGTTAACTGGCGGAACTGGAGCTTTGGACAATTTCCTTATGTCTTGTGAAATGAGTGAAAATGTTGTAAAGGAAATGCAAGGAGCAGTCCAAAATGGATACAATCAATTCAATTTCTTGAAGAATATTGTGGAGCAATTGCCCACATTTATTCATCATATGTCCACCATAATGGTAAATGGAAGTGCCACGTCTCAAACTTCTACTGATATACAAAAAGGAGATGGTAAATATATATTCACATGCCCTAACTTGCAAATATTGAATTCTACAGAGCAGTCAAGTCATGTTGTTTCATTATTTTTGCAGAGTTATTAAAAGATTGTCGTGAACTTGGGACGTCTGTCCTAAATTTAATGGACGTGATTAAAGAACGCAGGACAGATAACAAGGTAAACATAATACTTCAGTATGGATAATTTGCCAAATGCCAACGCTTTTATTGAATTCTTTTGGTGATTGCAGCGCGACAGTTCCTTTGATGATATAATGGAGAGATTACAAAGACTATTGACAAATGCGAGAGGACTAGGAAGTTCGTTAACACCAGAAGCCGATGCACTGGAGGTTTTAGAGAAGGAGCTTCAAATGATGGAGAAAGCAATTGATGAGGCAGCTCGTAAGATGGCTGAAATTCTCAGCAATTCCCGTGCCTCTCACACTGGAGTAAAATTGGAAGTGAATGAGAAACTAATTGAAACCTGCACGGCACTCATGATGGCCATTAGAGTGTTGGTTCAAAAAGCGAAAATTCTTCAGGCCGAAATCGTTGCTCAAGGAAAGGTACAGAAAAAGCTGCTTATTCAAATCTTCGTTAATAATATTTTGTTTTCACTGGGATTCTATATTTCTTGCTACGCACGCAGGGTTCAGCATCTGATAAAGAATTCTACAAAAGGAATCATCAGTGGACTGAGGGTCTTATTTCTGCTGCAAAGGCTGTTGGGAACGGTGCCAAATTTCTGCTGTACGGAGATTATATGATATTGCACTCTTATTATAAGTACCGGAACTGACATGTTTAGTTAAAAGCATAAGCAAAAATTTACTATTGCAGAGAAAGTGCAGACAAAGCTGTGACTGATCCATCCGGTGGATTTGAACTTTTAATTGCGTCATCACAGGACGTTGCAGCCAGTACAATCCAACTAGTAGTTGCCAGTCAAGTAAGAGCTGAACGAAGCTCTCCCAATTTGAAGCATCTTAAGCAAGCTTCAACTTCGGTGAAAACGGCTACTGCTAATGTTGTTGCTACGGCCAAAGATTGTGCTCAGTTGATTGAAGAGTCAGGTGAGTATTTTTGTTGTGGCTTGCATAGGGGCAAGACGGAGTGCAGTGCATATGGAAAATCGATATGTTGGTTTACTTTGTCTGTACTTTGTAACTTCACACGAACGATTATTTGTGTAACCACAGATGAAGTGGACTTGGCCAAATTGACCACACATAATGCTAAAAGGATGGAATTGGAAACACAAGCTGAAGTCTTGCGTCTGCAATCAGATTTAGAAAAAGCAAGAGTGAAATTGACAACTTTGAGACAACATCATTATCATAATGCGGATGATTAGAGGATTGTTGGAGTGGTTGAATCGGAAGATTTAGTTACCGTTAGTAATGTAACCTACTGCTTTTAGTTGGTGATGACTTTTTGATCTAAAAATATTTAGCATTTTTAGCCCGAGATAGAGGGCTTACTAGTTAATGTATCTTAGATTATACATTCTGCATCTCACATGTACATTTTATAATATCTGCGCATGAACCAGACACCAGTCATTTTATTTATTATGTTGAGTGTGGCAAACAGCTCATTTCCACGAAGATCAAACTAACACACAAATTAAACTGGAGCCAGTGGATGGAACCTTTTTTTAAATATGAGTTCACTATATTATGAAACAGTTTAAAATCTTTCGAGAAGTAGCTATGCACGAGAACCAAAGGGAAACGATAGAAAGTTTCAGGAAGAATTATTATTACACAATATGTTGATTACAAAAGTATTTCATGTGAATCGCTTTATCACATTTTGAACAAAGTTGACAAAACAATTCCGTAGCTTTTTATAGTACTCGTAACAGACTAATTACGTATACATTTTTATTGAATCTAATGATGATAAAGTTTTAATCACGACGGGTGTTTTTGTATTACATTTATTCTCTTGTACAAATATCGGTTGTGTTGAGAAACTGCAACTGCAGGTATGCTATAACTGGATCAAGAGCTATTTAACATTAGCATGCACTTGTAGGCATTAAAATATTACATACTCGCAAGAAAACTGTTTTTCCAATCACATTTCCAAAACTTCTGTTGTTATTAACAAACCATTTTCAATTAAGTTTTAGCTTTTATCTCATTTTAGGCTTGAGTGACAAAAAGAAATGCTGAATAAGTAAGTATTATTAACGCTAGAGGTGCAACAGAATTTTACACAGGGATCCTGTAACTTCACCTGAAGTGCATTTGAAAATGTTTATGGTTAGCTCATTTATTCATTCATGTCATATGATAAAGTGTACTGCCTTTACTGTGCTTGTCTTTTTGTCGAAAAGGTGAAATATTTAAACATTGAATAATAAAATACTCTGTCTTTGAGTGTTTTGAATGATTGAGTCGTACAACTTTGTTATTTTTTAGACATACGGAAACTAAAGAACATTAATAACTGTAATTCCTCAGATTTTTAGCTCATTCTCGTTTCCTCATAATTGTGCTAAAATTCAATTTCGTCTCCAAACTTCTCACTCATTATGCTTTGTTTCAAAAAGTGGAAAATTTTCCAGAACAATTGAACAATATAAATAGGAACCACCCATTGAAACTGATGTCACGAACTAGGATTGTACGAGAAACTAAATAGCACGTACGCACAGCCCTACCACATTCTTAATATCCAGTTTGCCTTGACTTTTTGTACAGACTGATTCATTATGGACAGGACACACACTAACCAACGAATGTGCTAAAAATTTACCTATATTCTTGAACAAATACACCCATCTTATCGTCCAATCAAATGTGCATTCGAACCGGTTTAACCTTTGAGGACTTGTCGTTCTATAAATCCCAGGAGATGATGGCGACAATTTATGCTCTAGGAACAGTATATGAGGAACCGAGGAGCCTTGCCTAGCTTGGCTATATAGTACATGCACATCTTCACTTAACCAGATTTATGTATCCCCCCTGTGTTTCCAAAAGTTGTTTTTCATGGAATGCACTTGATTATCCAAAATCATGAACAAAATTGAGAATCTGGACATCCTTGAAAAAAGAGTGAAACTACTGGAATCTTTTACTATCTTTGTCATTTAGAAATTGCTTTCCAAAAGGAGTAGTACAAATAGTCGAAATAAGAGTTTTCCGCAGTTTTAAATCCCTTAAAAAGTCAATATGGTAAGTATTGTTGGCAACTAACTGTAATAAGGCTGTTGAAAAATACATTGTTTTTTTACCATTATGGTTATACTTTAATCTCATGCAAACCTTAATTTCAGAGCCAAAATATCGGAAAAACATATGAGAAGGGCGTCAAGGTGAGTTGTCAAGCTAATTTGTGAAAAGTAGCTTTTGATATCGACAGTGGGGCAATGAGAGATTCATTTGTTACATTTCAGCCTCCATCTGGAAAATTCAAGCAGTTTGACCATATGACTTTATGGGTTGGAAATGCTAAACAGGTTAGTCTTCACTTTAAATTGCTTGCTCCAGCATATCCTATACATGAATTATCTAGTTAGTGTTCTTATTATTAAATAAAACTTAAATGAAATGATTGAGTGGCGTTAAACTACAGCTTCCGAAAAAAATAATATCTTTGAATACTTTTGAGGTCATTTAAAGTCCCTGTAAGACATTAGTTATTTAGAATACTCAGATCCAAAATAGATAAAAGATGCATACGAATCTAAATAATGCTTAAATTTTTAGCGAGCAAACTAACAGAAATAAAACCAGTTATGACGTAACCATATTTTAAATGATATTGACCAGGCTGCAACATTTTACTGTGTCCGCATGGGCTTCGAGCATGTGGCATACTGTGGACTGGAAACTGGATCCAGACAAGTGGCTGCTCATGTTGTTCGCCAAAATCAGGTAAACTTTTTATAAATTACTATATTCAAAACCAAGAAACCGGGAAACCTTGAAAAGCTTATAGTAAATTGACCCCGTATTCAGTCTATCCAGTCAGTGTATTAAATGATGGAATCTTTTCAAAAAAGTGTGCAGCTTTAAACCATTTCCAGCACAATTGAATCCCATAATTAGTATGATGAGCGCATGCTATAATTCTTATCACGTTTCCATGAATACTAAATTTTCCCAAGTAAACTGATGCAACAGCTGAGGGCTTCAATTTCCCGTGAAAGTAAAGAATCCGCTACTTTTTTCATGCCTAAATGAGAGGGACAAAAACTGTAGAATATATTATGTTTCCTGTGCAAAGAACATTATTAAAAAATCTACTTTTTTTCTTCTGCTATGCATGTTGCCTACAGATTTTCATCGTGCTCAAGTCAGCATATGAGCCCAATAACAAGGAAATGGGAGATCATCTCGTCAAACATGGAGACGGAGTAAAAGATGTTGCCTTTTCCGTAGAAGACTTGGATTCCATTGTACAGGTAAGAATTCTGTTCATTAGTGAAAGAAAATTTCTAACTAACAAGTCTACATCATTCGGCTTCTAATACACAACATTGCTTTTAACAGAGAGCCAAAGAACGTGGAGCAGAAATTGTCAAGGACATTTGGGAAGAATCGGATGAAAACGGAACTGTTAGATTTGCTCAAATCCAAACGGTATAGAACTTTCGAATATATAGCCAGAAAAAATGTTCGATAATTAATTCCATATAATCTTGAGTTAGTTAGTTGTCAATCTTAACTTACACAGTATGGAGACACTACACATACGTTTGTGGAGCGCAAGAATTACGAGGGGATATTTTTGCCGGGTTATACTAAAAGCAATATGGAAGATCCTCTTACCCCATTATTGTAAGTTTTTCATCATAGTTTACTTTTGTGAGCTCTTTTTATGCGATTTTTGTGATATATCTGCTGTAGTTTTCAGGATGTAGTTTGAATCATGAATTGTACATGTTACAGCACAAGCTTGAATCACAAAATCGCATTTGTTTGTTCGCTCCATGTCGGTTGAAACATAAGTTCTGAGTGGATGCATACATTATTTATCATGTATGAGAAAAGCGCACTTTTAACCCAGGAAGCACACATTTGATGACCTTTTTTGCTCTTTACTATAAATCATGAGTTGAGCCAGACTTGAAGATTTCCATAGTTTCTATCGTTGTTTTGTATAGTTTACGAGAGTCATTTTAATGGTATGGTCTGTATTTCTGTGGTAAACAAGTATTGCGCAAACAAAATTTAGCATTATTAAAAATAAATAGTTGGACCATTGGTTTTCTTTTTAGTTTGCAATATGCTATGTAAAAACTGTAAAGATGCTCGCCTCGCTGCATGTGTGTATTTACGCCTTGAACTTATATGACTCCAGATGGGCATAAATTATGCAGTATGGTGGATTGTTTGGAGCATAAAGTTTATATGAGTCGAGTTAACAGCAGTAGTTTCATACAATTTGGGCTGTAGTTGCCAAAATGTCACTATCAATCTAATAAAAATTTAAATAGGCAACTTTTTCTTCCATTTGTTGCTCAAAGCTCTACTAACTAACTAGCGTCTATGAAATGATGCCGAATGAAACCCTACATGTACTACATGCACTTGCCGTCAATTTTATCTCGATTTGCAATGTTGAAAACTTTTTTTAATTTACCGACTTTTTGTTTGTCATTTTAGATTTTAGTTAGCTGGAAAACAGAAAATAGCGAATACAGCCCACTTTTTGTTGCTTTCTACATTGTTCTTTCTTTCCATATGGTTCCAGATTTTTGCACACAATATAAGCTAACCAAGGGTTTGCAAGTTTGCACTAGTGCAACATATTAGGGGGCAACCCGATGGGCCTCGCATAAATGCAGACGTTTTTTTATGACTTTTTATTGATGCGTAACAGTATTTTAATTGAACCAATCTAGAATGGAGTAGTTGTGTCCTTTTCCTTAGATTTCAGGTCTGGCAAATCGACCTCACAAATTTACAGAAACAATATTTTGCTAAAAAATGTGTCCAAATGGGTAAAGCCTTTGAAAACTTGGCAAATTTGCGACTCTACGTTAATGCGAGCGCATTCAGTTTGGCCCCTATTATGTAACTCCAAACTAATCCAAATGCACAGAGAAAAGAAATCATAGTAATGCTAATGCTGAGTGGTTTGTAAATGATGATTGTATTCTACAGGCCCAAGACACACCTTCAATTCATTGATCACATCGTTGGAAATCAACCGGACTTGCAAATGGAGGATGTTGCCAAATGGTATGGAAAAATTAATTCTTAAATGGCTTCTGTTTTCCCTGACTTGTGGTTTACTACGCATTACAAATGAGCCGACTGTAAATATGCTGTGATTGCGCAATATTGACAGCATTAATTCACTGCTAATACAGTATAAACTCCAGGATAATTTTTTGCAAACTAATGACGTGCTAAACTTCAAACAGCTAAAATATTCTTGCATTTCATGTAACTTGACGAATTTTATGAATTCAATATTTTATATTTCCACTGTCCTAGCTAATCATCTGCATCAATGAGACCAGTATACTTAGATTCCATATAATTCTTTTACATGGCGTTCATATGCTACAAACTACAATGTTCAGAAATGCAATAAAGCAGCAACAACATAGTTTTTCCATAGTCAACTATGCAACTTATAAGTAAAAGTAGTACATTTAGAAGGTGTTCGCAGTAGATTCGAAAACATCATTTTCGGAATCATATTCGGAATTACAGTTTCAGTACGCATCAAATTCGGAATGCTTATTAATTGGAATGCATATTAATCGAAATTTGGAATGCAGCGTTTTCAGAAAACCGTAGAAAGTAATGATTGTATTAAAACACTGGCTACTGGCAAACGAATATTTTAGAATCATATTTATTTTTGATAAAACTAATTTTAAATTTGTTTGGTCTACTGTGGCAATATCGAAATTTGAATATGATAATTGAGTCGATATTTTCAGTTATTATTGCAATCTTTTGTTACATCATTGCAGCTAATTTTCGTAAAATTATATGGCCCACACTTCAGTAATCCATTGCATACGTCTGTCTCTTGCGTTCTAAAAACTTGCCGTAGGTCAGAAAATTCGCGGATAATTGAAAATTCGGCAGGTTTCAAATTTATTCGTATGTGAGATATGGCTAAAGGCCAGTGGGCCTGCAAGTTATAATTAGCAAACCGAACCAAAGGTTTTTTGAATATGATGCATACCGTATAGAATCAATTTTGATAATCACACCTTTGGTGTATAATGCGTTCCGAACATGATGGGACATGATGGGATGCTTTCAAATCTGGTGCAATTATTTTTTGAATTCAAAATTCTATTTCCATTGTGCTATAGGTACGAGACGAGTCTAATGTTCCACAGATTTTGGTCAGTGGATGATTCCCAAATCCATACAGAATTCTCTGCCCTTCGATCTATTGTAGTGGCCAACTGGGAAGAGACTATTAAAGTAAGGAACTTTCTATATCTAAAGCCTCTCTTGATTACATTTTTGCGTGCTATTAGATTCACCATCGCCCTGTGTACGTGATGGGTAGACCCAACATTGGATTTGTCATGCAGTTCTGGGTTCTCATTAAAAATACAAATATACGATGGCGATGGCCTCTCTTTTTACTTTCAGCTATTAAAATGCCTCGGTTATAAAACCTACGCTCCACTTTATATTAAATTTCCCACTTTATGGTACACATTAAAAGTGATTATGCAATAAAATGCAGAGCTCAACTGGAGACGACATATTAAAAACTGTCCAGGTCAGCTCCCAATTTGCATACTAATTGGTTTATAGATTGGCATCGGAAAAGTTTGTGGATCGGAAACTAGCTATAACTAAGAGCAGGGTTTGCTAACTAACTGAGCAAGTAAACTAACTGAAAATGCGCTAAAAATGATTGCAAACATAACATTGTTATCCATTGAGTAATGTATTTTTTCTTTTCATGTATTCCATCATCGTTACAACATGCATTAAACATGTTTCAGTGAAAACAATTTTTGCCGTACTTCTTGTTTGTTTTCTTACCAAATGGTATAAGAAAACAAAGGTAGTAAATTGATTCCATGTCCTTGGTTGTCATAGGATAGGAACAACACCAAACTTGATCACAAAAATATTGCCCTCCTACTCGCATGGAGTTTACCTGACTAATTTTTCTCCTTATATAGGTTGTTGATCTCGAAACGTGATGCAAGCCATTGCATGTTTCAATCCATTTTTTGCTTGCAACAAATCTCCTGAGCTCAATTTGTAGAAAGCTATATAATTTTCTTCCATCTGGAATGGTTTCCCCAGATTGCAAACATTTCCGCAGCTAGACCCAACATAATATAAATTCTAATGGGCCTAAAAAATATCATGTGTCGTTTACTGACCTTACAATTTAAGTTAGTTGTGTATATTGCATTTCTTTTGGTTTTGTATAAGACTTTTTTTGTAAAATACTTCAACTCTGACCCTTGTAGGTAACTTTATGTGGTTTTTAATCTCTCACTACCCCTCGTTTTATTTCTTCTCATGATTCATAAAATGTTTATTGAAGTTCTCATCACTAAATCACTATGGTGGTTCCCCTTTGTTTGTTTGCATAGATGCCCATCAATGAGCCAGCTCCGGGTAGAAAGAAAAGCCAAATCCAGGAGTATGTGGACTATTATGGAGGAGCTGGAGTTCAGCACGTTGCCCTCAATTCCAATGATATTATCACCTCTGTAAGTGTGATGAGCATTTCTGGTTTTCTCTCTTTTAATTGTACACGTTAGAAAACGCGTCATGCTGCCATAATATGATAATAAAACTAATGCTTCAGTAGAATGACTTTGTACGACAAAATTAAACATACACAATTCGTAGCAATAGAGACTTCTTTGTCTAAAATTACATATGGAACTCATTCGTACGCTTCAATCTTTCTAGAATTCTACTTTAGAAACACGAATCCAGAATTTAGCTGATGTAGCTCATGAGATTAACAAAACTGGGGCTTTGAAACCAAAGTAGTACAACAATAACTTCTTTTGTTTGAGCCGACTTTGCTTCCGCAATAATATTATATTTTGTGTGTGTCAATAAAACATGGAATCTCCATGTGATCAATCTGTGCAAACAACCGCTTAATATTCGTACGTCCCATTTGAAACTGTATGCAGCGTTTGTTCCCACTTGAAATGTGTGTCAGCAGTCAGCTACGTATCAGTTTACATTGCACACACATAGAGTTTGTACGAACATGCTTACACCATTATTACTACACTGACAGAATTTTCGCGCAAAATCCACGTCAAATTTGACGAGCTGCGCTATTGATGACGGCCAACGTGCTCCTCTGTCAAACGCTTAACGTGGAATGCCCTGCGACCGTTTGACGAGATACTCGTGCGGTGGCTCCATTTACCCCATGCATAAGAATGACGTGCAATATGGGCAGAATGACA
>Ga0210040_10001492_pt1 | contig 35292 bp, 34 predicted proteins | sample CryGeyCG12114_NA_FD_185462 | JGI IMG/M metagenome (GOLD analysis project Ga0210040, IMG submission 185462) | Groundwater microbial communities from aquifer - Crystal Geyser CG19_WC_8/21/14_NA (SPAdes) (version 2) | ecosystem: Environmental > Aquatic > Deep subsurface > Groundwater | place: USA...
ATCCTCGGCACCGACCAGGTGCAGGTGACGACCGCCTCGGGCAGGCACGGCGACGGCTCGCACTTCGACAAGACCGCCTACGTCGCCTTCCTGGAGGGGCTGGAGAGCGGGGCGCCCACCACCCCCGCACCCACCACCCCCGCACCCACCACCCCCGCACCCACCACCCCCGCACCCACCACCCCCGCACCCACCACCCCTCCCGTGGCAGGTGGCACGACTCCCCCAGCTGCGCGCCCGGCGCGACTGGAGGGCTCGGACCGCTACGGCACCTCGGCCGCCATCAGCCGGGGCTCCTACTCCTCCGCCGCGACCGTCGTCATCGCCTCCGGCGAGGCCTTCCCCGACGCCCTCGCGGCCGCCCCGCTGGCCGGTGACGTCGACGGTCCCGTCCTCCTGGTGCGCCCCGACTCCGTGCCGCCCGACGTCGCGACGGAGCTGCAGCGGCTCCAGCCGGAGCGGGCCGTCGTGATCGGTGGTCCGAGCTCGGTCTCGGAGGACGTCGTCACCGACCTGCGCCGCTACGTCACCACGGTCGAGCGCATCGGAGGTGCCGACCGCTACGCGACGGCAGCCGACGTCGCCACGGAGGGCCTCGCTCCGGGCCGACCGGTCGCCGAGGTGCTCGTCGCCTCCGGCGAGCAGTTCCCCGATGGGCTGGCGGCGGGCGCCTACGGCGCGGCCACCGGGACGCCGCTGCTCCTGACCCGCCGGGACGTCCTGCCGCCGACGACGGCGCAGGCCCTCGCGGCGCTGGCGCCCTCACGCGTAGTGGTGCTGGGCGGCCCCGCGAGCATCTCCGCTGAGGTCAGCGCCCAGCTGGCGGCCTACGCGGCGTCGGGCACCGTGGTCCGGGTCGCTGGGGACGACCGCTACGAGACCGCAGCCGCCGTGGCCGAGCAGCTCTTCGCCGGCGTGCCGGCGACCCGCACCCTGCTCGCGAGCGGCGAGCAGTTCCCCGACGCCCTCTCCGGTGCGGCGCTGGGCCAGCCGCTGCTGCTCACCCGTACCGGGTGCCTGCCCCCGCGCAGCGCCGAGGCGCTGGGGTCGCGCGCCTCCTCGCCCCTCACCGTGCTCGGGGGCCTGGCCGCCGTCAGCGACGAGGCGGCCGGGGGCCGGGCCACCTGCTGAGGCAGGAGCACCGGCCTCCACCGGTGAGTCCACCGCTGACCACGGTGCGCAACGCCCCTACGGTGTGCCGCATGGCCTCCCCCGGAGCGCACCAGAACGACCCGGACGTCATCCGTCGGCTCCTGACCACGCCCAACCGCTGGGCCGTGGTCGGCCTCTCCCAGAACCGCGCCCGCCCGGCGTACGGCATCGCCGCGTACCTGCAGGGCCTGGGCAAGCCGATCGTCGCGGTGCACCCCCGCGCCGAGCCGGTGCACGGCGCGCAGGCCTTCGCCACGCTGGCCGAGGTGCCCGGTCCGGTCCACGTGGTCGACCTCTTCGTCAACAGCTCCCGGGTCGGGGAGCTCGTCGACGAGGCCATCGCCATCGGGGCCGGCGCCGTGTGGCTCCAGCAGGGCGTCGTGGACGAAGAGGCGGCGGCCCGGGCCGCCGCCGCGGGCCTCGACGTGGTGATGGACACCTGCCCGGCGGTCGAGGTGCCCCGCCTCGGGCTGGCCTGAGGCCCCGAGTCGCTGTCACCCGGCCCGGCCGCCGTCTACCGTGGGGGCCGTGCCCGATCAGCCGCAGTGGGGTCCCGCGACGACCTACCGGTCGCAGCCGCAGCTGAAGCGCGGGCAGGCCGCCGCGCGCCCAGCCGCCGGAGGCGCCGCGTCCAGCCGGTCCGTCGGCGCCCGCACCGGCAAGGTGCCCGTGGTGCCCGCCGTCCGCTCCGGAGCGCCTCGCTCGGCGCAGGCCCGGCCCGCAGGCCGCTCGGGCGGCTCCGGCGGCCAGCCCCCGCGGCGGCCCACCGGTGCGCGCCCGGCCCCGGGCGGCGGCATGTCCGCCAGCCGCCGCCGCGGGCTCATCCGGCTCGGCGTGCTCGTGCTCGTCCTCGCCGTGGTGGCCTACCCGGTGCTCCTCGGCGTCACCGGCTACCGCGCCGTGGACCGGTTCGGGGCCCTCCCGGAGTCCTCCCTGCCCGACACCCCGGGCCGCACGGTGCTGCTGGTCGGCTCCGACAGCCGCGAGGGGCTCAGCCGCGACCAGCGCGTGGAGCTGTCCACCGGTGACGACGTCGAGGGCAAGCGCACCGACACGATCATGCTGCTGCACCGGCCCTCCGGCGGCGGCCCGACGGTGCTGCTGAGCATCCCGCGCGACAGCTACGTCGACATCCCCGGCCACGACTCCTCCAAGATCAACGCCGCGTACGCGTGGGGCGGCCCCGCGCTGCTGGCGCAGACGGTCGAGGCGGCGACCGGCCTCCGCGTCGACGGCTACGCCGAGACCGGCCTGTCCGGCTTCGCGAACGTCGTGGACGCCGTCGGCGGCGTCACCATGTGCCCCGAGAACGCCATCGTCGACCCGCTGGCCGGCCTCGACATCCCCGCCGGCTGCCAGGAGATGGGCGGCCCCACGGCCCTGGGCTACGCCCGCACGCGGCACGAGGACGCCAGCGGCGACCTGGGCCGCGCCCAGCGCCAGCGCGAGCTGATCAGCGCCATCGCCGCGAAGGCCGCCTCCCCCGCCACGCTGGTCAACCCCTTCCGCGCCCTCCCGATGGCGCGCGCCGGCGGCGGCGCCCTGACCGTGGACGACGACTTCGGCCCCTTCGACCTCGCGGGCTTCGCCCGGGCCATGAGGGCGGTGTCCGGCGACGGCGCCGTCAGCCTGACCGTCCCGGTGGCCGACACCACGCGGCGCACGAACGCCGGCGTCGTCGTCGACTGGGACACCGAGCAGGCCGAGGCGGTCTTCGAGGCGCTGCGCTCCGACGACACCGAGGCCGTGCGGGCGATCGCCCAGGCGCAGCTGCCCGGCTGACCTCAGGCGGCGGGAACGAGCTCGGCGCCGGTCGCGACCCGGCGTCCGGACGCCGGGGCCGGCCGGCGCGCGGCCACCAGCGCGGCCATCACGGCGATCCCCACCGCGGCCGGGATGCTGCGGTAGGTGAAGAACGCGTGGATCTGCGAGTGGTTGCTCATCAGCTCATACCACGCGGGCACCACGAGAGCGGGTGCGGCGAGGACGGCGGCCACCACGACCCCCTCGACGCCGCGGCGGCGCGCGGCCAGCACGAGGGCGGACACCACCACGACCGCCGCCACGACCAGCAGCGGCCGGGCGGTGGACGTCGTGTCCAGCCACAGCCGCAGGTTCGCCCGCGTGGGAGCCCCCAGCTCGTGCTGCACGACCGTGCCGGCGTCCCCGCTGACGCGGAAGCGCCCCACCTCGGCCACGCGGGAGAAGACGCCCGGCCCCTGCACCAGCGCGGCGATGACCCACCGCGACACCCAGGTGACCGCGAAGGCGACCGGCCACGCAGCGCCCGCCGCCAGCACCGCGCCCAGGGTCAGCCGCAGCCGGCCGCGCGCGACGTGCACCACGGCGCCGGCGACCGCCGCGCACAGGGCCCACGACATCGGTGGGACGGTGAGCAGGTCGACGTAGTTGAAGACGGCCGCGGCCAGGCCCGCCCCCACCGCGGCACCCCGCCAGCCCCAGCGGGACAGCACGGCCGTCCCCGCCACGCCCGCCGCCACGGCCGCCAGGGCGATGCCGTGGGAGAACGCGGTCGAGGGCATCGCCATCGCGTTGCTCGCCACGGCCAGCGGCACGAGCAGGGCGAGGGCGGCCCCCCGGCCCAGGCGCCGGGCCAGCACCGAGTACGCCACCGCGGTCGCCACGGCCAGCAGCCCCGCGACGAGCAGCCGCAGCCCGGGCAGGTCGAGCAGGGCCAGCGCGGGCCGGGTCAGGACGGAGTAGCCGCTCCAGTAGCGGAAGTACCCGGCGCCCGGCAGCAGCGTCTCGCCGGCCGCCAGCGACCGGACCTGGGCGACGCCCTCGACGCACGAGGACAGGCGCGGGCCGCCCGTCGCCCGGTACCAGACGCTGCGCGGGTCGTCCGGCGAGCTGACGCCGTAGCCGACCACCACGCACTCGGTGAACCGGTCCGCCGTGCCGCCGAAGCCGTCGGGGGCGTACTCGGCGCCGTAGTCGCCCGTCGCCACCGCCTCGTCGAGGTGGCGGATGATCGGTCCGTTGGGCACCGCCTGGGCGGCCACCAGCAGGAGGAGGAACACCACCTGCAGCGCCAGGAGCCCGGCGGCCGCCCGTGCCAGGAAGACGAGGGCGGACCTCATCGCGGCACGGGCACCGACGCCCTGGCGGAGGAGGTCGTGAGGTCCACCGCCGGGGGGCGGACCGGCGCCGCGTGCTGCAGGTACGCCAGGCGCGAGGCCTCGTGGCGGGCGCGGTGGACGGCGTCCAGCACGAGGCCCACGAGCGCCACCAGGGCGGCCAGCACCACCAGGGAGGAGGCCAGCAGCGCCGTGGGGAGGCGGGGCACCAGGCCGGTGCGGGCGAAGTCCGCGACGACGGGCAGCCCCAGCACCAGGGCGACCGCCGTGAGGAGCCCGGCCAGCGCCAGGTGCACGAGCATCGGCCGCTCGTAGTGGGTGAGCCGCAGGATCCAGCTGAGGATGCGCCACCCGTCGCGGTAGGTGCGCAGCTTGCTCTCGCTGCCGTCCGCGCGGTCGCGGAAGCCCACCGGCACCTCCACCTGGGGGACCCGCAGGTTCACCGCGTGCACGGTCAGCTCGGTCTCGACCTCGAAGCCGCGGGACAGCGCGGGGAACGACTTCACGAATCGGCGCGACATCACGCGGTACCCGCTCAGCATGTCGGTCACCGGCGTGCCGAAGACCCCGCTGACGACCTGGTTCAGCGCGCGGTTGCCCGCGGCGTGGCCCGGGCGGTAGGAGGTGGGGCTGTCGGCCCGGCGCACGCCGACGACGTGGTCGTAGGGCCCGGAGACCAGCGTGGCGACCAGGCGACGGGCCGCGGAGGCGTCGTAGGTGTCGTCGCCGTCGATGAGCAGGTAGGCGTCGGCGTCCACGTCGGCGAACGCCCGGCGGATGACGTTGCCCTTGCCCGGGCGCGCCTCCTGCCGCACGTGAGCGCCGTGCGCGGCCGCGACCTCGGCCGTGGCGTCGGTGCTCGCGTTGTCGTAGACGTAGACCTCCGCCTCCGGCAGCACCGCGCGGACGTCGTCGATCACGCGCCCCACGGCGGCGGACTCGTCCTTGCAGGGGATCAGCACGGCGATGCGGGCGGGGAGGGCCGACGCGTCAGGGGACACCCTCGGACAGTAGGACGCGCAGGACGCCGGCGCGGCCGTTTCGGCAGGAACCGGACACCCGGCGTCAGAAGCCGGCGCGGCCCCCGGCCCGTCGGGCGCGCAGGCGCTCGCCCTTGGCCTCGGCCTGGGCGCGCAGGTCCTCCTGGAACGCCGTCATCTGCTCGCGCAGCGCGGCGGCCCGCTCGTCGCCACCCGCGGCGAGGATGCGCACGGCGAGCAGCCCGGCGTTGCGCGCCCCGCCCACCGACACGGTCGCCACGGGGACGCCGGCCGGCATCTGCACGATGGACAGCAGCGAGTCCATCCCGTCCAGGTGCGCCAGCGGCACCGGCACGCCGATCACCGGCAGGGGCGTGACGGCGGCGAGCATCCCCGGCAGGTGGGCGGCGCCCCCGGCCCCGGCGACGACCACGCGCAGGCCGCGCTGGGCGGCGGTGCGGCCGTAGTCGAGCATCTGCACCGGCATCCGGTGCGCGGAGACGACGTCGACCTCGTGCGGCACGTGGAACTCGGCCAGCGCCCGCGTGGCGGCCTCCATCACGGTCCAGTCCGAGTCCGAGCCCATCACGACGCCGACCAGCGGCTGCTCCGTCATGCGCGTCATCCTGCCGCTCCGCGCGGAGTCCTCCACACCCGGGCGTCCGCGCCGATGGACCCCGGAGAGACCGCGCCGCCCCGTCGCGGACCGACCGACCCCGGGAGCCCCCGTGCTCGTGCGCCCCAGCCGCCCTGCCCCGCGCGACGGCGGCTTCACCCTCGTCGAGCTGCTCGTCGTGATCGCGATCCTCGGCATCCTCACCGCGATCGCCGTGCCGACGTTCCTCAGCCAGCGCGACAAGGCCCACGACGCGGCCGTGAAGCAGGACCTGCGCGCGGCCGCCACGGAGGTGAGCGCCTTCTTCGTCTCCGACGAGCGGGCGGCCGCCGTGGGCGCGACCCCCGGCTACTACGACCTCCGGCTGGCGGCGCAGCAGCTCGGCGGCCTGTCCGTGCCCACCCCGACCCAGGGCACCGTGGTCGAGGTGAGGGCCTTCGGCGGCGGGGAGTACTGCCTGCGCGCCTCCAGCGACAAGGGCGCGACGTCCGGCTCCCCGCGGACCTACTTCTGGTACCGCAGCACCAGCGGGATGGTCTCCGGAGACCCCACCGCCACCACCGCCGACTGCTGACGCGCCGGCGGCTCAGCCGTCGATCGTGCCGGTGATGAAGTCGGCCGCGTGGCGCGCACGGGCCCGGACCTCCTCCAGGTCCTCCCCCCACGCCGTCACGTGGCCGACCTTGCGCCCGGGGCGCACCTGCTTGCCGTACAGGTGCACCTTGACCGCCGGGTCGTGCGCCATCACGTGCAGGTAGGAGCGGAACAGGTCCGGGTGCTCGCCGCCGAGCACGTTGACCATCACCGTCCACGGGGCCCGGGGGGTGACGGCGCCCAGCGGCAGGTCGAGCACGGCGCGCAGGTGCTGCTCGAACTGCGAGGTCACCGCGCCCTCGATCGTCCAGTGGCCGCTGTTGTGCGGCCGCATCGCCAGCTCGTTGACCAGCACCCGCCCGTCGGCGGTCTCGAACGCCTCCATGGCCATCACGCCGGTGACGCCGAGCTCCCCGGCGATCCGCAGCGCCGTCTCCGTCGCCAGCGCCGCGAGGTCGGCGTCCAGGCCCGGGGCGGGCGCGAGCACCTCGCGGCAGACGCCGTCCACCTGCACCGTCTCGACCACGGGCCACGCCGCGGCCTGCCCCATCGGGCTGCGGGCGACCATCACCGCCAGCTCGCGGGTGAAGGCGACGCGCTCCTCGGCCAGCAGCGGCGCCCCCGCGGCGCGGGCGAACCAGTCGCGCGCCTGCTCGGGCGAGGCGACGACCCGCACGCCCTTGCCGTCGTACCCGCCGCGCGGGGTCTTGAGGACCACCGGCCAGCCCACCAGCTCCCCGAACGCGGCCAGCTCCTCCTCGTCGGCGACGGCGGCCCAGCGCGGACCGGGGACGCCGAGCCCGTCGAGGCGGCGGCGCAGCAGCAGCTTGTCCTGCGCGTGCTCCAGGGCGTCGGGGCCCGGGCGCACCGCGACGCCGTCCGCGGCCAGCGCCCGCAGCAGCTCGGTCGGCACCTGCTCGTGGTCGAGGGTGAGGGCGGCCGCGCCGTCGGCCACGGCGCGCAGCGCGGCCCCGTCGGTCGCCTCGCCGATCTGGACGTCGCCGACGACCTGCGCGGCCGACTCCTCCGGCCCGGTCGCCAGGACCCGCAGCCGCACGCCCAGGGCCACCGCGGCCGGCTGCATCATCCGCGCCAGCTGCCCGCCGCCCACCACGCCGACGACCGGGAAGACCGTCTGCTCGCCCGCTGCCGACCCCTGATCCGCCACGTCGGGAGGCTACCGGCCGTCGCGGGCCTACCCTGTGCCGGTGAGCGGAGGGCCGTCGAGGCTGCTCGAGCGAGCCCGCGCCCTGCTCGGCGTGCTGGGGCGCGAGCTGGTGAAGTTCGGGACCGTCGGCGCGGTGTGCTTCGTCATCGACGTCGGCCTGTTCAACCTCCTGCGCTGGGGGGACGCCGGCCCGCTGGCCGACCGGCCGATCACGGCCAAGGTGGTCTCGGCGTCCGCCGCGACGCTCGTGGCCTGGGCCGGCAACCGCTGGTGGACCTTCCGCCGCCGCCGCCACCCCGCCCTGCTGCGCGAGCTGGTGCTCTTCATCGCGATGAACGGCGTCGCGATGCTCATCGCCGTGCTGTGCCTGGGCGTCTCGCACTACGTGCTCGGGCTGCGCAGCCCGCTGGCCGACAACATCGCCGCCAACGTCGTCGGCGTCGGGCTCGGGACGGCGTTCCGCTTCGTCGCCTACCGCCTGTGGGTCTTCCGCGGCACGGCCCCGGGCGCCGGTGAGGACGCCGAGCTGGCGGCTGCGGCGGCCGGTGGCCCCGTCGTGGCCGAGGCGGTCGCCGACGTGCGCTGACCCTCCCCCTTCCCGCACCTTCTCGGGAGAGTGCGGTGTCGACGGCCCTCGGGAGCGCACTCTCCCGAGAGAGTGCGGTCTCAGCGGGCGCGCGGTCAGGCGGCGGGCAGGAACAGCGCGAAGGTCGCCGGGCGCTCGCGCAGCAGCTCCAGGCGCCCGCCCTCGGCCACCACGAGGTCGCGCGCCAGGGGCAGCCCGAGGCCGGTGCGGTCCGCGCCGCTGACGCGTCGCTCGAAGACCCGGCTCCCGAGCTCCTCGGGCACGCCGGGTCCGGCGTCGGTGACCTCGACGACCACCCACTCCCCGCCCGTGCGCGCGGTGACCCGCGTGGTGCCCCCGCCGTGCACGAGGCTGTTCTCCACCAGCGTGGCCAGCGCCTGCGACAGCGGGCCGGGGTTGGCGCGCACGCACAGCTCGCTCGTGGGCAGCACGACCTCCAGGCGCCGGTGCGCCCGGGCGAAGGCCGGCGCCCACTCCTCCCGCTGCTGCACGAGCACGTCGGCCACCGCCAGCGGTGAGGCGGGCTCCACCGGCTGCGAGCGCGCGCGCCGCAGCAGGTCGTCGACCACCTGCACGAGCCGCTCGACCTGGTCGAGGGCGATCCGCGCCTCCTCCGAGACGGCCCGCTCGGCGGTCGCCGCCTGGATCTCCTCCAGCCGCATCGACAGCGCCGTGAGCGGGGTGCGCAGCTGGTGGCTGGCGTCGGAGGCGAACTGCCGCTCCGAGGCCAGCCGCGCCTCCAGCCGCTCGGCGCTGCGGGCGAGCGCCCGCGCGACCTGGTCGACCTCGTCGATGCCCGAGGGCTCGGCGGACGGCGGCACCTGGCCGGCCCCGAGCCGCTCCGCGCGCCCGGCCAGCTCGACCACCGGGCGCACCAGGTGGCGCGCCTGGACCAGCCCGACCGCCCACCCCGCGGCCACCGCACCGGCCGCGAGCGCCGCGACGAGCACCGCGAGCCGCGCGTCGGCCAGCAGCAGCGCCGAGCGGGGGACGTCCACCTCCACCAGGAGCCCCTCGGCCGTGCTCGCCAGGCCGCTCACCGCCCGGCCGACCACCGGCTCTCCGGCCTGCAGCTCGCCGCCGTCGGGCAGCACCACGCGCACGTGGGCGGGCCACTCGGGGTCGGCGTCGAGGTAGCGCTGCAGCGGCAGGTCGTCGGTCGGGGCGTCGACCTGCAGGCGCGAGTCGACGGCCACGAGGACGGCGTCCGCGCGGTCCTGGGCGCTGCTGCGCGCCTGCGCGCCCTGCAGCACGACGCCCGCCACGAGCAGCGGGACGCCCAGGAGCAGCACCGCGAGGGTGACCGAGACCAGGGTCGCCACCTGGACGCGCCGCTGCACGCCGCCCTCCGCCCTCGTCCGCGCCGCCCCGGCCGGTCCGTCAGTCCCGCTCGAAGCGGAAGCCGACGCCCCGGACGGTGGTGATGTAGCGGGGGGCGGCGATGTCGTCGCCGAGCTTCCGCCGCAGCCACGAGACGTGCATGTCGAGGGTCTTGGTGGAGCCGAACCACTCCGGGCCCCACACCTGCTCCATGAGCTCGTCGCGGGTGACCACCGAGCCGGCCTCGCGCAGCAGCACGCGCAGCAGGTCGTGCTCCTTGGCGGCGAGGGAGAGCTCCACCTCCCCCTCGGGGCCCTGGAGCCAGGCGCGGCGGGAGGCGGTGTCGAGGCGGACGCCGCGCGAGGCCAGCACGCCGTCGTCGCTGCGGGCCGGCTCGCCGCCGCGGCGCAGCAGGGCGCGCACGCGGGCGAGCAGCTCGGCCAGCCGGAACGGCTTGGTGACGTAGTCGTCGGCCCCGGCGTCCAGCCCGACGACGGTGTCGACCTCCTCGGCGCGGGCGGTCAGCACCAGCACGGGCACGGTGAGGCCGCGGGCGCGCAGGCGCCGGCAGACCTCCAGGCCGTCGAGGTCGGGCAGGCCGAGGTCGAGCACGACGAGGTCGGTGCCCTCGGCGGCGGCCAGGGCTCCGGCACCGGTGTCGCGGACGACGACCTCGTAGCCCTCCCGGCCCAGGGCGCGGGCCAGCGGCTCGGAGATGGCCGGGTCGTCCTCGGCCAGCAGCACGCGGGTCACGCCGGTGATCGTAGGAGCGATCACCGCACGTGGACGACGTCGCCGGCCGCCACGGGCACCAGGACGCCGTCCGCGCCGGGTCCGGAGCTGCGCACGAGGAGCCGGCCGGCGTCGTCCAGGCCCTCGGCGGTGCCGGCCAGCACGGTGTCCGCGCTCCCGCCCGGCAGCTGCACCCGCACCGGCCGCCCGAGCGTCGCGCACGCCTCTCGGACCCGGGCCGCCAGCCCGCTGGCCACCGGGTCGCCGCCGGCCGCGGCCCAGCGCTCGACCTCGGCGGCCACCGCGCGCAGCACCGCCCGCAGCACGGTGTCGCGGTCGGTGGTGGCCGCGTGCTCCAGGGCCAGCGAGGTGGCCGTGGGCACCGGCAGCTCCTCGGCGGTCGTGGACGTGTTCAGCCCGATCCCCAGGACGACGGCCCCGCCGGCGGGGTCGAGCTCGGCCAGCACGCCGCACAGCTTGCGGTCGCCCCGCGCGTCGCTGACGAGCACGTCGTTGGGCCACTTCAGCTCCGCCGGCAGCCCCGCGACGTCGCGCACGGCGCCGACCACGGCCAGGCCGGTCAGCAGCGAGAGCCACGACCACCGCTCGGCCGGCACGGCCGGGTCGAGGTCGCCGGGGCGCAGGAGCACCGAGACGGCCACGCCGGAGCGCGGCGGCGCCGTCCAGGTGCGACCCAGGCGCCCTCGCCCCTGCGTCTGGGAGTCGGTGGTCAGCACCGACAGGTGCGGCCAGGCCGCGGGGTCGGCGGCGGCGAGGCGCAGCAGCTCGGCGTTGGTCGAGCCGACCGAGGTCAGCACCTCCAGCCGGGCCAGCGGGCCGTGCGGGGCCACCAGGGCCGCGCGCAGCCGCTCGGCCCGCAGCGGGGGGCGGGACAGGTCCGACCAGGGGCTGCTCACGCCCCCCACCCCACCACCTGCCCCCCTCTCCTCGCACTCCAGGCGAGAAGTGCGGGCACCAGGGCTCGAAGGGCCCACTTCCCGCCTGGAGTGCGAGACGGGGGCGGCTGGCTACGGTGGTCCGGTGCCCACCGCCACGCAGCTGACCGACGCCGTCGCCGAGCACGGGGAGGGTCCGGTCTGGGACGCCGCGGGCGGGCGCCTGCTGTGCGTCGACATGAACGTCGGCGACCTGCTCGCCGTCGACGTCGCCGACGGGTCGGTGCGCCGCGCGTCCGTGGCCGACACCCTCGCCGTCCTGCGCCCGCGCACCTCCGGCGGCTGGGTGGCCGCCGTCCGCCGCCGCTTCGCCGTGATCGAGGACGTCGACGCGCTGCTCGCCGGCGCGCAGGGCGCCCGGATGCTCGAGCCGCTGTGGGACGACGAGGGCGTGCGCTTCAACGAGGGCGGCTGCGACCCGCAGGGCCGCCTGTACTGCGGGACGATGGCGTTCAGCGCCGCCGAGGGCGCGGGCAGCATGTGGCGCCTGGACCCCGACGGCTCCACCGCGCAGGTGATGACCGGCCTCACCATCTCCAACGGCCTGGCCTGGTCCCCCGACGGCTCGCGCGCCTACTACGTCGACACCCCGACCGGCCGCGTGGACCTCCTGCACGTCGACCCGGCGACCGGCGAGGTGGCCGGCCGCGAGCCGTTCGCCGCGGTCCCCGAGGACGCGAGCGGCGGTGGCGGCCCGGACGGCCTGGTGGTGGACGCCGAGGGCGGGGTCTGGGTGGCGCTCTACAAGGGCGGCGGCGTGCTGCGCTTCGACGCCGACGGCGCCCTCACCGAGCGCCTCGAGGTGCCGACCCCCCTGGTCACGGCGGTGACCTTCGGCGGCCCCGACCTGGCCACGCTGTTCATCACGACGTCCGCGCAGGAGGAGCAGGTGGCCGACGACCCGGCCGCCGGCGCCGTGTTCACCCACGCCCCCGGCGTCCGCGGGCTGCTCCCGCTGCCCTACGCCGGCTGATCGCTAGGCTCCCGACCATGGCCAGCCCTCCCGACCAGCGCGCCGACCTGCGCACGACCGCCGGCAAGCTGGCCGAGCTGCACCGGCGCACCTCCGAGGCCCTGCACGCGGGGGCCCCCGCCGCGGTCGAGCGCCAGCACGCCAAGGGCAAGCGCACGGCCCGCGAGCGGATCGAGGCCCTGGTCGACCCGGGCAGCTTCACCGAGACCGACGCGGTGGCCCGCTCGCGCTGGGCCGACCCGTCGCGCCAGGGCGAGCGCCCGCCCGGTGACGGCGTCGTGACCGGCTACGCCACGGTCGACGGCCGCCCGGTCTGCCTGTACTCCCAGGACTTCACGATCTTCGGCGGCAGCCTCGGCGAGGTCGTCGGCCAGAAGATCACCAAGATCATGGACATGGCGCTGGCCACCGGGTGCCCGGTGATCGGCATCAACGACTCCGGCGGCGCGCGCATCCAGGAGGGCGTCGGCGCCCTGGCCGGCTACGGCGAGATCTTCCTGCGCAACGTGCACGGCTCCGGCGTCGTCCCGCAGGTGTCGCTGATCATGGGCCCCTCGGCCGGCGGGGCGGTCTACTCCCCCGCGATCACCGACGTCGTGGTGATGGTCGACCAGACCTCCCACATGTTCGTCACCGGCCCGGACGTCATCCGCACCGTCACCGGCGAGGACGTCGGCATGGAGGCCCTCGGCGGCGCGCGCACCCACGCCGCCGTCAGCGGGGCGGCTTCCCACATGGCCGCCAGCGAGGACGACGCCTTCGCCTGGGTGCGGGAGTGGCTGGCGCACCTGCCCAGCAACAACCTGTCCGAGCCGCCGGTCCTCGGCCCCCTGGACGCCCGCGACCCGCTCGACGTCACCGAGGAGGACCTCGCGCTCGACGTCCTCGTGCCCGACTCGGCCAACCAGCCGTACGACATGCACGAGGTGCTGTCCGCCGTGCTCGACGACGGGGACTTCCTGGAGGTCTCCGAGCTGTTCGCCCCCAACGTGCTCATCGGCTTCGGGCGGGTCGAGGGCCGCAGCGTCGGCGTCGTGGCCAACCAGCCCTCCCAGCTCGCCGGCACCCTGGACATCGACGCCAGCGAGAAGGCCGCCCGCTTCGTGCGCCTGTGCGACGCGTTCGGCGTCCCGGTGCTCACCTTCGTGGACGTGCCCGGGTTCCTGCCCGGCACCGACCAGGAGTGGAACGGGATCATCCGCCGCGGGGCGAAGCTGATCTACGCCTACGCCGAGGCGACCGTCCCGAAGATCACGGTGATCACGCGCAAGGCCTACGGCGGCGCCTACATCGTCATGGGCTCCAAGCACCTCGGGGCCGACGTCAACCTCGCCTGGCCCACCGCCCAGATCGCGGTGATGGGCGCCCAGGGCGCCGTCAACATCGTCCACCGGCGGACCCTCGCGGACGCCGCGGCGCGGGGCGAGGACGTCGAGGTGGTGCGCGCCGAGCTCGTCGAGGACTACGAGCAGCAGCTGTCCAACCCCTACCTCGCGGCCGAGCGCGGGTTCCTGGACGCCGTGATCGCGCCGTCGCAGACCCGCCCGGCGATCGTGCGGGCGCTGCGGGCCCTGCGCACCAAGCGCCAGTCGCTGCCGCCCAAGAAGCACGGGAACATCCCGCTGTGAGCGAGGTCGTCCCGGGCCCGTCCCGCCCCGTGCTGCGCGTCGTCGCCGGTGAGGCCACGGCCGAGGAGGTCGTCGCCCTGGTCACCGCCCTGGCCGCGGCCGTCACGCGCCAGCAGTCCGGCGCGGGGCAGCCGGCGCCGACCTCCCGCTGGGCCGACCGGTCCGCCGCGCTGAGGGCGCCGCTGGCCCCCGGGCCGGGCGCCTGGCAGGCCGCGGGGTGGCAGCGGTGAGCGCCCGGACGCCGGGTCGCGGCTCCCGCCGCTGCCTCGCCGCGCTGGCGCTGCTGCTGGCCCCCCTGCTGCTGCTCGCCGCGCCGGCGGCCGCCGAGCCGCCCTCGCGGCTGGACACCCAGATCACCGACTCCGCAGGGCTGCTCGACGAGAGCAGCGCCGAGGCCGCCGTGGACTCCCTCCGCGCGGACACCGGGATCGACCTCTGGGTGGCGTACGTCGACAGCTTCGACGGCATCGACCGGAGCGACTGGGCGCAGCAGGCCTTCCAGGCGTCCGGGCTGGGCTCCGGCGACGTGCTCCTGGCGGTGGCCGAGGGCGACGGGCTGTACGGCTGGTGGGTCGGGGGTGGGACCCCTCTGACGCAGAGCGACATCGACGCCGTCTCGACCCGCTACGTCGAGCCGGAGCTGCGCCAGGGCGACTGGGACGGCTCCGTGGAGGCCGCGGCCGCGGGGCTGCGCGACGCCGCTGCGGGCGGCGGCTCCGGGACGAGCGGCGGCGGGACGCCGGGCTCCTCCGCCGGCTCCGGCGGTGGGGGCCTCGGCGCCCTGGTGCTCGTCCTCGTGCTGGTCTTCGGCGGTGGCCTGGGGCTGCTGGCCCTGCTGTCCTCGCGCCGCCGGCGGGCCCGCCAGGCAGCCGGTCCGGGTGGGGCCGCCCCGCGCGGCGGCGCCCCCGCGGAGCCGCCCGTCCCGACCGAGGAGCTCGCGCGCCGCGCCGACGCCGGGCTGGTCGCCGTCGACGACGCCGTGGAGCGCTCCACGCAGGAGCTCGGCTTCGCCCGCGCCCAGTTCGGCGACGAGGCTGCGGGCCCCTTCGAGCACGCCCTCGCCGGTGCGCGCACCGAGCTCGGCGCGGCGTTCGCCGCCCGCCGCCGGGTCGACGAGGTCGACCTGCCCGAGCCCCAGCGCCGCGCCCTGCTGCAGGAGGTGCTGCAGCGGCTCACCGCCGCGGACGCCTCGCTCGACGCCCAGGCCGAGGCCTTCACCCGCCTGCGCGACGTCGAGCGCACCCTGCCGACGGTGCTCCCCCAGCTCGCCCAGGAGCACACCGCCCTGGTGGCGCGCCTGGGGTCCGAACGCGCGCGCCTGGACGCCCTCGGCCGCCGGTACTCCCCCTCGGCGCTGGTGAGCGTCCGCGGCAGCGCCGAGCAGGCCGAGCAGCTGCTGGCCTTCGCCGAGGGCGAGCTCGGCGAGGCCCGCGACGAGCAGGCCTCCGGCGCCACGGGCGAGGCGGCCGTCAGCGTGCAGGCCGCCCGCGGGGCCCTCGCCCAGGTGCAGGCGACCCTGGACGCCGTCCCGCGCCTGGAGTCCGACCTCGCCGGCGCCGCCTCGCGCCTGGCGACCGCGGTCGCCGACACCGAGGAGGACCTCGCCGAGGCCCGCGGCCTGGCCCGCGCCGGCGGGGGCACGCCGGAGCTCGCCGGCCTCGTGGCCCGCGCCGAGCAGGCCCTGGCGGCGGCGAACAGCGCGGGGCCGGGCGACCCGCTGACCGCGGTCCGCCGGCTGGAGGAGGCCGACGTCGCCCTCGACCGCGCCCTGGCGTCGGTGCGCGAGGAGTCCGTGCGCGCCGACCGGGCCCGCGCGGCCCTGCGCCAGGCGCTGCCGGCCGCGCAGGCCGAGGTGGCCGCCGCGACGTCCTACCTGCGCACCCGGCGCGGGGCCGTGGGCAGCAGCGCCCGCACGCACCTGGACCAGGCGCGGCAGCTGCTGGCCGACGCCGAGCAGCAGGCCGGCGTCGACCCGGTGCGGGCCCTGGCGTCCGCCCAGCAGGCCGACGCCCTCGCCGAGGAGGCGCAGCGCGAGGCCGCCGAGGACGTCGACGGCTGGGGCGACGGCGGCGGCTACGGAGGTGGCGGCGGGTTCGGCGGTGGCTACGGCGGTCGGCGCGGGGGCTACCGCTCCGGCGGTGGGCTGGAGGCCGCGGTCATCGGCGGCATCCTCGGCGGCATGCTCGGCGGCGGCGGCGGTGGCGGCGGCATCCGCATCGGTGGCGGCGGGATGGGCGGCGGCTTCGGCGGCGGCTTCGGCGGTGGCGGTGGCTTCGGCGGCGGAGGCGGCTTCGGGGGCAGCGGCGGTGGCTTCGGCGGCGGCGGCCGCTTCTGAGGCGAGCGCCTCCGGCAGCCCGCCGTGACCCCCCGCCGCGAAGATCACGGGGTCCTCGCCCCGACGCGCCGAGGTCGGGGATCCGTGATCATCTCCGCGGTCGCTCGAGCACGGCGATCAGTCTCGCGCGGACCGCGAGCACCTCGTCGTCACTGCGCCGATGAGTCGGCGCCACCGCGGGCGTCACCGCTGCACCTGACCCAGGAGGTCCCCGTGGCGCAGCCACCCGAGGTCGTCGACGCCCGCGCGATGCCCGCCGAGCTGGCCTCGGTGGAGGACCTCGCGCGCCGCCGGCTGGCCGCCCAGCGGCGCGGCGCCCGTCTCCGGGTGCACGGGGCGAGCCCGCAGCTGCGGGCCCTGCTCGTGCTCGTCGGCCTGGACGCCGTCGGGCTGGGGCCCGGGCCCGGGGAGGGCTCAGCCGAGGTGGTCGGGGAGCCCGAAGGCGGCGAAGAGCTCGGGGCCCAGGAAGTTCGTGATGCTCGCGATCCGGCCCTCGCGGACACCGAGGACGTGCACCGCCCACGGCTCCCACCGGGTCCCGTCGGCGGAGGGCTTGTACTGCGCGAGGGCGGGTGACCCGTTCGCGCTCACCCGCAGCAGCCGCGACCCCCGGCACCCGCCGCCGGGGCCCACGTGCCAGGCGGCGATGTCGGCGGGCCCGCGCAGCCACAGCGCGAACGGCGGCATGCTCTGCGTGGCGTCCTGGTGCAGCAGCGCCACGAGGGCGGTCATGTCGTAGGCCTCGAACGCGGCGACGTAGCGCTCGAGCAGCGCGGTGTGCTCGGGGTCGAGCGGGTCCAGGTCGGCGCCGCGGTCTGCCACGGACGCGGAGGCCAGGGTGGCGCGCGCCCGCTGCAGGGCGCTGTTGACCGCCGGGACGGACGTGCCGAGGAGCTCGGCGACCTCGTCGGCGTGCCAGCGCAGCACCTCGCGCAGGATGAGCACGGCCCGCTGGCGCGGGGGCAGGTGCTGCAGGGCGGCCACGAGGGCGAGCCGCACCGACTCGCGGGCGACCGCGAGGTCGGCCGGGTCGCCCGTCTCGGGCAGGACCCGCCCGTCGGGCACCGGCTGCAGCCACGTCTGCTCCGGCAGCGGCTGCCCGAGCGAGGAGACCACCGGCGCCGAGGCGTCCGGCGAGAGGTCGACCGGCAGGGCGCGCCGCTTCCTGCCGTCCAGGGCGTCGAAGCAGACGTTGGTGGCGATCCGGTAGAGCCAGGACCGCAGGCTGGAGCGGCCGTCGAAGCGGTCGAGCGCGCGCCAGGCCCGGACCATCGTCTCCTGGACCGCGTCGTCGGCGTCGAAGCCCGACCCGAGCATCCGGTAGCAGTAGCCGGTGAGCTCGCGGCGGTGGTCCTCCAGCTGCTCGGGGCGCGCCCGGCCCCGGCCCGGCACCGGCTGCTCCGGCACAGGCCGCCCCGCCTGGTCCGCCGTCGTGACCGCACTGCTGGTCGTGGGTACCGCCACCGCACACCTCCGCTGCGAGCCTCCGGCGATCCTGGCAGCGGGCCGGCGTCCGATCAAGTGTTCGACCGGGGCGGATCTCAGGGCCGGCGGGCGACCGACCGCTGTGGCGGCACCCGGCCCCGCGGGCCATGCTGGGGGCCGCACGACCACGACGAGAAGAGGAGCCGACATGGCGCAGCAGTCGCTGCTGGGACGGATCGGACAGCTGGCGCGGGCCAACCTGAACGCGCTGCTGGACTCCGCCGAGGACCCGCAGAAGATGCTGGACCAGATGGTGCGCGACTACACGCAGGCCATCCGCGAGGCGGAGGCCTCGGTCGCGCAGACCATCGGCGACCTCCGGCTGCTGGAGGAGGACCACACCGAGGCGCAGGCCACCGCGCGCGAGTGGGGCTCCAAGGCCGTCGCGGCCAGCCGCAAGGCCGACTCCCTGCGCGCCGAGGGCAACGGCTCCGAGGCCGACCGCTTCGACAACCTCGCCAAGATCGCGCTGCAGCGCCAGATCGCCGAGGAGCAGCAGGCCAAGGGCTTCGAGCCGCAGATCGCCTCGCGCACCGAGGTCGTCGACAAGCTCAAGAAGGGCCTGGAGGGCATGCGCTCCAAGCTCGAGGACCTCAAGGGCAAGCGCAACGAGCTCGTCGCCCGCAACCGCATGGTGCAGGCGCAGAGCCGCGTGCAGGACGCCGTCGGCGCGCTCGACCTCATGGACCCGACCAGCGAGGTCAGCCGGTTCGAGGACAAGGTCCGCCGCGAGGAGGCCCGCGTGCGGGGCCAGGAGGAGCTCGCCGCCTCCAGCCTCGACGCCCAGTTCGAGGCGCTGGAGGCCGACGGCGACGACGTCGAGGTCGAGCTGCGCCTCGCGGCCCTGAAGTCGGGCACCTCCACCCCCTGACGCCACCCCGGAGGGCTCCGGTGCGCCGGAGCCCTCCGGCTCAGGGCCGGGGCTCGCGCTCAGGGCCGGGGCTCGGGGACCCCCTCGTCCTGGTCGCCGCAGGTGACCGTGTGCGCGGACTCCACGACCGGGTCGTCGGCGTCCGCGTGCTCGGCCAGCACCTCGGTGTCGCCGCCGCGCGCGGTGCGCCCGAAGTCGTCCAGCTCGATCGCCGTGCGGGTCACCCGGAAGCCGCCCTCGCCGTCGTCCTCGGAGAGCAGCCCCACCAGCTGGAGCCCGGAGCCGAGGTCGGCGCAGCCCACGCCCGTGCCGTAGCCGGTGAAGCCCAGGTCGAACGACCACGGCTCGCCCTCGTCGTCGGTGGTGGGGGTGAGCTCGCAGTCGGTGGTCGTGTACAGCTCCACGGAGCGCCCGGTGTCCAGCAGCACGATCCCCGGGTCGCTGCCGCCCAGGCGCTGGCCGATCGCGCTCGCGGTCTGCGGCGCGGCGCCGGCGAAGGTGGTCGAGAACGTGGCCCCGGTCGCCGTCTTGACGCCCAGGACCCGCTGGTCGTCCTGGTCGACCAGCCACAGCTGGTCCGGCACGCCGTCCAGGTCCAGGTCGGCCGTCGGGGCGCTGTTCGCCCCCGCCGGCACCCTGCCCCCTCCGGCCCTGCAGCCGGTGCCCACGGGCTGCGAGGTCACGGGCGGGGTCGTGGACGAGGGGGTGGCCGGGGTGCTCGACGTCGGGGAGTCCGCGGGCGAGGACGGGCTCGACGGGCTCGACGGCTCCTGGTCGCCGGAGCACCCCGCCAGCAGCGTCCCCACGAGCGCCGCGAGAGCCACCCCCGCCGCGCCGGCCGCCCGTCCCTGCCGCACCGCTCGTCCCACGATCCCTCCTCTGCCCGCCCCTGGTGGCGGCGCCTCGATGCCCCAGGCAACCACCACCTCCGGGCGCTGTCAGCACAGGGGTGCACCCGGACCCGTCCCCGTCCGGCGCCCGCCGGTCCTAGGGTGCGGGCCGTGAGCACCGACACCCCGGCGGGTCCCCCCTCCACCCCACGGACGCCGTCCGCCCTCGACGCCCTGGCCGACGCCTACGTCGACGAGGTCTGCGCCCTCGACCCCTACGAGGCCACCTACCTCGGCGTGCCCGGCCACGACGAGGAGGTCACCGACCTCTCCCCCGAGGGCCTGGCGGCGCGCACCGACCTCGACCGCCGCACGCTGGCGGCGCTGGACGCCGTCGAGCTCACCGACGAGGTAGACCGGGTGACCCTGGCCGCGATGCGCGAGCGCCTGGGCCTCTCGGTGGCCATCGCGGACGCGGGCCTGGACCTCGGCTCGCTCAACGTCATCGCCAGCCCGCTGCAGGGCGCGCAGGAGGTCTTCGACCTCATGGCGACCGACACCGCCGAGCAGTGGGCCGCGATCGCCACCCGCCTGGGCCGCACCGGCGAGGCGCTGTCCGGCTACGCGCGGTCCCTGCGCGCCTCGGTGGACGCCGGCACGGTGCCCGCCCGCCGCCAGGTCGAGGCCTGCGCCGCGCAGGCCGAGGCCTTCGCCGACGCCGAGCACGGCGTCTTCGCCACGCTGCTCGCCGGCGCCCTGCCCGACGGCGCCCCGCCGACCGGCGCGCTGGAGGCCGACCTGCGCGCCGGCGTCCGGGCCGCCGCGAGCGCCTACGGCGACCTCGCCCGCTTCCTGCGCGAGGACCTGCTGCCGCACGCGCGCACCCAGGACGCCGTGGGCCGCGACGCCTACGCGCTGCTCTCGCGCACGTTCCTCGGCGCCGAGGTCGACCTGGAGGAGACCTACGCCTGGGGCCTGGCCGAGGTCGCCCGCATCGAGGCCGAGATGGCCGAGGTGGCCCAGCAGATCAGGCCGGGCGCGAGCGCGGCCGAGGCGATCGCCGCCCTGGAGGCCGACCCCGCCCGCCAGGTGCACGGCACCGACGCGCTGCAGGCGTGGATGCAGGCGCTGTCCGACAGCGCGCTGACCACCCTGGCCGGCACCCACTTCGACGTCCCCGAGCCCGTGCGCCGCCTGGAGTGCCGGATCGCCCCGACCAGCTCCGGCGGCATCTACTACACCGGCCCCAGCGAGGACTTCTCCCGCCCGGGCCGCATGTGGTGGTCGGTGCCCGAGGGCGTGACCAGCTTCGCCACCTGGCGCGAGCGCACGACCGTCTTCCACGAGGGCGTGCCCGGCCACCACCTGCAGGTCGGCCAGACCCTCTACCGCAGCGAGCTGCTCAACCGCTGGCGCCGGATGCTGTGCTGGGTCTCCGGGCACGGCGAGGGCTGGGCGCTGTACGCGGAGCGGCTCATGGCCGACCTCGGCTGGCAGGACGACCCGGGCGACCGGATGGGCATGCTCGACAGCTCCCTGTTCCGCGCGGCGCGGGTGGTCGTCGACATCGGCACGCACTGCGGCTTCGCCACCCCCGCCGAGCTGGGCGGCGGCACCTGGGACGCCGACGCCATGTGGACCTACCTGCGCACCCACACCTTCCAGCAGGAGGACTTCCTGCGCTTCGAGCACCAGCGCTACCTCGGCTGGCCGGGGCAGGCGCCCTCCTACAAGGTCGGCGAGCGGCTGTGGCTGGAGCTTCGCGAGGAGGTCCGCGCCCGCGAGGGCGAGGCGTTCGACCTGGCGGCCTTCCACCGCCGGGCGCTGGACGTCGGGTCGCTGGGCCTGGACGTCCTGCGCGGGGCCCTCGTTGGCTGAGCTGCACGTCGAGACCGCGAGCGTCGCCTCCCCGGAGGCCGTCGCGCTGCGCCGGGCCTACGCCGCGGAGGTGGGCGCCGTCCTGGGCGTCCACTTCGAGATGGCTCCGGACGCCGACCTCGCCCCGCCCGCCGGCGAGTTCTGGCTGGCGCGCCTGGACGGCGTCGCCGTGGGCTGCCTCGGCGTGCGCCTGCTCGGGGGCAGGGACGCCGAGCAGGACGCCGAGCTGAACGCCGAGCAGGACGCCGAGCTCAAGCGGCTCTTCACCACCCCGGCCGCCCGCGGGCACGGCGCGGCCCGCGCCCTCATGGCCGAGGCCGAGGCCTGGGCGCGCGGCCGGGGCGCGCAGCGGCTCGTGCTCGACACGCGCTCGGAGCTGACCACCGCCTGCGCCCTCTACCCGCGCCTGGGCTTCGACGCGGTCGAGGCGTACAACCCCGGGGCCACCCCGGCCGACCGGTGGTTCGCCAAGGTGCTCGGCTAGCGTTCGGCGCCGTGACGACCACGCTGCTGCTCGCCTCCGCCTCCCCCGCGCGCCTGGCCACCCTGCGCGCCGCCGGCCTCGCGCCGCTGGTGCTGGTCTCCGGCGTCGACGAGCCGGCGGAGGTGGCGCGCTACGGCGTCACCGACGCCGAGGACGTCGCCCTGGTGCTCGCGAAGGCCAAGGCCGAGGACGTCGCGGCGCGCTGGGAGGAGGAGCTGCCCGACGCCCCCGAGGACGGCGTCCTGGTGCTCGGCTGCGACTCCGTGCTCGCCCTGGACGGGCAGGTGCACGGGAAGCCGGCCGACGCTGCGGAGGCCGTCGCGCGGTGGCGGTCGATGCGCGGGCGCTCCGGCGTCCTGCACACCGGGCACTGGCTGGTGGACGCCCGCGAGGACGGCTCCGGCGCCACCCTCGGAGCCGTGGCCTCGACCACGGTGCACTTCGCCGACCTGAGCGACGCCGAGGTCGAGGCCTACGTGGCGACCGGCGAGCCGCTGCACGTGGCCGGCGCGTTCACCCTCGACGGGCTCGGCGGGGCCTTCGTGCGGGGCGTCGAGGGCGACCCGCACTCGGTCGTCGGGGTCAGCCTGCCGCTGCTGCGCGACCTCGTCGGCGAGGCCGGCGTCGCCTGGACCGACCTGTGGGCGCCCACCTCCTGACCACCGCCGCCTGACGCCCGTACCGGGACGGACCGGGTGAAGGGCGGAGTGAGGTCGAAGGTTGCCGCGCGTCCCCGCGGGTAGGTCCCGAGCGCCAGCACCGCGCACCCGGGACCCCAGGAGACCACCGTGCAGATCGGCTACAAGCTCGTCACCGAGGCGTTCAGCCCGTCCGAGATCGTCGAGCAGGCGGTGCTCGCCGAGCAGGCGGGCTTCGACTTCGTCGAGATGAGCGACCACTACCACCCGTGGCTGGAGAGCCAGGGCCACTCCGGCTTCACCTGGTCGATGCTCGGCGCGATGGCCGCGAAGACCGAGCGGATCGGGCTGGCCACCGGGGTGACGTGCCCGTCCTTCCGCTACCACCCGGCGATCATCGCCCAGGCCGCGGCGACCGTGGCCCTGCTGTCGGAGGGGCGGTTCACCCTGGGGCTGGGCTCCGGGGAGCGGCTCAGCGAGCACATCGTCGGCGACTTCCCCTCCGTGCACCGCCGCCAGGAGGTCTTCCGGGAGGCCCTGGAGATCATCCGGCTGCTGTGGCAGGGCGGGTACCAGTCCTACGAGGGCAAGCACCTGCGCCTGGACGACGCGCGCGTGTTCGACCTGCCCGAGACCCTGCCGGTGATGGCGGTGGCGGCCGGTGGCCCGGTCGCAGCCCGGATCGCCGCCGAGCTGGGCGACGGGCTGTTCGCCACCGATCCCGACGCGAGCCTGGTCGAGGCCTACGCCGGCGCCGGGGGCAGCGGACCCCGCTACGCCGAGGTGCCGCTGGCCTGGGCGCGCGACGAGGACACCGCGGCCCAGGAGGCGCTCGAGAAGGCCCGCTGGGCCGTGGCCGGGTGGAAGGTGATGAGCGAGCTGCCCAACCCGGTCAACTTCGCGGCCGCCACGACGACGGTGCGCCTGGAGGACATCAAGGAGAACTTCGCCTGCGGCCCGGACGTCGCCACGCACCTCGCGGCCGCCCAGCCGTTCGTCGACGCCGGCTTCGACCACCTGGCCCTGCTCAACGCCGGCCCGGACCCGCGCGGCTTCCTGGAGTTCTTCGCCACCGAGCTGGCCGAGCCGCTGCGCGCGCTGACGCCGCAGCCGTGAGCGCACGCAGGCCCGTCCCCTCGCGGGGACGGGCCTGCGTCGTGGGCTCCAGGGGGTCCAGGGCTCAGGTGGTCACGGGGTGGGCATGCCGCCCGTGACGGCGAGGGTCTCGCCCACGACGTAGCTGGCCTCCTGGCTGGCCAGGAAGACGTAGGGCCCGGCGAGCTCGGCGGGCTGGCCGGGTCGGCCCAGCGGCGTCGCGCCGCCGAAGGTCTCCAGCGCCTCCGGCGGCTGGCCACCGGCGGGCTGCAGCGGCGTCCACACCGGGCCGGGCGCGACGGCGTTGACCCGGATGCCCTTGGGCGCGAGCTGCTGGCCCAGGCCCTTGGTGAAGTTGTTGATCGCCGCCTTGGTGCTGGCGTAGTCCACGAGGTTCGGGCTGGGCTCGTAGGCCTGGATCGAGGTGGTGTTGATGATCGAGCTGCCCGGGGGCATGTGCTCCACGGCGGCCTTGCACAGCCAGAACATCGCGTAGACGTTGGTCTTGTAGACCGAGTCGAACTGCTCGGTGGTGATGTCGGAGATCGAGTCCTGGTTCTGCTGCTGGCCGGCGACGTTCACCAGGACGTCGAGCCCGCCGAGCTGCTCCACCGCGGTGGTGATGAGCTGCTGGCAGTAGGCCTCGTCCTTGAGGTCGCCGGGGGCGGAGACGGCCTTGCGCCCCGCCTTCTCGATCAGGGCCACGGTCTCGGCGGCGTCCTCCTCCTCCCCGGGCAGGAAGGACAGGACGACGTCGGCGCCCTCGCGCGCGTAGGCGATGGCCACCGCCCGCCCGATGCCGCTGTCGGCGCCGGTGACGATCGCCTTCCGACCGGTCAGCCGCCCGCTGCCGACGTAGGAGTCCTCGCCGTGGTCGGGCTGGGGGTCCATGTCCTCGGCGAGGCCGGAGCCGTCCTGCTCCTGGACCTTGAAGGGCGGCCGCGGGTACTGGCTCGTCGGGTCCTGCATCGTGTGCTGGTCGCTCATGCCGGAGACCTACCCGCGGACGCGGCCGCTACACGGCGCGGTCGGTGATCCGCTGGTGCAGCACGCAGTCCTGCCAGCGCCCGGCGATCCGCAGGTACGTCGGGGCGAGCCCGATCTCGGTGAACCCGTTGCGGGCCAGCACCGCGCGCGACGCCGCGTTGTGCACGAGGGTGTCGGCCTGCAGGCGGTGCAGCCCCAGGTCGTCGAAGGCCAGGCGCACCACCTGCGCCACCGCGGCCCCGGCCACCCCGCGGCCGGTGTGCCCCGCGCCCACCCAGTAGCCGAGGTGGGCGGACTGGAAGGCGCCCCGGACGACGTCGTTGACGCTGATCCGCCCCACGACCTGCCCGCCGTCGGTGATCACCATGGGGACGCCGCGCCCCTGGGCGTGCACCTCCAGCGCCTCGGCCAGGGCCCGGCGCTGGACGGGCTCGGTCGCGAAGTCGTCGGGCCGCTCCGGCTCCCAGGGCGCCAGGTGCTCGCGGCTGGTGCGCAGCAGCGCGGCGATCGCCGGGGCGTCGTCCTCGGTGAGCAGCCTCACCCCGACGCCGTCCGGCACCGCTGCGCCCACCTCAGTGCCCACCTCAGGGCATCCGCTCGTAGGCGGGCAGGGTGAGGAAGTCGGGGAAGTCCTCGGCCAGCGCCACCTCGGTGAACAGGGCCCGCGCCTCGCGCCAGCGGCCGACCATGAACGCGGTGTCGCCGACCTCCTCGGCGATCGCCGAGACCTCCTCGGCCACCACGCGCTCGACCAGCCCGCGGGTCACCGTTCGGCCGTCGGCCAGCGCCGTGCCGGTGGCCAGCCACTGCCAGACCTGGCTGCGGGAGATCTCGGCGGTGGCGGCGTCCTCCATGAGTCCCCGGATCGCCACGGCGCCGGAGCCGCGCAGCCACGACTCCAGGTACCGGATGCCGACGCTGACGTTGGTGCGCAGCCCCGCCTCGGTGACCTGGCCGGGCGTGGAGGCGACGTCGAGCAGCTGCGCGGCGGTGACGGTGACGTCGTCGCGGGTGCGCTCGAGCTGGTTCGGCCGCTCCCCCAGGACGGCGGTGAAGGCCTCCTCGCAGGTGGCGACCATGCCGGGGTGGGCCACCCACGAGCCGTCGAAGCCGTCGGCGGCCTCGCGGGTCTTGTCCTCGCGCACCTTCGCGAAGGCGACCTCGTTCGCCGCGGCGTCGCGGCTGGGCACGAACGCCGACATGCCGCCGATGGCGTGGGCGCCGCGGCGGTGGCAGGTGGCGACCAGCAGCTCGGTGTAGGCGCGCAGGAACGGCACGGTCATCGTCACGGCGCCGCGGTCGGGGAGCACGAACGCCTCGCCGCGGTCGCGGAAGGCCTTGATGATGCTGAAGACGTAGTCCCAGCGGCCGGCGTTGAGGCCCGCGGAGTGCTCGCGCAGCTCGTAGAGGACCTCCTCCATCTCGAACGCGGCCCAGATCGTCTCGATGAGGACCGTCGCCCGGATCGTCCCGCGGGGCATGCCGAGGTGCTCCTGCGCCAGGACGAAGGCGTCGTTCCACAGCCGCGCCTCGAGGTGGCCCTCCAGCTTGGGCAGGTAGTAGTACGGCCCGTGCCCCCGGGCGAGGAGGGCCTCCCCGCAGGCGACGAGGTGCAGGGCGAAGTCGAGGAACGAGCCGGAGACGACCTCGCCGTCGACGAGCACGTGCTTCTCCGGCAGGTGCAGGCCGCGGGGGCGGACGACGACCGTCGCCAGCTCGGCGTCCGGGCGCAGCCGGTAGGCCTTGCCCGCCTCGGAGGTGAAGTCGATGGTGCGGCTCACGGCGTCCAGCAGGTTCACCTGGCCGCCGACGACGTTCTCCCACGCGGGGGTGTTGGCGTCCTCCAGGTCGGCCAGCCACACGCGGGCGCCGGAGTTGAGCGCGTTGACGGTCATCTTGCGGTCCGTCGGCCCGGTGATCTCGACCCGGCGGTCGACCAGGCCGGGCGCGGGCTCGGCCACGCGCCACGTCGGGTCCTCGCGCACGGACGCCGTCGCGGCGGCGAAGCCGAGCTCCTCCCCGGCGGCGAGGGCAGCGCGGCGGGTGGCGCGGGTGGCCAGCAGCTCCTGCCGGCGGGGCTCGAGGGAGCGGTGCAGCAGCGCGAGGAGCTCCAGCGCCTGCGGGGTGAGGACGCGCTCGGCGCCCTCGACCTCCTCGCCGAGGACCTGCACGCCCGGGACGCCAGCGTTCACCATGCGGCGAACGCTAGCGCCCCGGGCGGACGGTCGTGCGGACCAGCGAGAGCGGGTCAGGAGAACAGCTGCGCCGCCCTGATCAGCGTCTGGGTGACGCCGTAGGCGAGGCCGCCGCCGACGATGACCCACAGGACGACGGCAGCGCCCTTGGCCGCCGCCCCGCCGTTGCCTGCGGTGCCCGCGGTGCCTGCGGCGCCTGGGGTGGTGCTGGTGCCGGACTGGTGCGCCGGGTGGCTCATCGGGTGCTCCTCGCGGTGCCGGAGGTGGACAGGTCGGCGCGCTCGGGCGCGCCACCGTCGGTGGCGGTCCGCTCGTGGAAGCGGGGGTCCACCGGGCGGACCAGGACGTTGGCGATGAAGCCGACGACCAGGACGCCGACCATGATCGACAGGGACAGGGTGTAGAGGTCCGAACCGGTCACGCCGTCGGCCTCGCGGGAGTCGAGGATGCTGTTGACGATGAGCGGACCGGCCACGCCGGCCGCCGACCACGCGGTGAGCAGGCGGCCGTGGATGGCGCCGACCTGGAAGCCGCCGAAGAGGTCCTTCAGGTAGGCCGGGACGGTGGCGAAGCCGCCGCCGTAGAAGCTGATGATGATGCCGGTCAGCGCCACGAACAGCAGCGTGGAGGACTCCCCGAACAGCACCACGGCCAGGTACAGCAGGGCGCCGACGCCCAGGTAGACCATGTAGATGTTCTTGCGGCCGATGAGGTCCGACGTCGAGGACCACACGAAGCGCCCGGCCATGTTGCACAGCGACAGCACGCCGACGTAGCCCGCGGCCTCCGCGACGGTGAGCCCGGAGAAGAAGCCCTGGATCATCGGGGACGCGGCCTCCAGGATGCCGATGCCCGCGGTCACGTTGCAGAACAGCACCACCCACAGCAGCCAGAACTGGGGGGTGCGGATCGCGTTGGCGGCCGAGACGTTGGCGTTGGTGCGCAGCGCGGACGTGTGCTCGCTCGGCGTCCAGCCGGCCGGGCGCCAGTCGGCGGCCGGCACGCGGATCACCCAGGCGCCGAGGCTCATGACGACGGCGTAGATGACCGCGAGGGTGAGGAAGGTCGGCGCGACGCCGTCCGAGAGGGTCTCGTCCGGGCTGGCGGCGAAGCTGCGCATCAGCTGGTTGGACAGCGGGCTGGCGATGAGCGCGCCGCCGCCGAAGCCCATGATCGCCAGGCCGGTGGCCAGGCCCGGGCGGTCCGGGAACCACTTGATGAGCGTGGACACCGGGGAGATGTAGCCCAGGCCCAGGCCGATGCCGCCGACGACGCCGTAGCCCAGGTAGACCAGCCACAGCTGGTCGGTGGAGACGCCCAGGGAGCCGATGAGGAAGCCGCCGACCCAGCACAGCATCGAGGCGACCATCGTCTTGCGGGGGCCGTTGCGCTCCACCCAGGTGCCGCCGAAGGCGGCGGACAGGCCGAGCATCACGATCGCGATGGAGAAGATCCAGCCGATCGCCGTGGCGCTGGCGTCGAAGTGCTGCTCGAGCGGGATCTTGAACACGCTGAAGGCGTACGCCTGGCCGATGCTCAGGTGCACGGCGAGCGCAGCGGGGGGGATCAGCCACCGGCTGTACCCGGGCGGCGCGACGGTGCGCTCGCGGTCGAGGACTGACATGGGCGTGGTGCCTCCTGCGTCGGGGGTGGTGCTTCCGCGGGCGTGTCTACTCCAGCGCGGCCCGATCCACCACAAGGCGCACCGGCGACCACCCCCTCCGCTGCGGCGATACGCTCCCCGGGGCCCGCTCCGGGCCCACGAGGAGGCGATCGGCGCAGTGGCAGGGTCAGCGGTGGACGCGACGAGCACCGGAGGAGTCCCCCGGCCGATCACGAAGGTCCTCATCGCGAACCGCGGTGAGATCGCCGTCCGGGTCGCCCGGGCGTGCCGCGACGCGGGCATCGCCTCCGTCGCCGTCTACGCCGACCCCGACCGGGACGCGCTGCACGTCACCGCCGCCGACGAGGCCCACGCCCTGGGCGGGTCCACCTCGGCCGAGAGCTACCTGCGCGTCGACAAGCTGCTCGAGGTCGCGGCGCGCTCCGGCGCGGACGCCGTCCACCCCGGCTACGGCTTCCTCGCCGAGGACGCCGGGTTCGCCCGCGCGGTGCTGGACGCCGGCCTGGTGTGGATCGGCCCGCCGCCCTCGGCGATCGAGGCCCTGGGCGACAAGGTCGCGGCCCGCCACATCGCCGAGCGCGTGGGCGCCCCGCTGGTGGCCGGCACCTCCGACCCGGTCTCCGGCGCCCAGGAGGTGCTCGACTTCGCCGACGCCCACGGGCTCCCCCTGGCGATCAAGGCGGCGTTCGGCGGCGGCGGGCGCGGCATGCGCGTGGCCCGCACCCGCGAGGAGGTCACCGAGCAGTACGAGTCGGCCGTGCGCGAGGCCGTCGCGGCGTTCGGGCGCGGGGAGTGCTTCGTCGAGCGCTACCTCGACCGCCCCCGGCACGTGGAGACCCAGTGCCTGGCCGACGCCCACGGCGGCGTCGTCGTGGTCTCCACCCGCGACTGCTCCCTGCAGCGCCGGCACCAGAAGCTGGTCGAGGAGGCGCCCGCCCCCTACCTGACGCCGGCGCAGGAGGAGCAGCTGCGGACGGCGTCCGCCGCGATCCTGCGCGAGGCCGGGTACGTGGGGGCCGGCACGTGCGAGTTCCTCGTGGCCACCGACGGCACCATCTCCTTCCTGGAGGTGAACACGCGCCTGCAGGTGGAGCACCCGGTGACCGAGGAGGTCAGCGGGATCGACCTGGTGCGCGAGCAGCTGCGGATCGCCGCCGGGGAGCCGCTCGGCTACACCTCCGTGGCGACGCGCGGGCACTCCATCGAGTTCCGGATCAACGGCGAGGACGCCGGCCGCGGGTTCCTGCCCTCCCCCGGCCCGGTGACCGTCTTCTCCCCGCCCGGGGGTCCCGGCGTCCGGGTCGACTCCGGGGTGCGCGCCGGTGACGTCGTCTCCGGCGCCTTCGACTCGATGCTCGCCAAGCTCGTCGTCACCGGCGCCACCCGCCAGCAGGCGCTGGAGCGCGCGCGCCGGGCCCTGGCGGAGTTCACCGTCGAGGGCATGCCGACCGTGCTGCCCTTCCACCGCCTCGTGGTCTCCGACCCGGCGTTCGCCCCGGCCGACGACGAGCCGTTCGCGGTCCACACGCGCTGGATCGAGACCGAGTGGACCGGCACCGTGGAGCCGTGGCAGGGCGCGGCCGCCGACGAGACCACGACGGGCCACCCCCGTGAGCGCGTGGTCGTCGAGGTGGCCGGCAAGCGCTTGGAGGTCGTGCTGCCCTCGTGGCTGACCGAGGCCGGGCACACCGCCGCCGGGGCCGTCACGCAGGCGCGCAAGCAGCCGCGCCGGGCCCGGGGCGCCGCGGCGGCCGCGGCCCTCGGCGGCGACGCCCTGGTGGCCCCGATGCAGGGGACGCTGGTCAAGGTCGCCGTCACCGAGGGGCAGTCGGTGCTGGCCGGCGACCTGGTCTGCGTGCTGGAGGCCATGAAGATGGAGCAGCCCCTCGTGGCGCACAAGCCCGGCGTGGTGACCGGCCTGAAGGCGGAGGTCGGCGCCACGCTGGCCTCCGGCGCCGTGATCTGCGAGCTGCGCACCCCCTGACCCGCGCGGCTCTCCCTCCCTGCGGTCGAGAGTCACCTTCGTGCGAGTCCGCGCGGCGTGTCGCTGCACGAACGTGACTTTCGATCTGCCGTGAGCCGCCCACAGGGTGCTCGGGCGCCTCGGCGTCCACAGCGGGCCGCCGTCACGATCCCTCGCGGCCGGGACCGGCGACGGTGCCGTCCGTGCAGACCTACCCGCTCGGACACCTGACCGCGCTCGCGCAGCGGCAGGACGGAGTCGTGACCCGCGCTCAGGCCCTCGCCGCCGGCCTGAGGACCCACGAGGCGCGGGCGCTGCTGGCGCGCTCGGAGTGGCTGCCGCTCCTGCGCGGCACCTACCTCGTCGAGTCCTGGCGCCACGGTCGCGAGCTGCAGCGCTCCTGGGCCCGCGCTGCCGTGCTGACCGCACCAGGCGCCGTGGTCGCAATCACCGCCGCCGCGGTCCTGCACGGGGTGCAGGGCGTCCCCCGCAGCCGCGCGGTGGACGTCGTCGTGGACCGGCACCTGAGGCCGCGCGAGCACCTGGTCCCGCACCGGTCGGCCCTCGAGCCCTCGGAGGTCAGCGACCTCGACGGGCTCCCGGTGACCTCGGTCGAGCGCACGCTCGCCGATCTCGTCCCCCGCCTCGGCCGCCTGGAAGCGCTCGCCGTCCTCGACTCCGCGCTGGCCGTGGGTCTGGTGGGCCGCGACGGGCTCGAGCGGGCGGCACGGACGGCGGTCTCCCACCGCGGGTACCGGGCGACGCAGGACCTGTGGGCGCTGGCCGACGGGCGGGCGGAGTCGCCCCTGGAGAGCAGGGTCCGGCTGCGGTGCTGCGACGCGGGGCTGCGCCCGGACCACCTGCAGCTGGAGGTGCGGGACGAGCACGGACACCTGCTGGCGCGCGCGGACCTCGCGTTCGACCGCCCCGGGGACCTCACCGCGCGGCCGCTGCTGCTGGAGGCCGACGGCCGCTCCGTGCACGACGCCCCCGAAGCGCTCCACCGGGACCGCTGGCGCCAGAACACCCTCGTGGCCCTCGGCCACCCGATCCTGCGCTGCACGTGGGCCGACACCCTCAGCCGCGGTGCGGTGCCCGCCATGGTGCGGGCCGCGCTGTGACTGCCGGGTCAGCTCACGGCGGGGCTGATGTGCAGGCGCCGGGCGGCCTCGGCGATCGAGCCGGACAGCGAGGGGTAGACGGTGAACGCGTGGGCCACCTGGTCGACCGTGAGCCGGTGCTCCACCGCGAGCGCCACGGGGAAGATCAGCTCGCTGGCCCGCGGCGCCACCACGACGCCGCCGATCACGGTGCCCGACCCGGTGCGGCAGAAGAGCTTCACGAAGCCGTCGTGGATGCCCTGCATCTTGGCCCGGGCGTTGCCGGCCAGGGGCAGCTTGACGACCTCGCCCTGCGCCTCGCCCGACTCGATCTGCGCCTGCGTCCACCCGACCGTGGCGATCTCGGGCGCGGTGAACACGTTGGCCGAGACGGTGCGCAGCTGCAGCGGCTGGACGGCGTCGCCCAGCGCGTGCCACATCGCGGTGCGGCCCTGCATGGCGGCCACCGAGGCGAGCTGCAGGACGCCGGTGCAGTCGCCGGCCGCGTACACCCCGCGCGCGGAGGTGCGGGAGACGCGGTCGACCAGCACCTGCCCCCGGTCGTTGAGGGCCACCCCGGACTCCTCCAGCCCGATCCCGGCGGTGTTCGGGATCGACCCGACGGCCATCAGGCAGTGCGAGCCCTCCACGGTGCGGCCGTCCGCGAGGGTGACCACGACGCCGTCCGCGGTGCGCCGGGCCGACTCCGCGCGCGAGCGCGACAGCACGGTCATGCCGCGGCGCTTGAAGACCTCCTCGATGACCTCGGCGGCGTCGGCGTCCTCCCCCGGCAGCACGCGGTCGCGGCTGGAGACCAGCACGACCTCGGCGCCCAGGGCGTCGTAGGCGCTGGCGAACTCCGCGCCGGTGACCCCGGAGCCGACGACGACGAGCCGCTCGGGCAGCTCGCGCAGGGAGTAGAGCTGCTTCCAGGTGAGGATCCGCTCGCCGTCGGGCGGGGCGTCGGGCAGCGTGCGCGGCGAGGAGCCGGTGGCGAGCAGGACGACGTCGGCGTCCAGCTGCTCCGTGGAGCCGTCGGCCAGCTCGGCCACGACGCGGTCGGGCCCCTGCAGCCGGCCGGTGCCCCCGAGCACGCGCACGCCCTCCGCGCGCAGCCGGGCGCCGATGTCGGCGGACTGCGCCCGGGCGAGGTCGCGCACCCGCTCGTTCACCCGGGCGAGGTCGACGGTGACGCCGTCCGCGCTGCCGTCAGGGCTGCCGGGGAAGCGCAGGCCGAGCTCGTCGGAGCCGTCGACCGTGGTCATCAGCTCGGCCGTGGCGATGAGGGTCTTGGAGGGGACGACGTCGGTCAGGACCGTGGCGCCGCCCATGCCGTCGCGCTCGACGACCGTGACGGAGGCGCCGAGCTGGGCGGCGACCAGGGCGGCCTCGTAGCCGCCGGGGCCACCGCCGACCACGACGACGCGCGGGGACTCGCCGAGCACAGGGACCTCCGGAGCTGGGGGTGGTGGACGGGTCCCATCCTGCCTCCTGCTGCCGACGGTCCGGGGCGGGTCAGTACGCTCGCCGCCCATGGCCCTGTACGCCGCCTACGCGAGCAACCTGCACCCGGAGCGGATGGCGAAGCGGGCACCCCACTCGCCCCTGCAGGGCACCGGGTGGCTCCGCGGCTGGCGCCTGACCTTCGGCGGGGAGGAGCGCGGCTGGGACGGCGCGCTCGCCACGCTCGTCGAGGACCCCGCCGACCAGGTCTTCGTCGCCGTCTACGACCTCACGGACGCCGACGCCGAGCAGCTGGACCAGTGGGAGGGCGTCGACATCGGCCTCTACACCAAGATCAAGGTGCGGGTCGCGACGCTGGACGGCGAGCAGCTGGCCTGGACCTACGCCCTCGACGCCTACGAGGGCGGGCTGCCGTCGGCCTTCTACCTGGGGATGCTGGCCGACGCCGCCGAGGGGGCCGGGGCGCCGGACGACTACGTCGCCCAGCTGCGCTCGCGCCCCTGCCGCTCCGCCGGCTGAGGCCGCGCCGCCGGCTGGGGCCGCGCCGCCGGCTGGGGCCGCTCCGCCGGCTGGGGCCGCGCCGCCGGCTGGGGCCGCTCCGCCGGCTGGGGCCGCTCCGACCCCGCCGTCGGCGGCACCACCCGCTAGCGTCCCGCCATGACGACGCCCGCACCGACCGTGCCGCCGTTCACCGAGGAGACCGCCCGGCGCAAGGTGCAGGCCGCGGAGGACGCCTGGAACACCCGCGACCCCGAGCGCGTGGCGCTCGTGTACTCGCAGGACGCCGTGTGGCGCAACCGCGACGAGTTCGCCACCGGGCGCGCGGAGATCGCCGACCTGCTGCGCCGCAAGTGGGCCCGCGAGCTCGACTACGCGCTGCGCAAGGACCTGTGGGCCTTCACCGGGAACCGGATCGCGGTGCGCTTCCAGTACGAGTGCCGGGACGCCGCGGGCCAGTGGTGGCGCAGCTACGGCAACGAGCTGTGGGAGTTCGCCGACGACGGCCTGATGCGCCGCCGCGAGGCGAGCATCGACGACGTGGCGATCACGCCGGAGGAGCGACGGATCCTCGGGCCGCGTCCCGCGGGATCGCAGGAGCCGCCGGTGCCGCTGCGCTGACGCGGCCGTACACCAGCCGCCGCAGCAGCTGCTCGGCCGGCCCGGGGCGGCCCGCGCGCGCGAGCAGCACCGCGACGACGAGGGTGACGAGGTAGGCCCCGACCGCCAGGGCGGCGGCGCGCGCGGTGCCCGCCCCGACGCCGAGGCCGCCGGCCCAGGGCGCCATCAGCGGCACGAGCAGCACCGACTGCAGCAGGTAGCAGGTCAGCGACCGCTGTCCCACGGCCGCCAGGGCGCCGAGGACGCCGCCCGGCCGGGCCGGTGCCCCCGCCCGCTGCCGCCGGGCGACGGACCAGGCGACCAGCGCCGCGAAGGCCACCGCGCCGGCGAGCCCGGTGACCGCGTGCAGCGCGCCGGCCGCCAGCCCGGTGACCCAGCCGACCTGCCACACCTGCAGCGAGGCCAGCACCAGCGGAAGGGCGCCCAGCGCGCTGACGGCGGAGCCGCCGACGGCCAGCACGCGCAGCAGCCGCAGGTGCTCGCCCGGCCGCTCCAGCACCTGCCGGCGCGCCGCCCACAGCCCGAGCGCCGCGGGCGGCACCAGCGCGAGCGCGATGAACGGCGACAGGAGGACGTTGCCGAGCACGGAGAGGGCGCGCTCCCCCAGCGCCCCCGCCGGGCTCGTGGCGTCGAGCTCGAACGGCGCCTGCGCGGGTGCGACCAGCCCGGTGACCCCGTCGACGGCGCTGAGGCCCGTGAAGACGACGAGCGCGGCCGCCGCCCAGACGAGCAGGGCCCGGTCGCCGGCGCGCAGGAGCAGCCCCACCACCACCAGGCCGAGGACGCCGTAGGCGAGCAGCACGTCGCCGGTGAACAGCAGCACCCCGTGCAGGACGCCGAACGCCGCCAGCCACAGGCAGCGCCGCACGAGCACGCCGCGCGCCACCGGCCACGGGACGCCGAGCGCGGCCTGGCGGCGCAGCACCATCACCAGCCCGTAGGCGAACAGCAGCGTGAACATCGGGAAGGCGCGGTTGTCGACGAGGGTGCCCACCACGGCGTCCACCGCCCGGTCGGCCGCCGAGCCGTCGACGGGGCGCCCCGAGGGGCCCAGCTCGCGCCCGCTCAGGTGGCCGACGCTGTTCGCCAGCGCGATGCCGAGCAGGGCGACGCCGCGGGCGAGGTCGGGCGCCAGGTCGCGCTCGCCGTCCCGCACGGGCCTCGGCGCAGCAGGCGCAGCGGGCGCAGCGGGCGCAGCGGGCGCGGGCGGCACCGGTGCCGCGGCGACGGGGTGCGCGGGAGGCTCCACAGCTCCGGCACCGTAGCGGGGCGCCCGCCCCTCGCGCTGCTCCCCGGGCCGTCGGCGCGGCGCGGTAGCGTCCCGCGCCATGACCGACGCGCTCGACCTGACCGACCCGGCCACCGACCCCTTCGCCGTCGCCGCGCAGGCCGCCGCCGTGCTGGCCGAGCGCACCGGCGCC
>Ga0210040_10001493_pt1 | contig 35272 bp, 27 predicted proteins | sample CryGeyCG12114_NA_FD_185462 | JGI IMG/M metagenome (GOLD analysis project Ga0210040, IMG submission 185462) | Groundwater microbial communities from aquifer - Crystal Geyser CG19_WC_8/21/14_NA (SPAdes) (version 2) | ecosystem: Environmental > Aquatic > Deep subsurface > Groundwater | place: USA...
GTCGGCGTCGGAGCCGGGGTGGTCGGCGTCGGAGCCGGGGTGGTCGGCGTCGGGTCGGGCTCGGTCGCGGCGCCGAAGGCGGCGTTCACCAGGTACCCGCGGTACTGGCCCGCGACGGGCGAGCTCGGGTCGCCGGCGTAGCCGTGGTCGGGCCCGGCGGCCCGGGCCTGGGCGACGACGGTGCGGATCGCCTGCGCCGGGCTCTGGCCCGCGCACGGCTGGCCGGCCTGGAGGCAGTCGAGCACGACGCCCGAGGCGACGGCGGCGGACATGCTCGTGCCGGACTGGATGTACCCGACCCGGTTGCCCTTCTTGGTGGTCAGCGGGCACTCACCGGGAGCAGCCACCGTGTGGGCGGCGTCGTCCGCCGAGACGGCGTAGTTGCTCGCCCGGGCAGCGGTGTCGTCCTCGTTCGGGCTCGAGCACGGCTTGGCGGTCGCCAGACCGCCCGGGACGCCGTCGAAGTCGACGGCGTTGGTGACGGCCAGCACCTCGTCGTAGGCGGCGGGCACCTGGGTCCCCAGGTCGGTGGCCTGGTTGCCGGCCGCGGCGACGGGGACCACGCCGGCGCCCACGACGGCGCAGACCGCCTGGTGCAGCACGTCGCCGCTCGCGACGCCGCAGTCGTCGTCGTCCCTGCCGGTCAGGCCCAGGCTGAGGTTGGCCACGCGGATGTCGAGCGCCTGCGCGTTGGTGGCGACCCAGTTGAGCCCGCACACGAGGGAGGCGAGGTCGCCCTTGAGCTTGCCGTCGAGGATCCGCACCGAGTAGACGGCCGCTCCGGGCGCGGAGCCCACGATGCCGAGCCCGTTCTTCTCAGCGGCCACCATGCCCGCGACCCCGGTGCCGTGGCCGTTGGCGTCGGAGATGTAGCCGGACGTGCCGATGCAGTCGGTGCCGCCGACGCGCCGGTAGTCCTGGTGCTCGTCCACACCCGTGTCCAGGACGGCGACCGCGCCCTGCGGGAGGTCGGTGGAGGTGCCCGCGCGGACGGGCGCCTCGGTCGCCCCGACGCGCTGGACGGCCGGAGGGACGACGTCGGCGCTGGCGGTGACGACGGCGTTGGCGGCCACTCCCAGGACCTTCGGGTCGTCGGCGAGCTGCCGCACCTCGGCGGCGCTCAGGGAGGCGGTGACCGAGTCGATGGCGCCCGTCGTGGCGGCCTCGACGTCGAGGTCGTGCTGGTCCACGAAGGAGTCCGTGGCCGGCGCGGCGAGCAGCACCACGTACTCCTGGGACGACGGGGCCGCGGCGCCGGCCGACGGCGCCACCACCAGCGGCGCGAGCAGGGCGGAGGCCGCCAGCCAGGTGAGCCGGTGTCGCCGGCTGCGGGGGGTGCGCAAGGTCGCCTCCAGGGGCTGCTGAGCAGGCGCTGAAGGACGAAGGCCGCTCAGCGGGAGGAGTCTGGCAGAACGCGGGCCTCTTGAGACCCCCTGTGGAGGGCCCTTCTGCGCCTCACCCCTGCGCGATCCCCGAAGCTCGACAGCACGTGACAGCGCCGCGCCGGAGCGTCACCGGACACCGGTCTCCTCGCGGTCCGGCCGTCCGGCCGGAGGCGCGGCGGCCAGCCCGCCCGGCGAGCCGTCCGTCCGCTCGCGCGACACCGTCACCAGGTGGCTCGCCATCGCCAGCAGCACGCAGAAGACCATGAGGGTCTGCTGGAACGCGAAGGCGTCGAAGAGGGCGACCGCCACCGCGTAGCCGGTGAACGCGCACCCGAGGGCCAGCACCAGGTCGCGCTCACCGGGCGAGAGCCAGGGGTCGCGCACGGCGCGGACCATCGCGACGGCGGGGAGCACGAGCATCACCAGGACGGCGAGGAGGCCCAGGAAGCCGCTCTCCAGCAGCGTCGACAGGTACTGGTTGTCCAGGATGAAGGCGTTGGCGTCGGGACCGGAGATCAGCCGGCTGCCGACACCGGTGCCCAGCAGCGGGTGCTGCTGGGCCTGCGCGAGGCTCGGGGCGACGTCGGCGAGGCGGCCGCTCCCCCGCCCCCCGGCGGCGGCGTACTGGGAGTCGATCAGCGAGGACGGCGAGGAGAAGGAGTCCAGGACCCCGCGCACGGCACCGGGGATGAGCACGGCCGCCAGCAGGGCCAGCGGGACGGCCGCGAGCGCCACCCGGGTGAACAGCAGCACGTCCACCACCAGCAGCACGAGCGCCATGACGGCGATCACCACCACGAAGGTGCGCGAGCCCGTGAGGAAGGCGCCCGTCACCATGGCGAAGGCCGCGCCGAGGTAGAGCGCCTGGCGCAGGCCCTGCCGCGAGGGCCACGGGGAGCGGCGCGCCAGGAACACGGCCAGGGGCACGAGCACCACCATCACCACGGACAGGGCGATGGGGTGGTTGGACGACCCCAGGGCGCGGGCCGTGCCGTAGCGGGACACCGTGGGCGCCTCGGACAGCAGCTGCAGGGGCAGGAACGCCTGCAGGCTGATGAAGGCGTTGAACCCGGTGGCCCGCTCCACGCCGGCGCCCAGACCGACCACGCCTCCGGCGAGGACGAGCACGCGAGCGGCCCAGTCGACCAGCCGGGCGGAGGTCATCAGCTGGCGCACCGTGACGAACAGGGAGAGCAGCAGGGCGGTCTGGACGACGGCCAGCGCACCGTCGTCCACCCGCCCGAGGAGGGCCAGGCGGCGCACGTTGACCAGCACGGACAGCAGGCCCACCGCGGCCACCAGCAGCACCGGCCGCAGGAACGGCGTCGGGCGCCAGCCCACCCGGCGGTCGAGCGCCAGGGACAGGAAGAGCCCGAGCAGCAGGCCGAGGGCGACCAGCCGCCAGGGCAGCGCCGGCGGCACGCCGAGCACGGAGTACCGGCCGGCGGGGATCCACATGACGGTCAGCAGGACCAGGGCCAGGAGCCCCCGCTGGCTCGCGAGCTGGTGGCGGAAGGCGACGGACGCGGCGAGGACGAGGATCCCGGGCGCGGCGGCCTGCGGTGGTACCAGGACGGCCAGCGCCAGGCAGCCGGCGAGGGCCAGGGCGGTGACCGCTCCGGCGCGGACGGCGTCCGCTCGCGTCGCCGCGGTCACCCGGCGCTGCTCCCGGCGGGGACGGCCCCGCTCGGCTCCGCGTCCCACGGGTCGTCGGCGCGGCGGCGGCCGGCCGCGGCACCGGGCGCCAGCGGCTGGACGGCGCCGTGGGCGCCGCGCGCGCCGCGGGCGCTGCGGACCTGCGCGGCGTTCTCCCGGTAGACGATCAGGAGCAGGACCACGAACAGGACGACGAGGCCCACCAGGGCGCTGGAGACGGCGGAGGACCCGCCGTCCTGGAGCTCGGCGGAGGGGCTGCGCAGCACCGTGACGGCGACGCGCTGCTCCGGCGGGATGCCGGCCTCGTCCTGCTGGCGGGTGACGTAGTCGAGGAACACCTGCTGGGCCGCGCCGGCGATCTCGGTGGCGCGCTCCTCGCTGGCCGCCCGGGTGACGATGTCGAAGATCGGCAGCGCCGAGGAGGAGCCGAAGCTCTCACTGCCCGTGGGCTGGGTGGTGCGGCGCTGCGCGGTCAGGAGCTCGTCGTCGCCCAGCTCGCCCACGGCGGCCTCGGTGCCGGTGCGGATCTCGTCGCCGCTGACCACCCAGGCGTAGACCATGGCCAGCTGGGCCAGGTTGGCGTCCTGGGGCACCGCGGCGGCCCGGTCGGCGCCGTCCGCCTCCGGGACGGTCTGGGCCGCGAAGAGGGACTGGCTGGGGTTCGTGAGGATGACGGTCGACGACCCCGAGTAGACCGGGGGCGTCCGCGGCTGGACGCCGTCGGAGCTGTAGGAGTAGCCGGCGAAGAACCCGGCGAGCAGCGCCACGAGGAGGCCGATCGCCAGGAGCACCGGGTGCCGGCGCAGGGCTCGGCCGATCAGCGTGAGGTCCATGACCGTGCACTCGCTTCCTGCTGTCCGGTTCTCGTGCGACCGGGCGCCGAACATGCTAGGGGCTGCCCAGCCGCCGCGGGGCCCACCGCGCGCAGCTGCGGCCGGCCCTCCCCCGAGCGGGTGCAGGGGTTCGTGACGGGCCGGCAGCACCGTGGCAGGCTGCCCGGTCGTGCACCCGAGCGGGGAGGTCGAGGTCGAGCATGGCTGAGCGGCAGCCCCGTCTGCGCGTCCTCTACTCCTTCCCCCACCCGTTGGGCTCCCCCGGCATCGGGCGCACCGCGTGGCACCAGGTCGACGAGCTCGTCGCCGCCGGGCACGAGGTCCGCGTCGTCACGACCCGGCTCGCCGGGCCGCCGCCGCCGGGCGCCCGCGTCACCACGACGCTCAGCACCCTCCCGGCCCGCGCGGTGGGTCGCCGTCTGGGCGTGGACCGGGTGATGGCGTGGAACGACGCCCGGGCCGCGCGGGTGCTGGGCCGCGCCCCGGGGTCCTACGACGTCGTCCACACCTGGCCCGCGGGGGGGCTGCGCACCGTCCGGGCGGCCAACCGGCACGGCGTGGCCTCCGTGCGCGAGCTGCCTAACACCCACACCGCGCACGCCTACGAGGTCGCCCGGGCCGCCGCGCACGACGTGGGCGTCGCCCTCGCCGCGACCAGCAGCCACGCCTTCCACGGCCCCCGGCTGGCGCGCGAGCTCATGGAGTACGCCGAGGCCACGGCGCTGCTCGCCCCCTCCGACGCGGTCGCGGCCACCTTCGCCGAGCGCGGGTTCGACGCCCGGCGCGTGCTGCGCCACCAGTACGGCTTCGACCCGCGCGCGTTCGTGCCGCCCCCGCCGGCCGCCCGCCCCGCCGGCCGCCCCCTGCGCGCGCTGTTCCTGGGGCGCGCGGAGCCCCGCAAGGGGCTCCACCTGGCCCTGCGCGCCTGGGCGGCCTCGTCGGCCTCCCGCGACGGCGTGCTGACCGTCGCCGGCGCCTTCGTGCCGGGCTACCGCGAGGCCCTCGGGCCCCTGCTCGACCAGCCGGGCGTCCGGGTGACCGGCTTCACCGACCGCCCGGCGGACGCCCTGGCCCAGCACGACCTCCTCCTGCTGCCCTCCGCGGAGGAGGGCAGCGCCCTCGTCACCTACGAGGCCACCGCCACGGGCTGCGTGCCGCTGGTCTCGGACGCCTCAGGCGCCCCGACGTGGGCCGGCCGCGCGCCCCTGGTGCACCCGACGGGCGACTGGGCCGCCCTGGCCGCCGACCTCGACCGGCTGGCGTCCGAGCCCGCGCTGCTGGAGGAGCTGCGCCAGGAGTGCCTCCGGGCGCGCGAGCTGCTCACCTGGCGGGCCGGCGTCCAGCGCACGGTCGAGGCCTACCGCCGCGCCCTCGAGCTGAGCGGCGCGCCCCGTGCCTGACTCGACCTGCACGGTCCTGGTCTGCACGCGCGACCGGCCGCAGATGCTGGAGCGCCTGCTCACGTCGATGGACGCCCTGCGCGGACGGGTGGACGTCCTCGTCGTCGACTCCGCGTCCACCACGGCGCGCACGCGCGAGGTGGTCGAGGCGCACGGGTTCGGCTACCTGCGCCTGGAGCGGCCGGGCCTGTCGGTCGCGCGCAACGCCGGGGTCAGGGCCGCGACCACCGAGCTCGTGGCCTTCACCGACGACGACTGCATCGTGGACGCCGGGTGGCTGGGTCCGCTGCTCGCGCCGTTCGCGGACCCGAGGGTGGGGGTGGTGACCGGGGCCATGGTCGACGAGCCCCGCCCGCCCCTCACCGGGCCGCCGGTCGTGCAGCGCCGGGCGCGGCGCACCGTCCAGGGGCTCGACCTGGGCTCGGGGGCCAACATGGCGTTCCGCCGCGCCGCGGTGCTGGAGGTCGGCGGCTTCGACGAGCGGCTGGGCGCCGGGACGCCGCTGGCCGGCGCCGAGGACCTCGACATGTTCTGCCGGCTGCTGCACGCCGGCTGGTCCGGGGTCCGCGAGCCGGCGAGCGCCGTCGTCCACGCCCACGTGCGGCTCGGCCGCGACCACGTCGACCTCATCGGCGGCTACGCCCGGGGGTCCGGCGCGCAGCTCGCCAAGGCGCTGCGCGTCGCGCCCGCCGTCGGCGCTCCCATGGCGCTGGTCACCGCCCGCCGCCTGGCCCTGCGCCTGGTGCGCCTGCCCCGCCTCTCCAGGGCGGAGCGCGCTGCCGCCCTGGCGCACGCCCGCGGCCTGGTGGTGGGCCTGCTGCGAGGCCTGGCCCTGCCGCTCGACGGCGGCGTCTTCCAGCCGTGAGCAGGACGAGCGCACCGGCGCTGGTACCGCTCAAGCCGGTCGAGGAGCGCTTCCTGCGCACCCCGCCGGGGGCGCCGCAGGTCCTCGCCACGGCCGTCGTGGTGGTCGACGCCACCCTCCTGAGGAACGCGGCCGGCGACCTCGACCGGGCCGCGCTGCTCGGGCACCTGCGCGAGTGGTGGTCCAGCGACCCGCGGATGGCCCTGCGCCTGGTCCCCTCCCCCACCGGGCTCGTGCCCCCGGCGTGGGCACCGTCGTCCGCGGACCCCCTGCGGGCCGTCACCGTCAGGCCGCAGCCCTTCCGCCTCGCCGACCTCGACGACGTCGTCGCCCAGCTGCAGCTGCAGCCCGTGGACCTGTCCGTGGCGCCGCTGCACGTCACCGTCCTCGACGACCCGGCGGGACCCCTCGCCCTGGTCGTGCGGGGCCACCACGCGTGGACCGACGGCGCCTTCGGCCGGACGGTGGTCGAGCGGCTCCTCTCGACCGAGCCCGGCCCGCTGCGCTCGCCGGCACCGTCGGGCGCGGCCCCCGCCGACCCCGGCGCCCTGCTCATGGCGTGGGCGGCGCCGCTCCTGCTGCTGCAGCAGTGGTGGTCCCAGCAGCCCGGCGCGCGCGCGGCGGTGCGGGCCTGGGCGCAGCGACCGCTGTCCGGGCGGGTGCGCCGCGTGCTGGGCCGCCACCGCTGGGCCCTCGAGCGCCGCAGGCGCCGCGCGGCGCCGCCGGACCCCAGGGCGGTGCGGAGGCTGGAGCTGGAGATCGGGGCCGTGCGTCGCCACGCCCGGCTGCTGGGTGGCAACATCAACGACCTGCTGGTGGTCGCGACGGCTCGGGCCGTCGACCAGCACCTGCCGGCGGTGCCGGCGCCGGTCCAGCGGGTGCTGGTCCCCCTGGCCGGACCGGCCGCGGGCGCAGGGAGGAGCAACCAGGTGAGGGTCGTTCCGGTGACCGTCGACCGCGACCGGGCGGACGCGGAGTGCGTCAGGTCCGTGGCGGGGCAGCTGCGCGCCGCGCCGCCCGCCAGCGCCCCCCAGCGCCCGGCGCCCCCGGCCCACGCGACCACGATGGTCGGCCCCCGCCACCTGCTCCACCTGGGGCCCGCTCCGGTCCTCCAGTACGCGCTCCTGCCCTCCCTCGGTGAGGAGGAGGACCTCGGGGTGCTGGCCCTGGTGCAGCGGCGCAGCGTCGTGGTGTCCGTCGCGACCCGCCGCCCCGAGGCCGTGGACGCGGTGACCGACCGCCTGCGCGCCGTCCTGACCGGCGCTGGGGCCACCGGTGCCGGGGCCGCTGGGGCCGAGGCATGAGCAGGCGCAGCGCCCAGGCCCTCTCCTCGGTCGCGGCCCTGGTCCACCCGCGCACCGTGCTCGACCTCGTGCGGCTGCTGCACCTGTACGGGTACAGCCACGTGGCGCCCCGCCGCGCCGCGACGATCGGGCGCGGCGTCGCCCTGGCCCCCAACGCCTCCCTGCGCAACGGCGCGAACATCACCATCGGCGCCGGCGCCCACGTGGGCGAGCGCTGCCTGCTGTGGGCCGGGGAGCGGGCGCGGATCACCCTCGGGGAGAAGGCGCTGCTCGGGCCGGAGGTGTTCCTCACCGTGGCCAACTACCGCAGGGAACCCGGCGTCCCGGTCGTCGACCAGCCCCGGGACGAGGCCGACGTCTCGATCGGCGCCGGCGCCTGGCTGGGGGCTCGCGTGGTCGTGCTGCCCGGCGTCAGCGTGGGCGAGGGCGCGGTCGTCGGGGCCGGCGCGGTCGTGACGAAGGACGTCCCGGCCGGGGCCATCGCGGTCGGCTCCCCCGCCAGGGTGGTCGGCTGGCGCTCTCCCCCCGCCGGCGAGCAGGTGCCGTGAGCGCAGCTGCCCCGACGACCACGGTCTCCATGGTCGTCGTCTCCTACAACAGCGCCGCCGACCTGCCCGCCTGCCTCGACAGCGCGGCCGCGGCCGGCGGCCCCGGCCTCGGGGTCGACGTCGTCGTGGTGGACAACGCCTCCTCCGACGGCTCCGCGGCCCTCGTGCGGGAGCGCCACCCCGGGGTCGCGGTGGTCGAGACCGGGGCCAACCTCGGCTTCGCCGCCGCGGTGAACCGCGGGGTGGCCGCCACGGCGGGCCGCTTCGTCCTGCTCCTCAACCCCGACGCCGTGCTCCTGCCGGGATCGCTGGAGGCGCTGGTCGCCTTCGCGCTGGACCACCCCGAGCACGGCCTCTACGGCGGGCGGGTGGTGCACGAGGACGGCAGCAACGACCCGAGCTCGTGCTGGGGGGCCATGACGCCGTGGAGCCTGCTCTGCTTCGCGACCGGGCTGTCCACCGCCTTCGCGCGCCACCGCCTGCTCGACCCCGAGTCCCTGGGCCGGTGGGAGCGCGACACCGTCCGGGAGGTGCCCGTCCTCACCGGCTGCCTGCTGCTGGCCCCCCGCGCGGTGTGGGAGGAGCTCGGCGGTCTGGACGAGGCGTACTGGCTCTACGGCGAGGACGCCGACCTCGGGCTCACGGCCCGCCGGCGCGGGTGGCGTCCGGTCGTCGTCCCCCGCGCCCGGATCCTCCACCGCAAGGGCGGGTCCTCGCCCTCGGGCACGAAGATGCCGCTCGTCCTGGCCGGGCGGGCGACCCTGGTGCGGCGCCGGTGGCCCACCCCCTGGCGCGGGCTCGGCCTGGCCCTGCTCACCGCGGGGGTCGGCCTGCGCGCCGGGCTGGCCCGCGCCGCGGGCCGGGGCGGGGCGGACTGGCGGGCGGCCTGGGCCACCCGCGCGGTGTGGCGGCGCGGCTACCCCGGCGCCAGGGCCCTCGTCGGGGCCGTCGGCGCGGCGCCCGGCCCGGGCGGCGTCCACCAGCACCCAGGACAGAGCGGAGCAGCACGATGACCACGGCCGCGGGCCCGGAGGCGGCCGACGGGGTGGCGGCGGCCACGTCGACCTCCGACGTCGTCTTCACCTTCTCCTTCGACTCCTGGGGCGACGCCGTGGTGCGCGGCATGCACCGCCCGCCCGAGCGCCTGGTCACCACGATGCGCGACCACCCGCGGGTCGGGCGCCTCCTCGTGGCCAACCCCTACCGCAGCGGGCCCATCCGGGCCGCGCGGGCGCTGCTGGGGCGCGCCGAGCCCGGGTTCGAGACCACGGCCGAGCACAGCCTGGTGACCCCCCTGCGCCTGCGCCGCCAGGACCCCACCGACGTGCCGCAGCTCGCCGCGGCCTACCGCCGCTACGACCGGGCGATGGCCCGCGCGGCCGTCGCGCGCGGCCTGCGGGCGCCGGTGCTCATCACGACGAACCCCTTCGTGGCCGCCTACTGCCCCGCGGAGTGGGCACGCCGGGTGGTCTTCTACGCCCGCGACGACTGGTCGGAGCTGCCGGCGCGCCGCCCCTGGTGGCCCGCCTACCGCGCGGCCTACCGCGAGCTGCAGGTCAACGGGCGGGCGGTCATGGCGGTCTCGCCCCAGATCATCGAGCGGATCGCCCCCAGCGGCCCCGCGCTCGTGGCGCCGAACGGGATCGACCCGCAGGAGTGGCTCGGGCCGGCCCCCGAGCCGCCGTCCTGGTTCACCGACGCACCGCCCGGCCCCCGGGCGGTGTACGTGGGCATGCTCGACACCCGCATCGACGCCGAGGGCCTGGCCCAGGTGGCCCGCGCCCACCCCGAGCTGCAGGTCTTCCTCGTCGGCACCACGGAGGACCCGCGCCACCTGGAGGCGCTGACCCGGCTGCCGCAGGTGCACGTGCACGGCCCGGTGGACCGCGCGGACGTGGTCTCCCTGCTGCGCCGGGCCGACGTCTGCCTGATCGCCCACCGCCGCACCCGGCTGACCGAGGCGATGTCCCCCCTCAAGCTCTACGAGTACCTCGCGGCCGGCGCGCCCGTGCTCACCCCCGCCTTCGGCCCGGTCCAGGGCGTGCACCCGCACGTGCTGCTGACCGACGACGTGCCCGGCTTCACCGAGGCCCTGCCCGGGGCGCTGGCCCTGGGCCCGATGGCCGAGGAGGAGCGGCGCGCCTTCGTCGCGGCCAACTCCTGGCGCGCGCGGCACGACGACATGCTCGCGTTCTGCCTGGACTGAGCGTGGGCGCAGGAGGCAGCAGTGGACGGGGACCGCTGCGGGTGCAGGCCGAGCCGGCCTTCCGCACCCGCCACGCCAACCCCTACAACGCCCTGCTCTACGAGCACCTGCAGGAGCGGGGAGCGCACGTGGAGGAGCTGTCGCTGCGCCGCCTCGTGCTCGCCCCGCCGGACGTCGTCCACGTGCACTGGCCGGAGCTGACGTTCCTGTCGGGCCGGCGCTGGTGGCGCACGGCGTGGCGGGTCGGCTCCTTCGCCCTCGCCCTGGCCGTGGCCCGGGCGCGCCGCGGCACGGCGCTGGTGTGGACCGTCCACAACCTCGCGCCGCACGAGCGGTCGGCCGGCGACCTGCAGCACCGCCTCTTCTGGCGGCACTTCCCCCCGCGCCTGGACGCCTTCCTGACCCTGACCGAGGCGGCGGTGGCCTCCGCCCGGGAGGCCCACCCCGCGCTGGCCGGCGTGCCGGCCGCGGTGACGCCGCACGGGGACTACCGCGACGAGGTCGACCGGTCCCTGTCGCGCGCCGCCGCCCGCGAGGCGACGGGCCTGCCGGCCGGAGCCCCCGTGCTCCTCTTCGCCGGGCAGGTGCGGGGCTACAAGCGGGTGCCGGAGCTGCTGCGCACCTTCGCCGGCACGGACGACCCCTCGGCCCGCCTGGTCGTGGCCGGGAGCGTGCCCGCCGGGGCGGCGCGCGAGGAGCTGGAGGCGCTGGCGGCCCAGGACCCGCGCGTGCTGCTCGACCTGGGGTTCCTTCCCGCCGATCGGCTGTCGCGGTGGCTGCGCGCCGCCGACCTCGTGGTGCTGCCGTACTCGGCAGTGCTCAACTCCGGCGCGGCCCTGCTGGCGCTGTCCGCGGACCGCCCGGTGCTCGCGCCGGCGCTGGGCGCGCTGCCGGAGCTGCAGGCCGACGTGGGGGCGCAGTGGCTGCGCACGTACTCCGGCGACCTGACCGCGGCCGCGCTGCAGGAGGCCCTGGCCTGGGCCCGGACGACGGCGCGGGGCCCCGAGCCGGACCTCTCCGGGCACGCCTGGCCCCTGGTGGCCCGGCTGACCGAGGATGCCTTCACCCGCCTGCGGCTCCCTCAGCGCTGAGAGGGCCGGCGAGGAGCTCCTGCGCGAGCACCACGGCCTCCTCCACCGTGCTGGCGGTGCGGATCCAGGGGTGCTCCCCCACCCACAGGCGCGAGGCCCGCGTGACCTTGGCGTGGCGGTCGGCCAGCACCACGTGCGGGATGCCCATGAGGTAGGACAGCAGGTGGGCGTGCAGGCGGTCGGTGACGACGACCCGGCCGCGGCTGAGCAGCGCCTCGCCGCGCGCCACCTCCCGCACGGCCCGCCGGTCCAGCCCCGCGCCGGCGACGGCCGCCAGCGCCCTCCCGGTGCGCTCGGTGAGGCGGCGGTCGCCCCGGCCGGCGAGGTCGAGGGCGCGGTCGGCCACCGAGCCGTCGCCGTCGCGCCGGTGGTCCAGCCAGTCCACGGCGTCCAGGCCCAGGGCCGCCGCCTGGTCGAGGAGCCCGGCGCTCTCGTGGTCGGTGCGCAGGAGCGCCAGGACGTCCTGCTCGGCGGGAACCGTCCGCTGCCGCGGCCCCAGCGCGAACACCATGTCGGGGGCCAGGACCGGGGGGCGCGCGAGGGAGCCCGCCAGGAGGTCGCGGCTCTCGGTGTCGCGCACCAGGAGCACGAGGTCGTCGCGGGTTCCGTGGGCGCGGGTGAACGCCTCCAGCGCGGCCGGCGTGCTGAAGTTGACGGTCTGCGGGAGCTGGACCACCAGCCGGCCCGCGGAGTCGGCGAGGACGCGCTCGCGCAGCTGCTGGTGGCGGCGGTACAGGTCGCCGAAGTTCCCGCCGCCGTGGACGAGCACGACGCCGTCGCGGCCGAGCCGCCGCCGCATCGTCGCGGCGTCGTAGGTGCGCCAGGTGCAGCGGTAGGCCACCCGGACGCCCCGGCGCCCCAGGTGCGCCTGCTCCCCCACCCAGATCGCGCTGTCGCCCACGTTGCTGTGGTGGGGGAAGTCCACGAGGGCCACCTCCGCGCCCGCGGGCACGAGGGGGTCCAGGGCCTCGGAAAGCCGCGCGCGCGTGGCGTCGATCGCGGCGGCGGCGGGGTGGGCGGAGGTCATCAGCGCTTCAACCAGTCCTTCATCTGCCGGACGACGGCCGGGGCGACCAGGTGCAGGAGCAGGGCGTAGGCGCCGGCGCCGGCGACCACGGCGACCACCAGCCGCGGCAGGGGCGCGGCCGGCACCCAGAGGACGACGGCCAGGGCGGCGCCGGAGCAGGCGGCCGCCGCCACCGCGGCCGGCAGGACGGCGCGGCCGTAGTCCGCCAGCGGGATGCCCGCGCTGCGCAGGGCCCACAACCGCACGGGCCAGAACAGCACGTTGCGGACGGCGTACGCGGCGGCCACCGCCGTGATGCCGAACGGCACGGAGACCGCGAAGGCGACGAGGTTGCCGACGGTGGCCACCGTGGTGACGCCCAGCTCCAGGCGCGGGCGGCCCACGGCCAGCAGCAGCGGCCGGTCGAAGTAGGTCAGGCACTGCACCAGCCCGGCCACGGCGAGCCACTGCATCACGGGCACGCTGGGCTCCCATCCGCGGCCGAACGCCACGGGCACCAGCACCGGAGCCACGGCGGCCAGCCCGGCGAAGACCGGGAAGGCCACCACCGACCCCATCCGCACCGCCGACAGGAAGCCCCGGCGCAGCACCGCCTCGTCGTCGCGGATCCTGGCGAACAGCGGCAGGGCCACCGCGCCGGTGACCGAGGTCAGCACCTCGAGCAGGATCAGCAGCACGCGGTAGCCGACGGTGTAGTAGCCGAGGGCCACGGGGCCGAGGACGACGCCCACCAGGACGTTGTCGGCGTAGCGGCCGAGCATGCTCAGCGACTCGATGCCCAGGACGCTGCCGCCGTAGGACAGCGCCCGCCGGGCCTCGGCGCCGGAGAACTCCAGGCGCGGGCGGAAGGGGGCGTGCGCCATGAGGACGACCGTGGAGACCACCGCGGCGGTGGCGTTCTGGGCCACGAGCGCCCAGACGCCGGCACCGGCCAGCGCCAGCGCCACGGCGACCACGACGGAGGCGGCCGTCGCCCACAGCCGCCGCACCGCCAGCGGCCGGAACCGCAGCTCCTTCTGGAGCAGGGCCACGGGCACGATCGCCAGGGTGTTCACCACGACGAGCACCGCCAGCACGCGCACCACACCGACCAGCTGCTCGCTGCCGAACAGGTCCGCCACCCACGGGGCGACCGCCGCGGTCACGAGCGCGGCCGCCACGGCGAAGCCCATCGAGAGCCAGAAGACCGTCGACAGCATCACGCGGGTCACGTCGCTCACGTGGATGAGGTACTTGCCGAGACCGGCCTCCACGAGGAGGCCGGCGACGCCGAGCACGGTCCCGGCGGCGGCCACCACGCCGAAGTCGGAGGGGGCCAGCAGCCGAGTGAGCACGAGGAAGACGGCGAAGCCGCCGAGCCGGGTGAACCACTTCTCCAGCGCCGACCACAGCACCGCCGAGCGGGCCTGCCCGCGCAGCGCCGACGGCGGTGCCGCCTGGTCCCCCGGCGCGCTCACCGGCCCGACCCCGGCGAGGTGAAGCGCCCCTGCTCCACCGGGAGGCGCAGGGCCGCCGCGGCCCCCCGCAGGGCGCCCGCGAGGGTCAGGGCACCGGAGAGGGCGCGGAACCAGCGCAGCGTCACCACCCCCACGGCCACGGCGCGCGCACCTTCGCCCAGCCGCCCTCCGAGCACCAAGGTGGCCTGCCGGCGGTCCGCCGGGCGGCCCAGCCGCCAGCACTTCACGGCGAGCGCGCCGGCGCCGACGGAGTACCCGAAGCGCACCCGCAGGGCCTGCCCGGTGGCGCGCCACTGGTCGTGGCGGACCACGGCTCCCGGCGTGTAGACGAGCGCTCCGCCCTGGCGCAGGAGGCGGAAGAAGACGTCCCAGTCGTCGGCCGCCCGCAGCGGCGCCCCGGCGCCCAGCGCCTCGTCGAAGCCGCCGACCGCGAGCAGGTCGGCCCGCCGGAAGGCCATGCTGGCGCCGTGCCCGCGCGGGTTGCCGCGCACGGGGTAGGTCTGGCGCTCCGGCTCCGCGGCGGTCAGCCCGGACAGGAAGCCCCCGCCCACGGGCGCGACCGCGCCCGTGGCCACCGCGGCGCCAGGCTCGGCCAGGGCGGCCAGGAGGCCCTCCACCCAGCCGGGGTCCGGTGCGCAGTCGTCGTCGGTGAACAGGACGACGTCGTGGCGCGCCTCGCGCAGGCCCGCGTTGCGGGCGCGGGAGAGGCCCGGGAGGTCGCAGCGCACGACGCGGTCGGCGCCGCCGGCGCGGGCCACGGCCGCGGTCTGGTCGCCCGCGGACGCCGAGTCGACGACGACGAGCTCGTCGGCGGAGCCCCGGACAGCGCCGATCGCGGCCAGCGAGGCCTCCAGCAGCGCCGCGCGGTCGCGGGAGCAGACGACGATGCTGACGGGGGCTCGCGCGCCTCCGTCGGGCCCTCCGGTCGGGCCTGCGGCCACTGTCGCTCCTCGCGGTCGGGGAGCGCGGAGGCTATCCCACGCCCGGCAGCGGCAGGGTGCGGCGGGGAGGACGGCTCAGTTGTCCACCCGGGCGGACGCGCTGGGGCTCCTGACCGACCGCCCCTGGGCGTCGACCGCCACGGCGACGACGGAGTAGGTGCCGTCGGGCAGCTCGCGGCTGTCGACGGTCGCGGCCCAGGTGCGCCCGCCGTCGGTGGTGGCGCCGCGGGCGAAGGTGCGGCCGGCCGCGGTGAAAGCGACAGCGGCGGCGGTGCCCCCGCTGACGGTGGCCGTCACCGTGGTCGTGCCCGAGCGGACGCCGGTCTCGGGAGCGAGCGCCACGGTGAGCGGGGCCGCGCTCGACGGGGGCGTCGAGGCCGAGGTGGACGGCGACGCGGACGGCGACGCGGACGGCGGGACGGGACGGGTGGCCGGGGCGTCGCCCGGCTCGTCAGCGCCCGCGGTCGTGGCGGAGAAGGCCTGCCCGTCGATGTCGCGGGCCGGGGGGAGGCCAGCGCCCGCGGCGACGGACACGGGCTGGACGCGGACCGTCGCGGCGTCCGCGACGTGGTAGTCGACGCCGTCGGAGTCGACGAAGGCGGCCTCGCCCTGGCGGTTGCCGTCGCGCCCCACCTGCGACGGCGTCCGGCACAGGCCGGTGTTCCACGAGCGCACGACGGAGTTCGTCATCGGGGTCGCGCAGGAGGACAGGTAGCCGAAGACGTTGCGGTCGACCACGAGCCGGGGCAGGGCGGCGATGCGCACGCTGCCGCCGGCGAAGGTGTTGTGGCGCAGCACGACGTCCACGGCGCTGGGCTCGCGCAGGTCGATGGCCGTCCCGCCGCTGCACGCCTCGCTCCTGACGCGGCAGCCGGTCACGAAGTTGGCCTCGACGAGGGCGCCGCGGATCCCCTTGCCACCTCCGCCGGAGAAGATGATCCCGGCGTTGTCGCAGTCGTGGATGGTGTTGGCGCGCAGGGTGAGGTCCTGGGTGTCGAAGACCTGGACGCAGTCGGCGTGCAGGGCCCCGGTCAGCTGGGCGAAGCCGCGGACGGTGTTGCCCTCCACCACGATCCCCCGGCCGTCCTTGACCTGGACGCCGTCGATGCTGTCGCCGCCCTCGACGAGGGAGTCGACCAGGCGGCTGTCGTCGGCGCGCAGGAAGACCCCGGCGCCGGTGACGTGGAGCCCGCGCAGCACGGTGCCGACCGCGCTCGGCTTGACGTAGACGGTGCCGGTGGAGCGCAGCCCCTCGACCACGACGCCGGGCGCCACGGCGGTCAGGCCCGCGACGGTGACCGAGGCGCCCTCCGCCGGGCGGAGCACGACGGGGCTCGCGGCCGTGGCCGGCCGGGCGGTGCGCGTCGTCCGTACCAGCGGGTACTCGCCCTGCTGGAGGACGACGGCGTCCCCCGGGCCCGCCTTGGCGAGCGCCCCCTCGGGGGTGCACGGCGCGGTGCGGGTGCACGCGGCGCCGCGACCGTCGGGGGCGGCCACCCACTGGGAGGCGGCGCTGGCGGCCGCGGGGCCGGAGCGGTCCGGGCCGCCGGGCAGGCCGAGCTGGCTCCCGAGCGCCAGGGCGACGGCGGCGGCACCGGCCAGGACGGCGGTGAGGCCAAGGGGGGGAAGCATGCGTGCTCCTCGGTCGGGCATGGGCGGTTCGTCCCCCTGTCCTCGGCCACCGGCGCTGCCGGCTGTCGCCCTGCGCGACCGCTCCACCCGTTCGGGTCCGCGACGATGATCTCAGACGGGGAGCCGCGTGAGGGCGCCCGCGCCGACATCCGGCGGCCGTGGACCACGATGGGGGGCGTGGAGGACGAGGCGTGACGAGCGTCGTGGTGCCGGCCCACGACGAGGCCGCTGTCATCGGGCGCTGCCTGCGGGCCCTGCTGGCCGGTGCCGACCCCGGCGAGCTGGACGTCGTCGTGGTGGCCAACGGCTGCACCGACGACACCGCCGAGCGGGCGCGCTCGTGCGGGTACCCGGTGACGGTGGTGGAGCTGGCCGAGGGGGGCAAGGTCGGCGCGCTGAACGCCGGCGACCGCGTGGCGAGGGGCTTCCCCCGGATCTACCTGGACGCCGACGTCGTCCTGCCCACGACCACGGCGCGGGCGCTGGCGGCGGCGCTGGCGCAGGGCCCGGCCCTCGCCGCCGGGGCGACCCCTCGTCCGCAGGGCCGGCGCAGCTCCCCGCTGGTGCGCTGGCACTACGCGGCGTGGGCCGCCCTGCCGGTGACGAACGACGCCTACCTGGGCTCGGGGGTGTACGCGGTGTCCGCGGAGGGACACCGGCGGATCAGCCCGTTCCCCGACGTCGTCGCCGACGACGAGTTCGTGCGGCGCAGCTTCCGCGCCCGCGAGCGCGTGCAGGTGCCGGAGCCCTTCGAGATGCACCTGCCGCGCACCGCGGCGGCCTACGTGGCGCGCGCGGTCCGGGCCCGGCGCGGGAACGCCGCCGTGGGCGCGGCCCTGGCGGGTCTTCCGCCGGACGACTCCCCGCGGGGAGCGGCGCCCCTGCTGGGGCTGGCCCGCGACCCCCGGAGGTGGCACCAGGTCGGGGCGTTCGTGCTGCTCACGGCGGCCGTCCGGCTCGCCGACCGCCTGGGCTGGCGGCGCTCGGCCGCGTGGTCACGGGACGCCACTTCCCGTGAGTGATCGGAACGCTCAGTAACCCGGAACACCCCCGCCCCTCGCCACGAAGAGCCGCGGGCCGTCTACGGTGTGCGCCGACCGCTCCTCCAGGCCTGCGAGGGAGTCACCCGTGTCAGCGTCGATCTCCGTGGTGATCACGCACTACCGCTCCCCCGACGTCCTGCTGCGCTGCCTGGGCTCCATCACGGGGAGCCCCTCCGACCGGCTGGGGTCCGTCGTCGTCGTCGACGGCGAGGCCGGGGACGACCTCGGGCCACGGCTGGCGGCGCTCCACCCGGCGGTCCGGTACGTGCCCGTCCCGACCAACGTGGGGTTCAGCGCGCTGGTGAACATCGGGATGGCCTGCACCGACTCCCCCTACGTGCTGGTGCTCAACGCCGACGTCTGCCTGGGGGCGGACTCCCTGGACGCCCTCGCCGCGCACCTGGACGCCACCCCCGCGTGCGGGCTGGTGGCGCCCGCGCTGCGCAACGAGGACGGCTCGCTGCAGCACTCCACCTTCCGCTTCTACCGGCCGTCGACCGTGGCCTACCGGCGCACCCCCCTGGGCCGCACCGCCGCCGGGCGCGCCGAGCAGGAGCGCTTCCTCGACCGCGCCCGTCGCGACGAGGCCGTCGCGACCGGCCGGCCGCTGGAGGTCGACTGGGTCCTGGGGGCGGCGATGGCCGTGCGCCGCACCGCCGTCGCCCAGGTGGGGCCGATGGACGCCGGCTACTTCCTCTACTTCGAGGACGTCGACTGGTGCCTGCGCTTCTGGAGCAGCGGCTGGCAGGTGCACTACCTGCCCACGACGGCCGCGGTCCACGCCCACGGACGGGCCAGCGCCCGGGGCGGCGTCCTCGCCCCGCTGCTCAACCCCCTCACCCGCACCCACATCCGCTCCGCGGTGCGCTACTTCGCCCGCCACGGTCGCAGCGCCGACCCGCGCGCGCAGCACCTCGCCGCGTCCGCGCCCGGCGCTGCGCGAGCGGCGGTGCCCGTCAGCATCCCCGCACCGGCAGGGCCCCCCGTGCTGGCCGCCGAGCCCCTCGTGGTGGTCCTGCCCCCCACCGCCTCCCCGGGGGCGCCTCCCGTCCTCCCCGACGGCGGGAGCCGGGAGAAGAGCGGGATCGGCGCGTGAGCCTGCTGCTCGTGTGCTCCGGCGGGGGCCACCTCAAGCAGCTCCACGAGCTCGTCGACCGCCTGCCGCTGCCCTCGGCGGAGCGCACGTGGGTCACCTTCGACACCGGTCTCAGCCGCGGGCTGCTGGCCGGCGAGGACGTCGTCCACGCGCCGTACGCGGCCCCCCGCGACGTCGCCGGCATCGCCCGCAACGCCCTCCTGGCCGTGCGGGTGCTGCGGCGCCAGCGGTGGTCGGCCGTGGTGAGCACCGGCTCGAGCCTCGCCGTCGACTTCCTCCCCCTCGCCGCCGCCCGCGGGGTCCCGTCCTACTTCATCGAGACGGCGGCGCGCGCGACCGGGCCGTCGCTGACCGGTCGCCTGCTGCGCCACGCGCCGGGCGTGGCGACGTACACGCAGTACCCCGGCTGGGCCGACGAGCGCTTCCGCTACGCGGGCTCCATCTTCGACGGCTTCGCCCCGGCCGAGCCGGTGGCGCCCGCGCCGCTGCGCTCGGCGGTGGTGTCGCTGGGGACGACGGAGTCCTACGGCTTCCGGCGGATGGTGGAGGCCCTCGCGCCGCTGCTGCGGGGCGTGCGCACCACCTGGCAGACCGGGGTGACCGACGTGAGCGGGCTCGGCATCGACGCGCGCGAGGCCGTGCCGCACGGCGAGCTCGTCGCCGCGGTGGCCGAGGCCGACGTCGTCGTGGCGCACTCGGGCACCGGCGCGGCGCTGACCGCGATGGAGGCGGGCCGCTGCCCGGTGCTCGTCCCGCGCCTGGCCCGGCACGGCGAGCACGTGGACGACCACCAGGTGCAGATCGCGGCGGAGCTCGCCGGGCGCGACCTGGCGGTCGCCGCGGCGCCGGAGGACCTGGACGCCGACCTGCTGGCGACCGCGGCGCGGCGCCGCGTCGCCCGGGTCAGCCAGCCGCCGCCGCTGCGCCTGGAGCGCTGAGCGCCCGCTGGGCCGCGGGCCACAGCGCCTCCGCCAGCTGCGCCTGACCGGTGACGGAGGGGTGGAAGGCGTCGACCTCGGAGAGGTCGTCGAGCGCCGGCCGCCAGGCGCTGACCGCACCGCCGTCGTGGGTGCAGCCCTCGACCGCCGCGCAGGCCTCCACCAGCTCGCGGTCGAGGTCGTCCACGCGCTGGGAGACCTCCGCCGGTGCGGCGCCGTCCAGGACGCTGCGGCACGCCCGGGTGCGCGCCCACGTCGCGCGCGCCACCGCCTCCCCCTCCAGCCCCGCGGCCACGGCCACCACGTCGGGCACCGAGGTGACGAGCACCGACGCCTGCGGCGCCCGCGAGCGCACCTGCGCCAGCGCCGCGTCGATCGAGGCGCGGAAGGCGGCCGGCGGCGTCATCGTCGCGGCGCTGGAGGTGCAGACGTCGTTGGCACCGACCATGACGGTCACCAGGCCCGGGCCGGGCAGGTCGACCTGGGCCGCCTGGGCGGCCAGGTCGGCAGCGCGGGCGCCGGGCACCGCGAGGTTGGCGCCCAGCGGCTCCTCGCCGGCGCCCTCGCCGTCCACCCCCGCCAGCCGCTGGCGCAGGCTGGCGACCCGCGGGTCGGTGCCGGTCGCCCAGGACTCCTCCTCGCAGGGCGACGGGCTGCCGCAGGCGGCGAAGCCCACGGAGATGGAGTCGCCCAGGGCCACCACCGCCGTCGCCGGCGGCGCCTGCGCGGGCCCGGACGCGCCCGGGTCCGCGGGCGGCGGCCCGGGGTCGGCGGACGTGCAGCCGCCCGCCAGGGCCAGCACCACCGCCGCCACCGTCACCGCGGCGCCCCGGCGCGCGCCGTCCGTGGTCCGCACCGGGCTCAGCCGGACACCGCGGCCGCAGCCGCCACGGTCCCGCCGACCACGGCCTCCAGCAGGGCGCGCGCCCACTCCAGCACCTCCGCGTCGCGCAGCGGGCGCCCGCCGACCCTCGCCGTCATCGGCCTGGGCACGAGGATCGAGCGCACGGCCGGCTTGACGAGCGTGCCCGGGTACAGCCGCCGCAGCCGCAGCTCGGCGGACTCGGGCAGGTCCAGCGGGGCGAACCTGATGTGGTTGCCCTGCGCGCTGATCTCGCTGACGCCGGCAGCCCGGGCGTGCACCCGGAACCGGGCGACCGCGAGGAGGTTCTCCACCTGCTCCCCCGGCTCGCCGTAGCGGTCGACGAGCTCGGCGCGCACCGCGGCGACGTCGTCCTCGGTGGTCGCCGCGGCGAGCTTGCGGTAGGCCTCCAGGCGCAGGCGCTCGTGGGGCACGTAGTCGTGCGGCAGCAGGGCGTCGACCGGCAGCTCGACCTTGACCTCGGTGGTCTCCGGGGCGGTGTCGCCGCGGAACTCCGCGACCGCCTCGCCCACGAGCCGCACGTACAGGTCGAAGCCGACGCCGGCGATGTGCCCGGACTGCTCGCCGCCGAGCAGGTTGCCCGCCCCGCGGATCTCCAGGTCCTTCATCGCGACCTGCATGCCCGAGCCGAGGTCGGTGTGCTGGGCGATGGTGGTGAGGCGGTCGTGGGCGGTCTCGGTCAGCGGCCGCTCCGGCGGGTACATGAAGTAGGCGTAGGCGCGCTCGCGCCCGCGGCCCACCCGCCCGCGCAGCTGGTGCAGCTGGGACAGGCCCAGCAGGTCGGCCCGCTCCAGGATGAGCGTGTTGGCGTTGGAGATGTCCAGGCCGGTCTCGACGATCGTCGTGCAGACGAGGACGTCGAAGCGCTTCTCCCAGAAGTCGACGATGACCTCCTCGAGGCGGTGCTCGGGCATCTTGCCGTGGGCCGTGGCGATCCGGGCCTCGGGCACGAGCTCGGCCAGGCGCGCTGCGGCGGCGTCGATGGAGTCGACCTTGTTGTGGATGTAGAAGACCTGGCCCTCGCGCAGCAGCTCGCGCCGGATGGCGGCGCCGACCTGCTTCTCGTCGTAGGCGCCGACGAAGGTGAGGACCGGGTGGCGCTCCTCGGGCGGGGTGGCCAGCGTCGACATCTCCCGGATGCCGGTCACCGCCATCTCCAGGGTGCGCGGGATCGGCGTCGCGCTCATCGCCAGCACGTCCACGTTGGTGCGCAGCTGCTTGAGCAGCTCCTTGTGCTCGACGCCGAAGCGCTGCTCCTCGTCGACGATCACGAGCCCCAGGTCCTTGAACCGCACCTCGCCGCCGAGCAGCCGGTGGGTGCCGATGACGACGTCCACGCTGCCGTCGGTGATCCCCTCGCGGGTGGCGCGCGCCTCCTTGGCCGGGGTGAACCGCGACAGCGGGCGCACCGTCACCGGGAAGGGGGCGAAGCGCTCGGCGAAGGTCTCCAGGTGCTGCTGCACGAGCAGGGTGGTGGGCACCAGGACGACGACCTGCTTGCCGTCCTGCACGGCCTTGAAGGCGGCCCGGACGGCGATCTCGGTCTTGCCGTAGCCGACGTCGCCGCAGATGAGGCGGTCCATCGGCACGGTCCGCTCCATGTCGGCCTTCACCTCGTCGATGGTGATGAGCTGGTCGGGCGTCTCCACGAACGGGAAGGCGTCCTCCAGCTCGCGCTGCCACGGGGTGTCGGCGCCGAAGGCGTACCCCGACGTCGCCATCCGCGCGGAGTAGAGCTTGATCAGCTCGCCGGCGATCTGGCGGACCGCCTTGCGGGCCCGGCCCTTGGTCTTGGACCAGTCCGAGCCGCCCATCTTGTTGAGCGTCGGCGCCTCCCCGCCCACGTAGCGGGTGACCTGGTCGAGGGTGTCGGTGGGCACGTACAGCCGGTCGCCCGGCTGGCCCCGCTTGGACGGCGCGTACTCCAGGACGAGGTACTCGCGGGTCGCCCCGCCCAGGGTGCGCTGGACCATCTCCACGTAGCGGCCGACGCCGTGCTGCTCGTGGACGACGTGGTCGCCGGGCTGCAGCTGCAGGGGGTCGACGGCGTTGCGCCGGGCCCGGCTGGGCATCCGGGTGGAGTCCTTGGGCGAGGCCGCGGTGGTGCCGAGCACGTCGCTCTCGGTCAGCAGCGCGAGCTTCAGCTCCGGAGCGACGAAGCCGTGGCCGAGCGAGGCCGTGGTCACCTGGACGACGGACGCCGGCACCGCCTCCTCCACGGTGGGGGCGCGGCGGGCGGGCACGTCGGCGCCGGAGAGCACCTCGGTCAGCCGGTCCGCGCTGCCGGGACCGGCGGTGGTGGCCACCACGCGCCAGCCGTCGAGGGCCATCCCCCGCAGGTCCTCCAGGGCGCGCGGGACGTCGCCGCCGTAGCCCTCGACCTCGCGCGCCCCCACCGAGAGCACCACCGTGCTGTCACCGCGGTCGTCGGCCAGGTCGGCGTCCGCGGTGAAGGAGGTCATCGACCACCACGGCACGCCGGTGGTCAGCGCGCGGGCGCGGGTGGCGGCGAAGGAGGTGTAGCTGGCGCGGTCGAGGCCGAGGTCGACCGGCACCTTCCCGCCCGAGGCCGCGTTGGCCCAGGCGGCCGCGAGGAACTCCTCGGACGTCGCCACCAGGTCGTGGGCGCGGCTGCGCACGCGCTCGGGGTCGAGGACGACGACGTGGGTGCCGCGGGGCAGCACGTCGGTCAGCGGCTCCATGGCGTCGACCAGGGCCGGGGCCAGGGACTCCATGCCCTCCACCGCGATCCCGCCGGCGATCTTGTCGAGCAGCTCGGCGGCGCCCGGCAGGGAGTCCTTGAGGGCCGCGGCGCGGTCGCGCACGGTGTCGGTGAGCAGCAGCTCGCGGCACGGCGGGGCCCACAGGCCCTCGGGGACGACCTCCATCGAGCGCTGGTCGGCGACGGCGAAGGCGCGGACCTCCTCCACCTCGTCGCCGAAGAACTCCACGCGCAGCGGGTGGTCGCTGGTCGGCGGGAAGACGTCGAGGATGCCACCGCGGACGGCGAAGTCGCCGCGGCGCTCGACCATCTCGGTGCGGGTGTAGGCCGCGGCGGCCAGGGCGTCGACGGCGTCGTCGAGGTCGATCCGCTGGCCGGCGCGCAGCGCGACCGGCACCAGGTCGCCCAGGCCGGCGACGAGGGGCTGGAGCACCGCGCGCACCGGCGCCACGACGACGCGGACGGGGCCGTCCTCGGCGCCGAGCTCTCCGGGGTGGGCCAGGCGGCGCAGCACCGCCAGGCGGCGGCCCACGGTGTCCGAGCGCGGGGACAGCCGCTCGTGCGGCAGCGTCTCCCACGAGGGGAACTCCACCACCGAGCGCGGGTCGAGGTAGCAGCGCAGCGAGGCGGCCAGGTCCTCCGCCTGGCGGCCGGTGGCGGTGACGGCCAGGACGGGCCGGCCGGCGTCGTCCGCGCCGTCACCGGCGAGGGCGGCCAGCAGGGCCGGGCGAGCACCGGCGGGGACCGTGACCTCCAGCAGCGGGACGTCGCCGGAGCGGGCGGCGCGCACGGCGGCGTCCACGGCCGGGTCGGCGCGCAGGGCGGAGAGGACTCCAGTCAGGGGCACGGGCACCAAGGGTAGGTCGCCGGGGCGACGGTCCCCGCCGGGCTCACGTGCGCGCGGCGACCTCGGTGGCGACCTGCCTCATCCGGGCGGCGAAGGCGTCGAAGCCGAAGCGGCTGGCGTGGGCGACCACCGCGGCCCGGTCGAAGTCGGGCAGGTCGCGCAGCGCCGAGGCCACCGCCTCCGGCTCCGGCTCCTCGACGAAGGCGCCCGACACGCCCTCCGCGAGGGTGTCCAGGAAGCCCCCCGCGCGCAGCACGACCGCGGGGGTGCCGAAGGCGTTCGCCTCCAGCGGGGTCAGCCCGAAGTCCTCGTAGGAGACGCTGACCAGGGCCCGGGCGTGGGCGTACAGCCACCGCAGCTGGGCGTCGGAGACGACGCCGAGCCACCGGTTGCGGTCGTCGGAGACCTGCCCCGGCTCCGGCGAGCCGACCAGGGCCAGCTGCCCGTCGTCGAGCAGCCCCACCCCGTCGATGACCGCCTGCACGTTCTTGTAGCCGCGGCCGCGGGCGACGGTGAGCCAGAACCCCGGCTCCAGCCCCTCCACCGGCTCCTGCTCGCCGGCGGGGTCGACGCTCACCGGCGGGGGCAGCACCTCGGCGTCGATGCCGTAGACGCGGCGGATGCGGTCCCGCACGGAGCGGGAGTTGGCGAAGTAGTGGTCGGCCGAGGCCGCCGCCCGGCGGTCCCAGCGCGAGAGGCCCCTCCCGAGGAGCCTCAGGGCCGCCCCGGTGGCCCGGTGGCCCGCGTAGTCGTCGGGCTGGTAGAGCCAGCGCGCGGGGTTGTGGCAGTAGACGACCCGCCCGCACCCCGGCTCCGGACCGATGCCGTGCGCCCAGCCGCTGCTGCTGGAGACCACGACGTCGGCGCCGCGGGGGCGCAGGCCCTCCCACGCGGGCGGCAGCAGGGGCAGCGCCAGCCGGGGGTCGCGGCGCAGCAGCGGGACGCGCTGGAGCCAGGAGGTGCGCACGTCGACGCCGGCGAACCCGTCGAAGGTCTGGTCGGGCGCGTAGACGCTCGTGTACAGCGGGGCACCGGGGAACACGTCGGTCAGGGCCAGGGCCACGCGCTCGGCGCCGCCCCGCTGGGTCAGGTAGTCGTGGGCCAGCGCGACCTCCACCGACGTGCACCTCCGCTCGCTCCGGCCGCCCCGGGCGGGCGGCGCACTGCTCGCCCGGGCCCGCGGCTGTCCTGCGGGCAGTCATCGGCGCGAACGGCCAGAGTAGGCGGAGAGCCCCGCCGGTGGCGTCCTGCGTGCCGCCGATCGGGTCATGCCGGGCGCCCGGGCGGGCGCGGGGACCGGCGGCCCGCCGCGGGCCTGGCAGCATGGGAGCAGGAGTCGGGGGACGGTCCTCCGGTCGGCGCCGGCCGCCGCGGGACGCCCCGCGCGGCCGGCCGAGGCAGGAGGACCAGCGTGGCAGCACCCGTGTCGTTCATCACCTGGCAGCGCCACGCCGGGCGCGCGGAGGAGATCGCGGACGCCCTGGGCGGCACCGCCGTCCACGTCCACCAGCGCCGGCTCAGCGGCAGCACGCCGCGCACGCTGCTGCGCTACGCCGCCTCGGCGGCGCTGACCGCCGGCCACCTCCTGGTGCGCCGCCCCTCGGCGGTGGTGGTGACCAACCCCCCGGTCGTGCCCGGGCTGATCGCCACCGCCTACGGCGCGATCACCGGCCGCCCCGTGGTCCTGGACAGCCACCCCACGTCCTTCGGCGCCAAGGACCACGCCGTCGCCCAGCGGCTGCTCCCGCTGCACCGGGCGATGGCGCGCCGCGCCGCCGCCGTCATGGTGACCACGGACCAGTGGGTGCGCGTGGTCGAGGGCTGGGGCGGCCGGGGCCTGGTCGTCCACGAGGCGCCGCCGCGCTGGACCGTCGCGCCCTGGGCGCCCCGCGGAGGGCGGCCCCAGGTGCTGTTCGCCGGCGTGTTCGGCTCCGACGAGCCGGTGGACGTCGTCGTCGCCGCGGCGCGCGCCCTGCCCGGCGTCGACGTCGCCATCACCGGGGACCCGCGCAAGTGCCCGCCCCAGCTGGCCGCGGACCTGCCGGCCAACGTCCGCCTCGTCGGGTTCCTCGACCCCGACGCCTACCGCCGCGCGGTGGAGGACGCCGACGTCCTCCTCGTCCTGACCACCGAGCCCACCTCGGTCGTGCGCGCCGGGTACGAGGCCGTCTACGCCGGGCGGGCCCTCGTGCTGAGCGACACCCCGGTGCTGCGGGAGGTCTTCCCCGACGCCGAGCACGCGCCCAACACCGCCGAGGGCGTCGCCGCGGGGCTCGAGCGCGCCCTGGCGGCGCTGCCCGACGCCGGCCGCCGCAGCCGCGCCCTGGAGCGCCAGCAGCGCCGCTGGGCCGAGCAGCTGGCCGCCCTGCAGGCCGCCGTCGGCGGGCGGCGCCCGTGAGCGCCGGCGCGGGGCGCCCCGCCTTCGTGGCCACCACCGGCGGCCACCTCGTGCAGCTGTACCACCTGTCGCGCGTCGTCGAGCCGGACCGGCACGAGGACGGCGTCTGGGTCACCCACCGCACGCCGCAGAGCGAGAGCCTGCTCGCCGGGCGGCGCGTGCACTACGTCCCCTTCGTCCACGCCCGCCGCTACGACGAGGTGCTGCGGGCGACGCCCCGCGTGCTGGCGCTGCTGCGCCGGGAGGGCGTGGACGTCGCCTACAGCACCGGGGCCGCGATCTCGCTCGCCGCGCTGCCGCTGGCGCCGCTGGTGGGCGCCCGCGGCGTCTTCATCGAGAGCCTGGCCCGCGCCGACGGGCCGTCGGCCTCCGGCCGCGTGCACGAGCGGCTCCCGTGGCTGGAGCGCTGGACGCAGTACCCCCAGAACGCCGGCCCGCGCTGGAAGCACCGCTTCAGCGTGCTCGACTCCTTCGAGGCCCGGCCGGCCGGCGAGCTCGCCGACCCGCAGCGCGTCCTGGTCACCCTCGGCACGGCGCGGCCCTGGGGGTTCCGCCGCCTCGTGGAGCGGCTGCTGCAGGTCCTGCCGCCGACCGCTGAGGTGGTCTGGCAGACCGGCGCCACCGACGTCTCCGGCCTGGGGGTCCAGGCGGTGCCGATGATGTCCGACGCCGACTTCCGCGCCGAGGTGGAGCGCGCCGACGTGGTGGTCTCCCACGCCGGCGTCGGCTCCTTCATCCGCTGCCTGGAGGTCGGCAAGGCGCCGGTGCTCGTGCCGCGGCGCGCCGCCCGCGGCGAGCACCTGGACGACCACCAGCTGCAGATCGCCGCCGTGGCCCAGGCGAAGGGCCTCGCCGTCTCGCGCGAGGTCGACGACCTCACCTGGGAGGACCTGCGGACCGCGGCCTCCCTCGAGGTCGCGTGGACGGCGGCCCCCCGGGGCTGACCGGGCCTCAGCTCCCGGCGACCTCGGCCCCGGGCGCGGGGTCGAGGTCGCGGTCGGGGAGCGCCTGCACCCGCGGGGACGGCACGGTGATGGGCCGGCGCAGGCGGGGGACGCGGCGCTGCGGCTCCAGGGCCAGGGCGGCACCGGCGACGCCGAACAGCGCGTAGGACAGCCCCGCGTTGCTCAGGTAGGGCCAGACCATCGCCGCCACCGGCAGGAAGGCCAGCACCCCGGCCAGCGCGAGGGCCGGGGTCCGCGCCGGGTTCTCCGGGGACCGTGCGTGGCGCAGGGCCCGGACGGAGAGGGCGCCGACCGCGCCGACCGCCCCGGCCAGCAGCCCCACGCCGCCGCGCAGCAGGAACGTGAGCGCCTGGTTCTCGGTGGCGTCGAAGATCACGTCCTTCGGCGTGTCGGTGCCCAGCCCGTAGCGGGCGACGCGACCGACGATGGGGAAGTAGTCGCGCTGCCAGACGAGCACGCGGTACGCCACCGTCTGCGGCAGGATCCCGTTCAGCGCGGACCCGGTGTCCAGCGCCGCCGTGGTCTCGGACTGGGTCGTCTGCGCCTCGTACCGGTCGATGAGGACGCCGGGGAAGACGAGCAGGGCGGCGAGCACCAGCGCGGCCAGCATGACCACCGCGCGGCCCAGCCGGCGCGCGAGCGTCGCCGCCACCACCACCGCGACGACCAGCCAGAGCATCAGGGTCACCGTGACGGACAGGACGATGGCCGCCAGGACGAGGGCGAGGACGCCGAGCACGACCGGGCGCGGGAGGATCCTGCGGTCACCGCGCAGCAGCAGGACGACGGCGATGACCGACGGCAGCAGCAGGTACCCGGCCAGCGAGTGCCAGATCGCGAAGGGGCCGGTGGCGCGCGCCCCCACCTGCCCCGGCTCCGCCACCAGCCCGGCGTCACCGGTGAGGGTGATGAGCAGGTCGCGGACGCCCGGGACGTCGAAGGCCTGCAGGACCGCCAGCAGGGCCGGCACGGTGGCGACGAGCAGCACCCAGCGCACCACCGTGGTGACGTCGCCGGGGCGCTCGACCCCGCGCGAGGCGGCCCACCAGCTGAGCAGGAGGAAGGCGGGCTGGAGGGTGACGAGGAAGACGTCGCCCTGCAGGTCGATGTCCCCGACGTAGACGTGGTACAGGCTCAGGGCCGCCGCCACGAGGGCGAAGAGGGCGACCGCCACGTCGGTGCCGTTCACGTCGCGCCACCTGGCGGGCCGTCGCAGGAACAGCACGACCGCGGCCACGATCACGAGCAGCTCGGACAGCTTCAGGCCCGGCACGCCCAGCCCGCGGTCCAGCCCCGCCATCGCCGGGGCGACGGCGGCGACCACCACGGCGCCGACCACGGGACGGCGCCACACCGCCCGGGCGAAGACCAGCGCGACGGCCATCGCCACCGGGGCGATCGGCGAGACGAGGGCGCTCGCGCCCGCCACGGCGGAGGCCGCGGCGAGCACCAGCGCGACGCCGAGGACGACCAGGGCCGTGACCCACCACCGCGGCCCCTCCTCGCGCCCCGGTCGGGGCGCGAGGTCCTGGCGGCTCCACGGGCGCAGGGGTCCGAGCCGGTCCCGCAGGCCGGGGCGCGGCGCGGGGGACGCTCCGTGCACCGGGGGGCGCGGAGCCGTGGTCTGCGTCACCGAGCGCGTGCTCCGACGGCCACCGCGTCCTGGGGGCCGGTGGTGGCGGTGGCGGGCTCGGGGTCCGCGTCGTCACCGGCCGACCCCTCCGCGGGGGCGGAGGGGTCGGACTGGCGGCGCGGCGCACCGAGCACGACGAGGACGTCCCGGACGCCGAGGTCGGCCAGGCGCTGCAGCGCTGAGGTGGCCGGGCGCAGCCGGGCGTGCCGGGCGACCGCGACGACCACCGCGCCGGCGTCCAGCACCGCGCGCTCGACGCTGCCGTCGTCGGGCACCCGCCCGAGCGACTGCCAGTCGACGAGGGAGCCCGAGTCCGGCAGGCGGCCCGAGGCGCGCAGTCGCTCCTCGGCGCGGCGCAGCTCAGCGGTGAAGCCGGCTCGCGCCGAGGCGGAGATGCCCGAGACGCTCAGCACGGCCACGGCGCGGACGTCGGGCCGGCCGTCCAGGACCCGCAGGACGAAGGTCTCGTAGCGCTGGGGCGAGATGCGGCCCCGCACCTCCAGCACGGGCCAGGGCACCAGGGTGCGCAGGTCGCCCGCCGAGCGGACCTGCGTGGTCATCCGCTCCAGCAGCACGGCTGCAGCCAGCCCCAGGAGCAGCCCGGCGAGGGCACCGACGAGCGGCGCCACGGGCGCCAGGCCCGGCTGCTCGATGACGTCGGTCGGCAGGCGCAGCGGCTGCAGGTTCCCCGCGGGGATGTTCGGCGTGACGCTCGGCTGCACGGCCAGGAGGTCGCGCATGCTCGCGAAGTACTGCAGCACCGTGGCCTCCTCCTCGGCGGTGAAGGTCACCCGGATCACCGCGGTGCTCGGGAGGCTGACGGAGGCGATGCTGTCCACCAGGTCGTCCACGGGCATCCCCAGGGGCGCCTCCAGCGCCGTCAGCAGCGCCTGGTCCTGCGAGATCAGCGCCGCGTAGTTGCGCGCCAGCCGCTCCGCGTCGTAGGCCGACGTGGGCCGCGGGTCGACCACGGTCACGACGGCGTCGGGCAGGACCGGCGCCGCCAGCGGGACGACGAACGAGCCCTCCGCCGTGTAGGTCGTCTGCGACACGCGCTCCACGAACTGCGCCGCCCCGTAGCCGGCGAGGATGCCGACGAGCAGGCCGATGGCGCCGAACCGGCGGAGGGCGGTGCCCAGGACGTTGCGTTGCGGTGTGGTGTCGGTCACCGGTCTCCTCAAGCAGGCGCGGGACTGTCCCAGCCTCAGCATCATCGCAGAGGCCCGGCGCACCCGGGTAGCGCTCGGCACCCGATCGGGCGAGGGCGGGTCCCATCTCGGGGGTCCGCGGCGAGCACCGCACCGCCGTCCTCCCTAGCATCCCCCCGTGACCCGGATGACGACCACCGCCTGGTTCGACCGCACCAGGACCCCCTCACCGGTCCCGCTGGCGGCGGGCAGCAGCACCGCGCCCGTGGCCAACGCCGCCTACCTGGCCGAGGTGTTCGCGGGCGTCGAGGAGGCCGTCGAGCGCCGCGACCCCGCCCTCGCGCGGCGGCTCGACCGGCTCCAGGTGGTGGTCACCCCCCACCACTCGGCGCTGCCGTCCACCGGCCCGCACGTCGTGGCCCTGCTGCTGTCGGACAACTGGGCGCGCGTGCCGCGCTGGGCCGACGACGTGGGCCTGGTGATGGCCACCAACCGGGGCCGCCGCTTCGCCGAGGCCACGAGCATGCTGCCGCGCCCCCTGGGCTGGGCGGAGCTGCTGGACGAGACCCGGGTGCGCGTGGAGCGCGCGCGGTGGGCCCGCCGGGGCCCGCGGCCGGCGCTGCCCGCCTCGGCCGTCGTCCCCTTCCCCCTCGGCTACGCGCACCAGCGCGACGTGCCGGCGGTCCCGTGGGAGGAGCGCGACATCGACGCCTTCTTCGCCGGCAGCACGGTGCACGGGCTGCACCGCGGCGGGGCGCTGCGCCGCCGGCTCCGCTCGGGCGGCTGGAACGTCAAGAGCATGCACCGCCGGCGGATGCTGGACGCCGTGGAGCAGCTGCGCCGGGAGCAGCCGCAGCTGCGCGTGCAGGTCGACCTGGTCGGCGGGGACTCCGTGGCCGACCACGCGGACACCTACAGCGAGCGGATGGCCCGCACCCGCTTCAGCCTGGACCCCCGCGGCACCAGCCGGGAGACGTTCCGCTTCTTCGAGGCCGCGCGCGTCGGGGCGGTGCCCGTGGTGACGGCCCTGCCCGCCGGCGGCCTCTACGCCGGCGCCCCGGTGCTGCGCCTGAAGCACTGGTCGGACCTGCCGTCGGCCATGCGCCGGATGGCCGAGCGCCCGCAGGAGGCCCGGGCGCTGCACGAGGCCGTCGTCCGCTGGTACGCCGAGCAGGGCTCACCGCGCGCCACGGCGGAGCGGCTCGCCCCCCTGTTCGAGGACGTGCTGCGCCGCCTGCCGGCCTGACCCGGCGGGCGGCGCGAGGTCGGCCCGCGTGGTCGGCCCGCGCGGTCGGCCCGCGTGGTCAGCCGACGTGGTCAGCCGACGTAGCCCGGCGAGGTGTAGTCGGTGCCCGCCACGCCCTCCGGCACGAACGGGCCACCCGGCGGCACGCCGATCTGCACGTCGTCCCAGGCCTCGGTGCCCTCGCCGTCGCCGCGGGGCCACAGCAGGTCGTCCGGGTCCTCCGAGCCGTCCGGGCGGGAGAGCCACACGTCGGTGAGCTGCAGCGGCCACGGCTCCTTGTCGCGCCAGAGCAGGTACGCGCTGGGCTCGGTGCCCTCGATGTCGACGCGGCGCAGGTCGAAGAGCTCGGGCGGGTCCTGCTCGCCGAACTGCTGCGGGAGCATGAAGAAGCCCTGGTAGGTGCTGCTGGCCGAGAGCCGGTCGATCCGCAGCTCCTGGGGGCCCGACCACGTCTGGATCACGTCGGCGTGGTGCCCGTCGCGCTCGCCCTGGACCGTGCCCACCCTGATGTTCTGGAGCTGCACGACCCCGCCCTCCTGCTGGTTGAGGTTGATGCCCTCCCCCAGGCCGGGGCCGGTCAGCGCGAGCCCCTCGACGTGCATGACGCCGGTCTGGTCGCGCAGGTACAGGGCGCGGACGCTGTCGTCCTCCTCCTCCTTCTCCGGCACGGAGATCTCCCCGCCGATGAGGACCACGTCGTTGCCGCCGTAGATGGAGACGCCGCCGATGACCGGCTCGTCGGGCATCTCGACGACGTAGTCCTGGTCGAGGTCGAGCTTGAGGCTGCGGTCGCCCTGGGTGACCTGCACCGTCTCGGGGTCGTCCAGCTCGGGCGGCGCGAAGGACAGGAGGGTCGGGTCCAGCTGGACGCCGCCCTCCGCCTCGGGGACGTCGACCTCCTCCGAGCGCTCCTCGCCGTCGGCCCCGTCAGCGTCGTCGGACGGCGCGTCCTCCTCGGTCTGCTCCGCCGAGGGGGACGGCGCAGCGGCCGAGGGCGCGGAGTCGCCACCGCGGGTGAGCAGGAGCGTGGCCAGCACGGTGATCACCACGAGGGCGAGCACGAGGGCCGCGGAGAGCGCGGGCACGAGGCCGCGCCGCGGGCCGGGCGGGCCGGTCGGCGCCGCGGGGCCGCTGTGGGTCGTCTGGGTCATCGTGTCTCCGGACCTGGAGGCGCGGCGTACCGCCGGACGGCACCCATCGTGGCACGCCCGCGAGGCGCTCGTCGGGCGCGGAGCACGCCCCTGCACCCGATGGGGTGAGCGCGGCACGCCCCGCGACCGGGGCCGCGGCTACCCTCGGGACCGCTCAGGGGCGGGTCGACGTCCCTGCGAGGACGGGACGAGCACGGGCATGAAGATCCTGGTGACGGGCACCGAGGGCTACCTCGGCAGCCTGCTGGCGCCGCTGCTGGTGGCCGACGGCCACGACGTGACCGGGGTGGACACCGGCTACTACAAGAACGGCTGGCTCTACCACGACGTCGCCGGGTCGGTGGCGACCCTGGCCCGCGACGTGCGCGAGCTGCAGGTGGCGGACCTGGCCGGCTTCGACGCCGTGGTGCACATGGCCGAGCTGTCCAACGACCCGCTCGGCGACCTCCTCGGGGAGGTCACCTACGACGTCAACCACCACGGCTCGGTCCGCCTGGCGACCCTGGCCAAGGAGGCCGGCGTCCGGCGCTTCGTCTACATGTCCTCCTGCAGCGTCTACGGCGTCGCCGAGGGCACCGTCGACGAGACGTCACCGGTGAACCCCCAGACCGCGTACGCGATCTGCAAGGCCCGGGTGGAGCGCGACGTCGCCCCGATGGCGGACGAGACCTTCTCCCCCACGTTCCTGCGCAACGCCACGGCGTTCGGCGCGTCACCGCGGATGCGGTTCGACATCGTGCTGAACAACCTCGCGGGCCTCGCGTGGACGACGGGCGAGATCGCCATGAACAGCGACGGCAGCCCCTGGCGCCCGCTCGTCCACGGCCTGGACATCGCCCAGGCGATCCGCCGGGTGCTCACCGCGCCCGAGGACGCCGTCCGCGGGCAGGTCCTCAACGTGGGCAGCGACGAGCAGAACTACCAGGTGCGCGAGATCGCCGAGGTGGTCGCCGAGGCCTTCCCCGGCTGCACCCTCAGCTTCGGGCCCCCCAGCGCGGACAACCGCAGCTACAAGGTGAGCTTCGCGAAGATCCAGCAGGTGCTGCCCGACTTCGCCTGCCAGTGGGACGCCCGCTCCGGCGCCCAGCAGCTGCACGACGTCTTCGAGCGCATCCAGCTCGACGAGGAGACCTTCACCGGTCGGGGGCACACCCGCCTCAAGCAGCTGGAGCACCTGCTGAGCACCGGCCAGATCGACGCCCAGCTGTTCTGGGCGGGGATCTGATGCGGATCGAGACCACGCCGATCGCCGGCGTCGCCCTGGTGCACCTGGACCCCCACGAGGACGAGCGCGGCTTCTTCGCCCGCTCCTTCGACCGCGCCGCGTTCGCCGAGGCGGGGCTGGACTCGGTGTGGGAGCAGGCGAACGTCTCCTGGAACGTGCGCGCCGGCACCCTGCGCGGCATGCACTACCAGCTGGAGTCCGCGCCCGAGGCCAAGCTCGTGCGCTGCACCCGCGGGGCGGTGCTGGACCAGATCGTCGACGTCCGCCCGGGCTCGCCCACCTACCTGCAGCACGTCTCGGCCGAGCTGACCGAGGACAACCGCGTCGCCCTGTACGTGCCGCCGCTGTTCGCCCACGGGTTCATCACGCTCGTGGACCGCACGGAGGTCACCTACAACGTCAGCGCGCCGTACACCCCCGGCGTCGAGCGCGGCCTGCGCCACGACGACCCGGACCTGGGCCTGGCCTGGCCGGTCCCGGTCGAGGTGATCTCGGACAAGGACGCCTCCTGGCCGCTCCTGGCCGAGAACGGCGGGGAGGCACCTCGATGATCATCCTCGACACCGCCCTGCGCCGCCGCCAGGCCGAGGGCCGCCCGATCCGGGTGGGCATGGTCGGCGCCGGGTTCATGGGCCGCGGCCTCGCCAACCAGATCGTGAACAGCACCCCGGGCATGGAGCTGGTGGCGATCGCCAACCGCACCGAGGCCAAGGGCGTGCGCGCCTACGCCGAGGCCGGCGTCGAGGACGTCCGCGTCGTCGACTCCCGCGCCGAGCTGGAGCGCGCGGTCCGCGAGGGAGTGCCGGCGGTCATCGCCGACGCGCTGGAGCTGGTCGCCGCCGACGGCGTCGACTGCGTCGTCGACGTCACCGGCGCCGTCGAGCACGGCGCGCTGGTGACCCTCGCCGCGCTGGAGGCCGGGACGCCGGTCGTGACGATGAACGCCGAGCTGGACGCCACGGTCGGCCCCGAGCTCGCCCACCGCTTCCGCGAGGCCGGGGTGATGTTCACCGGAGCCGACGGCGACCAGCCCGGCGTCGAGGTGAACCTCCTGCGCTTCGTGCGCGGGCTGGGGGCGACCCCGCTGGTGGCCGGCAACATCAAGGGCCTGCAGGACCCCTACCGCACCCCCACCACGCAGAAGGCCTTCGCCGAGCGCTGGGGCCAGGACCCGTGGATGGTCACGAGCTTCGCCGACGGCACGAAGATCTCCTTCGAGCAGGCCGTCGTCGCCAACGCCTGGGGCCTGAGCGTGCCGAGGCGCGGCATGAACGGCTGGGACCACGCCGGCCACGTCGACGAGCTGACGAGCCGCTACGACGTCGACGAGCTGCGCGAGCTGGGCGGGGTCGTCGACTACGTGGTCGGCTCGAAGCCGGGACCGGGCGTCTACGTGCTGGCCACCCACGACGACCCCAAGCAGCGCCACTACCTCGAGCTCTACAAGCTCGGCACCGGGCCCCTGTACTCCTTCTACACGCCGTACCACCTGTGCCACTTCGAGGTGCCGAACACCGTGGTGCGGGCGGTCGACTTCGGCGACGCGGCGCTCGTCGCCGAGGGCGGGCCGATGGTCGAGGTGCTGACCACCGCCAAGACCGACCTCGCGGCCGGCACGGTCATCGACGGGCT
>Ga0210040_10001494_pt1 | contig 35257 bp, 22 predicted proteins | sample CryGeyCG12114_NA_FD_185462 | JGI IMG/M metagenome (GOLD analysis project Ga0210040, IMG submission 185462) | Groundwater microbial communities from aquifer - Crystal Geyser CG19_WC_8/21/14_NA (SPAdes) (version 2) | ecosystem: Environmental > Aquatic > Deep subsurface > Groundwater | place: USA...
TCTTTGACTTCCAGGAGAAGAAAAAAAAACTTTTTCAATTCAAATAGCGAAGTTCTATATCGTCACCCAAATCATTTTTGCATGAAGCAGAAGCTTCCCCTTTATTACTTGACTCTATCCTTTTTCGTATCTCACATTCACTCACGACTAATTAGCTAACTATACCATGTTATCTACAGCAAACAATTGAATACCTTTAGTTAGTTAGTTGTAAAAACATTTATAGTATAAAGTGTGTGTTTTCGTGTACGTGTGCTTTTGTTTTGTTGATAATTCAAGAAATATATTAGCTTTTGTTCATACTGACTGACTGACTGGACTGACACTACCCTAACTACGTTTTCCTAACACTCACCAGTACAAACAAATTGGCATATATAGCGATTGAAAACTAATAAGGGGAACAAAAGAATAGGAATATGATCTAAAAAGTTTATCAAAAAGCAACAATGAACTGTATTCTATAATCTTCATGTAAGCAAATCCAGTAGGTACAGTTATATAATTAGTTAATTATAGTACCTTACTTACTAACTACAATAATTAAAGTGGGATTTACAAGACAATGGCAGCTTCTCATAAGCTTTCACATGGTTGGTTATAAGTCACAAACATATGATGATGATGCAAGATACATACACAAAGTAAAAATCTTATTAATTCCCCTCACTTTCTTTCCACATTGAGTTGCGAACGTATATATTTATTGCTTTGGAAAATTGGAATTCAAAATTGGCTACGATGGCGTCTCCTCAAAAGTAAGCTAGAAAAATTAATTATATTTCGTCCACTCAGCGTCAAAGCATTCTGGAGACAAAACTCTAAATTGCGTTAAATAAAGTATCGATCATAAAAAAAATGGGTTTCTTCCTTTCCCATCCTTCACTAAAGGCAGATACAAGTTGGAGTGGAGAATTCACAATAAACAAAAAGAAGCAACATATACCAAAAACATGCATAGTCAGTTAGTTATACTTTATCTGCTTTACTCCTCTAACCAAACACAAATGAGAACGTACATAGCAACACAACATTGCAGCTCCATAGTATTCAAAATATAGTAAATAAATCATACAAATAAAAGAGCAATTCGTTCAAACCTAACTAACGATACTGCATATCGATTTGTGCACTTAAATATCTGTGTGTTTCATTTGAGATTCTCAAACGAGATTTCCTGCCCTATATTTTTGATGCTCTTGCTCACATTATTCTGTGCACACACACACACATTGCCCTAGTGCACACTGTACCACCGACCGATAAACTGTAGTTCATAAATCAGAGACTCACTTTGAACAACTCCATAAAAAGCTCATGGTAAATATAATATGTGGATGTGGAAAACAATTCCACACATTGACGTCAGTTCACATAAATTGAAATTTACAATCTGGGCAAATCATCACGGGAAACCAATAAAAGGAGCAATATATCAATTTAGCGCAAAATGAACTTGCAATCATATATGATTCCCCATCCAAATAGTTGCACAACAGCGCTACAAACTTATTTAAAACCCCGCCAGGGCTTCACTTTGATGACGTACGCGTTAAACTGCAGCAAAATAGCAGTAGTTAGTTAGATAGTTAGTGCTACATGGCTTACAAAAGTTTTTTTTTACATAACTGAACTAACTATACAGGGTGACACAATTGAAGTGACACATAGGTTTGTATAAATTTCTGGGAGCATGTTTCATAGTGCAACCGTGGAACTATAAGTGATAGCTCATTTGAGAGAGAAAACAAATTCAGATTCGAAAATATACTGGTGTTAGGCTGATCAACCCTGGTTTCATTTTAAAAAGTTAGGTTGTCTTAAGTTTTGTCCACCGAGCTCGCCAGTGTTTGAGAAAATATGGACAGTATGAAGTCATTTTGTACATCGACTAATGTTTTTTCTTCAATTTCAATGTCACTTCATAATTTTTGGGCATAAATCAATGGAATACAGAGCCTTTCTGAAATGATGATTTTTCGTGTTCCGTTTTCAAGCGAATTTTCAAAGGCACATTAACGTTTCGAAAATTCAATTTTACAACATTGTGTTATGGGTAGAGCCCACAATCTTAAAACCTCGGCATTGTGTCTTAGCTTGTTTAAAAGTTACGACTCCAGGGAATCATTTAATGCTTTGTATTTGAGTAGACTCATCAGTACAAAGATACAAGGCTTTCAAATTTGTTCTTGTTAGAGATATCTGTTTATAACAACACAAAAGAAATGTGCCACTTTTGTCTGACCCAAATTTAAAGGCCAAAGGCAGACAAAGGACTGTGAAATAAAAAATGTTATCAGTTTTGGAACACAATTAAAATATTTTTAAAATCAGACTACTCTCGATAGGAAGCCAGACGGGAAATATACAGACGGACGTTAGTCACTTCAATTGTGTCACCCTGTAGAAAGTGAAAAAGAAAAGTTTTGCACTTGGCTAAACGTCATCAGCAAAGGAACTCTTTTGTTCCAACTCTTACAATAGTAAAAGTTGACAGACGACGGATACAAAAAGCACAAAACACGTGTTATTATTATCCAATTGGATACAAATAAGAACATAAAAGAATATTAAATTCAAAACCAAATGGCGTACAATATCAACAGTGAAAGGTCTCTAAATAGGAAGGAAATCCTAAGAAATGATCTTGTGAGAAAATATTGCGTACAAAATATAGATATCAGTGAAATGTAATGCACATAAAAGCGGGATGAAAGTCGAACACATTTAGTCCGTACATAAAAACGATCAAATCATCATAAAATATTACTACAACTACACTACTGTTTCCATTCACTCACACGCCTTCCAATCAGGTCTATGTATCCAGTGCCACCTTATTCATATATTCGTGAATGCACAATGAGGAATATACAACAATAAATAGTCAATATTATCTCATCCTCGAGTAATTGTCTCGATAATCAGTAAATACATGCCCATTGCATAGTTAATACTACCCAGCTTGCAAATGAAATTTCTCTTACATAAAACAGATTTTAATCTACTGGCACAATAGAATGAGTGACTGACTAGTTCTCGCTGAACGAAAACAAACATTTTCCATCACACCCCCACAAAAAGAAAACGAGCAATAATATGTGTGTGTATTCTCATCCACCCTGTACAAATACAAACCTACAAACTTGAGAGAAATTAATAATTTGTTGTATACCACAGACAGATGAAGCCACAATAGTGCATGTCAAACCTATTTCGTTTATCAAGCTAAAAATGTATTCCCTCACACTTTCAAACTTTTGCCACGTCCATGGCAGATAAACGATTTACAAATCTAAATAACTATTCAAAAATTCATTCGCATTATTTGATCACAAGTTACAAAATTACGTATACTGTGGACAAAATGATGAGACTAATTACTGCAAACTTTGGAGACAATAGTTATAGACAATAGAAAGTGGTTATTTTTTGCGGTTTATCCCATCACTGGCATCTCTACAACTTTAATGAATGTGACTAACTAAATAACTAGGTATACATTGGAACACTATATTGTCCAATAAGGAAGAACAGGCCCGGACTGAAGGTAACTGAACGAAATATTTTATTCTGCTGTCCGCGTGTATAAGATATTTAAAACACAAACATACATACATATACGCGCAATCCAACACACACATTACATCCATACACACATAAAACGAGGATAAGAATTACAGATGATGCGAGAAGCGAGGAATTGATCACCAACGAAACCACTTTCTTTCGTCAGATTTAAATCCCACCTTTCTTTTTTAGCTCTCATATATGTATTAAAACTATAGCTCATAGTTGTAAACACAAGAATAAGAAGCAATTTCAAAAGGTGCACAGTTTGTTCACCAACTTAAAAACAAAAGGGCGTATACATCATATTGATCATATTATTAGATATATCCCTGCAGTTGGGCGATAGTTGTGCACACAAAAAGGTTTTAAAAAATCATGTAGGAAACAGAGAGACACTATTTAATATGTATACGGGTGTGCAAAATAAAAACAAGAGAAGAATTGAGGGAAATTGCACTGTGACTGCACTGGTTCATATATTGGACTCTACAACAAGTATAAGATTATTATATTGAACACGACGAACGAACGTACGCATATAATATAAATTATGAACAGAGTGACACCACATCATATCTAGAGTAGTAGTCTATTTGCAAACACATATACAGAGATGTTTGTATTTACACTGTACCTACCACATGTACAATAATAATTTTTTAGCACGTAGCGAAAAAAAATGATCATAAAAACCATAATAATAATAATAATAATAGTGACAACAGTATCATGATAATAAAATACCAGTATAGTAGTAGTTGTAGTCATAATAATAATAATAGTAATAATCAATGCAGTAATGAAATGGCCAGCACTGTTTAGACTTGCTCATCATCAGTTCCCATTAGAGCGATTTACGACCGGTGAATGTTTGCTATTGGATTCTATTTCAGCACCATAGATCTTCCCTGCTTTCCTTGCCATGCTACTTAGCAGTTCTTGGGAAGTTTTATGCGTTGTTCGTAATGCTATCGCCCATTCGTTCAAACCGATTTCGTCCTGCCAAAAATCAAGTCCTCGACAAATTAGCCCAACCCATATTATACAATCTACCATGCTTTCTACCCATCATACATAAATCATTCGAATAAGCCCCAAAAAATCCCTTACCGTATTTGTAATAACTAATTTGCTACAATCCTTCATCTTCACAATGACAGTTTGTTCATTTTTGATAGTGACCAGTTCTGGAACTACTTCGTCAATACTATCCATGAATACTAGCTCCGGCTTCGTACTCCCTGAGTCTGGATACAATTCTAATCTATAAACATAGACAACACATTCATCAGTACCTTCAAGAAGAGTATCCATCGTCTAATACAAAAAAAATTAGCCTCCTCTGTCTCAACTGCATCCGCCCATTGTGGGCAACAATTCCCCGTTGTTGTTCATAAACAAACAGCATGGGATTTCATGCACACATAGACGGAGACAGGAACTATAGCTAGGAACAGCGAGACAACCAACCTGTTAGGATAAAGTTTTGCATATCTAGTTTGCCACGCCGAGGCAAAAGGACCACCAAGTTTCTTCACATAACCATGTAAAATGCAGTCTGACTCTTTCTCATCTGTGTCGTATCTCTGTTTATGTTTCGCTCTCTTTTTATGCTCCGTTTTATCAGCTTCGGCATTCACCGTGTCGAACACGGTTTCTGCAACTTCCGCCTGCCATCTCTCAGAGATGACTAGGGGAAAGTTTTTATACAGCTCTTGGTCCGCCTCGGTCAGCTGTAAAAAAGAGTAAAAAATGTTGAGCACCCAAATGGAGTCAGTCATCTGTCACACACATTCCCATACCCCATCTATCACCGAATACACTACATCCTATATATATATCTCGTCTACGAACTAACTATAACTAACAGCACACTCTACTACACTACCTTACGTAGCAAAACGGTAAACAAAAACCATTTCCTTCTTATAATTCATTTCATCGTTCAAAAAAATAAAATAGCAATAATGTCTGCCATATTGTATAGCAACTGTACTGACTCTACACACATAATGAATTTCCTTCATTTGTAACGATAAAACCTACAGCTCACTGAATGTGAGTAAGTTATTCTGTACCATTATACCCAAGCATTTATTTTCCTCATAAACTCAGTTATTTGCCATAAACTAAAAAATTGCATCTCCACTAACAACTCAAATACAACAACATGAAAGGGCAACGTCAACAAAATCCTCCGTTTAAACATACTTATCTACCCAGAGGGGACAGCACGGTCGTTTAGTTCCCAGAGTCATTTACAGCTAATAAAATAAACTATCCTTTTGTAACTTACTGTCTCTATGTATGTTCCTCCCTGTCTGTAGCTAAAATATAGACAATCTCATCATTAGTTTGGATGACAAGGCAACAACCCCGCTATATGCATGGTACTACTCAAATAGCAGCTCCACTAACTACACTTTAAAGTCATATCTATTCCTTTATTACTAACTAGCAAACAAACCCATTATTCCATATGCAATTCAAAGCTTCATAGTAGACATGACAAGCCAAGTCATTTGAATAATATATTCTTAACGTGACAGTGATGTCAGACACAGGCACGCAGGAGATCCGTTACAAAAAGGAAAAACAAGATGCATTGCAAATAGTTTCCAAAATAGCATTTATAACCTTACCCCTCCTTCTATATAAATGTCTGCACATACAAGAATCATAATCCAACAAAAAACGATCCTAACTACTGTATACAACTTTTGTCAAACCAAACTATAGGCTAGGTATCATAGGCTGAAATTCACAAACCATTAAAATTCATTTTTTTAATGAAAAACAGAAAATATTTATAATGCTCAAAAACTAAGACAAGAGCAATTGAAGGTTGAACCAACATAAATAATAGCATATTTACTTTTAGGGAGAGAGCTTTAAAGGGGTCTACTAGAGTCCAGAGAAGCCTGAGGCCCGTTTACGGTTTTTAACTACCCAAACAGCCAGGCAATCTATAATACAACTGCTACTCAATGCAAACACATTCAAAGGCCATATCATTACAGTGTTCGACATGAAAACAGAAGAAGTTACGGCTACCACCAATACTAACTAACTATACTACAACAATAACAGTAGAGACAAACTTTAAGCTCAAAGTTTTCAATGACAGAGGTATGTAATGTGCCCTACTGTACTTATACAAACACACATGGCACTCAATTCTGTGAATGCAAACAAACATTACACGCACACAGAGGTTTCAAAAACTTCTTGTATCTCGTGATGGGACCCAGTCAAAATAAACAAGTGGGAAACAAGATTCCACCAAGGAAATCTCACAGCTGTACTTTCCCATTAATTATGGATACAGTGCCAAACACCAAGAAAAAAAGCCAAGGAAAGAGAGCGTAAATTTCACTTCTAGTCCTCATTTCCTATACACTCAGGCAGACAAGACAGGAGGACAGGAATATCCTACAAGTCCACCTCTAGGGCATTTCATTCACCAAAAAAAGTATGGGGAAACACAGAAACCTTGAGAGACAGGGAGCAAACAGGGGAAATAAATAAATTATTCACAAAGAATATGAGCACAAGTCATCTTTTCCTTTTCTCTGGCTCACCTGCGTACCCCACTACCTATAAACTACATAAGAGACCAGGGAAAACGAGTGAGAGAAAGGCATAAAATGCTCCATCCATATTAATCACATATTTGCTTGTCGACTAAAAAAAAATTACAATTGGCTTCTGAACGTCTAAACAAACATACATTCCATACATACGTTGAATTCTTATACCCCACCTCCCATATACTAACTAAATAACTGACGCTGCAGAGATCTATAGTCTTCTTCTCAAGTCTACGAACTCACTTATACATATGGCATTATTATTATTATTTGCCCACTAAAAGGCAAACTGACCGACTTACTGACTAAAAGTGAAAGTGGAAAATTATAAAAGAGGAAAAATTAACACATACTTTAATCCCTTTAGTGTCTTCCTCATCGAATGAGCCAATGTCAAAAGCATCAGCAGCATTCACTTCCCCACGTGGTGGAATGAGTGGTGGTGAATACTTTTGTAGATAAACTTGTTGCCAATCCAGTCCCTTAAAAAATGGATGCTCCTTCACCTCCTCTGGTCTGTTTACACAACATGAAACTCGTGAATAAAACATAATTACACAATTTATGCATAGGATATGTACACATTAGTCAACTACTCCTAGCTAGCTACCCAGCTGGTCTTTTTGAACAGTTATTAGCAGAGCGACATTTCGTTGCGTAATAATAAGCAACAATTGAGTCAAACTGCTTCCTCCAAAAAAAAACGTGTTTTTCAAACAGTTAATATATTCAGTCAGCATTTTACTTTTATACACTATTCAGACAGCAGTAGAAAGTCATGCATTTGACAATGGCTACCTACATATTCTATCTTGTAAAATAAAGAATTGGCTTACCCTCTTCCTTTACATCCTAGTCGTTTATCCACATCTCTGTGTAATAGTCCTTCTAGTAAAGATCTCAATTCTGATGAAAAAGACTCAGGTAACTCCACGTTCTGTAGAATGTACACAGGATTGTTCTTTTTAAAAAAAGACCAATAACAAGTCTCAAAAACTCGTCCCAGAATAAAAACACCGAATAGTCATCAGGTAAAGTGAGGTTATAGTCGGTTAGTGAAACCAAAAAAACAAGCAAATACATGAGAGCTACTGACAAACCCATAAAATATCAAACACAAGGGTTAACTACCTCAGTAAATAGGAATCACTACACAATCATAACTCACATGCAAACACTAAAAAAACCATTAAACTCAAATTTTTTCCAATTTTTTACTTCTTTTGAATGCAGGGTGGGACAAGTTCTAGAATACAATGTTGAATTAACTAGATATGCTACGCAAAACGTTGATTCATATGAAACTTACCATAGTTAATGTCATTCTATCAATTTCATGTTTGTCTTTGGTTTTATGTTGTCTAAATGGACTGTGCCCCTTCAGCAGTTTGTACAGCATGCAACCAAATGAGAACCAGTCTGCACTTGAGTCATAGGCAGTCCCTTTGGATAAAACTTCAGGAGCCATGTACCCATGTGTTCCCCTGAGCACAAAAAAAAATCCTCATTCAGACATACTATATACACTCCTGTAATTCAGGAGTGCTTACTTCTCCAAGCAATCAAAATTGCTCTCCAAATCACTCCCAAATGATCAATGAACATAAAGGAGTCCATTCGGACAAAACAAACGTTTAAATGAGTTTACAAGAACCACTATTAGGACATAGGTAATTCATAAACAAATACTGTACTTACACACTAGCATGAGGTTTCTTTTTTGAGAAATCACACGCCAGTCCTAAGTCGGATATACGGACATGTCCATGTTCATCCAAAAGGATGTTGGCTGGTTTTAAATCACGGTACACTATATAGCGCTTGTGCATGTGCTCTAGTCCTGCAAGTAAAACAACATGTTTCACACAAAAATACATCATTTCGGATCCCACCGACAAACCCGACTTTTTTATTTACTTTCCCACTCTTTATAAACTAAAAATAACTGTACATACAACACATCAACTCAAATGGGGAAAATTACAAAACTTTTACATACCATGTACTTATTTACCTATATGTAATGGAGCTAGAGAAATTAAAAAACTTTCACCAAACCATCTAAATGTCATCTTCTTATTCTAAAAATGTGTACCGCTAGCAATCACACATCTAAATTATTACTTTCTGACTGACTGGCCTGGCAATCTAGAATATCCCCACGAGGGGAACTCAACCCATATGCCAGTTAGTTCTCAAACAAACTAAAGTGTACAGTGCATAAGCCTAGCCCATAAAAAATGCACATGCAATAAGACAAATAAACTTCAAGTTATTACTAGTAGTTCTCTCGGTCCATTCCCACTGCAGTCTACTTACTCACAAGCACTCATATAAGATGAGTTTCGTTATGGCTCAACTTGGACCAATAAATTCTTTACGCGTCTTCAATATGAGTCCACAGCCGCAATAGTTAATAACTCCTGTCTTGGCACATCTCTTTTCGAACATCACCAGAGACGTTATATACTATAGGAACGAACAGGAAAAGGTCAACCATTGAACCTTACAGAAGATACACAAAAAAAACTCTCTCTCTCTCTCTCACTCTCGTTCAAAAACTAACCTCAACATTGATTTTTACGGGTGTTTGGCAATTAGCCTTTTCTGTACGCCTTGTTCAATAACCTTACTCACGGAAATTTATGTTTCACATGCATATTACAAGTCCACAGGCAGACCAAATCCCATTTCAAATCAAATTACAGGGAAATTGTATGTCCTATGTAACTAAACCCAACTCTCCTCACATAGCATACATGGATTCCTCCCCATGTGGGTATTAAAATTAATTGCTACAATGAACAACCAAAACATATAAAACATTGTGCTCTGCATTTCTACTCACAATGACCAAACGATCATTTAATAGTATCCCTATTATTGTTACTGCTCCTATTATTATTTCCATTACTGACAGTTGGGTGGTGAAATTATGAAAACATCAGAATTAATAGGCAAAAGAAACATACCTAGAATCACTTCAGCCGCGTAGAAACGCATGTCTTGCTCGTTGAAGACACCATGTTGTGAAAGATGATAGTGAAGATCCCCTCCGTTCATAAGGTCGAGGATGAAACATAATTTGTCTGTTGTATGGAAGGCATACGTCATGCACACGATGAAAGGGCAGTCCGCCTATGTTGAAAAAAACGAGAAAAAAACACAAAAGTCAACATTATTTGTACATCTAGAAACTAACTAACAGTTAGAGTCAAGCATGCATGCTCATGTTTGCAAGACAAAAAAAAAACAATATCATAAAAAAGTAGAGAAAAGCGGATGTTCCTTTATATTTATTTTATATCGTAGTCTCTCTTGTATCATTTCTCATATTACAAAGACTAATACAAAACAAGCGTATTAATATATCCTCTGTTTTTTTGTTCAATCATCAGTCTACAGATTTGTACAGTAGACATGACTAACTTAATTGCAGCTTATATGTATGTATTTGCTATTTATAGTGTTAGTCCTAACTAACACTATATGGCAAAAAAATCAAGTTGATTCAATTAGAATCTGAAGATAAATCACTGAAAGCGCGTTTCATTTTATCTAATCAGAATGGGTAAAAAAGTTGACAAAAGGGGATAAAAATCGTTCACTATTCCCACCATTAAGCTAAACAGGCCGACAAGGAAGGAAAAAATATGGTTCCCTACAGTTGTCCTACAAATTTGGATACTGCAGTGAAAGCCACAGGGAAAGTTCAGAGCACTGTACAAATTACTTTTTATCGTCACTTTTAACCTTTGCCATTGTGCTGCACACTGACTCACTAAAGTACAAGGGTCAGGATTAAAAACAAAAGTTTCCTCTTACTTCCCAAAACTCAACGCCAGCAACTACTTTACTCATCTTCCAAAATTCCTATATGTTTCAGGAAAAACAAAAAACGCCAGCATAATAATAACAATCTGTACAAAAACAACTTTCGTCGCATTCACTCTAACCTACTCATCCCACTTACTTTCTAAATCATCATCCAAAAATTTTTTTCTCTCCACAAACCAAGTCTTAAAACTAACTAACTAACTAACTAACCACACCGCAAACCACAATCTTCCTGGCTTTAATGAAACTCCAACTACTACTAACTAACTGACTAACTATACAAACACTGACTGAATTCACTGAATCCAATCCACCCTCCAACCAACTATATAGCCCTAATTTTTTCCTTCAAAATCTCATCTCATCATCCAAGTAAGCCACCTTAGACGTTACTTTCATAAAGTTAACAATTGTTTCACTACAGTCACATCCTGTGAAATCCTACCGGTAGCACCCGTTATACTCAACTCTAAACTAATTTAAACAACTACAAGAAAACAAGCACACTGGCACGAATAATTATTCATCACCTCTAGTCAGTCAGCATTGTCTTTCATGATTTCAAAATACGCAATCAGCCCTTTACTAACCAAACCACATATCAATAAAGTGTATAATATTTATTTACTAGTTAGTTAGTTAGTTAATACTTTCTCCTCTCACAACATAGATCATACATAATAGCATGCATACGTACAGTTGCTCATTGCACTCACTCCCGTTAGGACAGGGTGGAGAGAGCCATGTTTTTTCTCATAAATTTATCCATCTTTATAAATATATTTCTCCGCCTGCGAGGAATAGCAAACTGCCTAACTAACAATGAGGTGCCGAAATTCACAGTATGAAAAAAAGTATTTATACGTACATCTAAATTACTTTCGCCAAATGCAAAAAACAACTGTAAGGGGTCGCTTAATTTTAAATGTTTCCCATGTTAATTTCCATAAGAAAAATCTAAAATTGATTCTCGATTTCCAAAATTTGTTTGGTCAACCGTTGCATAAAACAGCATGGGGAAGTAAAATTTTAAGGGATTGTTGTCAATCAGCAAATCATTTTAAGCTATTTCTCATTTCCCAACTTCGCCGCTCACCTACAAGACACCTCATATTGCAAGTAAATGCTATATCAATGCATTCATTCAATTCTGCATTCTAGAACACGCACAGTACATAAGTTCGTTAGCTATGGCTTGTTGCTCTATGTAAACGTTTTGCTCCCATCCATGCAACATCTAGTCAGTTAATTGACAACACCAATTGGTTTTCAATCCCAGTGCTGTCCATTTTGAGCAGCCACATAATCAAATCCAATGGGATGCAAAGGGCTGTAATGAATACAAACTAAAACTCACCCCAGTGCTGACAAGAGAGAGCATAATTCTTTCATTCAGGGCCAGCGTTTCTCCTTGCTTCATCTTGATGCGCTTCTTGTCTAGACATTTCATGGCATACATTTTCCCTGTATCTGCCTTCCGACATCCGTACACTTCCCCGAAACCTCCCCGTCCAATAATGCGATGAACACTAAAGTCATTCATTGTCAGCTGCAAATACACAAACACAAGTGGTGTCACACAAAAACTTTCAACAGAGTCGTAATCATTTCCCTCCCAACAGCAGTCCGTCATACTACGTACTAAATATCTGCTTCCTATGCTACAATAGAGATAGAGATACAGTAGGCGTTAGGTACAGTAGTCAGTTAGTTCATCTCAACTTTCACCCGAACAAATGTCCTGGAGCGCCAAAAGGCACCACTAACAAGTATAAGTATCATCACAATATACTCTCGCTGCAAAAGTTACTCATCCTGATCGTCACTAGCATTCTACTCTCACTTGAATGTAATATCCCCCTTTACAAGTCAATATTATCTGGCGAGTTCCCACGGTTACTAAACCGACTCAACTCACAACTCATATAATCGCAGCTCCTTTTGACTTGCAAAATACAAAAGCAATACTGACTAAATCCGCTCTTCATACTAGTACATTCCACAACAGTTGCTCAACGAATCATTCGTTACTACAGACTGGTAGCGAGTAAACACTAGAGAGAGAACTATCAGGATATTCATGGAATATGAAATAAATCCCATGTAACATCAGTTTCAGTTATAAAAGCATATTGGCTTCAATATTTCAATGATACTATAGAAATTACTAACGCTTATTAGACAGTAAACAGTGTTCTGAACATCGCCATAATCTCTACAATTTTCAGATTTTAAACTTTGTCCAAACAAACTAACCTAACAATGGTTATTGGTCGCCTCTGAGATATAAAGATGCTTTATTCATGGAGCAAGCAGAACATAAACTATTTTGTACACAACTCATAAATAGACTAGAGATGCTCCTGGGGACCAAGATATTTTATTGCACTATTTGCGTCACTGTGAACACAACTGGTTATGTCGCTCATCCTTCAGATCGAATATTGAGTTCAAGCTCTTCTGATATGAGGATGGGAACCGCAACTATGCCAAATGAGAAAATTATTTCCATTGTTTCATAGCAGTTTCCGGAAGAGTGAGCAAAGTGCTTTATCCCTACTATAGATGGATAATCCAGAGTGTAAGACTATGCATGGTTAATTCATAGCGGCAAACAGTTGAGTTCATAGGAGTGGTCTATTCTGGACCAAAACGCTTATGGTCTTGGCATTTTCAGCTAGTACGTCAAATACACACAAATGCATATGACTCTCCCATGTTATCGCATGCTAGCTGAAAATGCCAAGATTATATCCTCAACATGATAATGCACGCACACTATATATACCATCCATCCTCACATAGACAAGAGCAATTCATGTATCAAATAAATCTGTTCACAACACACAAGTGCGAATGATATGGAAACATAATGAAGGCGGGCAATCTTTGAATCATAATGAGCTTCAGTAAATAAAAGGAGATTCAAATGGAATGAGAAATCCAATTACCAACTTCTCATTATCCTCTCTTCCAAGCCCAAAGTTTCAAATATTTATAAATGCCGTGTGTAAAAACAACTTTTTGTTCAATATATAACACAAGGTTAGAATGTATACTATTTAACTTATTTAGACTGACTACATTTCATCCATAAACTAACTGTCAATATTGAGTCCATAAATACATACTGACTTGAACCATCTACTAACTAATTATGCAGTATTTTGCAAACATTCAGCAGTGTGGAAAACAATTTTTTTCCCTTCTCCCTATACATATACATATGGCATGAGAAGTGGAATCCTTGAAATATCAGTCAAAACAGTCTACAAACAACCACCGTCATCTTTTAATAGCCTTTAACTGAAAGCCACTTGAAAATAACTGGATTTTTGCGCATTCCCAGAAATAAACTGCCTTTTTCTCTAATCACCATCACAGCGTACATTCTCAAATGTACATATGCTCCTGATTGTTCAAACATCTTGCACATTGCAATGGCCATCTTTAAGCCATCATCATATTTGCTTTCAAGTCAAATCCTTCTGAACCATTAGCCCGCATGAACTGTACACATTATTACTACACTACAGGCTTGTGCCTCTGCTCTTTTACTGCAATTACCAAATAACCAAATCATGATAATAATAATAATATATGAGTCTACAGCATACGACTTTGCACGTGAATAGGGAAATCATTGCCACGTGAGTGAATGGAAATTTCTGGCAGTGAAGGATTCCGTTTGCGACTGACGCACGGAAGTGAAATTAGTGCAAACATTTTCAAAGATGTTTGTAGTTAGTTTGGGAGCACTATAATACCAGATACACGAGCCAGAGCCATCCATCAATGATATCACTGTTTACCAACCAATACTATACAAGTGCAAGAAAAGAGCCCTCCACTCTCTGCAAACTAGCAATCCGATGTACTGCAATTAAAAATAAACACTACAAAGCAACTGTGGTTCGAACCTCATCTACTAACTCTGCTCGTTGGTCTCATGTTATTCCAAAATACATGGATATGAATGTTTCCCACTTCCCATTACATAGTCAGGTAAACTATAGATTCATGCAATTAGTCAGTTAGTCCTAATTACGCCATTGCGACTGACTAATAGCGATAAAAAAATTAATTATTAACCCAAAAATTAAGATCCACTGAACTATGTCTACACGAAGAAACTTTTACTGTTGAATAAATATTTACAAAACCAAACAGATGGGTCTAGCACAAGCTTACCTGAATATTTAACTCCAGATTCTTCCACTGGCAAAAACGTGTGTATTTTTCACTAAAGTAATAAAAAAACACCGTCAGTTAGTTCACCTAGGATTCCAGTCGTAACAGGCTAAAATTGTGTGCAAGACACAAGTCATGTGTTTACAAACCTTTCAAGAAATTGTCTAAAAGGGTCTGCTCGTAAAAAACTAAAAATTTCTTCAATGTACGGCTGAAAAGAAAGAAAAAAAGATTCCCACAATCGAGGCAAGATTTCATCTTGTTTTCATCAAATAAGAATGAGTGATGATGAAAGACGGCAAGGGAACTCAATGAGGCCACCAATTAGACGGACCTAGTTCACATAATATACACTAAAGTAGATCTTACCTCAAATAGGTTGAGAGGAACATCACTCTTAAGTAGATGCTTTTGTACATGTTCTACGGCTGCTTTAGAGAAATGCTGCACAGAGTTACCAAAGAGGAAAATGAGTGACCATTACATGGAACTGATAGAGGTGAGGCATTACGTACTTACTCATAATTGTACAGATAATACCGTAAAGGCTCATATTCACCCCCGGGAGGCATATTTTTTCGTAAACTTTTTACAGAGCAGTATTCGGGAATGGAAATTTTCATCATTTTTACAGCACGACAAATAACTCTTGTTACTTGAATTTTCCAAACGGAATCAATTAAAATAATACACAAACAAGTGTTGTAAGTTAAGCATATAATAATTTCGTTTCTATTCAATAAACTTTTCTCTTGTTGATTTGTAGCATAGTTTGAATTTAAAAATTAGTTAATCAGCATAATTTTTCAACTCTTGCATCATATGCTTTGTGAACAGTGAAAAGGATGTTTTTTCCTTTCTCCATGAGAAAAGTACGCATTAAACGACATACATCATGTGATTCTAATATGGGGATTAATTTTTTCGTGGACATTTTACCGAGGTGAGTAGACGAGAATGGGGATATACCGATTACGAGGAGGGTATATATGAGCATTGACGGTGAGTAAACAAGTACAAACGACTCATCGCAAAATTCTCAATTATTTGTAACGAAAGTAAAAGGGACTACTACTTACATGCGTGTGCGACAGGAGTTCTTTCATAATGAAATTGTCATAAATTTCACGGGCTAGTTTCATCCGGTCGTCATGCGTTTCCAGTTTCTCGAATTTTTTAATCTAAACCAAACCAAGGATTTTTTCAGTAAACCTTGGCTCCAAAATCCAATTTCCTATCGTGTAACAACAATAATCTGTAGTCCTAAAAGCAATTTACTTTTCTAGTGGGCCACCACCGTATCAATTGCAAGCTTGTAGACTTAGATTGTTCAGATAGACCAAACTCGACTCATTTAAACAAATATTGATTCCTCACAGAGTAAACTACTAATAGTAATAGTAACCAACAAGTTTCATAACCGTTACTAAATTTCCCATCCCATTAAGACAACATTGAGTCTCAGTACATCAATGTACAAGTATAAGATGACATTTCATTAGTATTACAGAAATTGATTCACAGCTAAAGGTTGAATGAATCCTAAAAACAAGAGGTGTGCGTAAAAACCAAATTAAATTACTGTACATACATGGGGCTACAGTGAACAAAAGCAAAAAATAACTCCAATAATATAATTCAAACTTGAATCCCTCATTAAGAAACATCACAGAAACAATCTTTCTCCCAATATCAAATACTACAAACTTTTGGAGTTCAAAAAACTTAAGATTCGTTACAAAAAGTATCAAATCTTATCTGCAAAAAACTACCTATACCACTAACTAACTAACTACAACATTCAACCCAATTTTGGAAACAGAACTTACCTCTTCATAAAACTTAATTTGAGGAATTGGCTCGTCGGCAATACTCTCACAGAAGTCCTTAAACAGCAAATACCCTGCGGACATAAAGTAAAACAAACAGTTTACAACACTTGTCACAATTTTATCATTTCCTACCCTCACGCATTTACCATACGATACATACTATAATTTGCATTACTACAAACATTTATTTCCCCAAAATTTAGGTCCACACAATTTCCCTCGTCCAATAAACAAACATGGCAAAAAAATAAAAAACAAATTGGCGTATAGCAATAAGTACAGCAGCAACAATAATAATAAACACTCATCAATATATTAGTCAACTAACTAACTAACATTATCATAGAAAATGATAATGCGACGCTGTGCGTATACAAGCCATGTTAGTTACAATCCAGTGAAAGTAAACTCCCAATGAGAGGTCTCTCCATATGTAACGAAATGAGAAGACAGTAGTGACTGACTGAGAGATGAGATTTGACTACGAAACGAATCCAGCACACAAAAGCTTTCTCGTAACATCACCTAAATGATTTTCCAACAAACTTCCACAGCTAAGTAACTACACTGACTATATGGGGACTTCACATTTATGTACAATGGTGCAATCAAAGCCATCAGCCCTACTGCATACACATAGATACACAGACTAACTAACTAACAAACTAAGACTTCTTCACTTTCACAATAATAATGAGAAAAGTTAAATCTGCTATTTTCCTTGTAGCCTACCATCCCACGAGTCAGAAAATCGTCGGTGTAATAAGTGAGTAAGTAAGCTGTACCCCACATCCAAGCTATATGTAAGTGCAATCTAATGCTTGGCTCAAGCAGTACGAACAGGGTCTGTCAAAGATTTATGATTATCTTACAGAATTGGGCTCAATTTTCTTTGAAATTTGAATCCTACACCATTAAAAACATCAAAGGCTTATGCGAACAATAAACAAAAATAATCATCCCTCTTGTTGATGCGACATACAAAATTTAATAACTTGTACTCACTGACTTCAGCCATCGCACAGACACTGAAAAAGCTTCACATGATATTAACACATTGATAAGTTTTGTTGTATCGTCTTACACTTACTATTTTCACAATGTGGCCTAGAATGAAAGGGTACCTTTCTTCACATTTTAAAAGTAGGCAGGAGTAGTATCCTTCCAAGTACTCCCTTCATAATACCAAGGTATATAGAATAGTATTTGTAGAAGGTACGGCAGATCAATAAATATTGCCTGGCAACAATTAAAAATATAATGCGTCCAAATGTTGCACATTATTTTCCAATCCTAGCATGCAAAATACTATTCTAAATACCTTGGCGTAGTCATTGAGTGCTACATAAGTGGGGTGAATTTTTTTTCTCAGCATAGGGATTTAACATGGAAAACTCAATAATTAAAGTTTAAAGGTCCTAAATGGCCATTTAAATATACATTTTCATACCGATTTTTCTCTTTTCTACTACAAAAAATGCCAAATAAATGTGCTGTTTAATTTTGCGCGAACCAAAGTGGGACTTCGGCGCTGTTTCACCGATTCCCGAAAAACTCACAAACTTTCGAATTTTGGCTGTCCAAGTGTAGCGGGAAGAAGAAACCATATCAAAAATATGTACGAATTTGTGAAAAACATTTCTTCAGTGATGATTATTACGAAAACACAAATAAAGAAAAAAATTGAAAGAGGATGCAGTGAAATGTTTTTTACAAATTCGTGTATATTTTGGATTTGGTTTCTTTTTCCCACAAGACTAGGACAGCCATAATTCAAAAGTTTGTGAGTTGAGGTCCCACTTTGGTTCCCGGAAAATTGAACAGCACATTTATTTGGCATTTTTTGTAGCAGAAAAGAGAAAAATTGGTATGAAAATGTATATTTAAATGGCCATTTAGGACCTTCAAACTTTAATTATTGAGTTTTCCATGTTAAATCCCTATGCTGAGAAAAAAAATTTACGCCAACCTGGCGTAAATCAGTTTGTTGACCACATTTGAGAAAAACCTAGGTGATCTGCCACCCCCTGAAAAGGAAAAGGGAACAAATGTTTTTATTTTCATACATTATTGCTAGGGCTTCTTTAATCAGTGTTTCTTCTTTTTGTAAAAGCACTACTACAATAACCCATTGTATATTTTGCGATCAGTCATTTTCAGAGATGTTTGTCAAATTATGTTGACTAGCCGGGCCCACTGGCCTATAGCCAGACTCACTCTTACGAGCAAAATTTGAAACCTGCGGAATTTTCAATCTTCCACAAAATTTCTGACCAACGGCAAGTTTCTAGAATGTGAAAAACAAGTTGTATATTAGTGAAACAATATCGATACAAAGTCGTTTATCCCATTCTAGAAATTTGCTGTTGGTCAGAAGTTTTGTGGATGATTGAAAATTCCGCAGGTTTTAAATTTTGCTCTTAAGAGTGAGTCTGGCTATAGGCCAGTGGGCCCGGCTATAATATTTATTAGTGCAGTAGTAGTAGTATATAGTTCAATTTTAGACAATAGAATCAATTACGAAAACGATCATTTGCTTGTTTGTTTGAATGAAATAAAATGTAATTGATTCAGACTGTTTTTGCTAACTAACTAAGGTGGTTTGGCAAAAGGAGTTTCAACTTGCTATTGTCAGTAAGTAAAAATATTATTCAAATTCAAGCAGTTGATACTAGTAGATAGTTGAATTACATTAGGCAATTCTTCAAACAAAGGGCCAACCCAGAGTAAAACACAAGCCAAAATTCCACATGAAGTGAGAGCAGTGAGTAAAGATTTGCCACCGGCTGCTTCTTGTACAAGACTTCTGGACAAAGATGCGGCAATTGGTGCGCAACTGAAAAAACTGCCAACAGCGTTTCCGGCACCCTTCCAAGATCAAAAGAATTGAATTTAGATGAAATCAACACCAATATGAAAACTTATTTTACGTTAACGCCGTTTACTTACTTGTGCAATCAACTCTTGATTTGCGTCCACCTTGTAGCCATGTTTTTTGGCGAATAGTTTTGCCATTGAAAAAGAGATGGCGTAACCCACAAAGCAGATGATGACTGAATCGACCATGATATCTGGTATGATTTTCAACGGTGGCATAGCCGGTGAAGGAAATCTGCAGTTAAAAAGCAATGATGGAGAAACTTTCTCATTTTTCGGCCATAAAATTTGCCTGAGATCTCACCCTGTAGGAATCTCTCCAACAACTTGGAGATCGTATTCCGTTTTTAAGTCCATCAGATATGATACAGCAGTCCCAACTATGACAGTGAAAAGTTCTACCGGGATGGGCACGGGAAGTTTTACTTTTTTGGCGATGAAAGGCTATTCATAAAAACATTGGCATATACTGCAGTAAAGTAATAAAAGTGCTTTAAACACATATTCTTGTAACACTTACCTTCACAAATTCATTAAAAATTAGAAGAAATGTGATCGCAATAGCTGAGACTACTATTGCTGCCCAATTGGCTGTTGAAATTTTGTCAAATGTGTCATAGTATGTCTATCATATGTAAAGGTATGAGCTTTAGAACTTCACAACTGTTATAAAAACAAAAATATGATAGTATACCTCCTTTACCATTGGTATTTTAAAAATTCCCGATCTTCCTCCAGTTGTAACTCCTAACACATATTTAACTTGGGATGTAAAAACATGTACAGCAGCTCCGGTAGTGAATCCACCCACCAGCTCAGGTGAAAGGAGTAAGCTAATTGCTCCCAAGTTTAGGAAACCCATTGCAACCTATATATTTGTAGTAAACAACGCATGCTATTCAATAGTTTCTATCTACGACGAGTTCAGTCAATAGGCAAGCTCAAAAGGCAAGTAAATTTATTTTATAAAATAATAACCTGTAGAGCCCCAACAACCAGACTCAGAGTGGTAGCAATCTCCAAAGGTGTGAAAAACTCTGAACTTTCGTCAGGGTCAGGAGTAGAATTTTCCATCACCACACTTCCACTATCACCCTCAAATGAGGCTACCGCTGATCTTGAAAATTCACCTTCAACAACCTTTCCAGTCATAATTGACACCACAGCAAAAGTTCCTGTGGGTTTATTTTTTAAAGCAAACAAGATGAATTTCATCCGTGAAACCCTTAGACGCATTGATCAAATCATGCACTGGGAGCATCTAAGCATCGCTTTCTTACCTATAGAGATATGACTGGAAGTTCCAAGTACAACGTAAACCTGCAGTTAGAAATGAAATTTGAACATGTATTTGCTTGGCCGCCATGATTTTTAAATTCACATAGTATATCTAACTTACAAGAATCGGAAAGAAAGCCATATAAATTCCAACAATGGGATCCAAATTAGATAGTAGTGCATAAGCCATTCCTATTGACAGCAAAAAATACAGTTAGTTAGCAATGGAATCATGTTCGGCATTTAATTGTCCCCTAGTGCATCAACAAGTTTTGAAACCTTGTGGGATTTGCATAACAGCTACAGTGAAGCCAGCAATAAGATCTTTAGTGAGATCCTCTTTCCAATTGTATTTGGGTAGCCAGTCCAAAATGGGGATAAATCGGACAATCCATGCTAACGGTGTGCATCCGCATTCTTTCCTTGCATTGCGCAATCCAAACCATTTGGATTTACCTTCAATCATGAAAAAGTGATTAAAACTGTCAAGTGAGTACAAATACAAATATTGAGTTCACGACTGTGATTACGTATTCTGAGCTGTAAGGCATGACTGGGCATACTAATCGACACAAAGCGATTAAAGCAAGGTTGAAAGTAGTTTTCCATTTGATTTCCCCATCATTACTCATGTGTGGGTGTGTAGTTGTGAGTATTATTGACAAATTAGTCGAATTCTGATCTAAAAATATTCGTGAACCGCCATACAGCCTTTACGTGTACTACCATAACAAAGACACATTTAAAAGTGGTGCCATAATTAGTTGGTTAATGGAAAAAGTACGTGCAGTGGAAATTTTTTGCTCCATATTTGACTCTACATATTGACAGCAAAGAAAAACTCCCAATGACAATTCGGGAACTGAAATGGCAATTAAATAGAAGATAACTTATACTAAATAGCTTTCTAAACGCTGTAAAGGCAAAAGTGTGCCTATCCTTGATTTACGTTTATCGAGATTTAATTATGCATATGAAAGTAACTTTTGCATATGCCAGATTTCAATGCTTAAAATGAGCTAAATATATTCATTTGAAGGTGCACAGGAAAAGCTTGACTCACTCTTCTTTGTCTCCAAATCGTCAAAATTTGAATACAAAGTAGTCTGCTGAACAACTTGTCGGGTGATATGAATAGTTGGACTTGGATGGGAATCCCCAGCTTGAACACCAGTCATCTCACTATCATTATTGTTGTCCATTGCACTCAAATGAGCCGTAGAACTGAAACCTTGCGGATCTATTTTGTTTTTACAAACCCGCTTGCGTAAATGGCAAAGTTTGAAATATCACAGTACACATTTAAATAATTAAAAACAAATGGAAAACTTTCATTTCCGGACGAAATGTGAATCTAAGCACTCAAGAAAAGAAACTGACAGGGAATATTTTTTTGCGTGCCTTTTAGTTAAAAACTGAAACACCAAATGTCGTTTGTCTAACTATGCACAGCTGGCACGGAGACAAAGAAACAATAAGGCAAATATTGCGGTTTTTTCCATAATATACTATACACGGGAACAGGATGAATAGAATAGAACGTGAATTCCTAAACAAAAGTTAATCGTCTCAAACACACCAAAGTTTGAGCTGGCTGATGAAAACAAATTATTTAGGTTAAATAGAATCAATCTTTAAAGGAGAAAACGATATCTGGTAGCTGTTGGTTAGTTAGCTAATGAGAAAATTGCTCAAAACTGTTGTTATATAGTTACTGAATCGTCGGCAGTGCTTTATATATTTTGACTTTGAAAAATTTCAAGGTGGTGTTGCCTGTGACTGCACAATAAGAGGTCAGACCAACAGCTGAATCGATTCTACACAGCCAAGTTTTGAGAGCATTGTAATTGCGATTCGGTGTGTTATCACTAAAGGGAAATGAATTCATTTACTACTTTATCATGTTGCAACATTTTATCACAGTCTCCGTCTTTTGTTTGCGTTGGGTGAACTTTAAATCAGATTGAATTGAATAGCACGCATCCAGTATCATTAGTAATAATAATAATTTGAGTAAGTTGCATATGGGAACTGATTGATACAACTAGTTAGTGCGCTGATTATCGAATTGTGCCCTGTTTTCGATCCCAAAGCTGATAAATATGGATGACATTTAGTTTAACATAATAAGAGAGTGAGTGAAAGTATATAGCAGAATCATTATATTTGAGTGAGTTCGAGGTCCAGTGGTCCCATATTTTGACATGATTACGCAACATGGATGCGTTGGATTCTAGATTAAGCTTACGCATGTATTTATTCAGTACCCTTGACATTGACCCAGTTATGGGTTTGTATTGCGCTGTTGAATCCTATAAGTTCATGAGCGAGGTGTTTACCCTACTCCCTACTTTTGACCTCATTCCAGACTTTGGACAAGATTTGTATCTTTGTCATGAAATGCTTCAGAATTTTAAATATCCAGTGTCAGCTCAAGATTATAGATGCATACAATTCCTCTCGCACAAATTGGAAAATTATTCAGCCTCCTGTCAGTCCCTTGTATCTTCGTTTTGCAAAATATTAACCGCAATGCAGTATTCGTACTCAAATAAATCCGGAGTAATCTCTCCAAACGACAAAAACCGTTTGCGTTTTTAAACCACATTATAAAGCTGCAAATATAATGCGTACATATACCGCCCAATAATATAGCGCTTGCAATAAACATCATCAAAGAAGGTAAGGTTGCGCATCAAACAGTGTGAAAACTGGAAAATATGGCCTTGAAAAACAAATCTTGTGTCATCGAACTTATCATAGCCAATGCAAACGAACGAAATCGTTTACACTACTGAGAGTTATGTGTATTTTTAATTCTGAAAAAAAAATTTCCACTCCCCAGTAATCCTTCTCAATAATTTTCTGTGTTTATTTTCCGGGGTCAAAGCTAAAAACACTTGCATTCACAAAAAATGAAGGTGGAAATTCATACATAAATAATAACAACAAACACAATGCCGCCTTGACTAATACACGTATCAGACATACTATTTTCTCATCTTGCAGTAGAAGTTCGTTAGTTAGTGCCATTTTCCAAATCTAATCGAACCCCTCATGTCAAACCACAATACCAGCCTTTAAATTGATTGCATTATTGCATATCATAATAAATCAAGCTCCAGTTTACAACTATTTCAAATTCACAGGCAATCCAAATTGTACATAACTAATTATAAACTCTCCATATACAAAACATGTAACTAACCATTCTATATATTTGATTGTTTTACCCCTTCATTGCACTTTTTTTTGATCGACCTGTTTGACTATAATGATCACGTGACCATAATATTATGCAACATTGGCATCCTAAAAATAATTGGTTAAAAGAACGCGGTTAAATACTGCAGGAGAGAATAAATATTAGTGACTACAATTATAACAAATTGCGTAGGTTCACAGTCTAAATGTTAATTTCAGGGAAGCAGTCTGATAAGTGAGTTAAGTACTAATATAATTCTAACTAATGAGACAACAATATTTTTAACCGTTTATCTAACCAACGAACAACTAACTAAATTAACCTATACAAGTATTACAAGTTAAGTCACATTTTCAAAGCACGTAGTAGTGTAATTCACAACAACAAAAATTCAAAAAATTCATATCATCATGCCTTTGGCATTTCTCAATTTCCTCTATTAGTTAAAGTTAGAACGTCATAGTTAGCTAGTACAGTTTTGTATTCATACAGAGACACTTCCTAAACTCATCATTCAAATAATAATATGAATGTAAGGATAACTACATATCCTATTACCAGCATTACTTACTATCTTATGGGAATTCCACACATATTGCGCACAATAATACAAGAGCAAAAGCACATTGCTAAAATCCGGGTTGTTAAATTACTAATAATTATCATTAAAAACAGACTGGAGTGTTGCAGCAGAGAACAAAATCATACGACTTTCCCTATAACACATTACAAACAATGCAATGACTATACTAATTGCCAACATTTTTAGTCATGATGGTGCATTAAGAAAGCAAAAATAAAGTAACAGGGATACATTTTACGATTCGCAGGGACTTTTACAGTTGTTACCAGTCCCGGCAGATTCAACTAGTGGCAAGTTCAATTGCAAACTAACTAACTTATAGTAAGTAGGAACGCAACATTGATTTTTAATTCCATGGAAGACAAGAAATTATAGCTGCTGCTAGACCATTCAAAATTTCGACAGAGAGCAAACTAAACTGCACCTAATCAACGACCTCAAAATTACATAGCGAAATCCCATAGCAAACTATCACTCATGGACATGGGACTGGAAGTAGAAACAGCCACTTGTTTCAATACAGGGTCGCAATTGCCATGTTTTACATTCACAACTACGCCGCCGCCAGAGTTATCAACACCACTCTGATTATTACCACTCGAAATAACTACATCTCCCATAAATACTCCACTACTATTATCATGACTCCCCCCAATGCCATCCCCACATCCCCTTGCGGCCGAAAAAATATCCAAACTCCGGGAACACAGCAACGGATCCCGCTGATGAAAAACATTATTCCCTACAATCGACTGATCACCGCCAAAATCCATCATGCCTCCATAACCATGCCCTGAACTCATATTGCTATTACTATCTACAATACTACTACTACTATTATTATTAACATGAGCATTATTGTTATTACTACCAGTAGTACTCTCAGATGGCAAAAGATTCTCCAACCAGTCACAATAGTCCATTTCCATGGGCATTGAGACATCCATTTCATTGGGGATCAAAGATCTCAGATCGTCAAATATGTCATCTTTATTTCGTCCAGTACGAGGAGATGGAGAATCCACGCACATGGGTGCTGCTGAAGGAATCACCATTTGACTATCATTAGTAACGGTTGTACTCGGAGCATTACTCGAATCGGTGGTCACAAAATCTGTATTCCTAACATTAGAGCGATTTGAGTCCCCTCCCACTTCCATAGCATCACTTATACAAGGCATTTCAGTATTTTTGCCCAACAGCATTTCAAAAGTAGCTGCATCCCGACTCATCATCTGCATCTGAGCTTGTTTTCGGGCATGTTCTTTACCGAAATTGCTCAGGTCTTCACTGATTTTTAGAATGTCTTGAGCCTCCTTGGACAAAGCTTCGGAATTAATAGAGAAAGATCCAACCATGAATGGGACCGTGGTAGGAATGATGGGTGACACATTTTTCTTGTTTTGGTCACCAGAGAGTGGAGCATTATTAGTGCCAGTATTGTTACTATTACTACAATTATTGCTATTACTATTGCTAGTGGCAGTGGCGGAAGCAGGATTCCTTAAGAATGTGATGGACGTTGGCAGTGTCACGGCAAACGTAGCAGGAGGTAAGGGAGGCGGTGGGGGTGGAGGAATTGTGTTCTTTCCACGTTCCTCCTGTGAACCTGGTGAGGGATATTGAATTTTTGGCTTTCTTCCCGGTGTAGTCGGCGTCTGAGGATCTTGAGCAGCACTTGGAGGCAATTCTACAGAAAAGAGAACAAAAAAAAATGATCCACTTAGATACAAATCGCAGAGGGAGAAAAAGGTTATTTTTGGAGATACTACTACTACTAAAATCCCATGTGTCGTTGATGTATGCTAGGAGTAGCAAGGAATGGAATAACTAACTATAATTCTTCACTCTTGCACTGCACTTTTACAGAATGTGGAATTAATCTTTGCCTATAAAATGGCACTTGTGCCAAAGCACTGCTTTCAATATATTTACCACTAACCGACTATCAAAGCAGATTTGTCATTTGCTATCTTCCTACTTATTATTCGAATGTTAGCTAGTTACTATTCAATAGTTTTAGATGATGCAATAATAGTTACGGTGCTTAAAACTCGAAAATACAAAACGGCAAGATACATTTCATAGAGGCTATTTTCACGCATTTTAACACCTAATTGCCATAAAAATTTATGTCTCTCATCATCCTTTATTGCATTGCTTACACAAGGCTCATTTCTAACAAAAAAAATACTTTCCGTGCCAAATCTTGTCTAGCAATTAACATAAAATGGGTCAGAATGTCTTACCTCCATTACGAATAAGTATTTCCAGAACATCATCAACCATTTGACTTTTAACTCCTTTCTTTGCTTTTGCTACTCTGGTCGCCTAAAAATGAAAAAACTCGGGCAATAAGTAATGCAAAATGCAAAATCACATGAGAATGACTCAAATGTAGCACACATAAAATTGTAATGCCAAGGCAAGGACATACTTTGGGGGCAATTTTCGTGTATTTAATAGGTTGGTCCACATCATTTTGGTGACTTTGATCCATTGGAAATTGTGTTATTAAACTAGAAAACTCATTCTCATGTACTGAGTTCTTGGAATCAACAGGCTGGGATTCATTGATCTTGAGCAACCACGAATGGTCCATTTGGTCGGTCGTGGAATTACTATTGGAAACTTGGCTCGATTCGTTTTCGCCAATCTGTTCAAATTCATAGAATAGTATAGTAACATGTTTTGTATCAAGAAAACTGTTTCCATAAAATATCCGCATCTCCTTTAGAATCAGACTCTGCCCTTTTTACCTGGAATGCTAAATTCGTATTATCCTCTGGTATCCTTAATTGTGGAACATTGGTAAAATCCTCCTGTACTGGCGTCTCAGGACTCACATGCACCGGAGTTGGGGCAATTTTTACAATAGTGAAAGGCGCTGGATTCGTCTGCTGTTCTTCGGGCTTAGGACTCGCAGCAGAAGTATTACCCACGTCTTGGGACTGAACCATGGCCTCTTGCATTGCCATTTTCTGCTGCTGTTGCTGTTGATGAATGGAATGAAGTTGAATTAACTTCTGTAACTGAGCCTGGAGCACTTGCTGCTGTTTCTTTTGCTGCAAATGCTGCTGAAGTGCCAGTCTGTGCTTTTGACCAGGGTTCTGAAAATTGAGTAATTCAAAATTTACAAAAACGCTTTTCCTTTATAATATTTGAAAGCGAACTGCAAAACTATCTAATACATTTTGCCGCAAACGCATACTTACAGTTCGTTTCAACTATTCCCCATTAAACATTCCATTGAACCCTAAAACCCTAAAAAGTAAACTTTTCACTTACAGTAGACGATTCCAACTGCTGCTGGGAATTTTTCATCTGCTGTAACTGATTCTGACTAACTCTGAGCGCCTGCTGCAACTGTTCAATCTGCCTTTGCTGCTCCATGATGATGGTTTCATTAACCAAAATGCCCCCTTTGCCATCAGTGCTATCACTACTACTTACATTATTACCTCCACTCCCATTATCATTACAACTTATCATGGGCCCTTGTCCACCAGCATTCACCACATTCACTCCTTTGGCCAGCATGGCCAACATAGCAGCATTCAAGGCTCCACTACTGTTACTACTACTACAACTATTATTATTCTCCACCACAATCTTCCCATTCTTTCGGCCACTTTTCTTTTCCCCTTCACTCACTTTCACTTTGTCTCCACTCGTGCTCTTTTTCACGGGATTCTTAGTATTCTCACTAGTGTCCATGAAAATGCACTCCGGCTGTTCATCTGGGGAAGACAAAACCTCACTTTTCACCACAACGTTCCCATTACTACTACTACCACGTCTACTATTGGCCACACTGTTGGACCCACTTTGTGTGCCATTCGCGACACAACTTGACGTAGTGCTAATGTTACTATCTTGCAAACTTAAATCAGTCCCTTTTAGACGTTCTATTAACTGTGGTTTGGAACCACTCACCGGTAGATTTCTTTTCTTTAATTCAGCTCGCAAGTCACTCACTTTGCAGTCGCTCAATTTATTCACATCCAATTTGAATGAGGAAACCAATCCTCCATTGGTTAGGCTTTTACTGTTACTATTATTACTATTACTGTTTGCATTATTATTGCTACTACTATTGGGACTGCTAGCAGCAGACTTCGTCGAGATGACAAAATTATTATTACCACTTTTCCCAGTGTCACTAACAGCGGAATTAGTATTCGTTTTCACAGGTGCAGGAAGCAACTTGGGTCGAATTTCTGGTAGATTGGCCGAGGATGAGGACACCATGGTCATACTAGCCACCGGCATGTGCAAAGAGATTTGAGACGAATTTCCCGTAGCTAAAGCCAAATGGGGTATTGTAACAGTTAAAGGCTTCTCGGAAGTCGAAGACAATTCCATTGATCGACTATTTGCAATTGCAGAGTTCAACGCAGCTGTGGTCATCATGGAGGATACTGTGGATGGGGAAAGCACAGTGGGTGTGGCTTGCGTAACATTTGCGGCCGCTACCACAGGATTCGAATGCAGTGTTATGGATGCAGCAGCAGGAGAAACTGCTGAGGCTAGTTTGCCTGCAGCTTCCGTAGGGGATGTCAATTTTGAAACAGCTGGCAACAGAATCTGGGGATACTGCGATAACAATCACCCCAGAAAAAATTATTATACATGATAGATTTCTGAGCCGATCCATCGTAGTTGTAACCAACTAACTATCCAAAAATACCATTCAAAGCATACGTTTATTTACTTACCTTATGCTGCCACTCCAACTGCCATTGGAGAAAAAGTTGCTGCTGCTTTAATAACAGCTCGTACGAACTCTCTGAATCACTTTGAGCAGCTAAAGCAGCCAAACTCAAACTACTACAGCTCTTCTGAGCACTTGGGGGCCCCTTGTACTCATGAAACTTGATCGTCCTCGTTTTAGGCTGTGATTTAGCCTTACTGCTTTTCTTGGAACTCCGAATTTTCGTCGAAGACTGATGCTGCTGATGAGATGGAGGAGTAACTATCCCAGTAGGAATAAAACATTCTGGTGACTTTTGAGCGATCGTGAATTTGGGGAAACTATTCAAGAAGATATTCTTTGGAAACGGGGGAGGGGGCGGTGGAGGCAATGGAGGGGGAGGCGGTGGAGTGTAAACCACGGGAGGCGATGGTGAAACCGTAGATCCCACAGATGGGGAAAATATGGGCAATTGAGAGCAGCTCACATTAATTACACTACTTGGAGTACTACTACTAGTTGTAGTAGTGATGGTCACAGGTTGTAACGTAAAAATTGGAGCAGGAGAAGATTCTACAGTGACGCTTTTGGTAGTGCTAGTTTGAGATGACACAGGGGACGCTTCCCCAATGGCCAGTCCACTACTAACACTATTGTCTGGAGTACCAGCAGGGGAAGATAAATCCGAGCTGGACTCATCTTCACTAGCAATGTAGATGTTCCGTGGCTGCGGACCAGGCACATGACCTTCAGATGTGGCTTTGAAAGGGACAGCACCCTCTGAAAAAAATAGGAAGTGTTTAATCAATGTTTAACAATGACGAGAATCATGATGTCATTTTGTTTACAAGACATATTTTTCGGCTAGTACAGGTTTATATGGGATAGAGAATTCCAAAACTTTTGGCTCATCTCCCAACCAACTAACTTGAATTCATTTCATAGCTATAGTTAGTTAGTTAAGAACAGTAATGATAGTGATATGCAAAGATCACGTAGGCAGATCCTCAGAAATTAGCGAGTTGTTTAGTTAGTATGGAAGGAGCATTCTGACAAAAGGAAAAATCTCAATTGGCACCCATTCAATAAAAGCAAACAACAACTGTTGCTTCAATTCAACATACTATACTACTAAGGATTTCCTTTTAATATAGCAAGTTGTAGACTTTGTTCACAACTCTAACTCTGTCATTAAACAATGCACGCTTAATGGTGTATGAAACTCGAAGGGAGCGAACTAACTACCCAACATAATCACTACTGCATACTTCCAACATGGCGATTCCCGCTATGGAATTATACTGCTATCGCTCAGTGTGTGAGTGATTGAGTAGGAGGAACAAACATCCGACTTTGTTTGAAAAGGTCAAGCAAAAATTGAAGGGGAAATATTTTGCTTTTCGTTCCTTATAGTTTTACAGGTTTCCGAGTTTCTCTTTGTGTCTAAAGCGCTGCATAATATTATTATTACATATGGAAAGTGCAGAACCAACAATGAAACATGGTACCGGTACCGGTTTATAACGCAAGGTTATTTTCTTGTGAAGCTGATTAAAAATTAAACTAAAATAACATCATCATTGGTTTATTAATTTATGCTGCTCAAACTCACACCTAATTTCCACATTACACATTTATGGAAAGTCTGCAACTAACTCCATCGTATACTAACTAACTAATCAATTTTTTCAACACTATCATACTAAACGAACCCAAGCTTACTCCAGTCTATATCCGGTGCGTACAAGACTACACCCATCCTAAAAAGCAGCCATGCATGCTTCTGGGAAATCAATCAACTCTGTTTATTTGTACGAGGTCCAACCATCAGCTCAATACGTAAGTGATAGCTTTCAATACACAAGGTAGGGTGACTTGACTTCTCAGCAGACTAACTAACCTACTAACCCAATGTGTACGAAATTCCTTCTCAAATGGGGAAACCTAGCTATAACTAACTTAACTCCCATAGAATGCAACGTATGATGACTTTTGTGTACACTTTCTCATTCTCAGTCTTCAGGTCACATCACATAACAATGTTTATGTAGAGCGCAAATTCTCTATACACAAAAACAAATACATTCATTCGTCAAATTTGCAAGGCCGAAATGTCAGCTTAAAAATAGGCTCCGAGTCATTCTGGAAGAAAAAGGAGGCGGAATGCGTTACCATATTATTTCATCCATTCACTTCTTCTTGCACATGCTACAAAAACTAACCAACGTTTGAATAACCTAGGGACAAAGTATCAATATAAATATAGTGACTTAGTGAGTGACAGTGACGCTCTGATTTTCCAAGTTGACAAAATTTTCTTGGCTTCAAAACGGGGGACCTATCTAAACCAACTAATTTTAACTACTTACTAAATGAGAGATACAAACACAACGAAACTAGCACAAGTTACGATTCTTTACTAACTAACTATCTCATTAACCATATAGAATCTGGTGTAAATTGCAAATAGTTTCGTAATTCGTAATAGAACAAAAGACTCCTTTCATCTACTAAAACATTTAAAACTGACGTTTTTCGCCTTGCGATAAAGATCAACGACAACATATAACTTTTGCGGAACATAAATAGTAGGAACTACAATTTCCAAGACACAAGGCTGTTTTGATACTTGGGACTCGGGAGTGTCCTATAGCTTAAGATCGTTTAACACTATTTGCATTGATACCACTACAATGCTGTACAGTTTAGTTTCTTACAATTTATTTTCCTGGTTGATTGCATGCCACAAATTTCATGGCCTTCCTCACTCCAACTATTTTCCAAGTCTAATTACTGCAAACCTAGCCTTTTGTTCCAAAACATCGTGATCTCACTAAAGTCATTAGATTCTGACCTAATTCGCAGTTATTTCCTAGTTACTTCTCAACTGCTATGAACACAACTGTATGCTTCATAAAAATGTATTGTCAATAGAAGAGTCCTACTACTTAATTATTTTCACCACTAACTAAGCTTATTTTTTCACACATGAATAATGCAAGTTATTGGGATCTACCATCTACCAAATTGTAAATGCATAAAATTTAACATAAACGATTTCAATAACATTTATGAATATTGTTGCGCAAAAGAGTTGATTCCTATTTTAAAGTGCGAAAAAAATAGGATTCTCACCTTTGATCGCCTTTTCAATGCAGTCAGGAGCATGAAGAATGTTCTTCTGCACGAGCTCAAGCGGACCAGGTCGATGGATGAGATGATCATTCAATGAATCCGCTAGCCTTGCTCTTTTCAGCATCCGCTGTTTTTCTGCCAATGAGGGGGCCACTCTGGCATCGCTTTCTGCACAAAAACACACATATTAACATTTACAACCAATCAGATAAAAACAAAAATATCATTCACCATGTTCCTTTAAAGCACAGATTTCATCAATGCAGAATGCAGTGCTACAATATACAAGAAGCAAGTACAAGTTCTTAGACTTCCATCTAGATTCAAGATAACCAAGAGCACACATTAACTAGTTTGCAATGTTGAGCAAGTGTAAAAACAAAATATAATATAATGATTTTGTTTTCAACCCATTAAGGAGTTCCCATCATCATAAAAACTAATTACTAACCACACTTTGCCATGATAAAACTGTGAAATGTAGCCAAAAGCAATCGCTAATTTTAATCCTTCCATGTTAAAATGAATCGTGCAACCGTTGATTCAATTTGCAAAATAGGTTACATGCGTAATAGCAAAACTCAATTAACTCATGCTTTTAAATCTCAACCCAATCATATCTAAATAATTACACTGCGATGCCTAGTATTAAGCGATTAACAAGGGGGGTATTAAGTGAGCAGTCAAGAATAAACGAATCTCTTCATCAAATCTGAAATAAATTCGTTACCTTAACTTTGCAAATGTCATTTATTTACAATGGGCTGCGTAAAAGCCTACTTGCATCCAATTTTAGATTCTTAATGAAATTATCAGCGAAAAACCACAACTATACATGAACAAACCTTATCTCACAGAAAGTTATAGTTAGTAAGAGCAAGTGATAAAAATGTAAAACACTCTATCGGAACGGAGAAAAAGAATAATTTCAATTTAAGATCTTTAAAGTCTTTGGAACGTCTAAGAACCCAAGCGAGACAAAAATGGCACATTATACATTCACTTTGACTTTTTAGCTCAACCATGAACCCGCATATAGCGTTCAAAAAGTGTCTAGGAAATGGTTACATACTAACTAGCAGCTGCAACAGATTAAACTGTGAAAAAATACGATGCGGTTTTTATACTAGCCTTAGAGAAATCCGAAGGCATTATTTGTGAGTCTAGTCAGCACTGGGATAGGGGCATATAAACTAAAGCCTTATATTTATCTGCTCTGCATAATTGTGTGCCGTGCCAATAAAATACGTTGTCCCATTATAACTGAATCCAAAAATAATTTGTTTTGATTTCCATAAATTTCTTTCAGAATCAAAAACACTACCGAAGGAAAAGTACTATACTATAAACTAACGAGCTTTCTATCCATCTTAGATATGAAATGGACCAGATTGCAAATAAAGCGGAAACATACAGAAAAAAATGGAGTACCAGCAGTTAGTTAGGAGCAAGTTAAAAACGACACACAGTCAAAAATAAATGCTCACAACTGGGTATTTATGTGCCTTTTCAACAACAGTTAGTTAGTTATGGCACTGTTTAAAGGAGCCAACTAACCGAACGAATTCTGTACTAATACATACATTTCTCTGGAGTAGCTTTTTTCTTACAATGAAGAGGCTTCAGGGATTCATTGCTAGCACAATCAACTTATTGAGATTTTAAATACAGTTGTAGATGATATTTATGCCCATTGCAGTGGTTTTAAAAACAGACAAAAAGACTTTTTTAACTAATCGACAGACTAGTCATTTTTGTGACTCATTAATAAATTATGATTGATTTTTAAAAAATTTCAAAATTTGTAACAGCTAAAAGTGCTTTGACAAAATTTTCACGATTTGCTTACCAATACGTAAAATCGGAGTTAGATGTATATCTCAATTTCGATTCGAATCTAACACAGCCGCAGTCTAAACCATACTTCATTGTAAGCAGCGTTATCCCTATCTCCCCATAAGTTTGCTAATGAAGCTGCTCATACAAGCCATTCGAAAAGTGAGAACTTTCCTTCCTTGTTCAGTGACTGACTGCACGAGTGTGGATTTTGTGCAGCCCAAAAATAGTACAAAATGATTGCATGCGAATTCCTTTAAACAGCATAAGAGTATACACGTTGTTCACACACAACCATACAAGACGGCCTGACTAAGGAAATAAATAAAAACGGCAGTCTTAGAGACACATTCCGTTCCTTGTGTTTCCTACTCGTTCTGGGCATTCATCATGTCTGCCCCGTAGCGGGTTCCAAAAAACAAACTCTACAATCCCAGTTTTAGTCTATAGGCAAATTTTACAACGTACCGTGCAAATTTTACTACTACTAACTACCTAACTACTATAATATGCACACATACAGTGAGCAGGAGCACATATGGCTCCTCCAGTAGGTGCCAAGTGGATTAACTAATAGTAAAACACAAGAGCTTTTCAATGCAAACTGTCATTCAGTCAATTCGACTC
>Ga0210040_10001495_pt1 | contig 35217 bp, 36 predicted proteins | sample CryGeyCG12114_NA_FD_185462 | JGI IMG/M metagenome (GOLD analysis project Ga0210040, IMG submission 185462) | Groundwater microbial communities from aquifer - Crystal Geyser CG19_WC_8/21/14_NA (SPAdes) (version 2) | ecosystem: Environmental > Aquatic > Deep subsurface > Groundwater | place: USA...
CTGTACTGAGGATGGGATTCTTAATAATTATGTTACGGTTTGGAAGTGGCGGTGGTGGTGGTGGCGGCGGTGGTGGCGGTGGTGGTGGTGGTGATTTCAACATCTCCCCAAATAGTAAAATCTGTCCCTAAGTGTGTATCAACATACAAGATATGGTCTCCAACTTAGAGCAATGCAAAATAAAAACAAAAACCTAACTCACCAACACCATGGTTTAATCTGTTTCTTCTTTTTACGTCCCATTTTTACAATTTAATCACGAAGATTAAAATCTGTCACACTACAAACTTCTTACAAAACTAATCTTTAAACTAAAACAAGCAATGAAGCAATACTAACCAAAACCAACTGTATAGTTTAGCTTGCTAAAAATAAACTCTGTGAATTGACCTTATTAACTTTAACGATTAATCTTACTGTCACTGTGAAAAAACGAATTATCAAACATTGAACAACAAAAATAACTTAAATCAGTAAAAAAAATTAACATTGATCAAAAATTATTAATGTAAAAGTACTTGTTTAAACTTCCCCTCCAATGGTAGCCTTTGTGCTTTTAGGTAGAATAGCGTTACCATTGAGTGAATATAATAGCGTCCTTTTCTCATTTTTGGGAAAAGCTTAACTTACTTCTACTTCTATGTACTCACAAACTTACCCCTCCTAATTAGCCAATCCAGTGGTAAAATTTTATTGGGTTTAAAAACGATATTTTTTTGAAAAAACATGGTTCTCCACCAAATCATTTTATATATCAAAAACTCAATTTAAATATGAAAAACCCAGTGGTCTAAAATACCAGAAGATTTGAAAGAGATGAAGCCCATAGGCAAACGAAGTGCATCAGGAAAAAGTTGAAATCTATGAACCATGCATACCAAACATAATGCAACACTATTCCCTGAAGAGTGTGGAAATCATTGGATTGTTAATTGGAGCAAGAGGAACCATTATTATAAGCAGTTTGAAGAATTAAGACGGAGATTTAGCTTATCTACTGATCTAAAGGATGGTGTGGCCTTACACGCTATCAAATCATCCATGCGTATTTTAAAAATTCACCTATATAACTAAATAATGAATGCATAGAATAATAACATTTTAAAAGTTTTCATGCCTAAGTTACACATACAATTAATTGTACTGAGTCCAATTGGGCTACCATTGATGAATGGCAGTGAGTAATAAATAGTTTTCTCCCCTTCTTAAGGTACTTGCTAATTAAAATAATGATACAAAAAACCTTGCTGAAAGTTGTGAAAAATTGAAGCATTAAGCAAACTCTGAAACTAACACAATAACTAGCAACTAAATCATTCAAATAAATGTTGAAGGATTTTCCCCGTCATTCAGAAATTCTTGACAAAGATATCTTCCTCAAAATATGAAGCATATCTTTATCCTGTATATTATAAGACGCCAAAGTGCGTCCGTCTTCAAGTTGTTGTCCAGTAAAGACAATCCTTTGCTCATGGAATGGAAACCCATCCGGATGTTCGGCCAAAACAGCTTTCACATCTTCAACATGATTATTGGGAGAAATAGCCAAAGTAATCACTTTACTATCTACCGTGCACCGAATGCGAAAACGCTTATCTCGAATTAATTTATTGAATTCTCTTTTCAGAGCATTATTTTTGGAGCCAGTAAATTGCCTGAATGTTTCAATAATGAAACTTGCCGACATCAAATTATCATTAGATACAATATCTGAGAACTCAACGAGACTCATTTCATGAAATTTAATCAATTTTTCAGGAATGTTTGGCCCCAATAACTTGCGCTTATTTTCATAGGAGAGCATCACTTTTCTTCGATTGCATTCCATTTCGGCCCATTGTGTCAAAGCAGAGTAGCGTGTAGCCTGAGGAATCTCCGATTCTTCTTGTATGATGTCTATCAAAGTGTCCAAATTCAATTTATTGAGCCCCGATCGGTTAAGCAGTATTTGAGGACTTTCTTCCAATTTCCGTAGAAGCAATGATTTGTACAGATCCTTATGCTTGTGTTCAAGTCCAGAAAAGTTAATTTCATACAAATCCAAGGCGTTTTTTGAACAAATTTGATCCTTAAAGTCCGAGTATTTTAACTCAACCTGAGAATGATTTGAACCTTTTTAACAGATTGACAATAAACTGACTATGTACATATACTAATGCGCTTCATGTGCTTTTCGCTTCCCTTTTTTTTCGAGCAAGATAACTTTATTCCTACCTGATATTTATTGGCGCATTTAAAAATAGCCAACAAGGAATCCTGAATTGGTAGTTCTCCGTACAAAAAGTTCAAAAAGTGTTTAAATTCGACAGGATCATCTTCTAAAGAAAAGTCCTGCAACTTCTCTTTATTTTCCGGTGAATAAAATAAACGCTCAAAAACGGGGGAACGTGCACCAAGGATCAATTTATGAGCACTGAAGATGACAACACTATCGTTGTTGCGTAATATCATTTTCCCTCTCATGTTTGAGGACTGCTGAGATGCTTTAAACACCAGATTCACATCAGTATGTTTTCCACTTTCATACCAAGACTTTAAAATGGACATTTTTTTCAATTAGCAATAATCAAAGATCGCAATAGGCGAAAGAAACTCAGATTCAAGCTGCAATTTTTAACTAAAACTGGCCAACTAAATTTAGAAGGTAAAAGATGTGAAGAGAGAGGATGAAGATAGACTTATACTCCCTAAAAGCAGTTTACTTTTGGAGAGTTGTCAAACAGAAAGTGTAATATATGCATGCAGTGTGAGTAAATATAGCACGTAAAGTACACAATAATTCTTTGTTTTGGTCGAGAAAAATTATCTTATTGTCACAGTAAACAGTAGTGACTCAATTATTATCGTTTACAGACGTGGCAGCCAATTACATAGTGTTATTTTTTATTTTTAAGGGATTTTGGTAGAAACTGAGCTGAGCTAAAAAACATTATCATATTACATTTACTAGATGACTGAATAAAGGATCATTCTAACCGTAAAAACAATGGTTTCTTGTTGCTTTCTTTTTGAAGAACTATCATCCCTCTGAAAGCAAGGTCATACCGCAGTCCTAATTTTCAAATTGATACTAGTTCGTACAAAGAAAAGAAGACTACATTCATTTTGTGTCATGCATACTGATGGTTCAAAGGTCGTAATAATGGCGTTGCGTATCGCGACGTCGTTCTCTTTAGGTCGTCTTACTCTACGTCGCCGTTTTTAGGTCGCCGAATCTTTAGGTCGCGGCTCTTTACGTCGCCCAGAAGGAAATGAGCATGCTAGAGTGAAGTAAACAAACAGATAAAAATAATTATAAATAAATGTTTATGCTTTAATTACAATTAAGAATTATTAAAAAATCATAAAAATTATTATGCACAAAAATTACAAAAAAACCTAAGATCACATAAGCATAAAGTTTTATCATCACTCACTCAATTATAAATATTCTATATTAGTTCTTTATAGTTCCATGACAAATGGCCCTTTTAAGGGCCACCAAACTTTCCAAAGAGCAAAGTCATTTAATTTTTGTGCATGATAATTTTTATGATTTTTTATAAATTCTTAATTGTGATTAAAGCATAAACATTTATTTATGATTATTTTTAATCTGTTTGTTTACTGTACTCTAGCATGCTTATTTCCTTCTGGGCGACGTAAAGAACCGCGACCTAGAGAGTCGGCGACGTAGAGTAAGACGACCTAAAGAGAACGACGTCGCGATAGGCAGCCTAATAATGGTATCCTTGGGGTAATAAAGAGTAAGAGATTACGATGATTTTAGTTTGATATGCCTTTATAAGCTTTTATGTGCCTTATAGAAAATCCCGTTGTGAGGATGTGACAAAAATGCATGGAGAAAATCAGACAACTATTCTTTAAAATTTATAAAAATAGGGTTTTTTTGTGAGCCAGTTATGTTTAATGTAAAAATTACAAACTCAGAAAAAAGATAATTCTAATTTCGGATTTTTATGTCGTGCTTTTATTATGCATTTTAAATATCATATTGAAACAAGAAATATAGTTATGATTGATATTCTACTTTATTAGAACAAGCAGTATTCCAAAAATTGGAATTAAATGCTGTATGATCATGATATCGTGTATTGTGCGACTAAAAACATAACGTATTAAAGTGATAAACGGTACACAAAATTGAGCTAACTATAATTTTCCTACAGGTCTGTATATACGTTTTCTACGCTTGGAAGACTCGTGTATCTTGATAATATACATTATTGTCAAAGGCATGCTGTAAAGCTATGCTATCACACAGAAGTTTTACTTCGACTAAAACTAGCGGAAACATTCTAAACTACATTTTTAACTCATATAACTTCACGTTTAAACAGATTCTTTGTTTGCACGAGATAGATCGTCACTAAGAATTTCACCACGTTCAGTTTCTTCACCCTCCACATCTCTTACATTACTACACGGCTGACCCGTGTCAACTTTCCTTTCATTCAAAATGCTTCTTTTACTACTACTGTGATTCAGTTTGAAGCCCTCATGGAATCCAACAGAGCTATCGGATTTCTTCGCCTTAAGTAACCTGGAAATGATTGGGCTGAATAATTTGTCATCAATTTCTCGAGTTTCAGGAAAATACAAGCTGAGCAATACTGCCGGAATTATTGTGAGGCAGAATCCTATGAGGGTATACCACATATAGGAAATTCGATACAAGTAAAAGTAATCCTCTGGATATCTGTCACTGTAGTGGATAATTAGAAAATAATTCTTTCATAACATTTCAGCACTCTTGCATAAAGGTAAACAAAAAGCTATACCTATGGTCACCACCATCCGATGAGGAACTACAGGTGGGATCTGCTGTATAATTTAAAGCAGGGCAACTTATTCCCCCAATCAAACGTTCTACAGGTGGTTTAGGCCCACCAAATCCAATCCAGAATCCCATAATCAGAGCAAACATGAATGAAGGGATAACAGCCCGTTGACTAGTAAATGGGCAAGTCATTCCCAAAGTAAAAAGACCCATTAATGGTCCTCCCACGATTCCAAAAATGGTGAGACTCGCTTGAAGAACTCCTGTAAAATTTTCAGCCAAAAAAGCCATACCGATGCAAATCATTCCATACGTGAGAGCCAAGACTTTGTTCATTAGTGTTACAGTGACCACATGGAAATCCTTTGACTTGCACATGGGCATTATATAATCTTCCCATGTGACTGCGGCTAAGGAATTGATGGAGGAGCTTACAGTAGATAATGAACCACTGAGAATTCCTGCTATGAATAGTCCAGTAAGCCCTGGAAGGTTTCCCAGCGAATCGACCACAAATAGTGGAAGAAGCTACGATTATATGTGAAAAGAACACAAGTTTTAGAATTAAACTAATTATAGATTTGGAACAACAAGAAAAAACACTATTTTATTTTATTATTCGCATTTACTTGGTCAGGAGAGCATATTCTGTCAGTTAGCAAAGGATCACAATCTTTATATTTGGCATAGATTGTGAGTCCAGCCAATCCAGTTGAGAAACTTAGCATGCAAAGAATAGGCAAATGAATCCATAGACTGCTTTGTGCTTTTTTGAGATCACTAAAATGCATATTCACAAAATGCATGAGTTTAAGGAATGTTTAAAAAAATAAAGTTGCCACTGACAGGATGATTTTTGATACCCAACTGTTAAAAGCCTTTGAACTTGGGCTTGGTTCACTCCATACAAACTCAGGAAAATAAACGCTCCACCGATAATTTGAGACCATACAGTGTGTCTTACTGTAGGGTCTAGATCAAAACTGAAAAAAAAAGTTTTTCAAGATGAGAAAACATCTTGTAGTTTTTTATTTCAGAATTTACAGTAATGGCAATAACCACGATGTACAATACTACACAATACATACTTTCCAAATGAGATCCGGTTTCCTTCATCCGCGATACTGAACACATTACCGATTCCCTCTAGGTCTATTGCACCTTTGATAATGATTGTGAAAATTGCGGCAAACATCAGAAGACTCTAAATTCAATCGATTGAAAAATTAATTACATGTTTAAAAAATTTAATATCTTAAAAAACTAATAGATTTTACCTGAAATAGGTCTGTGACTAGTACAGCCTTCATGCCACCAATGGTGGAATAAAATGTACATACAAAGCCTACGCTCAAAATGCCCCCTACTTTGTTCAGTCCAGTTACTGCAGACAGGGCTAACGCTGGAGCGTACAATACTAGATACGATTGGAAAACATCTCAGCAAATATTCATTTACACGATAGTAGGTGAAAATATTTGTGCACAAACCTATTCCCATGTAAAGAATCATCTGAATAGAAAAAGCAATGGAAGCCATCACTCGAGTTGGTTGCCCAAATCGATGCTCTAAATACTCGTAAACGGACAAAGAATTTTGCTTGTGGAAGACTGGAAGGTAAACATAAGCAGCAATCGGAGTAGCGATCACGTAGCTCAAATTAATGACCAGAAACTGTGTTCCGTACATGTAGTTTTCTGACGCAACTCCCATAAGTGTAATGGCCGACATGAAACTGGCCATCAATGAGAATGCTACTGGCCATACTGACATTTTCTGATCCGCCAGCATGTACTCCTATGAAGTAGGGTAAATACTTTAGTTAGATAATTAGTCTAGTTCTACCAGTATAAGTAATTTTCGTTTTTTATTGCCATCGCACACAAGCTGGGGCATGTCAATGATATAATACATAAGTTAGGAAATCACTAGGGGTTCACTTGAAGCCATGTACTTTCGTAGGTTTCTACGCATGTACTTCTCCCAGCCAATCAGATCAGTGGGTAGAGGTGGGTAGTCTGCTCTAATTGGCTATGAAAAGTACGCGCGTTAAAATCTACGAAAGTACAGAGCTTCAGATGTACCCCTACTATTTTCAAACCTGAACAGTTTTTTGGCGCCCTCCAGTGAATCTGTAGTAGATTCCAATGGAGGCGGAAATGAGCAGAACGACGCCGAATACAACATAGTCCCAATTTGTCAAGTACGACATTCTGGATTGGACAATAAATTATGCACGATTTTAGAATTAGTTCTGATTCTAATTGAGACCTGATGGGAAAAGAATTTATTTTTACTGCTGAAACATTAACAACAGGCAGGTGCGCATTAATCCATTTAACTCACCTCACATAATATAAGATTAATGCCGGTTACCCCACAAAATGAAATGAAACAAGAAACATGTAAAAGTTTAGCGGCTGGCTATATACCATTTGTAACAGTAACAAGTCGAGAATTTACTTTCTTGGTAGGCTTAATACGTGCAATTGGTGTAATATGGGAAAGTGCATTGAACATTGAAGAAGTAACACGCGTAAGCTGAGTGAGGTGCGAGTCTATTTATTAATCACACGCCGGAAAGCTGGAATGGTCCGCTTATAAAAATAATGGGATATGAGATAACAACATAAAAATGTAGTCTGGTATGGTACGATTACGTTATACTAACAAGGTTATTATTATTGCGAACATCACAATATGTTAACACGATTGAGTACGTGACAAGAATTAAGCTTTATTTATATGCTTCCCTCCCGTAAAAAATGCATGATTAATATGATTATAACTATACTGAATTATTTCTGTCTGATTCGCATTGTCAGTAGTCAGTATAGTCAGTTCAGTTCAGTAATCAGTTATGATATATAAGTTGGAGGTTCATAAAACTTTTTCTCTGTAGTGAGATACAGACTTTACACCTGCATAGTAATAGTTATATTTATGCAAGTCAATGATATTTAAAATGACGAGGAAGTAATTTTTTGCGGAATTTTTGAAAATATCAATACGCTTTCCAAATATGATGCTTATAAATTCTCAATGGAGAAAAATTTGTTGCTTAAATGTTTTTGGATAAAACAACACTTACCTAGTATAGTATTTGGAATTGGAGAAAACTGACTACCAAAACTTAATGCTCCCTAATTATGGTCTTAACATCACTTATGAAAACAAACAACAAACTGTCCATTCTGTCATGCCGCCATAGGTATAAATACGCGTACTTTTTAAAAGATGTTCAACGCAATAAATGCATTGCCGCTAACTTATAACACTACTTAAACTATGCGGAACAAAACACACGTGTGCGGAAAGTACTTCTCTTTCTCTACAATGTCATCTCAGCGATGAATAGATAGAGATGTAGTAAAATTATCAAAAATAGTTACTCATCCACAGATATAACCTTTTATTACGTATACATAGGTATTTATAAATCCTAACTGCAATTGAAAGCCTTCGGAAAACTGGCAAGAGATAAAATATCTACAATTCTAATCTGTTAATAGAAACTTCGAAGCAGGACAAAACGATCAATATATTTTATGGTGCGTACGGCGTACAGTGAGATAAAACTCTGCTCCCGGAATTTTGTGCTCAATGCATACTCGGGATGAAGTAGTGTAGTCTAGTCAACATTAAATATTTCGGATACAGAACTAGTGAGAGAGTGCCAATGCCATTACGTGCAATAGTGATCCGAATCCGACGACAAAGAATGGCTGCCTGATGTTCCAAGCTTCAGCTCGACCTATTGCATTTGGACTGGCTTACACTAGATGAAGGGAAGACACCATGCTTTGATAAGACACAGTCCTACAAAGAAAAATCCGAGGATGGAGTTTGATATATGATGATGATTATTCCGTAATTGTATAATGCTGAAATTTATCATTACAAATGCATCCATCAAAGCACTGTGTTGTTCGGGATATAAAATAGCCGTAGGGAAATTCTTAAGTTTGTACTTTTCTGCTACTCCAAAATCTAGAATTTCCCTGTCGATTAAGAGTAGTAGTTGTTTAGAATGTAACGAAGTAACTGAAACCTTTGTTACTTGCATATGCATTGTGTCATTGAAAAGTTGTTTTTAATTGCCTGTATATAATTCCGAATTCTTGAGTTACTTCAGCGATTTGAGTTTCTAAGTTGGTAAGCCCCTCAAAAATGAACTTTTGAAGTTTACTCCATCCCATTTCAACTGTAGAGATATGGAATTCCAAATTTTCTGTGTCTAATTCTATGACGTTCTGTACTTTAGTCCAAATACGTTTTGACTTATTTAATGGCGCATTTGGGAGCTGCTTGGAGAATCTCAGAAACTTAGCTTCCGCCTGCCAATAAAAACGAAGATATACGATAAAACTGACTAATTTAGCTAAACAATACGTTTTAAAATAAAAGTAAAAGACGAACCTTCCCTACTTCAGCATACACACTATTCAGTTTCCCATTGAATGCTGAAATAACATGCTTCATTCTATTGACAGTTGATGGGACAAAGTCAGTTTTTTTTTGAATGGCTACATGACAAAATCCCAGGCTTTTAATGTAATCAATATGTCTCTCTATATTTCTCTCGACAGCCGACAATTGCATACAGTAATGCTGCCTCTAAAAAAAACAAAATACTCACATTTCTCAAAATTGCATGAATGTGAGATGGGTTACTTTGGTGGTGCTGATTTGCTGATGATGGTATTAAACCGAAAAGACTCACATGTTTTCGGAGGGCATGACACTTCCATTCAAATTCTTCATGCTTCTTAAGTTTCTGTAGCTGAATTTTGCGCAGATTCAACAGAAATCCGTGATTACCTTCTTCATGCGATTTATTATGGTCTTTGTACATAAAGAGTGTATGTCCCCGGGGGGTTATGGCGAGCAACACATGTCTTCGGCAAATTTTACCATGCATGCATTCGTTTGAGCTGCTATCTCCACTACAATCCACGTCAGCCATTTAAAATGTATTCCAAATATTTCCAATACGCTCACAATTATTTCTTGCCTATAAATCGAGTGTTAGACTAAATACAAGTAGCTTCTAACTTTTTAATTCCGACAGAAGTAATAATGTACTCTTAAATCAATATTATTAGGCAGAAAATATTTTACAAATAAGCTCACAGTCACAGTTAATTGAAAAAAAACTAACATGGACGAATTGAAAAACTGTACAAGACAAAGAAAATGGAGAATCGAGAAGAGAACAATAGGGATGGAAATTAGAAGCAAATGATTGATTGACTATGAATTTCACTTTTACCACAAATTCATTTCTATGGGTAAATTAAACGTTTCAAAAAACGGAGTTCAGTGGTGGTTGGTGGAGCAAAATGCGCAAATGGCGTTGCAATTTGCAATCATACCGTTTTTGCAAGGCACGAAGACAATGTTGAGTCCGTAAGCGTATGCCATCTATTGTTGAGATGAAAAAACAAACTTTTTAATGGATGGCATTCAAAATATCATTAGAGTAAATTATCATTAGAATCATCATGGATTCTAAGCATTTTTAAGATGGACATGGATGACAACTATCATTTGGTTAGGAAGGAAGGATGTAGCATGCACCAAAAAACCAATATATTATTTTTTCATATTTGTAAAAATGCTTTTACCAGAATTTATTGTCATTTTCAGTATTCAAACAACTGGGATATAAAGATACAAAATTGCTAGAATTTAATTAACGAATTAACAATATGTCCTGTCATATGAGTAAGAGAATCCTCAGGATTTGTACTGATGATATACTCGATTGAGTAGAAAATAGAAATGTTTAAAGTCTAGTTTAATAAAAATTAATGAGCAAACGCGGTACATCACAAATCAAAATTATCACTTGGAGTAGTAATTGAGTACAGTAAAACCACAACCAATCATCTCCTTAAGCCGTCAGCAAAGCTCTTGGTCAGACCTTCGAGATTTGCGCACATTAATAGGAACAAAGCGAAACGCAAATAAGTACATACAGAACATACAAAATGTCAATTAAAATAAAGTCCAACACTTTAAAACTTTAAAAATTTATTATTAGTAGTATACAGTTGTAAATGATAGAGATTTTCAGATATTATCAAGAACAGCAAAGCATTATCGATCAACAACAAACTAGCCAAACGCCATATCAAACTTTCTTCAAATCTTATCAATTATTTTATACATAAGAAAATCGTTGCCTAAATACATATAATAATGATGAAAGAAAAATGCAAGCATTGAAAGTTTAAAAACATTATCGTAATTATCAATAATTCTTAATCTTACGTGACAATGACATTTTGCACCATACTTGTTCTAAAGCTACAACTCTTCGCTGCTACAGGAATCATAATCGTCGTTATCACTGTCCACCGGGTCCTGATCCTCATCCTCTTCTTCCTCCTGATCAGCTTCTTCATCCTCTTCTTCCTCCTGATCGGCTTCATCATCCTCTTCTTCCTCCTGATCAGCTTTTTCATCCTCTTCTTCCTCCTGATCAGCTTTTTCATCCTCTTCTTCCTCCTGATCAGCTTCATCATCCTCGTCTTCTTCCTGATCAGCTTCTTCATCCTCTTCTTCCTCCTGATCAGCTTCTTCATCCTCTTCTTCCTCCTGATCAGCTTCATCATTCTCCTCTTGCTCAACGTCTTCGCCCTCGTCTTGTTCAACTTCTTCACCTTCACTTTTCTCAACAGCTTTTTGGTCCACTTCTTCGGCCTTAACCTTATCTTCAATTAGCATTGTACTCGTTTCGTCAAAACTTCCTTCATTTTTGTTACTTTCTTGGGAACTTCTCAGAATGCGTTTAGACACTTGGGGCATAGATACTTTTGGAGAAATCGGTCCCTGAGTTTTCGGATTCGACAGAAACAATAGCGGTGAATCCGATATTTCTAGGTCTTTATCTTCACAATTCGCAGAGTCGGATTTTGCTTGGCTTGTTGAAGATGCCGGCTGCGTGAGGGTTAATTCATCTCTAATTAATTCAATCAGAAGAAGGATCCTCCCATGGAGTTCTTTTGCGGTTCGACTGCTCAAGAAATATCCATAGTTTTTCACTCCGCTAAAGTACAGAGACAAAAATTGTAGCAGTCAAAGTAGTCAATAAGGAAATGATTAAGTGAATGTCGTAAACTGACGAGCCATTATACTGTAACTTTTCGGTATACACGAGTGGAAATAAAATACTTACTGAATGCGTTCGTATAGTTTGTAAAATACATTTGGGGTATTTACATCAAGTTTATAAAACGTCCATAGCAATCGGCGATCTTGATTTGCTGTGAATCTGGATCCTTTGTAATAATAACTCTTATACGATATTTGAATCTTTGAGTACTGATCACATCCAGAAAGCTATTACAAAAAAAATTTATTATTTTACGCACAAAATGGAAGCAATCGTAAAACTTTGATTTAACGACATTGTGCTTTGCTTACTTTCGCATCTAACAGAGATTTCCATTCCTGTCTTGCGTTTGTAATCAATTCAGGACAACCAGCCATTTCCATAAGAACTTCAAAGTCTATTAATTCATGACAGCGCTTCCAAAAAACTTGACTATACGCAACTACTTGTTCAGGAGATTTACCATCTACCTTGGTAGCAAAGTCCATATTTTCTCTTCCAGATGATTTGACAGCCCGCAAAAACTTTTCTAAAGCATTTGGCGTCCATCCATGAAAACCCTGCCGGGATCAAAACATTAGAATATAAAATGTCTTCTTTGTGGTGGAGCAAACAGCTAAAACGAATTAACATACCTCCGAAAACAAATTCGCTTTTTCTTGTAGTTCCTTTTCATCAAGAGGAGAAGCCTTGGAGACACGATTTTCTTCGTCCTCTTTCATTTTTAGGGCCCAAGACATATCACAATTCTCTGCTATAGGTGCCTGTAATCCCAACAACCATTCAATTTCAGTTTACATTAAAAATAATACACCAAAAATGAAGCAGAGTAGATTGACTACACTAGGTATTTTATCAGAATCTACCTCGTATTTTATAGTCCGTCTATAGTAATCAAGTTCTTTTCGGTATAATTCCATATAAATGGGAGGATAAAATTGCATATCATACACAACTTTTGGCTTTTTAGCCTACAATTAAAAATGAAAAGATGTAACCATATTGTTAAGAAAAAAGACAATTTGAATAGTTTTACAACAGCTTATTCATACACGAGGCAATTTAACTGGAGGAGAAGTGTTTTTTGGTGCACGGTTTTCTCCTTCATCATCGCTACTTATGTCGAATTCTGTCAACCCAGTCTTATGTTCTTTAAAATTCGCACTTTTAACACCAGCACCACTTTCTCTATCCCTTTTAGCTGGTAAATCCATGCCTGCCAAATCAGCGTAATTCCTCCTATGTCGTTTACGCAGAACCCTGAATTGAATACAATAAAAGATATGGCAATTACACTTCGATAGAACAAACTAATTGCAGATATTTGATTAGCATACCTATAATCTTGCCCTTCAAATTGGTAAGTGTCCCTGGTGGTATTCAAATCCAATAAGTTAGCTGGTGGAGGGGCATCAACAGTGAAATTCCTTAATTTCTCTTCCCCCATAGAGTTAATCATTTTATCTAGTTCATTACTTTTTTCAGTACTGTACTTCAAGATAGTTTCAATATCCTCATCGGTAACAAACTCTGAGTCGTTGTTTTCAATAATCTTGTCAGCACCAAATCGTATAATGTTTTGGAGCTCTAAAGGTTTAGCGTTCTTCATGTTCGAGTCAACGAGACGGCCTGGAAGAAACAAAGGAGAAATGTTAAAACCAAATGTTCATTGAATTAGGCATTATTGTGCCATTTTAGTATTTTGCAAAGGGCATAAAATGAATACCGTCTTGAATGACTAAATTATCCAATTGAGCTTTTATTGCTGCTCTTTCAATAATCTTTTCATCCACAGTATTTTCGGTCACAAACCGAAAAATTCGTACTTGTTTCGTCTGACCAATTCTGTGTGACCGATCCTGAATGCACATAACCAAAATAACGCTACATTACATTATCAATTATTAAATTTTTTTCCGTCTTATTTTTTAAACTGCAATGACTTACAATGGCCTGAATATCAACTTGAGGGTTCCAATCAGAATCATATAAAATGACAACGTCTGCAGTGGCTAAGTTTATGCCTAAACCTCCAGCCCTGGTAGAAAGCAAGAAAATAAACTTCTCACTATTTGGCGAATTAAAGTCGTCAATATTATGATGTCGAACGTCGTGATCAGTGTCTCCATCCAAACGGCAATATTCAAATTCCTTCCAAATACAATAATCTTCAAGTATGTCCAACACACGGGTCATTTGACAGAACAGTAATACACGTGAACCTTGATCTTGAAGTTTGCTCAAAAGTTTATCCAGTACAATCATTTTCCCACTGGCCTCCACGATATGAGTGTCAGTTGTAAAAGGGGGACCTGGTTCAGCCCCAGGAAACAAGTAAGGATGATTGCATACTTTACGTAATTGCATTAGGGTATTCAAGAAAAAAGTCTTCCGTCCTGTTGCCGAAGAATTTATAGCGTTCAAATCTTGAAGCAGTATACGTTTGTACCTTCAAAAATTAGTGAAAGTATCCAGAGTTCAATAAAACATTACATATATGCAAGGTAAGCATTCAACTGATAACGGAATGAAAGGAATCATACCACTCCCGTTGTAATTTAGTGAGCTTGACGTATAGTTTTAATTCAGTTTTGGGAAGCAGACTTTTTTCAACATCACTCTTCACTCTCCTGAGCAAAAAAGGTCGTAAGACTCTGTGCAACCTATCCATTAGTGTTTCATCACCCAAACATGAATTGGTGTTGAACCATGAATCAAAGTCGTCTGCTGATGAAAATACATCAGGAAGAAGAAAATTCAATAGAGACCACAATTCATGCAGATTGTTTTGCAGTGGAGTTCCAGTCAGTAGAAGTCTATGGGATGAGTAGAATTCCCTCACATATTCTGACAGTTTACTTTTCTCATTTTTAATTCTTTGGCCCTCGTCAATCACCATGTATTGCCACTTAACGGATTTCAATAGGCTCTTTTCTCGCAAAACCATCTCATAAGAAGTAATGCATACGTTCCATTTTCGAGGCAGAAATACGTCCTTCTTAAAATGAGCCTTTAATTAAAATTAAAAAATTGCATTCACGGCTAGGGTGCTAAGGAAAAGAAACTCACTCGATTGGTAAAACTATTACTATTGAATAAATTACCCGAGCAGTTTTCTCTCCCATTAAGCTAATTGCCTTCAAAGACGGACACCATCTATTGAATTCAGCCATCCAGTTGTGCAGAGTAGATTTTGGGGCAATAACTAAATGTGGTCCAGGTAATTTGCATTTGTGCTTCAAATGGCTAAACGAAAAAACAAATAGGTAAACTAGGTAAAGTGAAAGCACTTCAAAATCGAGAGGAGAGATTTTATTGAAACAAAATATCAAAAACATTCACCCCAAAAGAGAAATTGTCTGGAGCGTTTTTCCTAGACCTGAAATGAATCCATTTATTAAATAAGCATGCGCCCAAATAAAATAAAATTCTAAAATGTTAATGACTTACCCATTTCGTCAGCTAAAATTCCATTTATCCCGTTCTTGTGGAGTGATATTAACCAATTGAGTCCGCGAACTTGATAATCTCTCATCAATCCAAACTTTATAAAATTCGGAGACTCCTCATATTGAATCATAGTGTCATCCTCGGTATCTAGACTTCCTGAATCTTTCTCTTTACGGGTTCTACGAAAGCAAATACACAATTAAATGGTATAAAGATAGCATGACAAACTTCAGCGAAGAAATGTACCGTTTGGAAGCAGCCACTGCAGGAGCCGTTTTCTTTCCTTTGCGTTTTCCTCGACCAGGAGCATCGGAATTAGAACTGCTCGGTATGTCCTCCTCCTTAGCAGCATTAAGATCTAAGGCTTCCTTTATAGCGGGTCTCATAAAATGAGAATATAGTTCAGTTTGACGGAGTAAATAGTCAAATCGCTTAGATCTGTCGTCATCCTATAGTTGAAAAAAAGAACTACATAGAATGAGACTGAGCATAAAGTTTCTGCTCTATATGTGCCACAAATCCCACTGTTTGCGAAGGTGGAGCCTATTTTTTAAAATATTAGCTGAATCAACTCTTTAACTATTTAATAATTCACCAGTAACTGCATGCTCTACAGAGGTAAAGTTTCAGGTCCTGTTTGTTACATGACTACAGGGCTACATGGGATACATAAACCCAAAAAGTTCGTTTATAAAAAAGGTACCAGTTTAGAAGAAAAATCCTCATTTGTCGGTATCATTTGAAACTGGGCATCATTTGAGTCCTCTGGTGAGGGAAGTCCGCCTGGCACTGGCATACCCGAAGACTCTATAAACAAACAAAAAAATTCTTACTGATCCGAAGTAGTGATCATGATATGAATAGCCGGATATGAAATTTATACGAAACTTACTCCCAAACTTTCCGTTAATCCTTTTTCGTTGCCCATCGCCTTCCAAAGACAAGGAATATTGGGCATTACTGACCGTATCTTTTGCCTTGGCACGACCTTTTGACGACGAGGAAGCAGTACCATCAACAGAGCTTTCACGTGATGATTCCGGAGTCAAACTGGAAAAATTCGAGTCCTCATGATCGATCTCCATTATCCAAAATCTCCTAAAAATGTTTTCTCCTAAATTGGTCACACGGAGAATCCCTGGAGTGGAAAGCTAAGCTGCAACTTATTGTTGAAAATCTAAAGGCCAAAGGACAGACTATAAGCACACGTATGCCAAAACACATCAGCATTATTGAGTATTACTGTCAGAGAATTATTTAAAGCAGATGAGTGATGAGTTTCTAACAAAATACAATCTTCATTTTTTCATTACCGAATCGGTGATTAATTTGAATTAATTTATTGTTTTCCGGTAGGCAAACTTGACTTCAGAATGAATCTTCCGACTCTAAGTTTGGATCTATTAAAATGATAACTCTTTTTATAAAACGATCAACAAGAGAGTAACTCAATAATTTTATTTTGATCAGTCCAATTCACACAAGCAGTAAGGCCATGCCATAAACGACACTAGCAAAGATAAAATGAATTGTCCACGGAGCGTGAGCAAGAACATTACTATGAAAATTTTTAATGCAGCTTACTTGGCGGCGACATGACAAAGGAATGTTTGTGATGATTCAGGGAATTCCCGCGTAGAATTGAAAAATTATGTGAACTTGATGTGGAATGCATATCTCTATGATTCGGACGCTTTATGTTAATTAGGCCTGTATGCTGTCCGTAATCCATGCAAAACACAAGCTACAAATCGATGTGAGGCAAAAATTAACTATTCTGTTTTGAAATACAACATTTTATGAACAATAGGAGGAGTGAATTGTAAAGAATACTTTCGTAAAATCATTTACGCTATTATACTTTTGCGGCAAACATTATGATTGCATTTACCATTTGCATTATGCGAACCTATATAGTTTTCTATTGATTGCTTGCATGCAAATACAGCTTGAAGAAAGTATATTCCTAAACGACAATGAAATCGTTCATATTTTTTTATTTAACTTGGTCGCATCGCTCATTGCCATATATTCAATTTTAAATATTTCTCTCAGCGTTCACAATAACCAATCCCTTGCACCGAGGGATTGCTTAACTTACTTAACGGTAAAAAATGCAACTAAGATGGTTGAGATGTATAGCAGGATTATAAATTCTGAATTATTTCAAACACGTTAAGGCACCGAAAATCAAAATTTGTCAATAAAAAAGTTATTCTACTTGTCCCTAAGGAGGAAATCAAAGACTCATTTCTAAATTAAGTGGAAATGGTTTTACCATTCATGCAGTGCAAAAAAAGTACAGCAGATATAGGACAATATGTTATGAAATATAAAATTACATTATGCTAAATATGAATAGGATATATTATATGCTCGTTTTTTTCACAAAAATCCAAATGCAAAAATGTGAAAAAGTAAATATTGAAGATCTCAAGTTACCTCTCCTAAGAAGTGAATTTGCAGCTAGATGTGTTTGAGTAAAATTTAACCCTGAACGTGTGAGTGAACTACACAAAGAGCCAAAAATTGCACAGCTATAGCGGACTTCGGATTAAATTGGATCTAAATTGAGCTCCACTCGGCGGGATTTTGTTGCCAAATAATAATAGCCAAAAGTCCGAAAACACAAAAAAAACTCCGTTGTAATTTTGAGCTCGTATGCTATTTGTGTATTATAGCTCAAAGAACTTGCAACTCCCAAGAACACCACAAAAAACAAGAGTATCTCTGCCTCACTGACTCAAACTCAACCACTGAACAGAAGTGTACAGGGAAGCTCAAATACACAACAAAAAGTAAAAACTTGTATTTCTCTAATTTGACTTTAGTTTGATTAGTTATTTAAATTTAGCCAACAAAACTATTAAGAATGTAAAAGCAAAAGTAAACATAAATAGAGAAACCTACACTGGTAAGTAATTTGTGTTCATTTTTCCATTGTTCTATTATAGGTCTTACTTTCTTACTATAATATAGTTTGCATTTTAGCGAGCCTGTCTCTGTTTAGTTATTAAGTTTTTGTTAGGCGTAGCCTCGTAGCTGCAAGCACCAGACATTCGTTGATAATTTACATATAATTAGTCGACAATTTGTGATTATAAAGACAGATACTTGTTGAGGGCATGTATGTCGTTTGTGAGTGTAACTATGAGGTGCATTTATGCGACCTTGACATTCCTTTATCAATGTAAAATTATCGGTCGATACATTTTCTGTCTTTTTTATAGGTAATAGGTATAAGTATTTCTGTATTGCCGTATCAAGAATGGAATGGAGACGGATCCATTAAAATTAAGGCGCATGGGAACAAACCAGCCAGGCTCATCTGGAGGCGACGGGACAGATTCTAAAGGGAGGCTCAATTACCATAGTTTAGGATCAGGCGGTGCAGTTTCTGATCCTTTAACATCTATGAAGGTGCTTGTTGTTGTATAGACTATAAGCTCAAAGCACTTTATGTGATACTCATAATTTAAATGCATGATCTGATGCCTGTTGTCACGTATTATATAGTCGGGTCCTGGAGAAACGTTTGTGATAACAGGAAGCTCTGACGAAGATATGATTGACATTCATCCAGGTGGCATTAAAGAGCTTAATGAAGATACAGAAGGTCCACCTCATCCCACGAGTAAATCTATTAACCTATATATTAGCAGTTGAATACATGTTATATTATTCTGTATTTAATTCATTTTCTTTCATATTTTTTCAGTATATTATGATTCCGAAGATATTCCTGAAATCGGGCAGTATGATGATTTTCATACCATTGATTGGCAACGAGACATTGCGCGTGACCGTATGCGGCACAGATACATCGTGAAAAAACGCCAAGACTCTATTTTTGATCTGATAAAAGGTGCTCATGACGCCTGGAGTGGGTGGCTCTGTGTACTTCTTGTTGGAATAACGGCTGGAACTATTGCTGGTGTAATTGATATTGGAGCGTCATGGATGACAGATTTAAAGTTTGGACTCTGTCCACAGGCCTTTTGGCTCAACCAAGAACAATGTTGTTGGTCTTCTACCGAAACTGAATCTGTTCATGGAAATTGTTCGCAGGTAAGATTATGTACATTTTCATAACATTTTGAAAGTAACTGTTTCTGTTTCGAGTTTTTAATAGTAGTAACATTGCTGATGTTTTGTTATTCAAATAGTGGTATTCCTGGTCAGAAATGTTTGGTGGGAAGAATTACTCACACGGAGCTGGGGCTTACATAATTTCATATTTATTATATGTCTTATGGGCTCTTGGTTTTGCAACCATTGCAGCCTTACTAGTCAGAATTTTCGCACCGTATGCATGTGGAAGTGGTATTCCCGAAGTAATTTTGCTCACAATATTCTAATTTTTGAAGTTTTGATTTTTAACTTTTTTAATTAACTTTGTGTTATTTTCATTCAGATAAAAACTATTTTGAGTGGATTTATCATAAGAGGATATTTGGGCAAATGGACTTTGCTAATTAAGTCTGTGGGAATTATGCTATCTGTCTCGGCTGGCTTGAGCTTAGGAAAAGGTAATTTCAAGTTTTTAAACCCTAAAGCCTCTACGCTTTCTCTCACTTCTCTTTGGTTTTGGGATATTTTCTATGTTTGAATCTGAATTTTACAGAGGGCCCGATGGTGCATATAGCATGCTGCATCGGAAATATTTTGTCATACTTATTTCCTAAGTACGGTAGAAACGAAGCGAAGAAGAGAGAAATATTATCTGCTGCAGCAGCTGCTGGAGTTTCTGTTGCCTTCGGTGCTCCGATTGGTGGTGTATTGTTTAGTTTAGAAGAGGTTAGCTTAAACTAAAAACAATTGTTTTCTTTTCTGTCACGAACGCACCAACTATGAGTATTCTCAAGTAGCTTACTTTACTGTTTCACTTTTCAGGTCAGCTATTATTTCCCTCTTAAAACACTATGGCGGTCGTTCTTCTGTGCGTTAGTCGCAGCATTTGTTCTACAATCCATAAATCCTTTTGGAAACGAGCACTCAGTTTTATTTTTTGTGGAGTACAGCAAGCCATGGTTGTTTTTTGAGCTGGTACCTTTCATCGGACTTGGAATCATCGGGGTTAGTTTTTTTGCCATATCATGATTTATTTCAACTAAATTATCTACTAGTCATCTGATTCTTTCAATGTTGTTATTCAGGGATTGATTGGAACCATGTTCATACGTGCTAACATTTGGTGGTGCCGTTTCCGAAAATCATCTAAACTCGGACAGTACCCTGTGACTGAAGTCTTGGCTGTCACATTCATAACTGCGTTTTTAGCTTATCCGAATCCATACACCAGGATGTCAACTAGTCAACTTATCTATCTATTGTTCAGTCAATGTGGATTGTCTGTGAAAGATGGGCTATGGTAAGCTTATAAACGTTGTTAAAAATTCTTCATAAAGCACATAAAGTGAGTGACTACTAGAGTTTATTTCAACCCAATCTTCTTTTCATTTACAGTGACTACAACAGGAATTATGGAAGTGCCAACTCAGCCATTGAAATAGCAGAAGCTGGTCCTGGAGTTTACTCAGCCATGTGGCTCTTGCTACTTGCTTTTATTTTCAAATTCATTGTTACGATCTTTACTTTTGGAATAAAAGTCCCAGCTGGACTCTTCATTCCTTCACTTGCTCTTGGTGCTGTTGTGGGCCGTATTGTTGGTATAGCTGTGGAACAACTAGCTTAGTAAGAGAAAAATCTTCAGTGTTTTTTCCCTTCTTAACATTCGACTCTTTTCCTAATCTTGATAATTTTTCTTCTTAATAGCTATCACCCTGAAATATGGTTTTTCTCGGGAGAATGCTCTCGTGGAGAAGATTGCATAACTCCTGGGCTGTACGCTATGGTAGGAGCTGCAGCAGTTTTGGGTGGAGTTACTCGAATGACAGTGTCGCTTGTGGTCATCATGTTCGAACTAACAGGAGGTGTTAGATACATTGTTCCTTTGATGGCGGCTGCAATGGCATCTAAATGGGTGGGAGATGCATTAGGTCGACGAGGTATCTATGACGCACATATTAATTTGAACGGGTATCCATTTTTGGATGCCAAAGAAGAATTTGGACACACAACTTTGGCTGCTGACGTTATGCAACCTAGGTGAAAATAGTTTGATGGACTATAGAAAGAAGACAATGCTAACGTATATTATACTTATTGTACAATTTGTATACTATTTCAGCCATGGGGAACCACTTTGCTATGTGACTCAAGATTCCATGACGGTGGATGATATGGAAAGCTTGTTAAAGGATACGGAACACAATGGGTTCCCAGTTGTGGTATCTCATGAATCTCCTTTCTTAGTTGGTTTCGTCCTCCGAAAAGATCTAAACTTGGCTATATCCAATATGAAGTCTATGGATGGTGTTGACGGAAATTCTCTTGTTTTATTCACCAATCATCCTCCCGCAAATTCTACTAGGGCTGATCGGGTAATTTTAATTTACTGAGTTTAAGTTTTCTTCTATTATTGTAAAAGCAATAATTGACAGTAGTCCTCATTCCTATTCAACAGTCTACATCTAGCCCAGTGAAGCTTAAGAAAATCCTGGACATGGCTCCGATCACAGTTACAGACCAAACCCCAATGGAAAATGTGGTCGACATGTTCCGGAAGTTGGGTTTGCGTCAAACTTTAGTGACTCATAATGGGTAAAATGAAACTTTAAAAATACTTGGGTCAGACCGTGATCATATTATGCTTGATGCTCAACCTGCAATTCATTCATAATTGATAGATTTTTCTTGGTGTCGCTCACTTATTTCCTACACAACTACACACGTTTTTTTCTGTTTGTAGGAGACTTCTGGGTATAGTAACTAAGAAGGATGTTCTAAGACACATCAAGCAAATGGTTGATGAAGATCCGAATACCGTGTTATTTAACTAAACTCTGGATGATGATACAAATCTATGGAGCAACTTTATTCTCAATATTTCCTGTCCTGTCCATGCGGGAACTTGACAAAAAATGGCTGCCATACGGTAAGCCAAGCCAGCCAATCATTATCCACATTTTCCTGAATGATTCCTATTGAACTCATTTCCCGTACCTTGATTTGGGAAGTAAAGTAAGTTAATTTGAATGTTTAGTTTAAACCATAAGAAAATTTATAGGTGACTCATTTGTAGAATAATAATGCTAGCCTTTAACGTTAGTATTTAGTGAGTTTAAATCAAGATTATATTATATTTACCGGGGCACTCTTTTAATACCGTTAAATTATTGTTTCTACCTCTTATTCATATAATGGTATAGCAGTATTTGGAATGGTCAGATAGCAAATCCATCCGCATGCTTATCAGTCAGGTTTCAGGTATTTAATGTTGCTGCAATCAAATATATTTGTATCTTCTATTTACATTCATGTTAAAAAAGAATTTTGAATACTGTGTAGTCATCATTATCATATTGTTATTATTGCTGTTCCGACTAATTAATTGCAACACAATGCAACTTAAATCTTATTAGTACAACGGTTGGTGTCATTTGCAAATTGAAATTTAAAACTGTTGTCGTTGCTTATTTGTCTTTGAACGTTTGTGTATTTATGTTCAGTGGTTTAATCATTCATACTAATGACTAATAATGTGCATGCGACCTAACTAGCTTTCTTTTAACCATTTGACTTCTCTATAGCATTCTTTCATCCGTCCCTGTCCTAGTTACCCCGCATATCTCTAAAAAGTTGTGACTGTTGTGAGAAAAATTAAAAAGTTTAAATGTTGCCGTTGTCGGTCTTCGACAGTGCTTTATAAAAATGAAATGCAACAAAATTGATTTTTGTTATCTGATAAAATTGATGTTGATTCTAAAATTAGGAAACAATAAACTGTTGAACTAACTAACCAATCAGCGAATAAGTGTGTCATGTCGTGTAAAAACTAATTAGAATATTCATGAAAGGCCAAAACGCTAACGAACGATACTAAGTATATTTACTTGATGTACATATGTATACAACGTGGAATTAAATTGAAACGAGAAACTAATTTGCTATAAACACTGGTTGCTTTCAGCTCAGCTTATTATTTTCGTTTCCTGGCACTATTAAAATTTTCCATACTGACAGATGCAATGAATCTTAATATTATAAGCTGCAGTTGCACGGTAAATAGTTTTCATAAAATTAAGTAGTACCCATTCCGTAACAGATTAGGTTATTAAAAATAAAATGACTTTTTAATCCTGAGTACAAATTTATAGATGAGTAGTAAGAACGCACTTGTTGTTTTATAAAATTAAAAACGATTTACAGACCGAAAGAAAACGATGATATAGAAGCACAGTACAGAGAAAAACTTGAAAGTATTTTAGGGATAAAAATCCCCATTCTTCCACTCGTGGTTCCCACAAATTCCTTCATTTCCCGTTTTATTTTAGGGGGTCATCTTCATCATCATCATATTCACATGTCCATAATGAGCATTCTATGACATCATCTTTAGGCAGCATGAGTTTTCCGTGTAGTTTACACTTAAAAGTCTCAGTGTCAACTTGTAAGCCCTGCTTCATTAAAGTATCGAATCCACAAATCTCGTCTATTTCTTCGCATATTTCTTCACAGTTCAGTGATATGGATCGGATCTCTTGTTTCAAAGTTTTAACACCTTCCAATACTTGCTGTTTGTTGGCAGTCAACCTTGATTCGAACATCACAATCCGCTGGTCGGTCTGTTCCATTTCGGATATTGTGGTATATCTTTGAGCATCTTTAGCTTTTAAGATCTCTAAAAACGAAAACAAACAATGATCACGAGAATGACAATAATATAGAAAAATGTGCACTTACTATCATAATCAGTAGATGCTTTCGATCTGAACTTGTGACTGAATTTTTTCTCAAAATTTTGTTGTTGAACAATCAAATATTCTCCTAGCCATGCCTCTAAAGCGGCGATCTAAAACATCGCAAACGTAAAACATTAATGCAAAATACAAATCCAAGTCAGCAAATTCGCAGCTTTCATTACGCAAATAAATTGTAACTGACTTCACGAAGTTCCTGCATAGTAGTAAATCGGCGGCAGTCGAGTCCTGTGGGACATATGTGAGCAGAAAACTACACAAAATCACAAATTAAAAAAATCCAATGAATTAGCGATACAGGGAAAATATTCACGCTACTTTAACTTCACAGTTTAAAAAAATAAAAAAAAATAATTAGACGTTAAATTTTGACGTAGGCCTATCCGTTTGTTGTTGCTCTTATTTGGCGCTACTATGTGTTTTAAATATGTTGTAGCGGGAAAATTTCTAATGGGCACATATTTTTCATTTTTCTGGATTCTGGAGTTTATATTTCCACCAGCTGCCATGTTTTTCATTTATTTTACTTAATTCGGTTAAATTTTTGTTTGAAGTTAAACGAGGACTGCACCGTTTATTTAGTTTGCCTCAACACAATTAGTGTACCAACTTTCAAGTTTAACTTTCACTGAGCAGTCTCTACATCTGTAGCTGTATACACTTGAAAATTAGCGGAGTGTCAGTCAATGTAACTGTAATGTGATTATGTGATGCTAAATTCTGATTTGAAATATGTGAAAGTGAATTCGGAGCCTTAAAGCTGTGAAAATGTTTGTACTATACGAATTGATTAGAGAGGTTAGGGTGGACCCTGTAAACTTGGGTCAAGATAGGGTGGATGCAATCAAGGATGAAATCAATAGAAAACTTTCGAATCGAGTGATGGTAAATATCGGACTTTGTATGGCTCTTTGGGATATTAAATCTATGTCAGCGGCTATACTTTACCAAGGGGATGGAGGAGCTCATTCCAAAGTTACGTTTAGATACATTGTTTTTAGACCCTTTCAAGATGAAGTAATTATCGGAAAAATTAAAAACTGTACTCCTGATGGGGTCCATGGTATGTAAAAACGTATTCTTTATTCTCAGTATTTCAACTTATCCATATTATTGCTTAAATCAATCCTATTGCATAATTTGTAGTTACGCTTGGATTTTTTGACGACATCCTTATACCTCCAGAAGCACTTCAGTATCCATCTAAATTTGACGAACGCGAACAAATATGGATATGGGAATATAAAACTGATGATGACGACGAGGTTCATGAAATGTATATGGATAAGGTACGTAGAGTTACTAACTTATTCAGTAGTACAATGCAAATCTTATCTTACCACAGCACTACAGGTTAACAACACAAATTATCTTTGCTGTTTGCTTATTCTTAGGGTGAAAGCATAAAATTCAGGGTCACTGGTGAACAATTTACTGACACCACGCCAATCCCCTCTGGAAATAGTTCTACAAGTACAACTCAACTTCCTGGTCCTTCTGCAGCTATGTCTGAAAAAGATGAAAGTAGTCCAACCGTTCCTTATTGTATCACGGTGAGTTTTATTTTCTACGTTTTCATTCATTTTTATTTTTGGAATTTGGGAAAGCAGCCTGCAGAATATCACATGCCTTCCCATGAAGCTTGCATGAATTATTAACATTTCGGAAATGTGTCGAGTTTAAAAAAACGATGTAATTGTTTTGCACAGGGTTCGGTCAATGAGCCAGGCTTAGGACTTCTATCATGGTGGAGCTAGCAGAATATCATTTATTTAACTACATGCATTTTCTTCCTACACTATATATTTGCTTTGATTTGACATTGACACAAAAGAGAGAGATATAACGTTTAGTCTATATGCTGTCAAATTTTTGTAAATAATAGAAAAATATGGTCTTTTTATAGCCAATACTGTGAAATTTTTGGCACGAAATATGGCATTTTTAAGACGGCTTCATAATAGAAGACGTCACTGTTGCATTCAATTGTCTTTTTGAACTTAAATTAATATCTAGTAAGCTACTGGTACTCTCTTGTACTGACGGAATTCCAAGGCTGTTTCCATGTCTTGAGCGAATATGACGATCTAAATCCCGTCTTCTAACCAGAACTTTACCACAGAAATCACACCTAAACAAAAATAAAAATATTTTGAAATCTAATCGAATTTTTTTGCCAAGCCAGCAAAACCTTCTTGTTCGAATATCTTTACGTACCTGTAGGGTGTATTTCCATCCGCATGTAATCGTACGTGTTTGTTGAGATTGCTAGGATCTCCGAATGGCCTATGGCATATTTTGCACTGAAGCGGCTTAAACCCCGTATGGGTCCTGATATGGATCTTCAGTCCATACTTTCTGGAATATAGCTTTCCACAGTAAAGACAAACATGCCCATTTTTCGCTTTTCCCATGTTACTGACAACGGATTCAAGATGAGCATAATGATCGGTAATCAAACACTTTGAGTTTGGGGATGATGGCAGGAATTGTGTGTTTTCCACGCTCGGGAATCGGGGTCCAGAAACAGAAGCGGATAATTCCCGGTGTAATGGTTGGGATTCCTTGTGGACTAGTATATTGGAATGGGATGCATTAAAGCTTGGAGCATTCTTTTTTAAAGCCAAAGGAAAAATTTGCTCGGCTGAGTTATCAATGAAAATATCGGTAGACGGTTTTGGGGAAATTTTGGAAAATCTGTGCCATAGCTCGTCTATGGATTGTGAACCACAACTGAGGGCTAGATGGAGTTTTAGGGGATTCGGAGCCTGGAATTCTTTGTTGCAGAGTTGGCACACGTATGAGTTTCCCCCTGAAAATTTAATAAATCATGAAAACACGATTCATATTTTCATTTTATTTTCGACTTTTTATCCCATATAACTTTTTCATTGCAAATAAAGAAATACATAACGAAAACGAAATCTGTTTTGTACCTCTAATATTGGATGGACTTAGGTATGGGGGTATGTTGAGAACATTGTACAGCAAATCCTCTGAAAACCACAAGTATAATGGCTGACCGGCTAAAATTGCGCGAGTGGTTTGAAGAAGCACTCTATTTTGATCACATTGGGAGATTCGAACGTTTTGCACATGGCAATCCTGAGCCAAGGGAATGAATTTCGGCCAAAATACCGGTGGGACAGTACTATCTCTCTTCCTGTGTCTTAGCTTGAGCTCTCCTTTATCGTCAACCTTGATCTATATGAGTAACAAAATTGCTTTACATTTGCTTCTGTGGATTCATCTTTCTTGTTTAAGAAGAGCAGTAGGAAATAAAAGAAAGAGAAAACAAACTATTGTCGCAAGTTGCCCCGTTAGGATAGCAAATCAAGTAAGAGATACGAACAAATAGTGTAAATATCTGCTTTCACTTCACCAGCAGTTATTCACTATCAAGAACTAAATGTATACTTATCATTTAGTAAAATAGAATCAGAACCACTGCAAAATGCAAACAAACCTGCAAAGGGAAAGTGACGGTATGAGAATCCAAATGTGAAAGTATTATAGATATTGGGAACGGTGCAGTTCGAACGCCACACGGAATATCTTCTGCAGCACAACAAAACTTTTTACTGTACCCAACAGGTAGACTTAAACACGACTTTTCACTCATTTTGGATGAACTTTACTAAAATTTAAACTGCGACTTGCTCTCAGTGATAACTACTAACTAATTTTGGATGCTGGTCGGTCCACTTGCCAATTCAATTTGATTCCCATTAGTGAACTCGCATGCTATTTATGGTGACCATGTGATGAAAACGTTTCTACCAAACTACTACCATGGGTCATCAGTTGGTTGATGCATAAGTTAGTTAGTTATTTAGTAAGAGGTACCTTCATTGGAAGTAAATAGCTTTAAAAATGTCCCTTCTTTTGGTACGCGAACCCAAAAAACCCGCATTTTGCATGAGTAGTAGTAAAGTAGCATAGTAGTGTGAATGGATCTTCATGGAGCAGAACTGATTATATTGAGGGTGAGTTAAATTGTAATTGAGGAGTTTGTGTACTACTAGAGTGGAGAAAACGTCAGCTGATGAAAACACTTGCTGCTCAACTTGCTCGTCATCATAATGTTTTGGGGAGACCTTTGACGAGAAAGCTAACAATGAAACATCACCTGTTACCAAAAGTATAATCTGTAATCACCCCTCTGTACTGGTTAGTTAGTTAGTTAGACAAGGGATGGGTGCCCTGCCTTGCTGATGTGGTGGAGCATATGAACCGTGCATAAATAGAAAAACACAACTGATTGTTGTGGGTAGGGATCCGCTTTTTGTTTATACACATGCAAAACCCGTCTGCACGGTTTGCTGATTAAGATTGAATATTTTTATAATGCACATGCACCGGTTTTGTCCGAATAAAATTCATGCAACCTTATTGAAATGGAAAATATGTCTTTATATTAAAATAGGTCTTTTATTCTGGCTCGCACTTACTTTCACAATTCTTGTGAAACTCTTGTAGTGTAATTTTAATATATTTTGCGTAAAAGCATATTTAATAGTGAGTGTGTAAAATAAATGTAAATAATAAAGTAGGTATATGAGGTATGACAAATCCTGGGACGAAATTTTGACAAAAGTAGAGATAAGATCGATTTCAAAAAACTATATTCTGTAATGGAGACCGTTGTTTTCCTTGAGCAAACAATACCACATGAAATAAATATTGTACTATGATGAGCTATGCAAGAGCTATTTTCATTAATATATCCAATACACTGGATGCATACTGTATAGGAGGTTTCATCATTTAAATACTTTTTATTGAACTGTCACGGAACGGAATGGAGGAAGTAGTTTATTCTGTTGTGTGGATAAGCTCATTCGGTTTCTGATTGAATAAATCCAAAGAATTTCACTGTGCTGCAGCTGACGCAATAATACCATGAATGATTTGGTTTTTAAGCTCTAGTTCATCTCAACAATCATATATACGTACACCCTTTAAATTATGTTATTGTCAAACCTTTCACTTTTCATTTAGCAATAAAACTCTAGTTCATCTCCACAATCATATATAACATGTGCACCCTTCTTATTGCCAAACCTTTCCTTTTACATCAAGCAATAAAATCGAGAAACTAACACTAATAACTACTCAATTATTATACTTTTTCAGAATCATTAAAAAACTACATATTATATTTCGCTTTGCTTGGGTTCAACCAGCATTGCATGTACTAGCTAACAAAGACGAAATCTTTTTTTAACTTTCTCTTTGCAAAAACAAAAAAAATGTCTTTACAACTGTGATCTCTAACTACACTCGTATCCTCTCTACAATTCCCAATATTGTCTTCAAATTATTGAATTTTACTTTTAAAAATGCTATTTGAAAATGATTAACATTAATAGCTTAATAATTTGAAAGCTCTCTTACTCTTAACCCACTAACTAACAATAACTACAACACGTGCACAGCCACGCTTTGCCACTTACAGCAGTTTGACTTGCCTATGGAGTGCATGACGAATGAATATGTCATTTTATCCATATCCATCTAAAATCAGTGGTAGAGGAAGGAAGCAGCAGCTGATGTGATGAAGATAAACAGTAGATTGTGATGATGACACCGATAGGAGAAAATCACCTACTACACATAAGAGTTCAACATCGAATAAACGATATGTGGGAATGAAACATGTGTTTTGCACATGGTGACAAGGAAAAGGCCTTTAAGTTAGTAAGCACGATGCTGATATTATTGTTTTGTGACTTATGGAAGACAGATACGCTGTAAAGGGTCCTTTCAGATTCAGTCAGATAGAGGCACCCTGTTGGTTATGGATATCAAACTTTACTTACTACTTGCTATGTACTATGAAGCAAGTCAAATGGACAATCTAATACCAAACGAAGGGTGCCTGTTGGTATGGTGGTGCAACATGAACCTTTCAAGTGAACCAAACTGTAGGATGCAAGTGTGCGTATCTAATCGCCCCTTAGGTATTGATTTAACCAGAATCCTGATTTAATCAATTGTGTAGACAGGGCTTTTTAAATGCGTGCTAGATTAGTTTCTAACTAAATAGTAATAATGCTTTGTGATTTGGTCTGCAGTCTCCCTATAGTTTTTTCTAATATACCAATATAATCATTGTTTGATTCGAGGATTATTTTCAGATTGATATAAAATGCTTTTGCAGTTTGAAATCGAGTGATTTCAATGATATTTTCAATAAAATTACACTTTTATGGATTTCCGATTTTTTATTACACAATTAACACGCTGTAAAATAATTGAACGGTAAGATTAGCAAATATATCTTGGCTATTTTTTAATGACGAATGGTAAAATTAGGGTTATGTAAATGCGAGATCAAGTTTGACGAAAAAGATCAACTGAAAAGTAAGTAGCAATTAGCTGGAATTAACGAGTTATTAGATTGAATCATTGTTGGCTACCACTACAGTGACACAGTATTGCAAATATCAACATCCATAATACAGTGAACCTATATTCCATCATAAATAGACAACTATTTTGGCATTGCACAAACAATGTAGTCAGATGCAGTTGCAGGAATCACAATAGTTTGAACCGGCTCATCGGAATCTAACTTGAATTACAAATTGTACACATAGTAATGGACAGATGCAAGTTGTACTGGACATTACATGCGTGATGAAGATGTTTGAAGTGAACAGTCAGCGTTTGGTTAAGGCGCACAACCTAAAGATTCAGCTTTTATAGTTATTTAGCTAGTTACCTTATTTTACGGTTAATAGGAAAGTAGGAGAATTATTATTGTTCTTTTTTGCAACCATTATTGAAGTTAATAGATCATTTTAGAATTTTAATTCTTTAAGTCCTAATGTCAAAGGTCATAAAGCTAGTGCAATAATGCAAATATTTATAAATCAATTTTTAGCCCAACCAGGGCTTATAGAACCACTCTATTTTCTATAGTTGACCTTGTTATCACTAAACTAACTAAAACAACGTTATATACAAGACTTAAGCAAAATTTCAGGTCACAAATTTTCAAAACAACCTAAGGTAAGTAGCCTCGATGATATACTATATTCATTTCAAATTTACTCAAACTGTAAACTATGAAGCTAAATTTATAATTTTTTCTATTCTCCTTCTATTTAGCCATTTAGCCCTTCCTCCTCCCTCCACCACGGCTTCGCCCCCCACCTCCTCTACGTCCCCCACTTCGACTTCTAGAACCAGAGGAGGAAGTCCCGGAACCCCATCCCCATCCAGTTTTGCCTGTACCAGAAGATGTTTTACTCCCCCCACCGAAAATATTCCATCCACTTTTTGCCTTTGGTTGTGTCTCTGGTTTCGTTGCTGGAGGAACATTCCAGCCAATGACTCCTGGCTTACTACCACCTGCACCAGTATTTGCCCCTCCTTGTGGAGGAATATTCCACCCAATGTTACTCGTTTTACCCGTATTCGATGCAGCACCAGCACCTCCAGCTGGAGGAATATTCCATCCAACATTGCTTGTCTTTCCTGTATTTGTTCCAGTTCCACCCACATTCAGATTATTTTGCCCGGTTTTCCCATATCCTCCGGCTTGACCATACCCGGGTTGGTTGTATCCCGAACCAGCTTGGCCATAACCCGGTTGATTATAACCCGAACCCGCAGCTCCGTAGCCAGGTTGATTGTAGCCAGTACCTCCGTAGCCCGGTTGATTGTAACCGCCACTTCCATAGCCCCTATTTCCGTAGCCAGAATTTGCACCATAACCAGCTCCTCCATATCCCCCTTGGTAGCCACCTCCACCATAATAGTTGTGCTGTCCCATCAGTCCACCATGTTTGTCTTTCCAGCTTTTATTCCCTGTGAGCTGTTGTGCCATGGATGGCAAAGAGGACTGAAACATTGCATTTCGGTAACCACCACCACCAAATCCACCTCCTCCGAATCCTCCTCCTCCAAAACCACCTCCTCTTCGTCCTCCTAGCATGTATCCCAAGCCTAAGCCAAGTAGTGCAGAGCCAGGGCTGATTCCGAAACCTCCCCCACCAAATCCACCAAATCCTGAGTGCCCATATCGATTATAGTATTGTCTGTCGTAGTTAGTTGGTTCGCCTGCTCGCGCTTTCTCTTCTTCTTTTTGCATATAAGCTTCAACATCTGTCCCATTTTTTTGCAAGTCTTGAATAAACTTGACTTCATGTGCTTTGTCGTTTACATGTGTGAATGCAATGTCAAACAAGGTTCGCAGTAGTTGCCCTTCTGACATTTTCCCAACCTGGTAAACAATTTAAGTATTTTTCAATGTGTTTTTTGCGTATCAAAAAGTATATAATAAAAATGCTACCGTCTTTCAACATCATTTCTCACCTTTTTCGTTCCATTTACGGTGGTATTATTATTCAATTCGAGATTTGTTGCTTGAGTTTCTGAATCAGGTGATGGCATCGGTGCTGCCAATGCTCCATAATTGTTCAGGGAAGTTAATATTGATAGGATCAAACCTAAAAAAGTGGCTTGCAGTATTGTTTTGCTTTCCATAATTGTTTGGTTTGGCCAACAATGATGTATCTGAAAAAATCGTAAAAAAACTATGTAGAAAGTACTATAACATTTTTAACCATTGCAATGAAAATCTTCATGTTAACTGCTTCTGCAGAATTATCAATGCCCAAAACGTATTGTACGATCAAATACGTTTTTGACTTCACGTTGCTCACAGTAAGTGGAGCGTTGTCTGCTTTAAAAAATTGTTTGTCTTCTGAATGTTGTAAACTGCTTCTAGGTTTTTCTAAACCAATCAGATAATTGTTCAACGAGTATTATTTTGAAGGTCAAACGGTCAATACTTCAGATTATTTCAGTAAACATTTTAGCCTAAAAGCTACGATCAACAAAATACAGTCGCTCGGCTAGTAGTATAGTCTACATAAAACGAATTGGACATGTTCCAGAAACACGAGTAACAAAAATCGATTCCAGTATAGTAATGCAACGGCTTACGACTATATGAGTTCCATGTTTCGTGCAGCTATGGGTGCAGGTCTGTTTTTTTCAACATGTGTGTGTGTGTATGCGTAGTGCACTACGCAGATAAGCATTTGTATGAGGATAAGTAGCTCCCAACGCTTTTTTTATAAATTAGTCAACCAATATGGCAAATGAAAGGAATTTCATAAGCGAATCCATTCAAAATTGAATGGGTATTATGGTAAAAGCAGCTCTTCAATGCATTGAATTTATATGCATGAAGGCATTGAAATCAAAATTATTAGTAATGTGGCATCATTATCCGGTCTGTTTGGACCAATAGTCCAATATTTAAATATACGAAAGAAGATGATACCGTTTTTGGCTTTCTATACTTCTATAGAATGTCTGCAGACATTCTCCATGGAGAGTTTCCCATCTTTAAAGTTAAAAATATATTTACTGTCCATTCATTTGAACTGTGGACTTTTTTGTTAGTCCATTACAAAGCGATTGACAATATGTAGTATTTAGTTTAATTTACCAACAAGCCTAAATAGCAGAATGAACATTGGAGATATCCATTATTTAAACGAACCATTATCGATAATGGTTGTAAATAGTAAAATATATTGAAGCTCATCTCTTAACGTTCATTTAGTAAAAATGTATTTTCATGCAAATCGCAATCCTTTTGCTTTTAATCTAAGATTGACGCATGTTTATTTTCCTTCTTGAAAGTTCAAGCTAATAATTCTAAATGTAAACGGTGAGATCTAACATGCATCCAATTAGAAACTTGAGACTTACAAAAGCATTCATATGTGCTGTCTGTTTAATGTGACTCCATTTTTTTCCAAGCTACACCAAAATGAAGGCAATAAAGTATTTAAAAAATTCTCTGAAGATTTTCCATGAGCAACAGTAATCAAAACTTGGTCGATAGCAACGAATCCATGTTCAGCAGTCACTTGAATATCAATCTGTAGTGATATAATAGCAAATTACATTATAAATATCTAAATAATATTTCGTCCAGCCAGATGAAAAAAGAATCAAGCAAAAATTAAAAGCTTACTTGGTCCACTGGCGGCAACGAAAAAATTAAAACTGAGCAAAACAAAAAATGTTCCATATTCTTCCTTTCTACTTTTGCATCATACAATGCATACGGAACATTTGGACTAGAAACTCTGATTCGCGCACTACCATGCACAGCTAAACGTATTCCTATAGAAATGTCTAATGGAGTTGAAAACTGGAAATCTGCTACTTTAATTGTTCCAACATTTTTAATTTCCGTCGAACAAACCACCCAAAATCCTTTGCCAAACTTCCCATCCTTTAATTTGGCTATCACAGCTTGATCTCTTTCATTATCCACAAAAGGGAGCACTTTTGGTAAAAAATGTGAGAAACTCTCAAAGTATTCAAACGCCTCCACTGTCCATTTTGCTTCACTAAAATCTTCCAAATCTTTAGAAAAGTCCAGCGTCAAGATTTTCACCCTGGCTATACTCGGAAAACCAACGTAGACTGCAACAACCATTGCTATTGATAGCAAAGAAAATATTGCGATTTTTATTCTTCTTGCACTTTTTTGCTGCGAGTGATGGTACAATATTTTGCTAAATCCGTTTCTACAAAGAAGCTTCTTCATTTTATGATGGGTTTGTAGCTAACACCACTTTGACGGGCTAACAAGACAACTCTGACGGAGTATTGTTTGACAATTGACAATCTTCAAATTCACATTGTCGTTTCTTAGGATTTATGTATGAGATTTTGTGCCTTTCCATAAAAATTTTAGCATTCCTTTATTCTTATTCCATCACTAACAGTTAAGTTCAACGAACTGATTAATTTCACTTCTTTGTTTTATCTCATTAAGGTTTCTAACACAAGGTGGCGTCTAAATCCTTGTTTGGTGTTAATGGCTCACAGTGACTAATTAAACACCAATTTTCAATTTATTTGTAAAAACTTGCTTACTTAGCTGATGCTAATGGAACAGTTCAGTTTTTAGCACAATATAAATAAAATCCATTTGTGTTAAACTGTTGATGGATTCTAATTCGTTTTTGTAACGCGAATACTTATTATCACGGTTTGTTCTGTCT
>Ga0210040_10001496_pt1 | contig 35214 bp, 29 predicted proteins | sample CryGeyCG12114_NA_FD_185462 | JGI IMG/M metagenome (GOLD analysis project Ga0210040, IMG submission 185462) | Groundwater microbial communities from aquifer - Crystal Geyser CG19_WC_8/21/14_NA (SPAdes) (version 2) | ecosystem: Environmental > Aquatic > Deep subsurface > Groundwater | place: USA...
GATTGCCGTCTGCAACAAACTGCTCAAGCAGGCCTTCGCCATCATTAAATCGGGCGTGCCCTACCAAGCCGATTTTTCGTCAAAACTTGCCCTCAAACCTTGACTTTTAACACAGTTCATGCTAACTCGAATAGTCTCTAAGTTGGTATAGCGCACATGCTGCGTTGGTGGTAGCTTCCATGAGGCTATGTAAGCAAGTGTAATTACGTAGTTGTTACTAAGGTACTTACGGGTTTACACCCTTGATTACGCGAGTTATAGTACGCAATTTTGTCATCCGTTCTACTACTCCTTTCTCCGTGCTGATGACTTATAACCCTAAATTCGGCTCCTTTGCGCAGACACCGCAGCAGAGGGCACGCGTACTTCAGCAGATGCTGCTTGTGCGAGAAAATCTAGGTATTAAAACACCTGTCCGCGCCCACGCACTGCACCAGCGCTATGTAGCTGGCGAGTTGAGTTGGCAAGAAGTATGTGACCTGCTGGCCGCCCCAAGCGCGCTGCCCAGACCCGAGCCCTTCGGCTCCAACTACCCCCGCCGATACTAAATACTACTACTTGCCGGCTGCATTACGGAAGATGCTTCCTAGTGACAGAGGCAGCGAAATATCGATAGTGGTGCCGCGCTGGGCAGCTGACTGCATATCAATCGTGCCGTTGAGTAGTCGCACCCGGTCGCGTATGGCATTCAGGCCCAATCCATCAGCCAACTTCTGCACTGCTTCAAATCCTTGCCCATTATCCTGCGCCTTCAGCAACAGATACCCGTGTTGCTCGCGCAATTGTAGCTGCGCCTTGGTGGCACCTGCGTGCTTCACAATGTTATTGGCCAACTCCTGAGCCATGCGAAACACGGCTACCTGCAGGTTTTTGGGTACCACTACCGACAGAGGCTGCACGTGGCAGCTAAACTGAAGCTGCGGCCCGCTGCAAATGCGGCAGATATCTTTTATGGCTGCTTCCAACCCAAAGTCCTCCAAGGTAGTAGGCACCAGCTGATGCGACAAAGTGCGAGCCTGCGTGATGGCGCTTGATAGTAGCTGAGTTACCTTTTCTTTGGCTTCTCGCAAGGCTTGGTCGAGGGCTGGCAGCTGCATATGGTCTACGTGCAGCTTAGCGGCATACAGAAACTGCCCCAGCCCGTTGTGCAACGACTCGGCGATGCGGCGCTTTTCGGCTTCCTGGGCGTTGAGTACGGCATCGGCAAGACGCTGTTGCTGGGTAGACCGTTCGGTTTCGGCGTTTCGGCGGTCCGTAATGTCGCGCCAGGCGGCATGTACGATGCGGGTACCATCTTCTTCAGGAATAGCTGTATACAGCACCTCTTCCCAAAAATCCTCGCCGCCTACCCGGTGCCGGCACCACTCAAACTGGCAATACCCTTGGTCCATCGCTTCCGCCCAGTACTGGTCAGCTAGCAGGTGAGAGTGGAGCCCGTTGGGCTGCACGTTGGGAGAAAAAGCCGAGGCGTGCTGCCCCAGCAACGCCTGCTTATCGCTTATGCCAAGCAGGCGCAAGGCACTCGGGTTGCAGTCTACAAACCGGTTGTTGCGCAGCAGCAGCATGCCATCCTTGTTTTGCTCAAACAGCATTCGGAAGCGCTTCTCACTGATGGTCAGCGCGCGCTGGGTCTGGTGCTGCTCCGTCACGTCAAACATGGCCAGGCGGCAGTGCGGCCCTGTAGGCGTATCGGCTGCTTGCCCCTCCAGCCGGGCATAAAACAGGGTGTTGTCGGCGCGGCGTAGGGGTAGTGTTAGCGCATGGCGGTGCTCGGTGGTAACTACTGCCTGCAGAAAATCAGCAAACTGTCCCCGACTATTCATCTCTACGAACAAGGCCAAGCGCCGCCCTAGCAACTCCTGGCGCGTGGAGCCCAGCAGCTGGCTGGCACGCAGGTTCAGCTGTTGCACCACGCCGTCGGCCGCCACGGTGCAGTAGCCTACGGGTGCAAACTCATATAGATCAATATACTGAGCCCGACTTTTCTCGGCTTCCAGCTGAGCCAGCAGTAGCTCTTCGTACTGCATTTCCAGCTCAATCTGGTGCACTTGCAGCTCCTGTACCAGCCGTTGCACATCGGCCGGCATATCGGCTGGCACCGGATGCGTAACTAAGTGTCGGCGCTGCTCAGCACGCTGCCGCATGTTTTCCAGAGCTTCTCTGGAAAGAGAACTAGACGGGGGCTGTCCCGCCGGATCGGGCCTTTTCATCGCGTTGCAGATACGAAATAGCTAGTGTAAGCGAACCAATAGCCAGCATAGGGAAAGGGTAGCTGCCCCTACCTCCTACCCTGGCAGTAAGCTAAGTCTACGACAAATTACGAAGTCCGTACTGCCAAGCGAGTGATTTAAACCCTACTAGGTGATGGAAACTTGCTCTCCCAGCTGCCTGATGCCTAGCAACACCTGGTCAGTAGGCTGGCCTTGGTGTAGCAGGCGCCGACCATAGAGTAGCACGCGCCGCTGCCCTACCTCGGGCAATAGGATATCAAGCGTCAAATCGTCGAACTCCTTCTGCTCGGAGTCGAGCAATTGCTGCAACTGCTGGCGCAGAATGGGCTTGTCCCAGGCCCCTCCATTGAGACTGGTCAGCAGCTGGCCCAGCAAGTGGCTGCCTGACACATGAAAGGCCTCGCTGAAGGAGTTGCTGGCCGTGAGGATGCGCAAGTGCCGGTCGAGGGTGAGCTGGGGTTCGCGCACGGCCGCGTGAATACTGGCCGCGAAACGCGCACTTTCCTGGAGCTTTTCTTCCATCTGCTTCAACCCAGTGATTTCGGTGAAGGTGATAACTGCCCCGCTGATGTAATTATCGAGGGTGCGGTAGGGCAGAATGCGCATGGTGTACCACTGCCCGTTGGTGGCCTGAATGTTGGCTTCCTGGCTGGTGAGGCGGCTGAGTACCTGTTGCACGTCGCGGATGAGGTGCTCGTAGCGCAGGTTGGAGGCAAAATGCATGAGGGGCCGCCCCACATCGCTGGGCATCAGGTTGATGATGCGACTTACGGACGGCGTGAAGCGCTTCACAATCATGTCATTATCGAGGAAGATAATGGCAATTTCGGTGGCATCGAGCAGGTTCTTCATGTCGTTGGCCGACTGCGTCAACTCCTCCGTGCGCGCCATGTACTGCATGTTCAGCGTCAGCAGTTCCTCGTTCAGGCTCTGCATCTCCTCCTTGTTGGTCATAGCCTCCTCGTTGGTGCTTTGCAGCTCCTCGTTGGCCGATTGCAGCTCTTCGTTAGTGCTTTTCAGCTCTTCCAGGCTGCTTTCCATCTCCTCAATGGTTGTCTGGAGGCGGTGCTTGGTGTATTGCAGCTCTTTTTCGAGGGCCGAGGCCACATCGTTGCGCTGCTGCTCGGCCGTGGCGCCTTGCTTGCTCAGGCGCAGGCGACGGGGGGTAGGCTGGTCCTCAAACAATACCAGCAGCAGACCAGCCAGCGCGTCGGTTTCGCCCAGGTGCCGCACCGAGAGACGCAGCATCTGCTGCCCCACATCGGTACGCACCCGCACGTTCTCTACCGTCACATCCTCGCGCGACTGCGCAGCGCGGTGCACGGCTCCACTGATTTCGAAGTTCAACTCCTCGCGGGCCATCTCAAACAGGTTCATACCGCTCAGGCCAGGAGCCGGCTCCAAATACTTGCCGGTACGGCCATTTATGTATAAGATTTCGCCTTTGGAATTGATGACGACGGCCGGCGGCGCATACGAGCGCAGCAATTCTTTTTGGATAAGCGAAGCAAAAGCCCCCCCATCGCGACGGGCGGCAGCGGAAACAGGTACAAGCACGGGTGGGATGGGCGAAGCCATGGAATGGCTTGATAAAGAGAATGGGAAATTAGCGAGTCGGGGCAATGAGGTGGCGGTTTCGGTACGGCGCGAAATCTTCCATTTCATATCCAGGGGCTGGAACAAGTCCTGAAACCCCGTGATATTCTCGCTTGGCCCCAGAAACAGAATACTATTGGGGTTGAGGGCATAGTGAAAGACGGGCAACAGATTTTTTTGCAGCTCTCCGCTCAGGTAAATCAGTAGGTTGCGGCAGCACAGCAGGTCCAGCTTCGTGAAAGGCGCGTCCTTGTTGATGTTGTGCAGGGCAAACACCACCAAATCGCGCACCTCCTTCCGGATCTGGTAGTGACTGTCTACCTTCTGAAAGAAGCGCTGCAGACGGTCTGGGTGCACGTCGGCCACAATATTCTCAGGATACAGTCCAATACGGGCAAAGTCGATGCTCTCCGCGCTGATATCGGTGGCAAAAATCTGAATTTTGAGGTAGCGGCTGGGCTCTACCGCATCCAGGCACTCTAGCAGCAGCATAGCCAGGGAGTAAGCCTCCTCGCCGGTAGAGCAGCCCGGTGCCCATACCCGTATGGTGCTATCGGTTTCTTTGCGCTGCAACAGTGGGCGCAGGTGCGCTTTCAGGTGCTCAAAGGCCTCGTGGTCGCGGAAGAACTTGGTTACGCCAATCAACAGCTCCCGAAACAGCTGCTCTACCTCGTGGGGGTTTTCCTGTAGGTAGCGCACATAGTGCGTAAACTCCTTGATCTGGTGTGCATTCATGCGCCGCTCAATGCGCCGAAACACAGTATTGCGCTTGTAGTGGCTGAAGTCGTGGCCGGTTTGGGCACGGATGAGCAGAAAAATTTTCTGCAAGGCGTGGGCGGGTTTGCTATTGGCCTCGTCGGCGTTTTCGCTGGCCCGGGAGGGGCGCGACAGCAGGGGGCGCTCCACGTAGTCGAGCAGGCGGGCGGGCATCATCTGCGGCGCCAGCACAAAATCCACAAACTCCGTGGCCATGGCAGCGCGGGGCATGGAGTCGTACGTGGCCGTTTCGGGATCCTGCACCATCACCATTCCAAAGTTCTCCATCACCAGCTTCAGGCCCAGGCTACCATCGGAGCCCATACCAGAAAAGATGATGCATACGGCCCGCTCGCGCACATCCTTGGCCAGGCTCTGCAAGAAGAAATCAATGGGTAGGCGGCGCACTGGGGCCTGGGTGGGCTTCAACAGGTACAACACTCCGTGCAGCAGGCTCAAATCATAATTTGGCGGAATCACGTATACGTGTTCGGGCCGGATTTTCAGGCCATCGTAGGCTTCCTGCACGGGCATCGTGGTGAAGCGCTGCACCACCTGCACCAGCTCGCCATCCTGCGTCGGCGACAGGTGCGTAACTACGACGTAGGCAATACCTGTATGAGATGGCAAATGCTGAAAAAACAGCTCAAAGGCTTCCAGCGAGCCTGCTGAGCCGCCCAATGCCACCACAGTAAACTGGTCGCCTTCGGAACCGGGCGGCGTTACGCCTACCCCCGAGGGTTCCTGAATCAGCCGCGCAGACGTATCAGGGGCAGCAAAGGCAGGCTGATTGTTTTCAGGGGAGATACTAGGGGTAGGTGAATCCATGGCACCAGACGAGCGAAAAGCAGGAGTAAATAAAGAAATGCAGCAGCAGATAGTAACAGCAAATTTCTACCAAATTACGTAATTCGACGCAGGCTTCTTTCGGGCGTGATGGTGTATGCACAAGGCTGCCTATTCTTATCTAGCTCCATACCATCAAACTTTCTTCACTTCTTACATTAGTGCCTAGACCTACTTTCCTGATTGTGATTGGTACCTCGGCCGGGGGTATGCCGGCTCTTACCCGCTTGATAGCGCAGCTGCCGGCTACGCTGCCGGCGGCCGTGCTGGTAGTGCAACACCTCAGCCCCCACTCCACGGGCGAGCCGCTGGTGGCTCGCCTGGCGGCCCATACTGCGCTTCATTGCCAACTGGCTACCCACGATGCCCCTTTGCAAGCCGGTACGGTTTACCTGGCCCCACCCGACCGGCACTTGCTCACGCGAGACGACCGGATGGTGGTAACCAAAGGCCCGCGCGAAAACAACTACCGCCCCGCCGCCGATGCGCTGTTCCGCTCGGCAGCCGTCGCCTTCAACTCGCAGGTGGTAGGTGTGGTACTCACAGGAATGCTGCACGATGGTACCGCTGGCCTCGACTTCATCAAGCGCTGCGGCGGCGTGGCCGTAGTGCAAGACCCCACCGATGCCGAGTTTGCCAGTATGCCCGAAAGTGCCCTGCGCAACGTGGCCGTCGATTACATAGTGCCCTTAGACCAGATGGGCGCACTACTTACAGAGTTGGTAAGTGGGGGCCCTACCCCAAACGTCCCAGTATCTATCCCCCACGATTTACAGATAGAAGCGGCTATTGCCGAGCGCGTTATGGGCACCACTGACCAAGTTAGCCAAATTGGGCACCAAGTGCCCCTCACCTGCCCCGACTGCGGCGGCAACCTATGGGAGGTGAATGAGGGCAACGTACTGCGCTTCCGTTGCCACACCGGCCACGCCTATACCGCCGATGCCCTGCTGGAATGCTCGCAGCATGAGATGGAAGAAACGCTGTGGGTAGCACTGCGCATGATGGAAGAGCGCAAAAACCTGCTCACTAGCATGGCCAGCCGCGGCGAAGGCCACTGGAGCGTACAGCAGGAAGAGCGCATCGAAGAAATTAAACGCCATATTAATCGGCTGCGGGAGTTTTTATTGACCGGCAGCGAGAATGGTAATCCGACGACAGAAAAGAAACAGTGACCTTCCCTCGCTTTTCGTTTTTTCTGAGGCGCACGAATTACTTTATAGCTGAACACACACAAGCTCAAACAACCACATAACGACTATTAAATGAATGAGTTATAATTCAAGTTACAGCTCAATCCTTTAATAGTTATTATGTGACTTCCGCTTTTCCTATGCACTATCCTTCTCTTAATGCATCAGGCTTTTTCCATTTTCTGGATAGCGTGTATGGGAGTTAAAACAGGAATTATTGAGTAAATAGAGAGAAGCAAAAGCATATAGTCCTTCCGTTATTATTCAATAATTTTCTTATTATTTATTTTTATTGTTTTACATCTGGAACTAACCTTATATTTGTCGCGTAAGATTCTACAACCTGTTAATTTAACCCCATCCTCATAATGGCAACCATGGATATTGCCCGCCTCCAGGAAATTGTTGATAGTGCTGCTACCAACGAGCAATTGCTCTCCCAGATTCGTAAAAATGTTACGAAAGTAAATTCTCTGTTAGAAGAACTGAACGAAATGCTACAGCCCGGCTATGCTCCGACGCAGAAAGAGCGTAAGCCCCGCGCCGAGGGTGCCCGCAAGCCCGGCCGTCCGCGCAAAGTTGAAAATGCTGAGTAAGCTACCTACTAGCTTAACTTCTTTTTCTTTTAAAACGAAGAAATCCGATCAGTTCAAACTGGTCGGATTTCTTCGTTTTACGCCTGCTTTAAAAGTAGGCAGAATATTAAAAGCAGCGGTTTCCGGCCGATTTAGCTGAACGTTGATAGGAGTGATTAGAATTTCTCTCAATGCTTACTTCCGCTGCAGTAGTATGCAGTAGTTCTTATATACACTATTAAGAAGTAGTACGCTTGGCGCTTATGCTTACGCTACATATGTCGCATTGGCTTTTTTGGTTGTATCAATACGACAATGCAGCTGTAAATTAAAATTTAGCATGTTGCTTCAGGCTGATTATTTAAAAGCATAAAGCAACATGCAGTAGCGCAAATATGCTTGGGCCTACCCTACTTGATAATTAAAATCCTGTGCTGCACCGTGCAGGTTGCATCTCTCGCCACTATTTATATCTGATAGCTACTTCCTAGGGTAATAGCCCGCATAGTGGCGCTTAGTAAGATAGTAGTGGAATACCTGTTCCTCGACTTTTGTTAGCATTAAATTAACTAACCAATTACTGACTACTCCCGTTATTTCATTTTGATGGATAAACAATTCCGAACCGAATTACTTAGTATTTGAATGCCTACTCTTTCTTTCACCAAGCATCTACTCTATGTCGCGTACTATTATTGTTTCTAATCGTTTGCCTACTAAGGTGCAACGCACCGACGATGACCTGGCTTTTACACCCAGTGAAGGGGGACTAGCCACGGGGCTAGGTTCCATCTACCGGGCTGAGGGCAACGTCTGGATTGGCTGGCCGGGCCTGGTAGCGAACGACGAAACGGAGCGGCAACAGGTAGCGCAGAAATTGCGCGCCGATAGTATGCAGCCGGTCTTTCTGACCGAAGACGAAATCAAAGGATTTTACGAGGGGTTCAGCAACGAAACCCTGTGGCCTACCTTTCACTACTTCAGCCAGTATGCGGTATATAACGAGGAGCACTGGGATACTTACGTAGCCGTGAACCAGAAGTATTGTGATGCCGTGCTGGCCGCCGCCGGCGACGACGACACCATTTGGGTGCACGACTACCAGCTGCTGCTGCTGCCACAGATGTTGCGCAAAGCCCGGCCGCACAGCACTATCGGGTTTTTCCTGCACATTCCGTTTCCTTCCTACGAGTTGCTGCGCGCCCTACCCTGGCGCACTCAGTTGCTGGAAGGTATGCTGGGCGCCGATCTGATTGGCTTCCACACCTTTGGCTATATGCGCCACTTCCTCAGCTCGGTGTCGCAGCTACTGGGCTACCCCAGCCAAAACGGCCGCTTGGAGCTACCCCATCGCACGGTGCTGATTGATGCCTTTCCGATGGGAATTGACTATGAGCGCTACGCCAACGCCGCCGCCTCGGCGGCCGCACGGGAGCACGAGCAGCACTACCTGGATGCTCTGCCCAACGCTCGCATCATCTTGTCTATCGACCGTCTCGACTACACCAAGGGCATTGCGCAGCGCCTGCGGGCGTTTGAGCTGCTGCTCCAGCGCTACCCCGAGTGGCAGGGCCGTGCTACGCTGATTATGCTGGTGGTACCCTCGCGCGACCAGGTGGCGCAGTACCAGGAGCTAAAGGAAGAAATTGATGAGCTGGTAGGCCGCATCAATGCCGAGTACCGTACCATTACCTGGAACCCTATTCACTACTTCTACCGCTCCCTACCCCTGGAAGAGTTGGCGGCGCTATACCGCATGGCCGAAGTAGCGTTGGTAACGCCCATCCGCGACGGGATGAACCTAGTCTGCAAGGAGTTTATTGCCAGCAAAGCCGAACGCAACGGGGTGCTTATTCTGAGTGAGCGGGCCGGCGCCGCCCGCGAGCTGTCCGATGCCCTGCTCATCAATCCTTCCGACATGAACCAGCTGGCCGAGGCCATGCATGAGGCGTTGGAAATGCCCGAGGAAGAACAGAAAGTGCGCTTGGCCAATATGCAGGCCCTGGTGCGGCAATACAATATCTATCACTGGACGGAGCTGTTTATGAACCGTCTGGCATACACTAAAATCAAACAAATGACCTTAGCTACAGAAATACTGGACGCAGAAGAAACCGCGTCTCTCTACCAGAAATATACGAGCACTACCCAGCGCCTGCTGCTACTCGACTACGATGGCACGCTGGCTCCCTTCCATCCCAATCCGCAGAAGGCTGCACCGTCGGCTGAGATACTGGAGATTCTGGCAACTTTAACTGCCGACCCGCACAACCGCGTGGTGATTATCAGCGGGCGCGACCGGCAGACGCTGGAGCGGTGGCTAGGCCATTTGCCCGTCGATTTTATTGCCGAGCACGGCGTGTGGCTGCGGACTGCCGGCCAGGACTGGACGTTGTTTCAGCCCATGCGCAACGATTGGATGAAGGAAATTCGGCCTACCCTGGAGCTATACGTGAGCCGCACGGCGGGTTCGTTTATTGAAGACAAGGATTTCTCCTTGGTGTGGCACTACCGCCGTGCCGATGCCGAGTTGGCTGCCGTACGCGTGCGGGAACTGATCAGCCACCTTAGCTTCCTGACCAGCAACAGTGATTTGCAGGTACTGGAAGGCAATAAGGTCATCGAGATTAAGGCGGCCGGCCTCAACAAGGGCACTGCTGCTGCCCGTTGGGTAGCCACCTACCAGCCCGACTTCATCCTCGCCATCGGCGACGACCGCACCGATGAGGATACCTTTGGCGCAATGCCCGAAGAAGCCTACACCGTTAAGGTAGGCACCAATAGTCGCTCCCTGGCACGCTTCCACGTGTCAAGCACCACAGAGGTGAAAGAGCTACTGCAAGGTCTAACCGAGGTAGGCGTGCCACAGTAGTAGATTTTACCCCGTAGCAGAAGCTGCCACTAATGGCTTTTGCTACGGAGTGCCGGTCCGACATCCTGGCTGAGTTGAACCACTAGTCAGCTTTCGCTTTATCTCAACCAACTCTTGGGGAGCATCAGCCGGTAGGCCAATGCTCCCCAAGAGTTGGTTGTGTTTTAGGGCTACCTGCGTTGCAACACGTGTGTGATACCCGGCGGTGCGGTTTCAGAGCTACCCAGGCGCCAGGGTTATTGGGGTTCGGTGCTTGAAATAGCTTGATACACGCGCACAACATCCCGACTATCAAAAGCATACACATGATGCTTCATATAGATCAACACATTGAGTCGGATCATGGCTCTGCCAATAGCATGCGCTGGTACGTCGTCGGGGGTATAGTCTTGTAGCTTACACCGCATTTGCTTAACCGCTTCGCTCTTTTGCGCATTTCGCAATAGTTCAAAAGGACAGGTATTAGCTTTCATCGTTGGGTGCTTTGTGGTTGGCTAGCTGTTGCGTAGAGGCAGATGGCTGCCGCCACACACCAGCAGAATCGTCTGTTGTTACCTGCGCTACCAGTTGTCCATTGAACCAAACACGCAAGTGTTTAATGATGCTCATTTGAGTCTCGACAGGCTCATCGGCAAATTGCTGCATATCAAACTGCATAGTAGTTGAGCAGGTATATACCTGATTGTTTTGCAGTTGAATTTATAGCCTTCTCACGTGAGTATATGTAATTGCTAAGCCTCTTTCAGTAGATCTACTTACCTTTTTCCGCAGTATTCTCCGTTGCTTCCCCGTATTTATCCTTAGCACCGTGGCCGTATGCTGCTGGCGTTGCAGGGAGTGCAGGGCAGACAAAACAAACGCCCCAGCTAAGTAGCTGGGGCGTTTTGTAAGTGTAAGAAACGTGCGGCGCAGCAGGTAGGGTAGCTTCTATTCTGTGAGCTTAGAAGCTACCCTACCTCTCCAATACCGTTTGCGGAGTGCTACAAGAAGTTAGGGCGGTCTAGCTTCTTGGAGATGCGGTAGGCTGCGTTCACCAACCCTACGTGGCTGTAGGCCTGCGGGAAGTTGCCCCACTGCGAGCCGGTTTTGGCGTCTACGTCTTCCGAGAGCAAACCCAGGTGGTTAGTGTATTTGAGTAGCTTTTCAAATTCGCGTATGGCCTCGTCGAGGCGACCGACAGCGGCCAGGGCTTCTACGTACCAGAAAGAGCAGATGAGGAAGGTGGTTTCGGGCGTACCGAAGTCGTCGGCGTGGCGGTAGCGGTAGAACAGGCCTTCGGGCGTCATCAGCTCCTTTTCCAGCTCTACCAGGTGCTGGCGCGCTTTTTCCGATGATGGATCGAGGTAGCCCATCAAGATGAGCTGCATGGTGCTGGCATCGAGGTGGGGCGAGCCGATGGCATTGGTATACACGCCGCGCTGCTGGTTGTAGCACTGCTCAATCTTATCGGCGGCCTCATCCATCAACTCCTGCGCCATCCGCTGAATCTCGGGGTTCTGGAAGTAGCTCGCCACCTTACATGCGGCGTGGCTGCCGGCCCAGTGAAACAGGTAGGTGTAGGCGTGGTACTGCGACAGGGTCCGAAACTCCCACAGGCCCGCGTCGGGCTGGTTCATGGTTTGCCGAATCAGGCGCAGCGCGTCGTAAATCAGCTTTTCGGTGTGCGTGCGTTCGAAGTCGATAAAGCGCCTATCCACGTAGAGCGGCAGCAGCGCCACCAACACCTGCCCATACACATCGTTCTGAATGTGCGTGTAGGCGTCGTTGCCGATGCGCACGGGGCGGTTGCCGAGGTAGCCCTCCAGGTCCAGCTCCTCCTCAATGAGCTTGGAATTGCCGCTGATGCTGTACAGGGGCTGGTACTTGTCCTCTATCTTGGTGGAGATATTGGCGATGTAGTGGAAATAGCGTTCCATCTCCTCAAAGTGACCAATGTTGTTGAAGGCCGTGAGGATATAATAGGTGTCGCGCATCCAGCAGAAGCGGTAGTCCCAGTTGCGGCCCGAGCCAGGGGCTTCGGGTAGGGAGGTGGTGGTGGCGGCAATGATGGCGCCGGTATCTTCGTACTGGTGCATTTTCAGGGCCAGGGCCGAGCGGATGACCGCCGCCTGATGGAAAGTACCGATGCTCATGCTTTTCACCCACTTGCGCCAGTGCTGGGTGGTTTCGCGCAGAAACCGCTCGGCGGTGCTTTCCAGCGGGGCTTCCAGGGGGGCGCCGTAGGTGAGCACTAGGTAGAACGTCTCGTTCAGGACAAAGTCCTGATCATCCAATACGTAGGTGAGCGGGATGTTGGTGGTCAGGCGAATTTCCTCTTCCAACCCCAGAAAGGCAATGTGGTTGGAGCTGCGGCGGCGGCTGAGCGGCTGCTCGCCGTATTGCCCTACCGGCTGGCAGCGCACGCGCACGCGGGGCGTACCCTGCAAGGGCTCTACCTTCCGCACAAGCATCAGGGGCTTGTAGTTGCGGTCGTACTGCGAGAAGCGCGGGGCAAAGTCCGTGACGCGGTAGCGGCCGTCGCGGGTTTCAATCTCCGTGCACAGCACGTTGGTATTGTCGAGGTAGTATTGGTGACTTTGGAAGTCGCTGTCGGCGGGCCGGATGCTGTATTCGCCACCTTTCTTCGAGTCGAGCAAACTCCCGAACACGAAGCTGCTGTCGAAGCGAGGCCAGCACAGCCAGCGCACGGCCGTATCGGTACCAATGAGGCCCAGAAAGGCACAGTTGCCAATCAGGCCCATGTTGTAGGTGTGGGTGCGGGAGGTAGGCGCGGACGCGGGAGTAGGAGTCATTGGCGGTAGAGAAGTGGCTGCCTGACCAAAATGGCGCAGGAGAGTATCTACTTAATACCTACCCCAGCAGCATTGGGTTTCGTACCGAACCTCAACAGGTAGCTGGTATAGGCATAAAAAAACGGCTGCAAGCAGCCGTTTTTTTATCAATACGCTATAGATGATGCTTAGCTATTGCGACGCCCATCTTCATCCGAACGGCGGTTGTTAGCCGAATTGCCGCTCTTGTTGAGTTGCTCTACGTCTACTTCGGTCTTGCGCACGGTATCATGAATGGTTTCTTCACGCTCCGTTACTTCTTTGCCGAGAGTTACCTCTTCTACCACGCGGGCTTCTTTGCCTACTACGGCGCGCTCAGCGCTTTCAGTCACCTCAATGTTACCTTCTTTGAAGGCATCAAAGTCGGCTTCCGTAGCGGGGCGGTCTACTGGCGTACGGTTCACGTTCACATGCTCCTCACGCAGTCGCACGCTGGCTTCTACGGGGCGCTCTATGATACGGCTACGCAGGCGGGCACCACCGGTTTGCTCCACGCGCTTGCCTACCTGCAAGTTTTCTTCAATCACCTTGGCCGACAGTTGGTCGTCGTTGCCGGCAGTGGCTGCTTTTGTATTCTGGTTCTGTGCGTTCTGGTTCTTGTTTTGGCTCTGATAGCCCGTTTGCTCCGCACGATCGTCTACATCAACAGCACCACAGCGGTCCAGAATTTCGGCTGCTTGGCGCGCATTTTCGTCGGAATGAGCGTGTACGGTTACCATCGAGCCGCTTTCGCGGGCAGCGTGGGCATAACGACGGGCATTATCATCGTCGTCGTCGTCGCTGAACAAATTGCTGAAGAAGTCGCTGATGCTGTCGCCAGTGCTTTCTTCGGTACGGTTGGTGTTGCTGCGGTAGCGTCCGCGGTTATTATTATCAGTAGTAGCATCATCGCTGCGCGAGGCTACGTCTACATGGTCTAAGCTAAAGCCGGCGGCTTGCAGTTGCTGGGCGGCGGTCTTAGCTTGGGCGGCGGTATCGAACATTCCTACTACGGTCTGGCTCATGGTTTTAGGGGTAAGGGTTAAGGAAAGGATTTAGTGTGTGGGGGAAGTATTAGTGGTTTCAGGAGCGGGAAAGCGCTCTACGTGTACTTCTTCGTGACGTAGCGTTACGGTTTCTACTTCGTGGGTTTCTACCTGTTGCTTCACAATGTGTAGCTCTTCTACAACCAGCAGACGCTTCATCACTATTTCGCGTACTACAGGTACAATAAGCGTAGTGCCTTCATAGCGCGGAACGGGTGGCTCCACGCCATCGGCCACAAACTGATTGACCGCTACACGCTCTACCTGCACTTCTTCGTGGCGTAGTATTACGTCCACGTCTTCCTGATGCTCGTGCACAGTTTTAGATAGGCGCACCCGGCCGCTTTCTACTACCTCACGTTGGATAATAGCACGTTCCTCTACTATAGGAATAGCCTGCGGAGAAGGCTGAGGCGAATGGCCGGCAAGTTCATCAGTGGGCATCAACAACAGGCTTGCGCCCTTATTAGCGGTGAAACTATCTGTTATATCTTACGCACACTTATCTATCAAGTTATTGTAAATCAATTTACTGCTGAGCATAACCTTATGTTCCGCAGTGTAACTATTAGTATATTAAAGCTCGTCTACTATTCTACTCTATTTACGGGTTTAGAGCATTTTACCGGGTTTTTAGGCGATGTTGACGACAGTGCATAAAATATAACAAAACATAGCTAAGTCAACAGGTATTCAGGAGGAAACAAGGAGGAAAATCGATGTAAAAGGGCAGGATTATGTATCTGCTGTGCTCTGGCAAGCAATAAAAGCCCTCGCTGAATTTTCCCGACGAATCGGCTTGGTGGCCCTACCTTTGCTTGCGTTTCGGCTCTTGCTTCGTTTGTCCGCCTCTTTTTTGCTGCCCGTGCTATTGAACTCTACGCTGCGTCGTGCCCTGCGGGGCATAGGTTTGGTGCCCTTTCTGTTGTTGTTTTGGCTGCTGCCCTACCCTGTATGGGCGCAACAGCCTACCAGCCCGCCGCCCGCACCCGACCTGCCCGCTCAGCCCCCGGTGGCGGCCCCCGCACCCAGCTACCGGACCAGCCAGGCGCCTGCGCCTACCCCCAGCCCCGCCGCTACCCGCAACGCCACACTCCTGCGTGAGCTACTCCTGCGCACCGATACCACCAACTATGCCCTCAGCCGCAACATGATTGCCGTGCAGGGCGAGCTGAACCTGTATTTCTACTACCGTCAGGAAGATGAAACGGCCGAAATCATGGCCTACCCCGCGCGGATGGACCCGCGCGCTCCCCTGCGCCTCGTGCGCTCCGCCGACTTTCAGCAATTGGATTCACTCACGCCGGTCAACAACGAGTACTACCGCACCAAGATTCGTTTCAAAGGCCTCACCGGGGTACGCTACCTCAGCCTCACCTTTGCCCAGGCCAACCTCGACAGCCTGCGTGGGCCGCAGTTCACTCAAACCATACAACTACTGCCCGTGACGCATACCAGCCTCGATTTTCGCCCGGGCGACACGGAGCTGTTTGTGGGCGAAGAGAAGGTGTTTGACCTGATCAGCAACAACGTGAAAAACGTGCGCGCCACCGGCGAGTGGACGCACGGCCAGGACATCGACTACCGCATTGCCCAGGAAAACGGCGGGCTGAAGCTGCACGTGCTACCCAACGTCACGGGTACGCGCGCCATCACGCTGCGCCTGCAAACCGAACGGCCGTTTCTGATTGAGAATGGGCGCAAGCTCAGCTATTCCCTACCCCCCATCCGGCAGGAATTTACGGTTAAAAGCAGCCGCCTGCGCTTTCTGAGCGTTGATAAAAAGGAAATTACGCTGGACGAAAGCTCGCGCCGCAAGGGTGTAGAAATCATCCTTGACAATGGGCGCACCTTCGATCTGAAGCACACCTATCGGGTAGAAGACCAGGAGGAGATAGGCGGGGCGCTGATTGCCGAAATCTTTACGCGCCAGTACCTCTCCAACGACCGGGTGCTGTGCTGGCTGCGCGTGTACAACACCCACCGCCAGACGGATAGCTACCTCTATATCAAAGACGGCGACCAGCCCAAGTACATCACCAACTTAAACATCTCGCCCAAAACCACCATTACGACCGTGAGCGTGCGCCACCGCGGCGGCGACTGGACCACCAACACCAGCGTGAACCCCGGTGAGACGGTAGACGTGCGGCTGGAGGGCGAGTCGCTACTGAAGGCGCCGTTCCGCTTCGAGGACGTGCGCGTGGTGCCCTCCGACTCGTCGGTGCGCTCCGAGTCGGCCGTGATTTACCGCTTGCAGGTGCCCGTTGGCATTGATAAGAAGCGAGTGGCTATTTACAATGGCAACCAGAACACGGGGCAGGGCCTGAACGTACGCGAGTTTCAGCGCCCCCACCCGCTGGACTTTGTGAAGGTAACGTTTGGGGAAGCGGCGCGCTCCGTTACTACCCTCAACGGCCCCATTCTCTACCCGCGCACCGTACGCGACGTGGTGTTCTCGTTTGATGCCAACGCCATCGACTCCGACCAGCAACTGTATGGCAAGCAGTACCTCACGTTCCAAATCAGAACCCAGGATGCCAAGGGCAACCTGATTGAGATGCGCACCATCGAAAACGTGATGGTGTGCCCCGGCGACAACTCGGTGCGAGCTGCCTTCTACCGCGACCCGCAGTGCCAGGTAGGCAACATCAACCTCAACAGCCTGCTCTCTCGCAAAACCTACGACCTCGACGACTGGGCGCACATCTACGTGACGGTGCAGCACGTAGCCAGCCAATATGGCGATAAGGGATACTCGCAAACGCTGGATCTGGTGTTGCAGCGCAAGGTGAAGTTTGATATTGACATCAGCTTCCCGGCCGGCTTGCTTACCAAGCAGGTTGATAGTGATGTGAAGGGCTATACGTCCTTTGGTGGCATCAGCCTCGCCACGCTGGCGCAGCTCACCTTCTACAATCCCAACAAAATCAATAAGCCCCGGCCGTACAAGGTAGGCGCAGGCTTTGTGGCCCTCAACGCGTTCAACCTGAGCCAGGATGCCAATGCCTCCCGCGACCTAGGCCTAGTGGTGCTGGGTTCCGTTTACCCTACCCGCAGCGACGCCAAGCTTACTTTCCCGCTTTATCTGGGCGGAGGTTATTTGATGAACAAGGGAAAAATGTTCTTCCTCTTTGGTCCGGGTATCGGTATTCGCCTATAACAACCTTGTTATACCACACCAGCGGGGCACCTTCGGAAAACGAAGGCGCCCCGCTGCGTTTTCACGTTACTTATTTTCAAAAACTAAGCCCTCAACGCACAGAAAGTAAACGAAATTCGGTGGTTCTGACGTTGTATAGGTAGCAGGTAATACTCCATACTAATAGGATTTTTGGCGTATTATTTACCTCCCTACCTTAGCCATTCAGAAATTACTCCTATGCCCTACCCTACCTTACGTCGCTACCTGGCAAGCTTCCTACTGTTGCTTGGGGTGCTGCTGACAACTTCTCTCCATGCCCAAACAGCTTCTACTGGTCAGCGCGATGTACTGCGCGATATCACCTCGGTAGTGGGCCTGAAGCCCCGCTTTGAGCTGCGCTCAACATCCGAGGTTGACAACGCCGCCGCCGTGGTCTACAACGGCCAGCGCTACCTCTTGTATAATCCGCAGTTTGTGGCGGCCGTGAACCGCGCCGGCCGCACCGACTGGGCCGGCACCAGCATTCTGGCGCACGAAATGGGGCACCACCTCAACGGCCACACGCTCACGGGCCGTGGCTCCAACCCCGCCGACGAGCTGGAAGCCGATGAATTCTCGGGCTTTGTGCTACGCAAGATGGGCGCCAGCCTGGCACAGGCGCAGGCTGCTATGGCGGTGATATCGGACGAGCACGGCTCCGCTACCCACCCCGGACGTAGCCAGCGCCTGACGGCTATCAGCCGGGGTTGGCAACAGTCGAATACCCAGATTGTGGCCAGCGCCCGCGCTACGGCTCCCTCGGCTGCGCCGGCTGTGTTGCGCCCCCAAACTACTACCCCAGCCGTGGCTCGCACCGTAGCTAACCGTACTGCCATTGTGGGTAAGCTTACCTTCCGCGACGCGCCGGATGAGCCGTTTTACCTCACCGACCGCCTGAATGTGGTGCACGTAGAGCCTGGCACCCGCACCGCAGAGGTAGTCGGCCGCATCACCCGCACCGACGATGAGGACTTCCCCTTGGTGCTGGTCGACTCCAAGCAGCGCCGCCTGTACATCGACACTTCCGGGGCGGTGTATAATCCTAACGGCCGCCTGGTAGCCATGCTCACGGACGCGTCGTAGCTTACAGAGTAGGGCCTTATTCATAGCAAAAGAGCCACCCGCGTGCGGGTGGCTCTTCTATTTGGGGCCTGTCGTTGCTAGCTTCTAGCCACTGATTATGCCAAACGGGCGCGTGCAACGCGCCCCTACTCCGGTCTACGAGGAATATACATCCACGGTGCGCGGTGAGGCCACAGCGTTTTCGCCGCGTACCCATTGCAGGGCCACCGTTTTTTCGCTGGGACTGAAGTGTTTTACGTCGCTGGGCGTGACGAGGGCGCTGAGCGCGGCACCGGCTTTCACCAACGTATTGTCGTTGCTGACGATGGCCACGCGGTTGAAGCTGGTGAAGTGCTTCACATCCTGCTTCAACTCTTCCCAGAGCGCTTTCAGCGTCACGTCCTCGATGCCCTCATATTCCAGATAGGCATTTACTTTACCATACTGTTGCACCTTTTTTTCGAGGGTAGGCACCACGCCCTGGTAGTCGGCTTTGGTGAGCGTCCCGCCGATATACAGGGCCAGCAGGTTTTCGTCGGGATAATCAACTGCGCGAAACATAAGCAAATTTTTAAAGTGGAGGGGTTTCTTTGTACGCTCCCCCTACCCCGGGGTTCCGCTACTACCCGGCTTTTTCGCTGGCTGCGGCAGGTAGGGGCTGGCATTTTGGGCAATAGTACGTAGCCCGGCCGCCCACGTATTTCTTCTCAATTTCGGTGCGCGGGTGGCGTGGACAGAAGCGGTGCTGCTCGGTACCGGGCGTGGCCGAGTCGTCCCACTCCCGCGCATGAATCAGAAACGACACCGGGAAGTTGCGGTAGGTAGCTTCCTGCTGAATGGCCGTTTTCAATACCAGCTGAATAGCCGTATGCAATGCCTTAAACTCCTTCTCAGTAAGCGTATTGCACAATCGCTCGGGGTTGATTTTAGCCTGAAATAGCACTTCATCCACAATCCAGTTGCCGAGGCCCGCCGTGATGCGCTGGTCGAGCAGGGTAGGTTTCAGCAGGGTTTTCTTTTTGCTGAGCGCGGCCTGTAATTGCGCAGCGGTAATATCCAGCGCATCGGGGCCGAGCTTCTTGAGCTTTTGGTATTCCGTCACGCTCTCAGCCAGCCGGATGCGGCCAAACTTGCGCGGGTCTACGAAGGCGATGCGCAGGCCGTCGGCCAGGTGCAGGGCCACGCGGGTGAAGCGCGGAGCGTCGGGGTCGTCGCGGTAGGCGCCCACGTCGCCGGTCATCCCAAAATGCAGGGCTAGCACGTTGCCATTGTCGAGTTCGAGGAAGCAGTTCTTGCCCAGGCGGCGCGTGGCCGTTACCTGCCGCCCTACCAGGTAGCGCCGGAGCGTATCCTCATCGGTTGTAAGCACGTGGGCGTCGCGCACCTCCACGGCCGTAATGGGTTGATGCAGAAGGAGGCCGTCGAGAAACCGGCGGTACGTTTCGACTTCAGGTAGTTCGGGCACAGGGCAGGTGGTGAGTGGTGAGTGGTGAGTGGTGAATGAGAAACGGGCGGCTCTACTGTGGAGTTTCGCCTACGGCTACCTATTCCGGTGGCCTACCCGCGTTGCACGTTTCCTGTTAGCACCAGCGCGTCGCCTACCTGGTAGGGTGTGGCGGCATCTGCTTCTACCACTACGGTTCCTTCACCCACAGCCACAGTCAGCGTTTGGCCCGTGGCCGATGGCTGCACGGCCACTACGGTGCCCGTCAGTTGAAAGCCCGGCGCGGCAACACCAGGCAGCACTGCCGCCGGTGCACCATCCTGCACCACCCTACCCCCTTCCAGCTCCACGGCGCGGGTAGCAAGGCGGGTAATTTCGGCGTAGTCGTGGCTCACGAGCAGGGTAGTGAGTTGGAAGCGCTGGTGTGCCGCCGCCAGCGCCTGCTGCAACCGCAGGCGGGTAGGCACGTCCAGGGCCGCCAAGGGCTCATCGAGCAGGAGCAGGCGGGGCTGACGGGCCAGGGCCCGCGCCAGGGCCACGCGCTGCTGCTGCCCCCCCGAAAGCTGCTGGGGCCGCTGCCGGGCCAGTTCGCCCAGGTCCATCAGCTCCAACAACTCGTCTACCAACGGCTTGCCCGACGCATGTGGCAGCGCAAACTCCAGGTTCTGGCGCACCGTCATGTTCGGAAACAGCGCGTATTCCTGAAAAACAAAGCCAATGCTCCGCTGCTGGGGCGGCAGCCAGATGCCCCGTTGCTGGTCGTACCACACGTCGTTGCCTACCCGCAGGTAGCCGCCGGCCGGCCGACTCAAACCAGCCAGCAAACGCAGTAGGGTGGTTTTGCCAGCCCCTGAGGCGCCGTATATAGCCACCAGCTCGCCAGACGCAATAGTCAGGCGCACGTCCAGTTGCGTGGCACCTTGCGCAGTTTGCAGGGGCTTGGTTAGGTGCAGGTCAATCACGGCAGGCGGGGGCCAACGGGGCGTTTGGTGAAGTAGGCCAGCAGCAGTAGCCCGGTGAAGGCCAGCCCTACCAGCACCAGCGCGTAGTGGTTGGCGCGGGCATAGTCGAGGCTTTCGGCGGCGTCGTAAATGGCAATGGAGGCTACCCGCGTTTGGCCCGGAATGTTGCCGCCAATCATCAGCACTACCCCAAACTCGCCTACCGTATGCGCAAAGGTTAGCACCGAGGCGCTCAGCAGGGCCGGCCGGATGTTGGGCAGCAGCACCCGCCACAGCGTGGTCAGGCGCGACTTGCCCAAGGTGTAAGCCGCTTCCCGTAGCGAACGGGGCAAATTGTGCAGGGCCGCTTGCACTGGCTGCACCATAAAGGGTAGGCTGTATACCAACGAGCCAATCAGAATACCGCCAAAGGTGAAATTCAGCTCCAGCCCCAGCGTGTGCACCAGAAAGTGCCCTACCCTGCTATCGGCGCTGAAAGCCAGCAGCAGATAAAAGCCTATAACCGTGGGCGGCAGCACCAGCGGCAGGCTCACCAGCGCCTCCACCACCGCCTTGCCCCGAAACCGCGAATACGCCAGCCAATACGCCAGCGGCACGCCCAGCAGCAGCAGCAGCAGGGTAGTGAGAGCGGCGAGCTTGGCCGTTAGCAGCAGCGTTTGGGAGAAGTCGGACAAAGCAGATATTAAATTTTTATAGCTAAACTTTTTGCAGCTAGAAACCGGAGCTAGTTCCTGTCCTTAGCTAAAGAGATGTTGAGGGTGATTGAACTCGCGTTAGAACTACTTTTTTAGGTTTCAATAGTCTAGTGGACATCCTGGCTGAGCTGAACCGCTCGTTGTGCAACGGTTACTAACCACCCCTAGCACCAAGGAGAACTAGTGTTGGCTTTTAACTCCGAATTTCTCACAACCTGATTAACCATTTTACGCCTCCTGACCTTACTCAAACCCGTACCGTTTCAGTGCCGCTTTGGCCGGGTCACTGCGAATGAAAGCGGTGAAGGAGGTAGCGGCGGGGTTGTTGGCAGCGCGCTTCAGCACCACGTAGGCTTGCTCCAGCGGCGTGTGGGCAGTGGTCGGAATGAGGTAGTAGTGGCCTTGCCGGCGCAGCTGCGGGCTGCGGGCTAGCGACAGCGCCAGGATACCCGCGTCGGCGGCCCCTGTGCTGGCGTATTGGGCCGCTTGGCTGATGTTTTCGCCCAGCACGAGGCGGGACAGAACCGTATCGTAGAGGTTGTAGTACCGAAGAGCTTCCCGGGCTTTCTGACCGTAGGGCGCGTGCGCAGGGTTGGCCACGGCTAGTTTATGAATGGCCGGGTTCAATAGCGTGTTCATCCCCTGCTTGCGCGGGTCGAGCTTTTTGCTCCACAGCACCAACCGGCCGGTAGCATAGCGCTGGGGCGCACCAGCCGTGAGGCCCTGCTGGTGCAGCTGGTTGGGGTAGTTGCTGTCGGCAGAAAAGAAAATATCAAACGGGGCGCCGTGGCTGAGCTGCTGGTAGAACCTGCCCGACGAGCCGTACACCACCTTCACCGGCTGCTGCGGGTACTGGCGGCGGTACACCGTCAGCAGTGAATCCATCACGTATTGCAAATCAGAAGCAGCGGCAATAGTAAGCGGTGTGGGCGCTACCGGCTGGCGCGGCGCGGCGCGCAGCCCAACAGCCAGAAACAGCAGGAGCAAAAACAGAAGGCGCAATCGGGGCATGAAAAGCGGGTGGTGGCCAGAGTCGTTGCCCTAGCGTTATATAAGCAAAGGTATAACGATGATTATAGCTTTTTGGCTACCCCAGCGCAGAAACTAGCTCGGCTGGTCTTAGCTCACCTGCGGCAGGCGCTCGATCAGGTGCGTGAAGCATAGGTAGTAAAACAAAAATGCCGGCTAACAGCCGGCACCTTTGCGCAAATTCTCCAAAACCAAACAGAGAATGAAGTGGATTGCCAAGCCCAGTGGGCTGGCGGAATACTACTAACTTATTGCAGCACCACGGGGAAGGTCACGTTGGCATCGTCGGAGCCGGGGGCAGAGGTGCCGTCTTTGCCTTCCGGCTGGTGGCGCAGTTGAATCTGGAGGGTGCCGCTGGCGGCCGCTCCGGTTTGCACCGTCGTTGACAAACCCACATCCAAGCCGTTATCATCCTTGTCAGTGCGCGTGACAGTCATCAGGCTGATTGGGCTCGGGGTGTAGATTACCAGGTGCTCGTCGCTCTCCTCGCGTACTTCCTCAGTCGTGTCTTCCACTGGCGTCTTCGTCTCATCCAGGAAAGTGACCGTGCCGGTGTACGCGGTATTTGGGGCTAGGCGTAGTGTGCCAATCGTGGGCGCGGTGCCACCGTCGCCGTCGATGTCTTTCCACTCGGCAATTATGTCCGTGCCGCCGCTAACGGGCGTGAGCGTGTAGCGCACCGTGGTGATGAGCTCGTTGTCATCTTCGGGCTCAGGGTCGCTGTTGTCGCTGCACGAGGCAAACAGCAGAGGAGCAGCTAGCAGGAAGGCGGCAGCAAAAGGGCGGAAAAAAGTCTTTTTCATGGTGAATAGAAAAAAGTGAAAAATGTAGTTCAAGAATTTTAGTTACTGAAATTCAATGGAATGTGCAGGCGCAGCGTCACGTTGCGGCCCATCTCATCGGCGAAGTAGCGGAAGCGGTTGAGGTAGTCGCGGTAGCGCTCGTTGAGCAGATTGGAGCCGGTGAGGCTCACCTCCACGGGCGTGCGGCCCAGGCGGAGGGTAGCCCCTACCTCGGCCCCCAGCAAGCCGTAGCCATCGGGGGCGGCCTGCGGGTCGTATTCGGAGCCAGGCACGCGCGTTTGCCGGCGCACGGCCGTACCGCGCACCAGCGCAAAGGAGTGGCTGAAGCGAGCGTCAGCCTGGCCAGTCCAGTCGCGCCGCAGCGACACCTCGAAGCGGTCGGCCGGCACGTAAATCAGGTAGCTGTCGAGCGTGCGGTTGCGCGCCCGAATCATGGCCGCTTTGCCATTGAGCAACCAGTTGGGTGTCAGCTGATAATTCAGGGTAGCATCTACGCCCCGGAACACGGCATCGGTCTGCTGGAAGCGCCACGGCAAAAACGTACCCTGAATGGTGGTAATCGGCTCCCCAATCACTTGGTAGATATAGCCGTCGATGATGTTCTGGTACACGGTCAGCTCGCCGTTGAGGCGCGGGTTATCGTGCAGGGTAGCAGTTACGCCCACGTTGTAAGACGTTTCGGGCTGTAGCGGGGGGGCACCGGCCGGCCGCGAAATGTCGTAGCCCTCCTCGTAGATGCCGCTGTGCACGCCCTGCGAGTACCGCTCGTTGGCGGCCGGTGCCCGCTGCACCAGCCCCGCATCGGCCCGCAGTGTGAGGTGGGGGGTAGCATCGTACACAGCGCCCAGCGAGGCCGAGGGCGTCCAGTACTGGAAGCGGTTGCGTTCTACGCCGTAGTAGGAGCTGGAGTCCGTTGCGAAGCCTCGCGTGAGCCGGCGGGTGCGCAGGTCGCGGTGGTCGAGGCGCAGGCCAGCTTCCAGCAGCAGGCGCTCGTGCTGCCAGCGTTCAATCACGAAGCCGCCGCCTGTCCAGTTGGTATAGAATGGAATGAACTGGCGCGTACCACCGGCGTAGCGGTTGTATTGATACGTGCCACTCAGGCCTACGCTACCGCGGAAGCTACCCACGGGTGGGTGCTCCCACACCACGTCGGCAGTGGTGGTGTAGTTCTGGTAGCTGAGCTGGGGCAGATTGCGAAGCCCTGCGTCACTCGACGACCGAATCACGTCGTATTCGTCGCGGTAGTCGCGCTGGTTGGCCAGCGTGGCCGTGAGCCGGCCGCCGTTGCCCGTTTTCACGAACCCTGTGAGCTTGGCCAGATCGTGCTGCAACTGCTGGTAGGGCCGGTCGATTTGGTAGCTAAACGCCGCATCCGTAGCCGGCCGGCCGCGGGCAATGGCCGCTTCCAGGTCGGTGCGGTTGCCCACAATGGCGGCACTCAGAATACCCAGGCGCGAGTTGAACTGACTGTAGAAGGCCTCTACCCCGTAGTTGTCCTTGCGCCAGCCCACAGCCGCCGAGAAATTTCGTTCCCAGAAGCCGGTGTTGTCGAGGCGGTAATCGGGGGTACGGGTGTTGCCGGCTTGTTTCAGCGTGCCCTGCAAGCGCCAGCTCAGGGCTGGCAGACGGCGCAGGTTGCCATCTACGGTAGCCGAGGCCGCTCCCATGCCGTTGTTCGACATACCCACCAGCTGCACATCGGCACCAATACCAGCCGAGTCGCGCAGCGCTTTGGGCTGCACCAGCACCACGCCGCCCACCGCGTCGGTGCCGTAGCGGACGCTGGCAGCGCCTTTCACCACCGTCAGCTCGGAAGCAATAAACGGGTCGATTTCCGGGCCGTGCTCTTGGCCCCATTGCTGCCCTTCCTGCCGTACGCCATTGTTCATAATGGTCACGCGGTTGGAGTGCAGCCCATGAATCATAGGCTTGAAAATGCTGGGGCCGGTTTGAATGGCCGACACGCCCGGCAGCTTTTGCAACGCCTCGCCCAGCGCCTGCCCACGGGTTTGTTGCAGGGCCTGCCCTGTGAGCGTACTACTGGCCTGGGGCACCGGAGCCTGCACCCGCTCGCCGCGCACGGTGGCGCCGCGCAGCGTCACGGCATCGGGGTGGAGCTGAAAATTGCGGATAACGGCGCCGTTCACGCGCACCTCTGCCTGCTCCGTAGCATAGCCGATAAAGCGCACCTCCAGCTGGTAGGTGCCAGGGCACACGTGGAAGTGATAGTTACCCTCGGCGTCGGTTTGGGTGGCTTGCTGACCGGGCCGCAACACCACGGTGGTTCCCGCCAGCCCCTGGCGCGACTCGTGGTCGGTGATGCGGCCCGCCAACGAGAGGTTACACTCATCCTGCGCCGCACTAGTATGCACAATGCCGAGGCATAGCACTGCGAAAAGCAGCACCGTAACAAAGCGAGAAAACATAAAAAAGGGATTATTCCCACGTGCAGCTTGCTACAGGTGGAGTTGACGCACACTTACCTACCTCAGACAATGTGTTGCGCACTATGGCGCGACAGTTGGGTGGCTACGTGCAGCGTGGCAATCGGGAGTGCACACAAAAAGGGAAACAGCTATCCATTCAGACAGCACATACGCTAGGACGGCTATATTGCAACTACTCAGGCAACTAAGGTCGAACACCTGTTTCCTGGTAATGACGATAGGCTACGCTACGCCAGACAGAGGCCCGCGTAGGTAGGCGGACCACGCAGATAGGTGGATGCCACTATAGCCTGATACCACACGGACTGCTGCGGCATGGTCCAGTGAAGCGTGTATGTTATGTGCACGGGCAGCAAAAGGACTACTGCTGCCGATGGCTGGAAGGGTACGTTGAAGAAATGATCAACGGCACAGTGCTCGTGCTTTGCGGAAACCAGCGCCCATTTTGTAGCGGTTGCCGCGTGTATGGTGTGCTTGTGCGGGTGCAAGTCCAATAGCCACGTACCCGGCATCAGCACCCGCATAAAGCAGATGAGGAGTACAGATGCTAAGCAAGAGCGAAATGCGGGCATACAAGCAGCTAAACGCGCGTAAAATGACGCGCTACCTCAACGGGCAATGGTATTGAAAACGCTTATTTTGCACAAATGTTGCAAAAACTATTCACTATACCCCGCGTTCGTACGCTATCCAGAAGAAAATAGTCTGTTACACGGGGCAGAATAATGCTCACTGTGGACAGCTAGAACTTACTCCTGCTTACACTGTGAGCACACTCCTTGTAGCAGATAATCGCGGTTTTCGGCCACGAATTGGGCTGGCAACGTGACAGCCGGAATGCTCACCTGCGGCAGGCAATACACGTGCTGACAACGCGAACATTTGAAGTGCACGTGGTTATCAAAGTGTGCGTGTTGCGAGCATTCAATGGAGCAGGCCGCATACTTGGCTACGTCTGTATTATCGATAGCCCGATGGATTAAACCCTGTTGCTCAAAGGATTTGAGCGTACGATACAGTGTAATTCGATCTACATCACTACCTAGCGCCTGTTCAATTTCGCTACCCGACAAGGCGTAGGGAGCATGGGAAAGCAGCTCCAATACAGAACGACGCAACGCGGTGTTCCGCAAGCCATGTTGCGCGAGAAGTTGAACGTAACGGTCAGAAGAGACAGGCATGGTGAAGGACAGCAAGACGAAGTGTGGGCCTAACAAGAAGTCGTAAAGATAACCTAGTGTAGCACTTCAATCGTGCTATAGGGCATGTAGTTGGTAATTGCAACATCCTTGTGGGTGAATGTAGTTCCGACGGCAAAAGGTTGGTCAATGGATTCGCTGTGGGCGCTTCCCCGGAAAGCAAAACAGACGCTGCATTGTACTTATCGAGCAATTAGACATCGATTTATACCTTCATTATCAATTATTTACCTGATATACCACTTAGTTTCACGCCTAGTTGTCAAAGTTGTAATTGATGAAAAGACTCTCCATCTGCTACACTCAAGGGCGAGCATGAATAAGTATAGCTTCTTTTCTATTTATGAAATATAACTGCAACTATAATACGTAACAATAATCTAAGTGACACAAAGTATAGCTTACGCACTGCTGCGTAAAATCCCTACTACAATACGCCTTTTTTCTGCCTATTATAGAGATGAAGCATAGCAGGTAGCATCAATATACTTTGGGTTTCAAGCAGTTCGTAGCAGGATGAATGTCAAAAACCCTCTTTTTATTTGCAACATTGATGCAAATAAAAAGAGTAGAGTATCTTTGCCTTATGAAATCCCACTTACCTCGCGTGTTGGCTGACTACGGCGGTATCATCAACGCATCACTTTGTCTTGTGCACTGCGCGGCTGGCCCTCTACTACTGGCTTGGTGGAGTGGCACCCGAAGCCAGGAGTTGTCTCCACACTGGGGTACTTTATTCCTGGTCCTCAGTGGAATACTAGTGCTAGGCGCTACCTGGCGGCTATCTTCCCAGTGGATTCGCCTCGCTCTGTGGGCACTTTTTGCGTTGTTCGCGGCTACCGAGCTGCTGGCCGAGCGCTGGCCTTGGCTGGAGCTGGTGCAGTATGCGGCTTCTCTGGGATTGGTGGGCACGCATTTACTGAATTTGCGCCACTGCCGTCGTTGCGCAACAGCACCGGCCCCTGCGGCGGGCTAATTACCTGGTAGTCTTCCACCTTTTCGGCTCCTATGTACTACCTGCTGCTGTCTTTTCTGCTGGGTTGGACTGCCGCTCCAACTCCACCGGCATTAGCCGGGCGCTGGGCCGTGCGGCAGATTTATTTTGAAGCCCGTCGCCCCTTGCCCGATTCCCTACAGGAGCAGTTGATGGACAGCCCCGTTGGCGATACCAACGCCGCCCTGAAGCATGGGGAGCAGACTATGGTTGTCACGTTCTTACCCGATAGCACCTACCGCTATGTGCTGAGCCGCTACGGCCAACCTACCTGGCAGGAACAAGGCCGCTATGCTATCCGCCACGGCGTTTTGCGCGCCCATACCACCGATGCCCGCACTACTTCGGCTCTTGACGGCCAACGCATTGTGAAGCTCACCCGCCGGGAGCTGCGCCTGGAACAGCCTATTTGGCAGCCGGCGCAGCAGGTATTTCAGCAGACCCAATACCAACGCTTACGCTAGGTGTATGGACAGTAGACGAAAAGGCCGTCATGCTGCGCTTGCCGAAGCATGTCTACTGAACAATTTCGAGCTAACGAAGCGGTAGAGATGCTTCGGCAGACTCAGCATGATGTTCTGAAAGCACCGAAACGCACCTGTTTCACTTGCTGTCCATAGAGCCAGCCTAGGCACATTTGTCTGAGAAGCTATTTGAGTTAATTTCTAGATTCTTCTGAACCGTGTAGAGGCGCAATAGTTGGAGTTTTGTTGTTGAACGATTGGAGCTTAAAAAGCCACGTCAGCAACGACGAGACGCAAGATATTGCGTCTCTACACGGTTATAGATAACTCAAATAGCTTTTGAAGCCTAAACTGGCGAGCTTCTATAACTTCTATAAGTTTCACTACACGGTTAAGAACGTTGGCCAGACACACTGACTACAGGAAGAGCAGGCCGCCGACTGCGGCTCATCCCAGCGCAGAGAGGGCCTACCTGCTTGTGCAGGTAGGCCCTCTCTATATGATACCACGTAGGCAGCGAAAGTTAGTTGCCGTGGCCTGCACTGGATTCGAAACCCAGCAGCGTGAGGCGCACTGGCCGCGAGGTCACTTTGTGCTTCGCTGTAGTGCTCAGGTCGCTGAGCTTGATCTGGTGTACTTCACCCAGCGAGGGCACGGCGATGTAGGCAAACTTTTCGGATGCTTCCAGGATGGGCTTGTAGGTATCAGCAGCCGGGGTAGCCGGAATAACCGAGCCTTCTTTCTTCAGGGCGCCGGTCGTCAGGCCGTATACGCGCAGCTTGCCGTCCAATGTCAGCACGTGGAGGTTGTTGCCGGCGTAGTCCGGCTTGCACTGAAACGCATCGGCACCAGCGTAGAGGGGCGTGATTTTATCGGTCGTGATATCAATCAGGTACACGCCTTTCGTTGCTACAAAACCGATGAATTTCTTGGCTCCTTCGGCGTAGTAAACGTTTGCCAGCCGGAAAGCGCCGAAGCCGGCCGGGTTCGGAATCAAACGCTGCTCACCTGATGCCTTTACGACCAGTACGCTGCCATCGACGTTGGCCGACGTCGTAAAGCAGCCGAATACGGCGTTGCTCCCGTCGCTGGCGTTGCCGTGGATGGCACCCGTTTCCAGCGTGGCCGGATGCACCTCAGCACCAGCTTTGCTGATAATCTTGACACTGGTAGGATTCGCACTGCTGGTTTTAGTGGTGGTTACCGCATAATTGCCATTGTCGAGCTGAGCCATGGCGCCGTGGTGGGGCAGCAGGCCCGCGTTTATCACGCTGAACTTGGCGCCAGTGGTATGGAAGTCCGCATCGTTGCCTACGCTGAGCGTGCCATCCGCGTCGTTGAAAATCAATGACTCCGTGCCTTTACTCTTGAAATGGGTTGGCTTGCCGCCAGTGGCCGTAATGGCGGCCCATTTAGGCGTACCCTTCACGTCCACGTGGTCGACGTGCGACTCCAGGCCTGTATCGAACATCTCTACCAAATTCTGATTCTGATAGAGCACCGCTGCAAAGCGACCCGACGCCGTGGGATAGAGATTCGCGAGGGGGAACTTCGTGTTGAATGAGGCAATGGAGGCATCGGAAGGCGTGATTTGAGTGAGCGTGCTGGCCTGCTCATCCGTTACCAGCACGCGCATAAACCGATACTCTGTATCGGTAGCGGCTGCATCAGGATTCGCGTCCTGATCGTCGTTACACGATGCGAAGGCAGTAGCAGCCAGCAGCGTAAAGGCAAGTTTTGTTGTGGAAAGGTGGCGCATTGGAAAGTGCTTGAGAGAAATGATGAGGTTTTGATGAAATTCTCTGCAATAGTAAGCCACCATCTTTTTATTTGCAACAATGATTCATTTATAGATAATGTTTTGACTGAAACAGTATGCATACAATTGGCAGTCACGCACACACTGCGGTGCAAAAGACAGCTCAAGAAAACTGAATAGCATGTTTTTATAAAAAAGCATCTTATCAGAAGCCTTCAACTATCTGGATTAAGACAAGAGCAAGGAAACATTGCAACTACGTTACATTATATGTAATTTTGCACTTACTATTCACTCTCGCTATGCGCAGCCCTCTATTGCCTGCGCTGTAGCTGCATAGCCTGACCAAGCACCACCCCAGCTAAATCAATTGCTCAGACAGGCTTATGTGTCAACACCTTATCTTATGGAACAGAAAAAGGAATTCCCTGTATTCGATACCGTCATTATGGGGGGCAGCTACGCTGGCTTGTCGGCGGCTATGGCGCTGGGGCGAGCTATCCGCCAGGTGCTGGTGCTGGATAGCGGGCAGCCCTGCAACCGCCAGACGCCGCACTCGCATAACTTTCTGACCCAGGACGGCCAGACGCCCGCCGCTCTGGCCGAGCTGGCTCGCACGCAGGTGTTGGCCTACCCTACGGTGCAGCTCTGGCAGGATACGGCCGTGCAGGCCACCGGCACCAATAACAACTTCACGGTGACCACAGCCGCTGGCCTAACGGTGCGCGCCCGCAAGCTGCTGTTTGCCACGGGCATTCGCGACCTGCTGCTTCCCCTACCCGGCTTGGCCGAGTGCTGGGGTATCTCCGTGATTCACTGCCCCTACTGCCACGGCTACGAGTACCGCGGGCAGCCCACCGGTATTCTGGCCAATGGCGACATGGCCTTCGAGTTCGGCCGCCTGATCCGCAACTGGACCGACCAGCTCACCCTCTTCACCAACGGCCCGGCTACCTTGCAGCCCGCGCACCGCGAGAAGCTGGACGCCCTGGGCGTTGCCGTGCAGGAAACCCCGGTGCAGCGCATCATGCATGAACAGGGCTACCTAACGCAGGTGGAGCTGGCCAACGGCACAACGCTGCCCCTCACGGCGCTGTATGCCCGCGTGCCCTTCGAACAACACTGCCTGCTCCCACGCGACCTGGGCTGCGCCTACACGGAAGGCGGCTACCTGCAAGTAGATGATTTTCAGAAAACCAGCGTGCCGGGCATCTACGCCGCTGGCGATGCGACCACGATGATGCGGGCGGTAAGCGCAGCCGTGGCGGGCGGTGGCAAAGCCGGCGCGATGCTCAACCATGAGCTGATTGCGGAAGACGTGCCGGCATAGCCACGTACGCGCTCCTGCTAAGAGGCTGCTACTCGTGCACCAGTTGTTGAAGTTGCACAGCCAAGCGAATGGCCGGGCGTGCGCGACAGGAACGCGCCCCAAGAAGCAGGCTGATGGAGCAGCGCAGATTAAAAATTCGGGTCGAAATTGAAGTAAATAGGGTTCGACAGACCGACCATATTCCCGTTCAGGGCCATTGCCTGGGGCACTTGAGGGTAGGCAGTTGGGGGGCCTTCCACCACCACGCGGTAGTAGGTGCGACCAGTTGTTGCCGGCGTGTCGGTAAACTCAACGATGGGCGTTTGGCCGCGCACGGGGTAGGTACCGAACGGGGCGCCGTTTTTCACCACCCGGATGGTATACTCGCCGGTTGGAACGGTAGTGCCCGCCAGTTGCACACGAAAGGCCACGGGCTGGCCCGTGGCCGGGGTGTTGTCGCCCATCATCAGGTCCATGGTGCCATCCCGGTCGAGGTCGGCGTAGAACTCCACGCGCGGCGCAAACGGATTGGAACTGATGGAAACCCGCCCGTTCGTGAGGGCGTCGACCACGGCTTGTGGCGTGCGGGTAGTGGCAAACACCCAGGTGGTGGGGGTGCCCACGTAGTTGGCCGTGGCTTGCTTGCTGTTGGCCGTGGTTTCGGCGGGCGTATCCGGCACGCCATGGTGGGCGTCGCTGCCGCCCCTACCCGTGAGTTTGCGCCCCGAAGAGAGCATGTCGTCCCAGATCATTATGGCATTCTCGTTCTTCGTCCAGAGCACAGAATTCCAGACTTCCAGAGATTCGAGCAGGTCGTAGGAGTAGCCGAAATGGTCTTTGCCGCTCGGGTGATTGGCCGAAAGGTGAATGCCCAGGTCCTTCTTCACCGCCCCAATGGCCACGTCGCGCTGGTCGCGCACGTCATACAGCCGCTGATGATCATATGGTTTGGCAGCAAACACATTGCCGTGCCCGCGCGTGGTGGTCCACTCGGCGCCGTAGAGCAGCAGCAGCGAGTCGGAGGTGAATTCCGGATCGGCCCAGGTATGGTGGGCTACATCGCCGTTCACGTGGTTGTCGTGGTCGGTGATGCAGACATAATCCATGCCCACCGACCTGGAAAAGGCAATAATCTTCCGGACGGGGTTGTTGCTGGACTCCTTGCTATGCCGGGAATGAACGTGCAAATCACCTTTCAGCCACATGCCGTTGCTGAGGCTGGCCACGGGTAGGCGGGCACCACCCTGGGCAGGTGCGGCTAGGCTATGAGAATTTGCTGGTTGCAGGGCAGCATGGCTGCCGCAGCTGAGCGTTCCTAGCAGCACACTCGCGCATAGAAAACCAGTGAGCCAGTTACTTATAGTCCGGGTATTCTCGAAAGGGTAGTACAAAATGCGGAAACGTGAAAGCTGGTAATAAGTGGTGGCAGAAAAGTACCTGCTGCTACGGGCGGGTACTTTCCTGCCGTTGATGATGAGCAGCGTAGGCCACGCCCTGGCTTTGGTTGGCACCGTCGGCGTCGGCACGAGCAGATCCAGCGCTGTGCAATAACACCTACTTCGACTTGGCAAATAACGGGTCAACACGCACGTACCCGCCGCTGGGAAAGCTGATGGCGTAATCAGACTGGAAGTGCGTGCTCTTGCGGTAATAATCGGTGCTGATGATTTGCGCGCCCGACTGCATGGCGGCCTCAAAGCTGCTCCTATCGTTGCGGCGGGCTTCCTGCGTGTCGCTGTCGGCGCGCGTGCGGATGAGGTAGCCTTTCTTCACCAGGTCCTGAATGGCAGCCTGGTCTTTCTTAGCGTTGTTGAGGATGTGGATGGCGGCTTCGGGGGTGCCGGGCTCCGAGTTGGAAAACAGCACCCGGCCTTTCAGCGACGGGTGCCCAGCCAGGTAGGCCGCCCGCTTGTCGCCTACCTCATCCAGAATAAAAATGTACTTGCCGCGGGCCGCTTTCAGGGTTGGCCAGTTGGCGTGCAGCACGGCACTTTCCAGCGTGGTGTACTTACCCCGCACTTAGTCGGGCGTAATGATGTACTCCTTACCTAGGGTGGACATGATTTCCTGGTCGAGTTGGTCGAACACGGCGGCAGTAAATGGCTCCGGCGCCGTGAAGCCGGGCCGGCTGATGGCGTCGTCCTTGGCATTCATGGTGATGAACACCGGCGGGTGGTCGGGGTGTGCCACCGACCACCGCTTCAGCTCCTGCAAGCACTGCCGGAAGGTAGGGCAGTTGCTGCGGAAGTCGATATCCTGAATGTGGAACACCTTGAAACCCGGATCCTGCATCGCCCCTGCCGCGTCGAAGGGCGGCTGGCCGGGCGCCATATCGAGGCCTCGAGGATGCGCGTATTTGCCGCCCTTCGCATCGGCATACACGTCGATTTCCAGACTGGCCAGGCCCAGCGTCAGCTGCTCCGTCAGCGACTGGTGCTCGTAGTCAATCCGGCTCATGCTCGCCGAATCGGCCTTTTGCAGCACGGCAAACAACTTAGGGTCGATGGCTTGCTTGTAGCTGTTGTGCGAGCCAATTACCTGCAAATGGTTGATGGGCAGGGCGTCGGGCAGCTTTGTCGCGAGCAGGGAGAAGAGGGAGGAAAGCAGGGGAAGAAGTAGCATGAGGGTAGGGAAAGGAAAAGCGGGGGTATATCATCCATTAGGTTGTCATTTCGACCAACGGAAGAAATCTCGCGTGCTCCCGCTAATTCTTATCCCGTTGGGATTACCGTGGCACGCGAGATTTCTCCCGTTGGTCGAAACGACGTTCTCAATACCCTTCGTTCTGCTTCAGATTCGGATTCAGCGTCAGTTCTACGGTGGGCACGGGGTAGAGGCGGCGCGTGGGGCTCTTGTCCATCTTCAGGTAGTCGTTGGGTAGGGGGTATTCTTTCTCAAACAGTCCAAAGCGGATCAAATCGTTGCGGCGCCAGCCTTCCCATGACAGCTCGCGGGCGCGCTCGTCGGGTATCTCATCCAAGGTGATGCCGGCAGCGGTCGGCGCTCCGGCCCGCGCCCTGATCTTGTTAATCAGCGCCAGCGGCGTTTGGGTTTCCCCGCGCACGGTCGTAGGCGCGGCCCCGCGCAAAATGGCTTCGGCTTTCATCAAATAGATGTCGGCCAGGCGGAACACGGGTACATCGTTGCCATTCAGACGGGTAGACTGAATAATGTTGAGGTCGGGGTAGTACTTAATGGAGCGCACGCCCTGCGACTGGCTGGCCAGGGTGTTGCCCACGTCCATAGGCTTGGGCGGCACTAGCGTCAGCACTGGGTTGAGGTCGATTTGCGTGGTGGTATTGGGGTAGTATACTGGCGTATTGGTGAAGCCGCCGTTGCCATCGGGCGCAAACTGTGGCCCCGATAGCCAGGTGGCGGTGCGCGAGTCGCCGGGCAGGTTGAAGCGGGCGTAGAACTCGGGCGTGGTGCTCATGGCAATGCTCAGGCCCACGTTGAAGCCGTAGGCCTGCGTGAGGTAGTAGAAGAAGCCAAAGCGCGTGAACTGGTTGCCCGGAATCTGCTGATCGTAGGGAATGGCGAAAATCGTCTCGTTGATCTGCGGGCCGTTGTTGGGCAGGAAAACGGTGCGGTAGCGGGCGTCCAGGGTGTAGTTGGGGTTGGTTTGCACGCTGTCGGCCATGCGCACCACGTCGGGGTAGCGGGGCGTGCCCACGTACACCTCGGCGTTCAAATACATTTTGGCCAGGAGGGAAAATACCATGGCCTTGGTTGGGCGGCCGTACTGCTGGGTATTGGTAGCCAGCGCGGCGGTTTTGGACGGCAACTGCTGCGCCACGGCCAGCAGCTCGCTTTCGATGAATTTATACACTTCGGCCCGCGGCTGGGTAGTGGGCGCATCGGTCACGGGGTAGTCCGTCACGAGGGGCACGTTGCCGTACAAATCCATCAGGAAGAAGTAGTACAGCGCGCGCATCGCC
>Ga0210040_10001497_pt1 | contig 35199 bp, 26 predicted proteins | sample CryGeyCG12114_NA_FD_185462 | JGI IMG/M metagenome (GOLD analysis project Ga0210040, IMG submission 185462) | Groundwater microbial communities from aquifer - Crystal Geyser CG19_WC_8/21/14_NA (SPAdes) (version 2) | ecosystem: Environmental > Aquatic > Deep subsurface > Groundwater | place: USA...
AAATAGATTCTTTAAGTACGGGTGTTGTTACTAATTACGCTTTGTATATACTTATAGGATTAATTGCTTACATTAGCGTTATCAATTTTAATGAATTTAATATTTTTATTATAATTCATGCCTTAATTATACTTACAATAGAAAATAAAAAATAATTTTTTATTTTTTAGCTTTATCCATGCTTATTTAAAATAACTAATTGTGTATCTAAGTTCTATATAATTTATAGAAAAAAAAAAAATAGTAGATTAGATTTTATATTTAAGTATATTTAATCTATAGTTTAGAAGATTTTTTTACAAAAGGTTTTATTATAAGTAAATTGTGTTAACTATTGCTATTATATGCTAAGTTTCACTGAAAAAAGGGCAGTATCCGACTAATATCGGAGAGGGTGGGTAAGAGGGTCTATATTAGCAATTCAATCAGTAATTTATAGTAGGTGGAGCAGATGTAATATATTCCTATGCTTGTCCTTCTTTAGGTATAAAATGTGATACACATCCAGGAAGATTAAACCAATTATCTGTATATTTAAATAGAGAAGGTACATATTTCGGTCAATGTTCAGAGATATGTGGTATATTACACAGTTCAATGCCAATAGCGATCCAATCAGTAATTTTTTTTTTCTTATACTGAATTTATGACCAAATAGAAGGTTAAAAATAATTTAAAAAATTAAAAATATATATAGTACAAAATTTGAAACAAAAAAAAAAATATGTTGTTAAAAAATCTACTTAAGAAATTATCATTAAATCCCATATTTCCTTATAATGATCGACAATCACACATAGATTCCTTAAAGATTAAATTAAAGATAAAAGAAGATGATTACAATAGAGCCGCAAAACTGGGAGAAAAGGCATTAGAAGGGTTTAATAATGAAAATTCTGGAAAACCGTTCGGACATTCACAAGCTTCTGCTCAAAAATATTTGAAAAAATATTATAAAGATTTATTTGAAAAGGTAGATTTTGATAGGGATGAATTCAATTCCTTGAATTCATTTGAAAAATGACAAAGATTAAAGGAGCATTTTAGCAATCAAAAGGAAATGGACGAAGCATGCCTTTCAGAAGTAGTGGACTTTTCTAAGCAGAGTGCTGATTTTTGTAATAGGTTACGTACTAAACTAGATAACCCTTTCATTCCGGAAAGAGTTTTGACTAGTGCTGAGGAAGAGACAAAAAATGTCTCAACCACTCCTACTGCGGACTTTGTGGATAATCTTCCACAAGATTTACCCAGTGTGGATGATTATATTGATGATTAAACTTTATTCTTAATTCATATATTCTTTTTTAAGTGTGCAAAACACATTTCCTTTATGAACAACAAGTCCCTTAGACCAAGGTGCCTTTAATAAGTGCACTATTCCCTTTTTGTTGTCCTTTAGACTTATTACCATTATTAGTTTTAATAGAATTTATTTCTTACTTATCTAGAAATGTGTCACTTGGTCTAAGATTAGCTGCAAATATCCTAAGTGGTAGATGTATCAGGTAACTATGATAGATTACCATTTTTTTCCATATTTTATTTTCAAAGATTTAATAACAATTTTCCTGCAATGATGCTGCATGGCCTTTAGGGTTGTTTTTTCAATATAACGCTCGCCACAAATGGAACAAGGTAAAAAAAAAAAGACCCAGTCGTCAAGTTAGGTTAAGACATAACATTTTCACTGTTACAACGAGGGTTCAAATCCCTCCAGGGTCAAATAGAAATTAGTTCAGCGGTAGTGCAGTCGCTTAAGTAAAAATATTATAAAATTAAATTAATTAAAAATAAATAATAAACAAAATATAACATCCAACATCTGATGATAAAAATAAGTAATAGTAATGGATAACGAATTTATATTTTCTAACTTATTCTACACATATTCTTGTCCGCAATTTTAGCATAAATCTGTAATATTAGCCTTATTTTCGTCACATCCTATCCAAAACATGATAGGTAGTATAGGGGGGATTTATAAGTGCTTATGATCAATGGGTATATAGTTGTACACATACCATAAGTGGATGACTATCCAATCTTACATCTCCCTAGTTCTATATAGATCCGGACAGTGCGCAAAAGCAGAGGATGGTGTTACCTTTGATAATATTTATGGAAAACACCGGTGCTTGTGCAACAATTAGAGGTGTTTACTACTCTTTATAATAATAATACAAAGATATATTTTCCATTAGTAGCACAAAGTTTTTTTTATGTTATAAGCGTTATTTTTGGTTTTAAATCAAGAACTTATTACAGTTATACCGGATTTTTATACATATCATACAATGTATGAACACTATACTTATTTTGCTTTTTAATTAGGGAGATAGAGCCTTACACAAGCGTATAGTTAGATGATAAATTCTTTTTAAAGCGTCTTTTTAGGATATGTAAACTACACAAAATAAATCTTCGTTTTTCACCTAAAATACGTATCTATGTTAAAAAAAAAAGAAAAGATACTTTTTGAGTCTGTTTACATACACTAAAATAACCTATAAATAATTAAAAAAGAAAAAGAAAATGAGAATATTAAAAAGCCACCCTTTATTAACTATGGTAAATTCATACGTTATAGATTCACCCCAACCTTCAAATATTAGTTACTTATGAAATTTTGGTTCCTTATTAGCTCTTTGTCTAATAATACAAATAATTACTGGAGTAACATTAGGTATGCATTATACACCAAATGTACTTGAAGCTTTTGATTCAGTTGAACACATAATGAGAGATGTAAACAATGGTTGATTAATACGTTATTTACACTCAAACACAGCTTCAGCTTTCTTCTTTTTAGTGTATTTACATATAGGAAGAGGTTTATACTATGGATCATATAAAGCTCCAAGAACCTTAACCTGAACAATAGGAACAGTAATCTTTATATTAATGATGGCTACCGCATTTTTAGGTTACGTACTTCCTTACGGTCAAATGTCTTTATGAGGAGCAACAGTTATAACTAATTTAATGAGTGCAATACCTTGAGTAGGGCAAGATATCGTTGAATTTATCTGAGGAGGATTTAGTGTTAATAATGCAACATTAAATAGATTTTTTGCATTACATTTCGTGTTACCCTTTGTATTAGCTGCATTAGCTTTAATGCATTTAATAGCGTTACATGATTCAAGTGGATCAGGAAATCCATTAGGTGTATCAGGTAACTATGATAGATTACCATTTTCTCCATATTTTATCTTCAAAGATTTAATAACAATTTTCCTTTTTGTTATAATATTATCCATTTTTGTGTTTTTCATGCCAAATATGTTAGGAGATAGTGAAAATTATGTAATGGCTAATCCTATGCAAACACCTCCAGCTATAGTACCAGAATGGTACCTTTTACCTTTCTATGCTATTTTAAGATCTATACCTAACAAATTATTAGGGGTAATAGCTATGTTTTCTGCTATATTAGCTTTACTTGTAATGCCTTTTACAGATTTATCTAATTTAAGAGGTATACAGTTCAGACCTTTAAGTAAAATGGCATTTTTTGTATTTGTAGCAAATTTCTTGATACTAATGCAATTAGGAGCAAAACATGTTGAGTCACCTTTCATCGAATTTGGACAAATATCTACTGCTTTATATTTCGCTCATTTCATAGTAATTGTACCTTTCGTAACTTTACTAGAAAATAGTTTAATAGATTTAGCTGTAACAGAAGAAAAAGAAAAATCACTAAATAAAATTTTATTTAGTAGATAGTACCATTTTTTTTTAATAAGATCACTTTGCTATGTTTTATTTATGACAAATATGACAAGGAGCCATTTTCAAGCCCACCCGTTTCATCTGGTTTCACCTAGTCCTTGGCCTCTCTACACCAGTACGAGTTTATTTGCACTTACATTAAGTGCAGTGTTAACATTTCACAGTTTTTCTGTCGCTTTAATTATTTTATATACATCCTTAACATCTTTAGTATACTCTATGTGTTTATGATTTAGAGATGTGACAAATGAAGGAACATACCTAGGAAACCACACTCTAGCGGTTCAAAGAGGTTTAAATATGGGAGTAGCATTATTTATAATATCAGAAGCATTGTTTTTTTTAGCAATCTTCTGGTCTTTTTTTCATAGTGCGTTATCTCCAACTGTGGAATTGGGAGCAAAATGACCCCCATTAGGAATAGAAAGTATTAATCCTTTTGAGTTACCTTTACTAAATACAGTCATATTATTATCTTCAGGTGTAACCGTAACATACAGCCACCATTCTTTAATTCAAGGGTATAGAAGTGGAGCTTTATATGGTTTAGTGTATACTATATTATTAGCAGTTATCTTTACTGTATTTCAATTTATTGAATATACTGTATCATCTTTTACTATCTCGGATGGTACATTTGCATCTTGTTTTTATTTTGGAACAGGATTTCACGGACTGCATGTAATGATAGGTACAGCCTTTTTAGCTGTAGGACTTTGACGTTTATTAGCATACCATTTAACTGAAAATCACCATCTCGGTTTAGAATCTGCGATTCTATATTGACATTTCGTAGATGTGGTATGACTTTTTTTATATGTATCTGTGTATTATTGAGGATCATAAAAAAAGATTAATAGATGCCACACTCTGGCGGTTATTTTCCCTTCTTGTTAATTAGATTTCTTTATGTTTCGTTCGTATAATGCCATTTTCCAAGCCTTTCATTTCCTCAACCAAAAAAAGTAACATAGCTAAACCATTTAGTACAAGTTGTAGATACGCAGCCGATCCTTTTCTAGTTGGTGGTGTTACTTACTTTGTAACTACACATATTCCCTTTAGAAATACAATTTTTATTTCAACAATAATGGGATTTCTGATTGTAAATCTTGTTCCACATATGGCTTTAGGAAGTTCTTCAGAGACTATTCATCCTTTGCTTTTTAGTGTGCGAGAAGTAGGGAATTTATTAGATTCTATCTTAAGTAATATTTCATCTACGGATATGACGGTGGTACCAGGTGAAACGAGTGTTTATCTGAACCAGTTATTACATTTACAAGACACAGTTTTTCCAAACCTACAGTCTCAGATAAACACAGCTTTATCCGAGACTAATCTTCTGGACAGCTTTCACAGAAATTTGGAGGAAGCCAATGATATACTAGAAGATTTAAGGGAAGAAATAAGATCGACGGTTGAAGATCTTAACACCGAAAATATGGACCTGTCAGATTAATATATGGAACATATTAATTTTTTTTTTTAATTTTATCATAAAATTTATACAGTAGATAATTGTTTTATTTGTAATAAAAATTTTACCAAAATTTTTATTACAAATAAAACCCCAGAAAAGCAGGGGAAGAATAAAAAAAAATCCAATATGCAGAAGATGATTGTATAATATAGAGTTAATTAAGTATGCCTCAACTTATACCTTTTTTTTTCGTTAACCAAGTAATATTTAATTTTTTATTATTAACTATAATAATATATACGTTTTCAAAATATTTATTACCTAGATTCGTGCGTTTGTTTAAAACACGTTTACACATAAATAGTTTATAGTTATAATAGACAGGGCATATAAGGTTATTTATAAATAATTTTTAACTTTTTCCTCTTTTTTTTATCTAATACGTTTGTATTTTTAACTAAATATTTAATGCATTAATTATAAAGGTTTTTATGAAAAAGTTACCTTTTCTGTTTAATATTTGCTTCGTCTATGGCGTAATTAATTAAAGTTTTATGAGATTTTTTATTTTTTTTTTTATTAAATTTAATAAAAAGCATTAAACCTTAAGTTTTTATTAATGAGCAAAGGTCTGCAATTAAAGATGGAATAAGAAAAAACAGATTAAAACCAAGATTGTTTAAAACAAAAATAATAGAAGGCGTTTATAATTTAACAGAGCAAGCAAAAGGAGGTTTAGAAAGGTCTAATTCAGATAAAAATTTAGGTTTTTCAGCCGCTAAAGCTTAGACGAAATTACAAAAACACTCTTTTTTTGAAAAATTCTTTAATAGAAAAAACTACGAAAAATAGGATAAGCATTAAAAAAAAAGAAAATTAAAAAATCATTTATATAAAAAAGAAAAGGATGGTAGTTGTTTAAACTATATACAATATTATGTTAAATAAAGTACTGCTTATTTATAACGTTTACGGTTTAAACTGGAAAAACTTCTACACATCAATAGCCACTGTTTCTAAGTTATAAGAGGAAACAAAAGATGTTTTCACTACACCTAGTTCTTATTTTATTTCTAATTTGCGATAAGATTTAGATGGTATTAATGAATATTTAGAGGATTAATCTTGATTTTTATTTATGATTGGGCGGTATATCTAGATATTCTGTACACCAATTTACAAAATGCCGAATAAAAAAATCAATAGTAATACTGCTTATTTTTTAGTAAAAATATTACTAGACAAAGTGCCTGATATATTAAATAAGGAATAATTAATTTTAATTCGATGTATAAAAGTTTAGAAAATCTTAATAGTTTTTCAATTTTTTTTCACACAAATAATGATGCTCCAGAGCCTTGAGGGTTGTTTTTTCAAGATAACGCCACACCACAAATGGAAGGATTAGAGGAATTACATAACAATATTATGTTTTATTTAGCAATAATACTTTTTGCAGTAAGCTGAATTATGATTTCAATTATATTAAATTATAATAAAGCCTCTTTATCTAATAAATACGTAAATCATGGAACTTTAGTAGAATTGGTTTGAACTATAACACCTGCTCTTATATTAGTATTAATAGCCTTTCCTTCATTTAAACTACTCTATCTTATGGATGAGGTAATCGATCCCTCATTAGTAATTTACGGAGAAGGACATCAATGATATTGAAGCTACCAGTACCCGGATTTTACAAATAACGACGAAGAATTTATAGAATTTGATTCATACATTGTACCAGAAAGTGATCTTGAATTAGGAAAACTTAGAATGCTAGAAGTAGATAACAGAGTAATAATACCGGAGTTAACTCATACTAGATTTATAGTAGGTGGAGCAGATGTAATACATTCCTATGCTTGTCCTTCTTTAGGTATAAAATGTGATGCATATCCAGGAAGATTAAACCAATCATCTGTATATTTAAATAGAGAAGGTACATATTTCGGTCAATGTTCAGAAATATGTGGTATATTACACAGTTCAATGCCAATAGCGATCCAGTCAGTAAATTTAGGAAAATTCTTATACTGATTATATGACCAAATAGAAGGTTAAAAATAATTAAAAAAAAAAATTAAAAATACATAGTTAAATAACAAAATAAAAAATAAAAAACTAAAAGTATGCAAAACACATTTCCTTTATGAACAACAAGTCCCTTAGACCAATTTACAATAAGAAATTTATTTAGTTTAAAAGCAGATTTATTGGGTAATATTCAAATATCTTTAACAAATATAGGATTATATTTAATAATAGCAAGCTTTATTGTATTTATGCTATACACATTAGCTACAAATTATGATTTAACTACTCCAAACGGTTGATCATTATCAATGGAGTCTATTTACGCAACTGTGTTCAGTATAGTTACAAATCAAATAAACGCAAACAAGGGACAAATGTTTTTCCCTTTAATAAGTGCACTATTTATATATATCTTAATTAATAATTTAGTAGGTATGGTACCTTACAGTTTTGCACCTACATCTCATTTTATATTAACTTTTTCTATAAGTTTTACAATAGTTATAGGTGCAACAATTTTAGGGTTTCAAATACATGCCCTTAAATTTTTCTCATTGTTAGTTCCTTCTGGTTGTCCTTTAGGCTTATTACCATTATTAGTTTTAATAGAATTTATTTCTTACTTATCTAGAAATGTGTCACTTGGTCTAAGATTAGCTGCAAATATTCTAAGTGGTCACATGTTATTAAACATTTTATCAGGCTTTACTTATAATATTATGAGTAAAGGATTTATTTACTTTTTTTTAGGTTTGCTTCCGCTAGCTTTTATAATTGCATTTTCAGGTTTAGAAATAGGAATAGCTTTTATACAAGCTCAGGTATTTGTTGTATTATCTTCCTCATATATAAAAGATGGTTTAGAATTACATTAGTGTGTATAGCTTTTTTTATACTTATCTCGTTAGTTTTTTATATACTTTTTTATGTTTAGGTTTTTCAAATATTCATACAAATAATGATGCTTTAGAGCGTTGAGGGTTGTTTTTTCAGAGAACCTTACAGCACCTATGGAAGAATTACATGGCTACCTCTAACAGTTATTATACATATTCAAATTATTGCCTATATTTATACTATTGTTTAATGCATTTAAAATTTTTATATTTAAGTGTAAAGGATTTAATCCCAAATTACTTATTATTACTAATAATATTACTAAACAAGCATAAGTCTTTGTTGTATTAATTTTTCATGCAATATTAATATGGTTTAATTTTATATTAATATACATTATGTGTTATATAGTTTGCATAAAGTTTAATAAACTTAGGAAAGTCAAGAGCAAAATAAATATATGTTTATAAACAACAAAAGAATAATTTTTTTTATTTAACAGAAAATAAAAATTTTACAAAAGTAAAAAAACGAACTAAAAAAAATATATTTTGCCTTATTTAGTGAGATGCAATTTAACAGGACCTCGCTTATATATAACCATATAAATAATTACATATTTGTAATCATAGAAAAGACAAGATATTTATGGCTTAAACGTTTTTGCTAAAATTTGTTTAAAAAAGATCGACTACAAACCTAAAAAAGTGGCCATAAGTTAAAGGTAGACTGTTCGTCTTCCAAACGAAGTGTGTCGATTCGATTTCGACTGGCCACAGAGTTAGTAGTTTTAATAGGTAAAATGTTTCCTTGTCGAGGAAAATTATGCCGGATCGAAGCCGGCCTAACTCGTATAAGTAAATAAAGGAAAAGTTGCCATAGGTAAGGCGAGATATTTGCTAAATATTGTGTTTTACACCTAGATGTTCGAATCGTCTCTTTTCCGAATAAGCTAATTTTAGATACATAAAATTTTATATTAATCTAAAGAGTATAGTTTAATTGGCAAAATGAGAAGCTTCAAACTTCAAGTTCTCAGTTCAAATCTGAGTGCTCTTGTTTAATTTTTAGGTTCTTTAACTTAACCGGTAAAGTGCGTTCTTGATAAGGATGTTATTCAAGTTCAAATCTTGGAAGAATCACAAGTTTTACATTTAAGAGAATTGACTGAGTGGTTTAAGGTGATAAGCTTGAAACTTATTTGGTTTATATAATCACATCCGTTCGAATCGGATATTCTCTGTAATATCGGGGTAGTGCCGGGCGGTTAGGTGTCTTGTTTGGGTCGAGAAGTTTCTCAGTTCGAATCTGAGTGCCCCGAAGGTTACTTTTTCAGAGTAACCTTTTCTGGTCCCGGTTTTAGTGCTTACCGGAAGATTCCAAAAAAAGAATCTTCTGGTATATTATAAATGATATGGGCTTCTGTACAGAGGGAGCTAGGTAATCTACCTGGCTCCTGCAGTAAAGCAGGGTTCTAAGAATTTAGGCTCCTCGCTTTTAGGGCGTTACTATTTTTAGCTGTAACAGGTTTTGATTTTTTACCCATATATATTATGTTATTATTTATTTTAATTATATTTTCATTTGGAATATTGGCGATGTTTATACTAAACAGAGTCCAAAAGAACGTATTAGACGAAAAAGAAAAAAATCAATATTTAAAAGACATTTCAATAATTTTTCTATTAGTATGTGCAATATATTATGTGTATACAGAACCTTGTTTTCATCTGTATCTGAGATACATTATATCTTCTTTAGTTGAAAAGATTCGGGCAATTAACTGATCTTTATTATTCATGGAGGGAGGAGAATCATCTGGTACAAAAGGTTCTTCCTCTAAAAAAGGTGAAAAAGAGCGTTCTTCAGATGAAGAAGAGCGTTCTTCAGAAGAAGAACAGGATGAAAGACAAAATAACAATGGGGAATGGGTGAGTGTATTCCCTAATGCTTGCCCATGTTGTGATCGCAACGAGTGTAGCTGTACAGCACATAACGGCCAACACAACCTGGAGGTTTCTCCCGGTCGGGGTGCGCTAATCCCGGGAGACACCGAAAGAGTCTGTTGCCACTGTGGATCTTCTGATCCCTCTGTGTGTTGTTGAAATTGTCAGTGTACCTTTTGTGGGGATCAATGTGGTGAGAGTCACGATGTTTGTTCTTCCCCTGGGGAGACTTATAGTACGGATGACTCTCATTCACCGGAAGATTCCAAAAAAGAATCTTCTAAAGGAAAAGAACGGAAGGATTAGAAAAAAAATTTTTTTCTTCTAAAGACATAAGTGAATTTAGATTAGTGTAATAAAGGTAGGGCTTCTATACAGAGGGAGCTAGGTAATCTACCTGGCTTCTGCAGTAAAGCAGGGCTCTAAGAATTTAGGCTCCTCGCTTTTAGGGCGTTACTATTTTTAGCTGTAACAGGTTTTGATTTTTTACCCATTATATATCATGTTATTATTTATTTTAATTATGTTACCTTTATTTGGAATATTGGCGATATTTATACTAAACAGAGCCCAAAAGAACGGATTAGACGAAAAAGAAGAAAAAATAAAACAAAATTGTGTATTATACCTAACAGAGGGTAGAGATGAACTTAAAACAAGATTAGTTACGGGAGCCTTTTATGAAAAAAAAGATATACCATCCGACCGTTTTATTATGGATTCATACGAAGGAATAAAAAGAATGATTGAGATATACGACAACGGTATTGAAACATTAAAAAAAGAAATAAATAAAAGAGATAAAACTTTAAAAATTACCGCCCTAGCTTTTACAGTTGTTGAGTTATTTATATCCCTTATAATATGGTTTTTATTTGATAACAGTAGTAAGCATTTTCAATTTGTTCAGGAACACTATACTGTAGGGCATTATGATTTTTATTTGGGATTGGATGGTTTGTCCATATATTTCGTATTATTAACTACTTTAATAGGACCTATTTCCATAATATCTAATTGAAAGTCAATAAATAGTAGAACTGCTTATTTTTTAGTAATAATATTACTTTTAGAATCTGCTTTATTATTGATTTATACTGTTCTAGATATATTAATGTTCTATATCTTTTTCGAAAGTATATTGGCCCCCTTATTTATTTTAATAGGGTTTTTTGGATCAACAGATAAACTTAGAGCGAGTTTTTATTTTTTCTTATATACATTTTTGGGGTCATTATTCATGTTATTATCGATAATAACAGTATCGGCCTTAACAGGTTGCACAGATATGGATATTATATATAAAACTGATTATGCATATATAACACAAGTCTTTTTATTTATGGGAATATTTGTGGCTTTTGCAGTAAAAACTCCTGTTATTTTTTTAAATACTTGATTATTAAAAGCTCATGTTGAATCACCTTTATCCGGAAGTGTTATCTTAGCGGCGATTGTATTAAAATTGAGTTTATATGGAGTTTTTAGATTAATTTTACCTCTAGTACCTAAAGCTTTTATATTCTATACACATATAATATTTGTTATTTGTGTAATAACTATTTTATATGCTAGTTTTAGTACCATCAGAACCATAGACGTTAAAGAACTTATAGCTTATTCATCTGTTTCACATGCGGCAGTTTATTTGGCGGGTATTTTGAGTAATGTAATACAAGGTATACAAGGAGGTATACTTTTAGGTCTAGCTCATGGTTTTGTATCTTCCGGTTTATTTATTAGTGGTGGAGGTGTACTTTATGATAGATCTAGTACAAGAACCATAAATTATTATGGAGGATTAGCCCAAATTATGCCTATTTTTTCTATATTATTTTTTATATTATGTTTAGGTAATTGTGGTGCTCCTCTTACTTTAAATTTTGTAGGAGAATTTATGTCTTTATACGGTATATTTGAAAGATTGTCATTTGCAGGAATATTAGCCTCATCTTCTATAATCTTATCTGCTGTATACACTATATTTATGTTTAATAGAATAATTTTCGGGGGAATATTCAAAGCTTGATTCGCTTATTTACCTGATTTAAATAAAAGAGAATATTCAATACTTTTAATTTTAGTAATCTTTACTGTAATATTAGGAATATACCCGTCAATTATTCTAGATAGTTTAAATTATAATGTATCTAGTTTATTATACAATTTTTCTTTTGAAGTATAAAAGTTTAGAAAATTTTAATAGTTTTTCAATTTTTTTTCACACAAATAATGATGCTTTAGAGCCTTGAGGGTTATTTTTTATAGATAACGCCACACCACAAATGGAACAAGGTTATATGGATTTTTCTGTATCATATCTAGATCCAAGAGCTACAAGAACTTTGCGGCGGAAATTATATACCCTCTATTACTGAGCTAATTATAATAAGACTACACGACGTAATGATATAAAATATTCTATTAACAATGGAAATTAATATTAATGACCTATACATTTGTATCATTACCTTTATAAAGTTAAATCATATTGTTAAACAAAGTCTTTTAATTTGCGTTGTTTACATTAATTATTCTTCAAATTCTTTCATTTTAAATTTTTGAAGAATAAAATTAATTTATCTGTCGTTTAAATTAATTTTATAAAAAAAAACTCAAGTTTAATTTTTCAATTTTGGAATATCCATCTTTACCTAGAAAAAGAAAGGAGAATCGAATAATAAATAAAATGTATAATAGTAGTATTGCATCAGCTAGAGCTCTGGTAAATCAATGAATGTCCTTTAAAGGAAAAAATATTATGGATCGTTTCCATTACTGTCGGGAGCAATTTTATAACGTCATACACCATAATCAAAGAACACGAATGTCAGATTTCCCTGGACTAGAGAAAGTTGTAGAAGTGCATATTAACAGAACACACGGGGCTATGGAATGCAAATTCGTTAACAAAGATACATCGGTATGTACACCAACTATTTCAACTCCTAGACCTTTAGGTGTAGATGTACAAGCCTACAAAGACGGTTTTTCTCATTTCCTTGGTAATTCGGAGCTTCCTGCGCGTGAGTTAGACGTTTTTCCTCTTGTGGAAAAATTAAATAATTCACCTAGTGTAGAACAGCTTAACGATATAATTTGTTCAATCTGTATTTTATTTAATTAGTTAGGTAATGCAGATTATTTATTTATTTGATAAAATTTTACATTTTATCAATTAAAAGAACTCATGTTTATTTATTATTCGATTTTATCTATATTAAGCAAAAGAAAGGAGAACCTCCTTTATATTCAATGTATTTACTTTTTGAAACATTTAATTTATTAAATAGTTTTAAGGTGATATTTTTATATATCATCATGACCATATCAACTCTATCTGGAATTTTAATAGTTATAACTAAAAATCCTATAGTATCTGTTTTATTTCTTATATTACTGTTTGCTAGCATATCCATTTATCTTGGTTTAATCGGTATTGTTTTTATAGCTTTATCGTATTTATTAGTTTATGTGGGAGCTGTATCTATCTTATTTTTGTTTATATTAATGCTTATAAATATTAGGGTGTCAGAACTTATAACGGACACTAATAATAATATACCTTTAGCTATTATAGCAATTCTATCCTTTTTTATGCCTATAAGTAGTATATTACCTAGTTCCGAAAATAAAGCAGATAATTTTGAGATAATAAATAAAATAGAGGAAGATATTTCATATGTTTCTTCAGTAAATTGAGATCAAAATCTGGTAGATATATCGGATATAACTTCTATCGGAAATGTTATGTACACAAGTCATTTTATATGATTAATGATAACTTCAGTTATATTATTAGAAGCTATGGTAGGGTCAATTATTATTACCATTAAGCAAAAAGACATTTAAATAAACATAGTATGTTTATTTAAATAATTAAACAGAGGCGAAATAAAATGGCCTTAAATTTAAAGCATAAGTTTATTTTTATTTGCTTTAAATTTAAGTAATCTATCTATTTTTCCTTTTTTATTGTTAAATCACAAAGGTAAATAAAAAGTTAAATTCTTTTATAATTAAACAGTAGTAAAATATGCAAAGTCTAAAATAAAAAAAAAATTAAGTAATATGTTATTTATTATCATTCAATTAACTGTTAAGCCAGCCTTATTAAGAATGATAATAAATATAATACAACACTATAAATTTATTTCACAATAATATAATAACCATTATTATGAAATCTCTTTTTATTTTTGTTAAATTAGAGTACAAATAAAAATAAACTTATGCAACAACATTTTTTAGATCTCCAGCATTACAATAAGTTAGTTAAAAACAAGGTATTAAAGTTTTTAAAGTGCAGGTTTAAAATGTAATTTTTAAAATGCAGATGCTTCGAAAAAGGAGTTTATAAATATAACATTAACCCTAGAGGATAAAAAGCAGTTTAAAGGGGGTTAGATATTTGTTCAGGTACTCCGAGCTTTCACCAAATGAGTTAGGCTCTTTGCCCTGTTATTTTACTGCTGCAGAACAAAGCAGAGCAAGGCAAGCCGTTTATTTAGACGAGATTGTTTGTTAAATATAAACCTTATTTAGTTGGTTTTTCAAAATTTACCTTTAGATCAAACATATCTATTTTATAGTCAGATATAGTTATATTGTTATAAATTTTGTCTGCTTTAAATTATCAAAAAATAAGAATTAAATTGTTAGGTCTAAATCTTTTTATAATTTAACCTAATATTTAAGGTTTTTAGTAAAAAAAAATGTTAAATATTTAAAACAATTTAAAGGTTGGCGCATTATATTAATTTAATCTAAAAAATATTATATATTTCACCAATATAATTAAATTTTATAGATAAAAAACGTAATGTTATTATATTTTCTCTTTATGTTACTTTTTTTATCATCTCTATTTTTTTTTTTAATTTATAATGTTTTTTTTAGCTTTTCAATTAACTTTTTTTTTTTATGAATAACGCAATGCTATTAATTTTTCTCTCTTTATTACTATTTTCAAACGGGTTAACCTTTAGACCAGATACATCTATTTTATATAGTCGTGTAGGTATAGTTATGTTATTATACAGTTTATTTTCTTCTTTTATTAATTTTCATCTTACTTATTTAGAGAAAGGAGTTGGACTATATGGAGGATTATTTAATATAACAGCTATAACTCAAAGCTTTCATATATTTATTTTTTTAATTAGTATATTAATTTTACTAATGACAGGTTTTTATCCTAGAAAGAGATACATAGGAGATTCTGTATCTCTGTTTGATACACTTTTTAAAAGCGTAAAACAATATGTAAGTATAATAAATAAAATGTCAGAACAATTTACTATAATTGAGTATGCTTTAATTATTTTATTTACTATAAGTGGAGCGACTTTATTAATGTGTAGTGGAGATCTAGGTTCTATATATTTATGTATAGAATTACAAAGTTTTAGTTTATATATAATATCTAGTTTACATAGAAATTCTGAGTCATCCACAGGTTCAGCTTTAACTTATTTTTTATTAGGAGGGCTTTCTTCTTGTTTCATTTTATTAGGTATTGGTTTAATTTATGCAAATTCTGGTTTAACTAATTTAGATGGAATGTATTCTATAATATCAGATTCTGAAAAATATGCTTATTATTCAGCATGATATAATCATACTTATTTTTTTTATAGTTTATTTTTAATATCTGTAGGTCTATTATTCAAAGTAGCCGCGGCCCCTTTTCATTGATGATCTCCAGACGTCTATGATGGAGTACCTACGATAGTTACAGCTTTTATAGCTAATTTAGGAAAAATAGCTATATTAATTCTATTATTAGAACTAGTGCATTATACTAGTTCTTTATTATATTCAACTACACAATTTTATTCTTGAACAACAAGTTTATCCTTGAGTTGTTTTTTTTCATTAGTTATAGGTACTGTTTTAGGTTTAAGTCAAGTTAGAATAAAAAGATTATTGGCTTATAGTACTATAAGTCACATAGGTTTTATTCTACTAGCTTTAATTGTACATACTTTAGATTCATATCAGGCCTTTTTATTTTATATTATACAATATACACTTACAAATTTAAATGTGTTTATGATAATAATAGCCATGGGATTCAATTTGTATTTATATTACACAAATACAGCAGAATTTAACAACTTATCCGAAAAAAATAATAGTCCTATACAATTAATAAATCAATTAAAAGGTTACTTCGTAATAAACCCTTGTTTATCATTGTGTTTAGTTATAACTATGTTTTCATTTATAGGATTACCACCTTTAGTAGGATTTTTTGGAAAATTGATGGTTTTAACAAGTGCTTTAGATAATGGAAAAATATTATTAGTTTTAGTTGCAGTATTAACTAGTGTTATTGGAGCGGTTTATTATTTAAGTGTTATAAAAACAATATATTTTGAGAACCCTGAGTATAAAAAATCATCTAATTACGTGGACATATCCTTATCAAATATTTTCTCTATTACATTAGGTATTTTAAACTTGGCTGTTATACTATTCATATTAATACCTAATGAAATATTAAACTTGTGCGATTTACTTTCTCTTATAAGTCATTCTGCTAATAATATTTAATAATAACTAACGGTAAATAAAACCACACATTTAAAAGTAAAATGTAAAGTTTGTAATAATTTGTTTAACTTACATATTAAAGGCGATAATTAATTTATTCATTCTATACATAAAATATAAAGTTATTTTATTGGTTTCAATTTGCTTTAGATTTAATCTAAAAAATATTATATATTTCACCAATATAATTAAATTTTATAGATAAAAAACGTAATGTTATTATATTTTCTCTTTATGTTACTTTTTTTAATCATCTCTATTTTTTTTTTTTAATTTATAATGTTTTTTTTAGCTTTTCAATTAACTTAAAAAAATATACATAATATGGGACCTATTTTAAATATGTGCAACACGCTTATTTCAATATATGCAGCTAATGTAAATGGTAATGATTTAACCCGTCTTGGTTTATATTCCGAATATTTTAGGGTTTTTTCACAACATAATAATAGGGTTAGAGCAACTAATTTTATTAATGATAATTTTCTAGTAAAGGCTTATTTGAATCCTATGGATCATAGATTATTATTAGGATTGTATGATTCTCAAAATAGACGTATTCCTAATGGCGCTTTCGATTCTAACCCTGGTTTAAGGGTTAATAGTGAGAATCTTATTCATGTGTTTGGTGTACACGAAGGTCCCCTGGATCAAGGGGATACACCCGCACATCAAATAATAATATCATTAGCCCAATGGAATTATTATGATGATATGTATAATATCTTTGAATGTTCTCGAATTCTCTTATTTGGATGTTAAACGAAAACGGGCCAGATACACCCATATTATGTTTTTTTATTACTAACGCAATTCTGTCAATTTTCTTTTTATTACTATTTTCAAACGGGTTAACCTTTAGACCAGATGCATCTATTTTATATAGTCGTGCAGGTATAGTTATGTTATTATACAGCTTATTTTCTTCTTTTATTAATTTTCATCTTACTTATTTAGAGAAAAAGTGCATATACTAGGTTTTTATATTAAACACTTTTAAAAATTTAAGTTTTTTATTCAATCTAGGAAATCTAATGTCTTTGTTATCCATTTCAATTTACTTATAAAAAATATATATAAATAATATGTCAAGCTTAACTTTTTTTTTTTTATTTATACCTATATTATCTTTTATACTATTAGGAATAAATATTTTACTTTCTCCTCACAATCCTTATCAAGAAAAAAACAGTGCATTCGAATGTGGATTTCATTCTTTTTTAGGACAAAATAGAACTCAATTTAGTATATCATTTTTTATATTTGCTCTTTTATTTTTACTTTTTGATCTAGAGATTTTATTAGTTTATCCTTATGTTGTTAGTGCTTATACTAATGGTATATATGGGTTAATAATCATGTTAGTTTTTTTCTTAGTTTTAACATTAGGTTTTGTTTTTGAGTTAGGAAAAAATGCATTGAAAATAGATAGTAGACAAATGAACAATTTACAATTAAAAAGTTGAAAACAAACAGTATATATTAAATAAATTTTCTTATTTTTAATTCACATTTTTTTTTAACTAGTAAAAATTAGAATAATAAAAAAAGAAAAGATAATAGACATTTTGTCTAGCAACTGTCCTAATAGATAAGTACTATATTATATTTAATTTTGTCAAAAAATAAAAAGTATAAAAAGAAATTATTATGAATAGTCCGCTATGAACCAAGAAAACCAATAATACAATGAAAAATCGGTTATATAAACAAAGTGAATTGAAATATCTTAGTAACTTTAGGAAAACAAATCAAACGAGATTCTACAAAAAATGTGAATAAAGGTAGAAAAGCTTCTAAGTAAAACGGTATTTCTGTTTGAATAAAGGGGAACCTTCCTCTAAAGCTAAATATGGTTTGTAAGCGATAGTGAAAAGTACCGTGAGGGAAAACATGAAATAGTAGTTTTATAAGCAGCTTAAGATAAGTTTAAATAAAAAACAAAAGCGTACCTTTTGCATAATGGGTCAGCAAGTTAATGTTAGATGCAAGTAACCAGGCGATTGAATGATTAGCGACAGTAGCATTACTGGATAAAGGGTGAAAAGGAGATAAGTTGCTTTTCGAGTAGAAGAGTGTTACGGATTATGCCGGTAACGCAGAGAAATCGATTATGAAAAAATGATAAGTATCTAATATTAGACCCGAAGACTAGTGATCTTACCATTATCAGGATTATAAAAGTCCGAACGGGTTATCGTTGTAAAGATATCCGAAGAATGATGGTAAGTTAGTGAAAGACAAAACTGACTAGTTGAGCTGGTTTTCCGCGAAACCTATATAAGTAGGTAATTTAATTAATATCTTAGCAGGTACAGAACTGTGATCTCGATCAAATTTATTTGAATACATCGGGGGATCGTAAAGATTTTATCGGAGAGATTTTGCACTCGGAAGGGTTAAGATTAATATTAAATAATCGGACATAGTACGATAAGGTTGTATGTCTAAAGGGAAACAGCCCAGAACAAGAGTTAATAAGGTTCCAAAATTATTGTTGAGTGAAATAAAGGATGTGTCTTTTAACACGATCAGGAAATAGGCTTAGAAGCGGCCATTTTTTAAAGATCTCGTAACAGAGCACTGATTTAACCAGAAGATCATACCAAAAATATTACGGATCTAAACAATATACCGAAACCTTGTCCATAGATAAATATCTATGGGGTAGCGGAACATTGGATAAATCTAAGATTTGTTCTTTATAAGATTAAATAAATAGATAATCCAAGTGATAATGCTGACATGAGTAACGAAAAAGCATAGGCTATAAGTTTTAAAAGTAAAGGTCACTTACCTTAACCGATAAAGCTTGAAATTAGATTAAATTAAGAAAATAGCAACCTTTCCTTAAACTTTCTATAAAAAACGAAGCATGGTTAATATATAGGAAGTCTTTTGGTATGGTATTCTATCCATAATTTGCTCTGCCTTAGCTCGCCTTAAGCTTATGGTTTTGTAAAGGAAGCCTGCTTTAAATTTACGGCCTCTAAATTAAAATTTTAATGATGAGATAATATAGTAAACAAAACTAATTAAAGTAAAATTAGTTCTGGAAAAATTTATACTATATGGTATATTAATTTGGAGATATAGAGATGCAATTTGTAGCCTAGCTATCTCCAATAATAAAAAACCATAAAAAAAAAACCGTACCTAAATTCTACCGCAAGTAAGCTAGTAGAGAATACGAAGGCGTTTGAGTAATCAATCATTAAGGAACTCGGCAAATTGACTCACGTAACTTCGGGATAAGGTGGGCCATTCTCATAAGGTAGTAGATACCTATGAAAGAGGAAGCATGGAATAGTGTTGTACGACTGTTTAATTAAAACAAAGCACTCTGCTAAGATAAATCGAACTATTGAGTGTGATGTCTGCCCGGTGTCGGCTGGGTAACGGATAGGCTTAAACTAAAAAGTTAGGTCTGGATGGAAACCCCGATAAACGGCGGCCTTACCGATGAGGGTCCTAAGGTAGCGGAATACCCTGGCCGTTAAATGCGGTCTTGCATGAATGATGTAACGATACAACAGCTGTCTCGATGATTGGCTCAGTGAAATTGGAATAGCAGTGCAGATACTGTTTACCTCTAGATAGACGAGAAGACCCTTTGCAGCTTTACTGTTACTAATTTAGGCTATAATATAAGAATTACAAGAGTATAAGGTAGGCGTATTAGGTGTAGAAAAATTAGGAATAATTTTTCTACTAAAAAACAAATTTAACTTTACAGATCACCTTCATATTAGTGCTAATGAATGGACACATCATAGCGTGGGCTAACTGTTTTAAAGGAGTTAGATTACGGTATGAAGGCCTGTAAAGAATCCCTAATATTACAACAATGAGACACCTTTATTTACTTTATTATAGTTCACTGATTAGAAGACAGTTTATGCGGGGCACAGATCCCATAAAAAGTACCTGGGTATATCCAATTTTCTAATAGTAAATACGTATGTTTTATACGTAATGTAACTATATATTTATAGTTAAATTTTATTTTAATTTGTTATTAATTATAACATAATTATTCAGCTACTGTTGTATTAAATACAATTATATATTAATTTAAGTAAGATTTTAACTATATGGTGAATAGTTGTATAAACCATTTTTTAATAAAAAATGATTTAGTTGTAGTATAACTATACTATGATATTTAATAATACTGTAAAAGTTTAATGGCTAAATCTTGCTTTACTGTCAGACATACAAGTCCATCAGTCGCGTAAGCGGGGCATATGATCGCAAGATACTGAAAGGAAAGGTCTTGGATTTTTGAAAAAGTTACGCTAGGGATAAAAATTGTCCTTTCATGTCTAAAAGCATGAATTAAAACTGGGTAAAATTCAAAAAAAACTAGAAATCTAGTTAATTTGAAGCGAAACTTTGTTTTAAACAAAGAACGTTCAACGACTAAAATCCAGCATTTATTTATAAAACTACTTTTTTCTTAGTATTTACATAAAAATTTTGTAATTTTTATATTTATTGAAATATAGTTACTTAATTTATCTATATATATTTACAATGTTGAATTTATTAAAAAAAGAAATTAAAAAAGAACTAATTAACCCTTTAACAACTAAATTTAAACATTTTCCATCTTCAGTTAGAGAATGAAATAATAGTATATATGTATATAATAAAAATACTTTAAATTTAATACCTAGTACTACAATCTCTGCTATGAAAATAATAAAAAGCTTTTTTAGTGTTTATAATAATAGCTTAGAAAAAATAATAAGAAGCAAGAGGTTATTATTAAGATTAAGAAGATTATCCTCAAATAGAATTTATTTAAGTAGAGGTGAGTTTAAACATATAAATAATAATGTCTTGATAAATGTATATATATTTAATAGACAAAAACATAATTATTTATCTAAATTAAAAAATATATATTTAAAAAAATTTTTAACAAAAAAAAAAATTAACGCGAATCTTATTAAAACATTAAAATCGATATCTAAAAAAGGTTTAGATTGTTTAAGAGAAGTTAATAAAGATAAGTATTTATTTATAAGAGCATTAGATATAATTGAAAAAAATAAAAATTACAAAATAAACACATTTAAAAGCTTATCTAATTATACTCTATTTTTTTATAAAAATCTTTTGAATTTAACTATGAAAAAATTACGTTTATATTTTTTATACAAACAGCTTATATATCTTAATAAATCAAAATTAAATTATACTTACTTACGTTTATTAAAAAAACACTTAGAGAATTTATATAATAAGAATGTGGAATTTAATTTAATTAATTTAAATCGTTTTTATTTAAACAGTGATATACTATTTGAAAGTGTAAAATTAAAATTAACACGAAATAAAAGAAAAATGCGTAAAATACTTAACAAAATAAAAGATAAAGTAAAAATTGATGAAAAAAAACTTTCTTTAGATTCTACAAATGAAGTGGGAAATAAACTAAACCAAATAAACGATGTAAGATTATTGAAAAATAGTGTATTTAATAATCTTAAATATAGACATGTAACAGGTTTTAGATTAGAAGCAAGAGGAAGATTAAGTAGACGTTATACTGCTTCACGTTCAGTGTTTAAGTTAAAATATAAAGGAAATCTTTTAAATTTAGATTCGTCCTATGCAGGTGTATCATCCGTAATGTTAAAAGGAAATTTAAAATCAAATTTACAATATACTAAATTAAATTCTAAAACAAGAATAGGTTCATTTGGTCTTAAAGGTTGAGTTAGCGGAAATTAATAAGAAAAAGAATATAAATAAATGAAAAAATAGTCTGAACAATAATGTAAATTATTGAAATAAATAAAATATTTATTATAACATAAATGAACAGGCTAATGAGCGCAAGAGAGTACAAATTGAGTGCGCGGTTTGGCACCTCGATGTCGGCTTAGCTCATCCACATGAACGCAGGAATCATGAAGGGTTCGACTGTTCGTCGATTAAAGAGCTACATGAGTTGGGTTTAATACGTCGTGAGACAGTATGGTTTCTATCTTCTAGGGGAATTTAGAGTAAAATAAAGATAGACCCCTTGTACGAAAGGAATTGGGTATGTTGACCTATAGTTTACTTGTTGTTTAAGCGATTTACTATTCTTACTAAAATAGTGGCTGCAATATGCAAGGCGCAATCCCTTGCTGAGTATAAGTCCCTAATCGTTTAAGCATGGCAAGAAAGCCACGTCAATTAAAGGTAAGCGCTGAATGCATATAAGCACGAAACTTACTTTATTATACTCTTAAACACGTAGTAAAACACTACGTGTCACTTCATATTTAGGCTTTAGCTACAAGAACTTTGCGGTTTTTAGGCATAAAGTACTAATTAAAAAAATTTACTAAATAATACAGCTATCATATAATGCCTGGTTAGCATAAAAGTAATGCTACCGTTTTGTAATCGGTGGAAGTAAGTGCGATACTTACACCGGGCTTCCCGTCTATAGGCTACTTTCTTTTTACAACATATTTTATATGTTGGGACGAGAGTTAAAGAGCCTCATAATCTTTCACTTATAGGCACGAGGGTTAAAGACCCATCAGACCCAGTCGTCAAGTTAGGTTAAGACATAACATTTTCACTGTTACAACGTGGGTTCAAATCCCGCCTGGGTTAAAGGGAAATTAGCTCAGTGGTAGAGCAGTCGCTTTACACGCGAATGGTCAGGTGCTCGACTCACCTATTTCTCATGCGGATTGGTGTAATGGTAACATGTCTGACTCATGATCAGACGATCGGGGTTCAAATCCTTGGTCCGCACAATTTAACACAATAAATTCTAGTTATATAAAACATGTTCGAAACAGATTGTAAAAAATCTTACGAAGTAAAAATACAAATAATAAAGTAACTTATTTATCTTAAATAAAAATTGAAATTAAGTAAAGAAACTTTAAAATAGTACAATTTGACAATAATGATGTGTAAATAAAAATAAAAATAAAGCCTTAAGTTTATAAACTTAGGTAAAAAAACATAATTTATTAAAAAAACTTTAATAAAGCAAATCTAGGTTCTCATACCTTGTATTGCTATTGTAAATAACAAAATAAAAAATAAAAAAAAATAGGTAAAATTTACTTTTAAAAGTTAAAACAAAATTTAACCCAGCATAAGTCAAAAAATTAAACATAATTCTAAAATATTTTTTCCCATTTAATTAAATAGCGTATTCTATTTTAATAAGTAAACTGGATACTTATTCGTGAAAAAATAAATTACACAAAAATCTAAAAAAAACCGGTTGATTTAGTGAGCTAATACAAATAAGTAGCTTAGTTATCTCGACCTTAAAAAAAAAGAAAAAAAACATATAAAATATATATAGCCTTACAGGCTATATATATTTTAAAATTAAATTAATTAAAAATAAATAATAAACAAAATATAACATCCAACATCTGGTGATAGCAAAAATAAGTAATAGTAATGGATAATAGGTGAGCTGATTTTTTAGATGAACAAAATAAGGATTTTGCTCCTCAGTTAAAGGCTAAACGTGGTGCTTTAAACTATTCTACATCTAACTTAGAGTCTGAAGAAGGTATAACAGGAATATCTAAAATTACAATGTGAAAGGAACGATGGTTTATGTCGAGTAATGCAAAAGATATAGGAACTCTTTACCTAATCTTTGCATTATTCGCGGGATTAGCGGGTACTTCTTTTTCTGTTCTTATTAGATTAGAATTATCCGGACCAGGTGTTCAGTATATAGCAGACAATCAATTATATAATAGTATAATAACAGCGCACGCTATAGTTATGATATTTTTTATGGTTATGCCAGCACTTATAGGAGGGTTCGGAAATTTCTTATTACCATTGTTAGTCGGAGGTCCTGATATGGCATTCCCTAGATTGAATAACATAAGTTTCTGATTATTAATCCCGAGTTTTTTATTATTTATATTTGCCGGAATGATAGAAAATGGAGCGGGTACAGGTTGAACATTATACCCACCTTTATCAGGATTACAAAGTCACAGTGGACCTAGTGTAGATCTAGCTATATTTGCTTTACACTTATCAGGAATAAGTAGTTTACTAGGTGCTATGAACTTCATAACAACAATATTAAATATGAGAAGTCCAGGAATTAGATTACACAAATTGGCTTTATTTGGATGAGCTGTAGTGATAACTGCTGTTCTTTTATTATTATCTTTACCGGTTCTGGCCGGAGCAATAACAATGGTGTTAACGGATCGTAATTTTAACACTTCATTCTTTGAAGTAGCCGGAGGTGGAGATCCTATATTATACCAACATCTTTTCTGATTTTTTGGACATCCAGAAGTCTACATATTAATTATACCAGGTTTTGGTATAATAAGTACAACAATATCAGCCAGTTCTAATAAAAACGTTTTTGGTTATTTAGGGATTTAACAAACCTTCAGCAAGTTTAACTAAGTCCATCAGTATCAAACTCCGGGGAAGCCCTAAAGAATAAAGTACTAACCAATTACGAGTAATTGTTTTTGGGGCTTAGGGTAATGCCTAAGAGATAGTAATAAGCTTTGTTATAGACTACAAAATAGCTAATGGGTAATCGCGGATCTAAGTTCCATAAAATGCAATGAAGTTCATTGCATTTTATGGATAAAAGAGCAACGAGTAGACGGTACTGGATATATTTATAAAAATATATTTAAGGTGTACTCTTAGATGCCTTGAAAGAGGTACAACTTTAGTGTAAAATCGAAAATAATTCATGGATTTTAAAAGGATTTTAAAGCAAATAAGTTGTTTAAATTTATAGGACAGCTGAGTCTAGGTCGTCTGTTATTACTTCTATTAAATCTTAAAAACTGTTAACTTTTTTTTTATTTATTTTTATATATATTTATAGTAACATTATTTAGAGTTAAAAAATTTTAAGAAACCCAAAGTCCTAAAGTGCTAATCTCAATTTAAGTTGCGACGAAATATATAAAAATTACAATAATATGAAACCTACCGTTGTATCACTTTTAAGAGAAATTAATGAAAAACAAAAAGATCTATCACATAGTACTCTTGTCTTCAATTCTAAAGTAAGTAATATGGTTAATAATAGAATAGGTGAAATTCAATCTCAATATCTTACTAGTTTGTACCCTCATCAAAGACAAGCAGTAAGGGAAGAATTAATTGATAGTAGATCTAATATAGAAACAATAGATGGTTATATTGAATCTATCAATCTGAATGATCCTAGTACAGAAGTAACTGAAACACGCTTAGATAGAATAAAATATGAAAGTCAAGTAGAAAGCACTAAAAAGGTAGGAAATCTTTTAAATCATATCTTTGGTAATTTAGGTTCTGAATATAATAAACTAACAGGTATGAGAGATAGATTAAACAAAGCACATGGTAAATATACTGAGTTACATATAGACAATGTTAACGCGGGTCTGGAGCTAGATAAATTAACAGAAGAAAATAACAGGGGTTCATTAGTAAGTGACTACGCAGATCCAAATACGGAAATGCCGAGTTATATGGACCCCGAAGACTAATGGCTAAAGTTCGAAACACGGGTATACGCAATGATGTCTATTGGAGTTTTAGGTTTTGTAGTGTGAAGTCATCACATGTACAGTGTAGGTTTAGACGTGGATACAAGAGCCTATTTCACAGCCGCAACTTTAATTATAGCAGTACCAACGGGTATTAAAATATTCAGTTGATTAGCTACAACATATGGAGGTTCACTACATTTAACACCTTCTATGCTATTTGCATTAGGTTTTGTTGTAATGTTCACTATAGGAGGTTTAAGTGGTGTAGTTTTAGCTAACGCATCACTTGATATTGCTTTCCATGATACTTACTATGTGGTTGCGCATTTTCATTACGTATTAAGTATGGGAGCGGTATTTGCTTTATTTAGTGCATGATATTTCTGAATTCCAAAAATAACTGGATTATCATATAACATGATGTTAGGTAAAGTACATTTTTTAATTATGTTTATAGGTGTTAATGTAACATTCTTCCCTCAACATTTTTTAGGTTTACAAGGTATGCCCAGAAGAATTAGTGATTATCCCGATGCATTTGCAGGTTGAAATTTTGTAAGTAGTTTTGGTTCTATAATTAGTGTTGTTGCCACAGGATTATTTTTATATATAGTCTACATACAACTTGTTGAAGGAAATGCTACATCTAGATACCCTTGATTAACACCGCAATTTTTCGGCGATTTATTCCAAACTTTATTAAACCGTAGTTATAGTTCAATAGAGTGAACTTTAAATAGTCCACCTAAACCTCATGCATTTGTATCGTTGCCATTACAAAGTTAATTGTTATTAGGTATAATTTACACTTAAAAAAAAATCTTTTTGAGATTCTTAAATTTAGATGAATAAAAACATTGGCTTTTAAATTTGGTTATATACAAGAGAATCATTTAATTGTATTATTAATAATGCTTACATTATTTTCTAATACAATGGAACATTTACGATTATATAGTGCGTACCAACAAAAAAAATAACACTTTCGCTATAAAAGGGTGAAAGTGAAAATACAGTTGTAGTGCTTGTTGTTACTGCAGCTCTTGTTATGAAAATCGAGATAAATAAAGTCTCATTACTCTATAAAAAAAAAACAGTGCAATTTAATGTGGATTTTTTTTCTTTTAATATGGTTAAAAGAAAAACCACAAAAAAAAAAAGTTTGAGTGCTGGAATTGGTAGAAAGGGTAATCTTAAGATTTTCTGATTAATATCGTAAACGTTCAAGTCGTTTCTCAAATTAAATCCTTGGATACACGGTATAAGCGTATATATTGTTTTTTTTTGGTTAAAGGCTGTATATTTCTTTAAATAGTAGGTACGTAAAAACCTGAATGTTGTAAACAGTAATAGTGTTTAATTTTTAATTTAAGCTGGTTGCGTAACACTTAAGTTAGTTGCCGTAAAATATGATATCTATTTTAGAATAATATGAAAAATCTCTAAATTAAGTACATACAAGTTTTCTATTGCTGTACCTAATTCAAGATCGATCTCATCTGTCCCTGCTTTAAGAGTGGGTGGTCGTAATATTCCTACTTTTAATAACAAATGGGAATACAAATTTAAGGATATGGACAATAGATTCAAACAACCTATGTCTGTAGAAGAAAACACGGGTGATATGCTTTATGAATATCACCCGTGTTTTCGGCCTAAACATCCAACACACGAAGAACTGAATCTAAATTTACAACGTTATCTTAGAAAAGGAGATCGTGCTTTTGTTTCGATTCAAGCTAGTCATTTAACACCTGGTTTTATTGAACCCGGTTAATTCCTAAGGACGATAAGGTTGGTACTCAATTTTCTTTTGATTATAACGGTTAAGCATCAGTTAAAGACTTTGATCTATTATTCAAGATCGGTTAGGTGACTTCTGTCTTAAAAATGAAAGAAAGAGTGAGGTATATATAGTGAAGGTTTTCTTATATATAGTCTTAAAGCAAAGCCTTAGTTAAAAAGCCGTGAGAATAGAAATACACTTAATTCTATGAAAAATAAAACATGTTTCGAAAAAAGAAACCTTTAAGCAGGGGTGAACCCCCTCGTGCTGAGGTCTTTTCCATGCCTAATAAATGATAGCCTTTTCCATCCCTAATAAATTATAATCTTTTCCATCCCTAGAAAAAAAATTTTCCTATAAAAATTAAACAAGAATCTTGTTTTTAAATTAATTTTAAATTAATAGAACAGAGATCTTTAACTTAAGTTAGGTTTATATAATATAAATATGCAAACATTAATATCTATAATAGAAGTAATTTTAGTGGTAGTACCTGCTCTTTTAGTTGTAGCTTTTACAACTGTAGCGGAAAGAAAAACAATGGCAAGCATGCAAAGAAGATTAGGTCCAAATATAGTAGGATATTATGGTTTATTGCAAGCATTTGCAGACGCATTAAAACTATTATTAAAAGAATGTGTATCGCCTACTCAAGCTAATTTAATCTTATTTTTCCTAGGTCCTTTAATAACTTTAATCTTTTCACTTTTAGGTTATGCAGTAATACCTTATGGTCCAGGTCTAACAATAGGAGATATGCCTTTAGGTATATTATATATGTTAGCGGTTTCATCTCTTTCAACGTATGGTATATTATTAGCTGGTTGATCTGCCAATTCTAAGTATGCTTTTTTAGGTTCACTAAGAAGTACCGCACAACTAATAAGTTATGAATTAATATTAAGTTCTGCTATATTATTAGTGCTTTTATTATCAGGTAATTTGAATTTAACAGGAAATGTTGAAGCTCAAAGAACGGTTTTTTTTTTAATACCTTTATTACCTGTATTTATAATCTTTTTTATCGGTGCTATAGCGGAAACAAATAGAGCTCCATTTGATTTAGCAGAAGCAGAGTCAGAATTGGTATCTGGTTTTATGACAGAACATTCTGCGGCTATTTTTGTATTCTTTTTTTTAGCAGAATATGCTAGTATTGTACTAATCTGTATATTTACTTCTATACTGTTTATAGGTGGTTATTTGGATATAGTAACTTGAGATTTCATTAAAGCACAAAATATAACAAATTCTTACCTAGATTATGAAACTGACATATGAATCGTAATAATACAAGGATTAAACACTAGTCTTAATTTAGGATTAAAAGCTTGTGTAATGATATTTGTATTTATATGGGTAAGAGCATCTTTCCCTAGAATACGGTTCGATCAACTTATGTCATATTGTTGAACTATATTATTGCCTATAATAATTGCATTCGTTGTTATTTTACCTTGTATAGTATTGACATTACACTTGGTATCTGTTAATTTTTTTGTATTATAAGTGTAAATTATTTCATTGATATATTTTTTACTATTATAATTAAAAAGACCTAGTCGTGAAGTTAGGTTAAGACATAACATTTTCACTGTTACATCGTGGGTTCAAATCCCTCCAGGGTTAAAGGGAAATTACCTCAAAGATTTTTTTACAAAAGGTTTTATTATAAGTAAATTGTGTTAACTATTGCTATTATATGCTAAGTTTCATTGAAAAAAGGGCAGTATCCGGCTAGTGGGACAGGGTGGCTAGTCGGAGAGGGTGGGTAAGAGGGTCCAGAACAATACAATCAATCAATTTTAATGAATTTAATATTTTTATTATAATTAAGGCCTTAATTATAATAATTATACTTCCAATACAAAATAAAAAATAATTTTTTATTTTTTAGCTTTAGCCATGCTTATTTAAAATAACTAATTGTGTATCTAAGTTCTATATAATTTATAGAAAAAAAAAAAATAGTAGATTAGATTTTATATTTAAGTATATTTAATCTATAGTTTAGAAGATTTTTTTACAAAAGGTTTTATTATAAGTAAATTGTGTTAACTATTGCTATTATATGCTAAGTTTCACTGAAAAAAGGCAGTATCCGACTAGTGGGACAGGGTGGCTAGTCGGAGAGGGTGGGTAAGAGGGTCTATATTAGCAATTCAATCAGTAATTTATAGTAGGTGGAGCTGTCTGACTCATGATCAGATGACCCGAGGTTCAAATCCTTGGTCCGCACAATTTAACACAATAAATTCTAGTTATATAAAACATGTTCGAAACAGATTGTAAAAAATCTTACGAAGTAAAAATACAAATAATAAAGTAACTTATTTATCTTAAATAAAAATTGAAATTAAGTAAAAAAACTTTAAAATAGTACAAATTGGCAATAATGATGTATAAATAAAAATAAAAATAAAGCCTTAAGTTTATAAACTTAGGTAAAAACCATAATTTATTAAAAAAACTTTAATAAAGCAAACAAAGGTTCGAAAAAATAAATTACACAAAAATCTAAAAAAAACCGGTTGATTTAATTAGCTAATACAAATAAGTAGCTTAGTTATCTCGACCTTAAAAAAAAAGAAAAAAAACATAAAGAAAAAAAACATAAAAAAAATCAATAGTAATACTGCTTATTTTTTAGTAAAAATATTACTAGACAAAGTGCCTGATATATTAAATAAGGAATAATTAATTTTAATTCGATGTATAAAAGTTTAGAAAATCTTAATAGTTTTTCAATTTTTTTTCACACAAATAATGATGCTCCAGAGTCTTGAGGGTTATTTTTTATAGATAACACCACACCACAAATAGAAGGATTAGAGGAATTACATAACAATATTATGTTTTATTCAGCAATGATACTTTTTGCAGTAAGCTGAACTATGTTTTCAATTATATTAAATTATAAGTGTGAACGAAATTTAGATTCTTGTTACCCTGTAGTAGAGAGCAATGCTTCTGTATTAGGTTATACAACTTTAATGTATTTAGCTTATGCTTTATTCCATTATTTAATTTCAAGTCCAAACCCTGATACTGCTATAGGAGACAATCTAGCAGAGGGAACAGATTTACTTACTAGTTTAGATACTTGGCTTGAAATTTTAAGAGTTGAATACTTTGGTTATCACGACCCTATTAGATATGAAGCTTTTTTCTACACAGAAGAGTTAATACAATTAGCGGAACTTAGATGGGAAAGATTCAATGATTTTATAAGTGTTTTAGAGCACAATCAGCTGGATGATTGTGAATTCGGCGACGAGTTCAATGATTTAGCTGATCAGCTAAGAGAAACGCTTAACAATCTGACCTCATTCTATAGGGAAATGCAGGCAGATTTAGGTTTAAGTGGGTTAGAAGAAGGTATGTTTGAAAATTAATAAGGAATAAAAATTATATAAATTTTTTATGTTTTTTTTTTTAAATTAAATTAATTAAAAAAAAATAATAAACAAAATATAACACCCAACATCTGGTGATAAGTAATAAAAAAACAACAATTTCATGTGAATTTTATATTTTGTAATTGTAGCCGCCTTTACACAAACAACTGCTTCAATAGTAACTGCCATTTACAGTATACTTATTTTTAGTTCTACTGTTTTAGTTATACCGGAGGGTATACCGGATCTTTTAAAGATGGTAAATTTTTTTGAGAAAGAAGTTTTTAACCTTTTATGAATTTATACAAATCCGGATCATCCTTTATATAATTTAGAGTGAATCCATTCACGAATCCTTTGGTTGTTAGAGACAAAAGTAAAATATAGCCATATTACATTTAACCACCTACAAGATTTATCTCATATGGATCCTTCGTATAAAGACTTGATTAATGCTGATTCTAAATTAAATAAATTAGAAATATGTTTAGAAAAAGTTAAAAAAGACGTACAAGGAAAAATAGATAGTAAGGTGTAGAAGAATTAGTTGGACTATTACATAATATTTCGTGAGTTGGAACTTTTCTTTTAGTACCATTAAAAGAAAAAAAAAAAGATAGTTTTATGTGTAATATAAAAAATTACAAAAATTACAAATATTGAGTTTGATGATGGCTCTGAGTGAACGCTGTCCAAATGCTTGACACATGCTAATCGAACGACTAATTTAGTATATATCTCTTATATAATATTATTAGTAGTGGTGTACAGGTGAGTAATGATAACCTAGCTGCCTTGAAGTAAGGATGAAAAGATCCCTTATAAAAAGAAAGAAATAGAAAGTTTCGCTTTAAGATGTTAGTGTATCCCGAAAGAGTAATAGTTAAATCTAGCTCGGGTTTCGGTAGTCGTGACTGAGAGGTCGATCGACCACATTGGGTATGAAAAAAGCCCAATGCGTAACGTACAGCAGTGGGGAATATTGGTCAATGGTCTAAGGACTGAACCAGCAATTTGGAGGAATGAAAAACGAATAAGTCGTCTAAAGTTCTAGATAAAAAATTTATAATGACTAATTTTTATCTATAAGTCTTGACCAAATTACGTGCCAGCAGTCGCGGTAATACGTAGAAGACAAGTGTTATTCATCTTTAACAGGTTTAAAGGGTACCTAGACGGAAAATCAAGCCATAGTAGGGACTAATTTTCTAGAGTTTTATGTGTGAAGATCGAATTACCTGAAGAGCAATAAAATGCATTGACACAGGGAAGACGGGTAGCAGCGAAGGCAATCTTCTATGTATAAACTGACGTTGAGGGACGAAGCCTTGGGGAGCGAGAAGGATTAGATACCCTAGTAGTCCTTGGAGAAAATTATGAGTGCCATAGACTAGATACTAGTTTATAAATGAAAGTGTAAGCATTCCACCTCATGAGTAAAGCGGCAACGCCGAAATTGAAATCATTAGACCGTATCTGAAACCAGTAGTGAAGTATGTTATTTAATTCGATGGTCCGCGAATAACCTTACCACCTCTTGAATATTTTTACAAGCGCTGCACGGCTGTCTTCAGTTAATGTCGTGAGATTTTGGTTAGTTCCATTAATTAACGAAAACCCATGTTTTATTTTTATATATAAAGCAGTTCACCGTTATATTGGATAAGATAAACGGGATCAAGACAAGTCATCATGGCCTTAATGAGTGTGGGCTATAGACGTGCCACATATGCCTCTACAAAGGGAAGCGATATTGTGAAATGGAGCTAATCCTTAAAATTGGACATAACTATTCGTGAATTGTAGTCTGAAACTCGACTACATGAATATGGAATTACTAGTAATCGTGAATCACCACGTCACGGTGAATCTAATCTCAGATGGGTACTAACTACTCGTCAGGCGCTGAAAGGGGTATGCGCAATAAGTTTGGTTGCAAATTTATGGTTATTATACTTAATTAGATGTATATTATTAAGTTTGTAATTTTCGTATGTGTGATCTCAATTGGTGTTAAGTCGAAATATGGTTCGTGTAATGGAAATTGCACGGGGTTTATTATCCTTAAAAACAAAAAATAAAGCGTAAAATGTACAGCTTGTAATCATTTGTGACATTGCCTTTATAAAGTTAAATCTTATTGTTAAATAAAGCCTTTACATAAATTAATATTTAAATTCTTTCATTTAAAAATTTGAAGAAAAAACAAAAAAACAGACTATTATCTGTATAAAAAAAAGACTAAAATAACCTATCCAAAATCATTAAAAATAAGATGATATCCATTTTTAATAATTTTCACCACACTCTTGTGGTGCTTTGCCATTTTTTATATTAAATATTACTTTTTTTGTTCCTAGTTGTTATTTAGGCTTATTCCCTAGCGTTACCTGATTCAAGAGGATCAGGAAATCCATTAGGTATAGCAGGTAACTACCCTCAAAAAACCCGAGTTTTCCGGGAAAACTCGAGGTTTCCACAGAGTGGTTTAATTCGAGTGCTGGAATTGGTAGACAGGATAATCTTAAGATTTATTGATTAATATCGTAAACGTTCAAGTCGTTTCTCGAATACTCTCAGTCCCCGGCAGTTGGTCACAATTCGCCGACGAACAGCAACCCAAATTTTTTTTCACAAAAGGTCCGGAAAATTAACGCGGTTTAATCTTTTTTTTAATGGAAAAAGGGGGGTATAGTTTAACTGGTAAAACAACGAACTTGCACTTCGTAATTTTAGGCTCAATTCCTAATATCTCCAAAAAATAAACCATTCTAAATTTAACAAGCTAAAACGGTTAATTAATTTAAAAGTAAAGCTCGAGAAGCTCAACTTGGTAGAGCGGAACACTGAAGATGTTTAGGCTGTAAGTTCAAATCTTACCTCGAGCGCCAAAAATAGGTGTGCTGAAAATTGGTAACCAGGTTCCGCTTAGGACGGAATAGTATTTACTTTGCAAGTTCAAGTCTTGTCACCTATAGTATATGTTGTCGACTAATCGGTAAGTCATAAATTTTTGGTATTTACTATTGAGTGTTCGAATCGCTCCAACATAAAATTTTTATTTTTAGTAAAATTGTGTTACACTTAAGTTATTAATACGAAGCGGTAGTTTAATTGGTAGAACGTAGTGCTACGGACACTATAACACAGGTTCAAATCCTGTCCGCTTCTCCACAAAGGAATAAGCTGCAAAAGGTTTGCATTTTGATTGCAGATCAACAATTCGAAGTTCGATTCTTCCTTATTCCTAATATATATTTACTAATAAAAAGGTTTTAAGCCTTTATAGCTCAAAGGTAGAGCAAAATACTGTTAATATTTTGGTTAGGTGTTCGAGTCATCTTAAAGGCGTTAATAAACACACTCCATAAATTTAAAGGAGAGATTTTAGTTTAATGGGTAAAACATGCGACTTTTAATCGTTATAATGTGGGTTCAAGTCCCACAGATCTTAGCTTATCTAATCTTAAAAAATAGAGTAATTATTACTTTTATGCAATATGAAAAAACATATAGTAATTATAAACCTTTATGCAATACTAAATAATTTTAATAAAATTCTCAAGGCTATAGCTTAATCGGTAGAGCCAGCTGCTCATGACAGCTTAGATGAGTGTTCAAATCATTCTAGCCTTAAATATATGAAAAAAAAATAAGTAAAACAGCCAAGATAGTTCAATTGGTTAGAACATTAATTTCATGCGTTAATAATGAGAATTCGAATTTCTCTCTTGGTTTAACTATAGTTTAAAAGATTATGTTTTTTGGTATAGAGTAACTTTTATCTACATGATTAAACTAAGCAGGTCAAACTCTTGGTAATTACATACACTAAAGGAAGGGTCCGTTTGTTGGTTTACGGGTTGAGCTGTAAACTCAATAGCATTCTGCTGTCGAAGGTTCGAATCCTTTTCTTCCTATTTCTTATTAGCTTAATGGTAAAGCAGAATACTTCTAATAT
>Ga0210040_10001498_pt1 | contig 35196 bp, 45 predicted proteins | sample CryGeyCG12114_NA_FD_185462 | JGI IMG/M metagenome (GOLD analysis project Ga0210040, IMG submission 185462) | Groundwater microbial communities from aquifer - Crystal Geyser CG19_WC_8/21/14_NA (SPAdes) (version 2) | ecosystem: Environmental > Aquatic > Deep subsurface > Groundwater | place: USA...
GAAGGAGTGCCAATCGTGGCGCGTACCAATCTCGACGTCTGGATTCCCGAAGAGAAGGGTTCCGACGTCCTGCTCGCCGTCCAGAACACGAGCGCGGCGGAGGCGCTGTGCCGTCGCGAGCCGATGGGCAGCGACACGAAGTCGATCCCGCGTGACGGCGGCGTCGACGTGGCGGTGACCCCGAAGGGCACCGCGTACACGGAGAACGACAACACGGACGACGAGGTCACGCTGCGCGCCCGGAAGTTCACCGGTCTGCTGCGCATCGCCGACGAGGACATCGAGGACATCCCGCGCGACATCGTCGCGCAGAAGCAGCTCGCGTGGGCGTCCACCTACGCGCGCCGTCTCGACTTCTCCGTGTTCTCGAACACCGCCGCCGAAGACGGTCTCGCCGTCCCGTTCACGAGCATGTACCGCGCGCTCGCCGACGACGACGCGACGGTCGGCTACACCGGCGGCGACAACCTGATGCAGACCGCCGGTGACCTGTCGTACGACGACCTGTCCGACGTGCTCGGCATCGTCGAGAACGACGACTACTTCGACCAGCTCGCCGTCGCCGCGCACCCGTCCTTCAAGGGCCGGTTCCGTGGGCTGAAGGACAACGACGGTCGGCCCATCCTGATGGAAGGGAACGGCACCACGCCCGACACGCTGTTCGGCTACGACGTGCGGTGGTCCGCCGGTCTGAAGACGGGCACCGACGTGCGGGTCGGCCCGGCGGGCGCGGGCAACCCGCTGCTCGCCGTGTTCAACCGTGGCTTCGCGATCCTGGGCATCCGGTCCGGGCCGGAGTTCGCCGTCGTGAACGGCTTCACCGGCGCGTCGGCGCTCACCGACGAGGCGCTGATCAAGGCGCGTTCGCGGCGCGGGTTCGTGCTCGCGCACCCGAAGGCCGCCGCGATGATCGAGATCACCGCCGCCGCCTGATCCGACGCGGGGCGGTAGCTTCGGCTGCCGCCCCGCCTCGCCCGTTCCACACTTCGAGAGGATCAGGACAGTGAGCGAACCGAACGACGGCGACAGCGCCGTGAAGGAGACGAGCGAGGTCGAGCTGCGCACCGTGCCGAACGTGCGCGAGCACGCGAGCGCGGCGGAGTTCGTGAAGGACTACCTCGCCTTCGTCGACGACGCCGACGAGGACGTGCCGCAGGAGCTGATCGAGCGGCAGTACACCGACATCAGGCAGACCGCGATGCAGCGCGGGATGCGCCCGACCGGCGACCCGTCGCTCGTCGAGCAGGTGAAGGTCGACAAGCGGAACGTGCGTCTCGTCTACTCGCTGCCGGTCGTCGTCGCCACGCCGCGCCCGGAGCAGCCGGAGACGGTCGAGAAGGCAGCGGTCGCGGGCGAGCAGTCGGCGACCGGCGAGCCGGTGAAGAAGACGGGCGACGCGGCGCGCACCGCCGACGGGAAGGACGTCGACACGTCCGCCCCGAAGACGCCCGCGACCGGTTCCCCGATGCCGAAGAACGCGAAGAAGGGTGACGTCTGATGCCGATCGCAGCTTCGGACATCGTCTTCCGTCTCTCGACGACCGCCGGTGCCGCCGGTGACACGACCGCGCAGGCGGACCCGAACGCCTCGCTCGGCAAGTACGTGTCGACGACGGCGTGGGCGGCGGGCACGAACACGCTGTTCGACAACATCACCGGCGACGAGAACGCCGCGTCGACGGTCGACTACCGGTGCTTCTTCGTGCTGAACAACCACGGGTCGCTGACGCTCGAAGCCGCCGTCGTGTACGTCTCGGCGGAGGTCGCGGGCGGTGCCGACATCGCGATCGCGGTCGACAACATCGGCCCGGTCGCGAAGGGGCAGGCGGCTGCGCAGGCCGCGCAGATCGCGTCGCAGACCGCCGCACCGGCGAGCGTCGGCGCGTTCGGTACGCCGACGACGAAGGCTGCCGGGCTGGCGCTCGGCAACATCGGTCCCGGTCAGGTCCGCGCCGTGTGGGTCCGCCGCACGGCGAAGAACAGCGCCCCGATCAACGCCGACGGCTTCACGGTCTCGGTCGCGGGCGACACCGCCGCCTGATCCGTCCGACCCTGAACGGGGCGCTGCCCTTCGTGGGTAGCGCCCCGTTCTGCATGAGAGGCTAGGCAGCGTGTCGAGCGAACCGGTTTGGAAGGGCACGTACAACAGCGGCGCAGGGTACGGGCAGTCGCGGTTCATCGACGTGCCGACCGATCCGGGCGACCGGCTCGTTGTGCTCGACGCAACCGGCGCGACGTCGAAGAATGTCTACACGCCGCAGGCGGACGGGCTGTCGTGGTCGTACATCACCGGCGTGTATCAGGTCGCGTCGCACTGTCAGACTGACATCACGATCTCGTCGCCGTCGCCCGGCGGGACGATCCGCGTCACGGTGCCGACGAACAACGCATCGACGACGGTCCCGTGGGCGTTCTCGATCTTCCGCTTCGGCGGCGTGTCCGGGTGGGGCGCTGTCGACTCGCGCGTCGACGTGAACGGCATCAACGTGTTGGACATTCAGCCGCCGAGCGATCCGCCGCGCGCCGCTGTGTGCTTCATCAAGGCCGGATGGAACGGCGTCGACTGGCCCGGTCGATCGGCTGATCAGTCCGCCGGTCCGTCGTACGAGCAGATGTACACGCGCATCGGCGGGCGGCTGACGGTCTCGACGGGCGTCATCTACCCGTCGACCGTGCGCGGTGCGCGCAACGTCGGGCAGTACACGAACGCGGCAGGCGAAGTCGACTCGCAGTCGGCGTTCGTCCTCTTCGGCACGATGACGCCGATCGAGCGGTCGCAGGGCGGCACGACGTACGGCGTCCGTCAGGTCGGCGGCGTCACCGCTTCGCGCTCGACGACGTACGAAGTCTTCCCGACGACGACGCCGGTCGAGAACAGCCGGGCGACGACGTTCCCTGTCCGTGCGCTCGTCGACGCCTCGCGCGCCACGACGCACGCCGTCCGCGCCCGCATCATCGACAGCAGCGACGCGACCACGTGGGGCGTCAGGAGCGCGCTCGCCCCGATCGGGCGCTCGTCTACCTGGGGCGTCTCGCAGGTCGTCAGCGGGCAGCACGGGGCGACCGCGTGGGGCGTCCGCGACGGCGTGTCCGGCGACCGGTCGACCGCGTGGGCGCTCGCCGTCTCGCTCGTGACGCAGCTCACGTCGACGTGGCCCGTTCGCAGCGGCACCGGGGACGCGCACAGCGAGGCGTACGGCGTCCGCGTCCCGGTCGGCGAGGCGAGCGTCGCGGCAAGTTACGACGTGAAGTTCGGCATCGAGTCGGCTGTCAGCGACACGTACCGCGTCAGCTTCTACCCGTCGAACCGCGTCGACGAAGAGTACGCCGTCCGGTCGATCGTGACCGGCGCGCGCTCGACGACCTCGCCCGTCCGTGCCCGCGTCAGCACGAGCCGCGCCACGACGTACGGGGTCCGCCGCCGGATCGCGGACGCGCCCGACAGCGAGCTGTACGCGGTGCGCGCGCTCGTCGACGCGAGCACGGGCGACGAGCAGTACGCCCGCGCGATCGTCGAGTCGAGCGTCGCGACCGACTCGCCCGCCCGCTCGATCGTCACCGCCTCGCACAGCGACGAGTACGGGAACCGCGTCGCGGTCGCCATGCACAGCGATGCGAGCGACGTCTTCGACGTGGCAGCGCCGGTCAGTTCTTCCGCGTCGGCGGTCTCGCCGGTTCGCTCGATCGTCTCGACAGCGGTCGCGACTTCTTGGTACGTACGTCAGCGCAGTGTGAACACACGTGCGACATCGTACCCCGTCCGGCGCATCGTCAGCGACAGCGAGTCGACGGCGTTCCGCGTGGCGCAGGCAGTGGAGATCAGCGCCGAAGAGCTGTACCGCGCTGCGCTCGCGATCGAGCAGGCGCGCGTCACCGACTACGGCGTGCGTCGCCGTATCATCGACGCGCCCGACTTCACGACGTGGGACGTCAAGTACGCGATCGGGGACGAGCACAGCGAGCGGTACGGCGTCCGCATCGACACGCACGACAGCGTCGCCGAGCGGTACGGCGTCCGCGTGCTGACCGGCGAAGCGCGCACCGACGGATGGTACGTGCGCCGCCGGATCATCGACTCGCCGAACCTGACGACGTGGGTCGCGAAGTCGATCGTGCGCGACTCGCTCGTCGAGCGGTACGGCGTCCGCGTGTTCGCGCCGACCGTCGAGACGTCGGACCGGTGGAACCTGACGCGGCGTCAGCGCGTTGTGACGGCGACGGCAGACATCGCGCGCCGGACGGTGCGCGTCGCGGTCTCGATGACGCGCGGTGCAGCGACGGCGACGCTCGGTCGTCGATCCGTACGCGCCGTGATCAACGGTGACGGACAGTGACCCGCTGTATGGCGCTGTGCCGGTTCCGGGGTACCTGGGGTATGGGCGAGGTCGAGTTCGTCCGTCCTGGGGCAGATGGTGGCGAAAGCGCAGGTCAGACGCCTGTCGGCCCGTGCGGTACCCTGTAGATCAGCGACGAGAGGACACACGACGATGCTCGGTCCGTATTGGGTCGGCGACACGCCCGCTGAAGGCGTCGACGTCACGATCACGCGCGACGGCGAGGCTGTCGACCTCTCGCTGTACGACAGCGCGCTGATCGAACTCAACGACCCGGAAGGCGCGCCGGTCGACACGAGCGGGTCGACGGTCACCACGTCGCACGAGGTCGTGTCGTTCGAGTGGCCCGCCGACCGCTCGCTGTTCACGCTCGCCGGGCGGTACTCGCTTCAGGTCGTGTTGATCAGCGAGGGCAAGCGCGAGCGCGCGGCGCTGCTGACGTTCGACGTCCGCTCGCCGTCGCTGTCGATCGGTACGAAGTGGGCGACCCCGCAGGACGTGTTGACGCTGACGGGGAAGGTCGTCGACACCGACGACATCGAGCGCGCGGCGGCGACCATCGACGCCGTGACCGGCGCTGCCGATCTCGACCCGAAGAAGCTCAACCGCCGGAACGCCCGGATGCTGAAGCTCGCGACGGCGTATCAGGCCGCGTGGCTGCGCGACCAGTTCGACACGTTCGAGCGGTACGACGTCACGGCGGTGTCGCAGGAAGGCAGCAACGCGAGCGCCCGCGACGAGCTGACGTTCGTCCTCGCCCCGCTCGCGAAGCTGGCGCTGCGCCGCGCGACGTGGGGCAAGAACCGGACGGTCAGCGTCGGCGGCAAGCCGGGCATGTACGTCGACCCGGTCGTGTCCGACGCGCACCCGTGGGGACGGCGCATCTAATGTTCATCGCCGACGGGACGTACCGCTTCGAGCGCGGCACACGCGAGAACAGCTTCGGCGACGAGGTCGACACGCCGCGCCGCGTGGTCGAGCGCGTGCCCGGCGCGCTGTCCGAGCGCAACCGGCTGCGCAGCGACGGCGGCGTGATGAACGTCGTCAGCGTGCTGACCGGACGGTTCCGCCCCGGCACGGACGTGCAGCCCGGCGACGTGGTCGTGAACGAGCAGACCGGCGACCGGTACACGGTCGACGACGTGCCGATGCAGCCGGGCGCAAGCGTCATGCACGGTGACCGCATCGCCGAGCTGAAGAGGGTCGCGAAGTGACGCAGCCGCACCGCCCGACGTCCGAACTCGTCTTCGTCGCATGGCTGAAGGGCGTTCCCGGTCTGCCGACGGAGCAGATCGGCACGACGCTGCCGACCGACGCGAGCCGGTGGCCCGACGGGTTCCTTCAGGTCGCCGTCGTCGGCGGCTCGAACCGCCCCGACCTGCCGGTGCGTCGGCCCGTCATGCGCGTGTCGTGTTGGGTCGCGGGCGGGAAGAAGCCGCGCTTCGGGGAAGCGAACGTGCTCGCCGACGCGGTGGTCGCGGGGACGCACGGGGAGGACGGGCACGGGCAGACCGGACGCCGCGTCCACATCGCGACGGGGTCGTACGCGCCCGCGCAGGTGATGTCGGTATTCCCCGTCGGCATCCCGATGCGCGTCACGGACGACCCGTCCGGGTACGCCCGGTACGACGTCGACATCGAACTGCACTGGACGACGGTCGTCGGCGTTTGACCGACGACCGTCGTCCGGTCGTGCGTGAGATCAGTTCACAGGCGACCGGCGCAGATCGGGCCGATGCCCGCTGCGATCGACTCTTCGTTCGTCAGCGTCCGCCCGCACTGACCGCAGACGCCGAGCGCGTGCCCGTACCGGATCGTCGCCGCCTTCGGGTCGACCGCGATCGCGCGCAGGATTGGGTTCGCGGCGGCACCGCGCACCGGGTGAAAGTCGTCGGACGCCTGCACGCTCACGAAGGTGCGCCCCGCCCATCGGCCTTCGGTCGGCTTGTCCACGCGGTAGAACTTCACGGTGCCGTCGATCTCGATCGCGTAGCGCCCGGCGGGGACGTCGGCGGTCGGCGTCTGGACGGTGGTCGTCGTGACGTTCTTCGCGGGCTGACGCTTCAGCCACTCGATGCCGTCGGACGCGACGCGCTTCGACAGCTCGCCGTTCTCGATCATCCGGCGGAGGCGGGCGGCGTGGTCGTCCCCGATCTCGCGCTCGGCGAGAAGCGAGTTGATGAACGAGAGCTGACGGTCGGTCGCGGCGATGAACTGCTCGGTCTGTGTCATGTGACCACCATACACACACCGTCGGCGGGCGGGCAACGGCGACACGGTGGAACTTTGTCCGTTTCGACCCACCCTGCCCCATCCCCGAACGAACATCTCTTACAAGATCAACACTGAAAGAGGATCGTTCCCGACGGGCGTAGGGTGGTCCGAAACGGACAAAGTTCCACGGACCCACGGCGGTACGCCGCCCCGCTCCGCCATGCTGTACAGTGATCAACGACGGGTAGACCGTCCGCAGTCCGCAGTTCCCGCGCCGTAGAAGCGAGGTCAGCATGGCAGGTGGTTTCCGGCGTGACCGTTCCGCCGTCGCGAAGATCACCGCGCTGACCGAAGACGCACTCGACGAGATCGCAGCCGACGTCGAGACCTACGCGAAGCGCCTCGCCCCGATCGACACGGGCGAGATGCGGTCGAAGATCAGAACGGACAGCTACCCCGGCAGGCGCGAGATCGGCGCAGCCGTCGACTACAGCGAGTTCGTCGAGCGCGGTACGTCCCGGCAGGCCGCGCAACCGTTCCTAGCTCCGGCGCTGTACCGGCACCGGTGAACAACACGACGAAGGGAACTGCCGTGCCGAAGGTCCGCACCACCATGAACCCGCTCGACGAGATCGACGTGTCGCCGAGCGAGTACGCCGACCTGCGCGCGTCCGGGCTGCTGCTCGACACGCGCGCCACGACCGACGACGGTCTGCTGAAGGCCGCGTCCGACGCGAGCGCCGAGCGCCCGCACCCGGCGAAGCCGGACGGCGCGGGCGTCGACTACGTCCCGCAGGTCGCCGACCCGGCGACCCGTGACGAGATCACCGACAACGAGAACACGGAGGGCTGACCTGTGGCGGTCACCACCATCAACCTGTTGCAGGGTCCGGCGCTCGCGCGGATCGCGCCCTTCGGCTCGGTCGAGCCGGTGAAGGGTCCGACCGCCGCGACGGTCGCGCCCGACCCCGTCTGGACCGACATCGGCGGCACGACCGACGGCGTGACGGTCAACATCTCGCAGGAGTACAGCGAGATGGAGGTCGATCAGCTCGTCGACACGCCGGAGTCGCGTCTCGTGAAGCGTGGCTTCACGATCGAGACGAACATGGCGGAAGCGACGCTCGCGAACCTGAAGCTGTCGCTGAACGGCGGGACGCTCGTCGACGGCGAGTTCGAGCCTGCCGACGTCGACAGCGCGTCGCGCCCGGCGTACATGGCGCTGATGCTCGACGGTCCCGGCGAGGGCGGGCTGCCGCGCCGGTTCATCGGGCGCAAGCTGCTGTCCGTCGAAGGGACGGAGTTCGCGTACGAGAAGGAAGATCAGCAGGTGTTCACGGTGACGCTGCGCGGGCACTACGTCTCGAAGACGATCCGCCCGTTCCGCATCATCAACGCGATGCCCGCCGCCTGATCCTCCCCGCTCCGGCTGCGCGCGATGTGCAGCCGGAGCACCCACAACCCACAACCCGCGAAGGGAACACAGCACAGTGAGCATCAGCATCAAGTCGAGCGAGACCCCGGACGTGACCGACGTCGTCGAGCTGTTCGAGCTGGACGACAAGAAGTACTTCATCCCGGCTGTGCCGCGACTGAACATCAGCCTGAAGTACCTCCGGCTCGCGCGCAAGGAAGGGCAGGCGGCGGCGATCGCGTACCTGCTCGAAGCACTGCTCGGCGAGGACGGCTTCGAGGCGCTGACCGATTACGACAAGCTCACGAAGGAGCAGTTTCAGGCAGTCGTGAAGGCCGCGCAGAAGGTGGCGCTCGGCACGCTGGAGCCTTCCAAAAGCTGACACCGCGCGGCTGAAAGAAGTCGCATGGATCGTCGATCATCTCGACGATGTCGAGTCTGACCTGTCAGTGTTCCACCGGATCGACAACATGTACGAGATGCAGCCGGTGAAGTTCTTCCGGTTCGCGCTCCGCCTCCCCGCTTACCGGGGAATCGTGCGAGCAAGGATCGAGAACGATCAGGCGAAGAAGGCGAAGAAGCACAAGGGACAGCAGGTGCGAACGAGCACCTACAACGACCCGTCAGTCTCGCAGTACTTCGAGGAAGGCTAACCCGCCGTGGCGTTCAGGATCGGTGAAGCGTTCGTCGAAGCGACGGTCGAAGACAACACGTCCGGCGACATCGACGGCATCGGGTCGAAGCTGACGAAGTGGGCTGCCGGTCTCGGTCTCGGCGCGCTGATCGGTAAGTCGATCAGCGACGGAATGGACATCGAGACCGGCGTCGCGAACATCAGGAATCAGCTCGGTTTGACCGCCGAAGACGCGAAGACGTACGGCAACATGGCGGGCACCGTCTACCGTGGCAACTTCGGCGACTCACTCGAAGAGGTCAACGGCGTGATCGGCACCGTCGGCGAAGCGATGGGCGGTCTCGGCGCTGTCAGCAACAGCGAGATCGAGCGCATGACCGGCAACGTCCTGACAATGGCGAAGACGTTCGACGTCGACGCGGCGATGTCCGTCGCCGCGCTCGACGCCGCCGTCTCGCAGGGACTGTCGCCGTCGCTCGAAGCCGCGACCGACGTCGCGACCCGCGTCTTTCAGGAGGGCGGGCCGAAGGCAAACGAGTTCTTGGAGATCATCAACGAGTACGCGCCGAACCTCGCGAACGCCGGTCTCTCGATGGAAGAGTTCGGCGCGATGTCGGTTCAGTATCTCGACGCGGGCGGGTACTCGATCGACCAGTTCGCCGACTCGATCCGAGAGATGACGATCCGCGTCGCCGACGGTTCCGCCGCGTCGGCTGGCGCGTTCGACTCGATCGGTCTCAACGCCGAAGAGATGACCGCCAAAATGGCGCAGGGCGGACCCGCTGCGCAGGATGCGTTCTCGCAGATCGTCGCCGGGCTGAACGGCATCACGGACCCGGTCGCGCAGAACACGGCGGGTGCGGCGCTGTTCGGCTCGATGTGGGAAGACTCGTCCGGTGCGATCCTCGCCGGTCTCGCGCCCGTCCCCGGTTCGCTCGGCGAGGTCACCGGCGCGACGCAGACGATGTCGGACGTCGCGGGCGACACTGCCGCGTCGAAGGTCGAGTCGATGACGCGGTCGCTCGAAGGCATGGTCGCGGGCGCTGCCAACCTGCCCGGTCCGCTCGGCATGGTCGGCGCTGCTGTCGCGTCGATGGGCATCGACACGATCGCGGCGACGGCAGGCTCGGTCGCGATGGTCGCGCAGTTCGCGATTCAGAACGCGAGCGTCGTCGCGAACGGCGCAGCGTGGGTCGGGCGGAACATCGCGCTCGCCGCCGGGTCGGTCGTCTCCGGCGCGGCGACCGCTGCGCAGTGGGCGCTGAACGCGGCGATGTCGGCGAACCCGATCGCGCTCGTCGTGATCGCAATCGCGGCACTCGTCGCCGGTCTCGTGTGGTTCTTCACGCAGACGGAGATCGGTCGACAGATCATCGAAGCTGTGTGGGGCGCGATCAAGGTCGCGATCGGCGCAACGGTCGATTGGATCACGAACACGGCGGTACCGGCAATCGTCGGCGCGTGGAACTGGATCGTCGATCGCGTCACGTGGGCAAAGAACATGATCGTCGCTGTGTGGTCCGCGATCACTTCATGGATCGCGAACGCGGTCTCGTCGATCTACAACACGGTGACTTCGTGGATCGGGAACGTCGTCGGGTGGCTGTCGAACACGTGGAACAACGCGCGCAACATCGCGTCGTCTGTGTGGAATGGCATTGTCGGCGCGATCTCCGGCGCGATCTCGAACGTCGTCAACATCGTGCGGAACCTCCCCGGTCAGATTCTCGGCGTGTTCTCGAACGCCGGGTCGCTGCTGTGGAATGTCGGCGGTGACCTGATCCGTGGTCTGTGGAATGGCATCAGCAACGTGACCGGCTGGATTCTCGGCAAGATTCGCGGGTTCGTCGGATCGGTCACGAGCGGCATCAAGTCGTTCTTCGGGATCGGCTCGCCGTCGAAGCTGTTCGCGGACGAGGTCGGTCACTGGCTGCCCGCCGGTATCGCGGAAGGCATCGACGGCAACCTGTCCGCCGTCACCGACGCTGCCGAAGGAATGGTCGACGCGGCGATGCCGTCCATGCCGAGCGGCATCATCGACGGCGACTCGCTGCCCGGCGAGTTCGGCGGTGCCGCCGGTCTCGTCTCGTCCGCCGGTTCGACGCACACCGTGTCGATCGGTAACCTGACGCTTCAGGTCGAAGGCAACTTCGACTTCTCGAACCCGGTCGAGTGGAACCGGTTCATCGAAGCTGTGCGCGCCGGTCTCGTCCGCGTCGAGAGGGAGTACGCCTAATGTCCTGGGGAACTGTGACGATCGGCGGTGTCGCCTTCCGAGAGACGTTCGACATCAGCGAAGACGGCGCGACGCTGACGCTCGAAGGTCAGGAAGCGACGCCGCCGCTCGAACGCGGCGAGGTTCTTCAGCTTCACGCGAACGTGATCGGTCTCGAAGGCCGCGTCGTGCCGATCCTGTTCACGGACAAGCCGGAGCGGAACGGCTTCTACCTGATCGACAGCGCGTCGAGCGACCTGTTCGACTGGATCGGTTACGTCGTTACGGCGACGTGGCAGATCAAGGCGACGCGCATCGGGGCGGGTGCCGACGTCGAGTTCGAGTCGCGCGTTCCCACGATCGCGCGCTCGACGGAACTCGCCGGGGTCGCGCCGTCGTACTGGCACGCCGCGCCGGTCGGCGTCTCGTCGTACTACACGGGCAGCAGCGTGCCGAACTACTTCACCCGCGCGTCGGCTGACGGTGCCGTCCCCGTCTTCACCGGGCTGCCCGTCAACATGCCGCCGCGCTGGACGGTCGCCGCTGCCGACTTCCTGAAGGGCGCGGCGACGCTCCGGCTCGACGGTCGTGTCGCGCTCGGCGAGCAGACGCCGACCGGCTTCAGCGCGTGGGAGATCGAGAACGGCATCATCAACGTGTCGAAGTCGGACACGCCCGGAGCGATCGACGTCGAGCGATGGGACGGCGCAGCGTGGGTCAGCCTGAAGACGTACCGGTTCACCGTCAACGGTTCCGCGCTCGCGACGCAGCCGGAGTTCACCGTACTGCGCAACGACCCGGAAGAGATCACGGTCCGGCTCACCTTCCCCGGCGTGCCGGGGCGGACGCAGGTCGACATCGGGCTGCGACGCGGCGCGCGCTTCGCGACGCTGTTCGTGTCCCGCCACGCCGCCGCGACGCTCGGCGTCACGCGCACAACCGCTGAAGGTAGCACGGCGGCGACCGGCGGCATCCGGGCGACGGCGGCAGACGCGCAGGGTGGTACGTTCGTCCTGGGCAGCTCGAAGACGGTCACGACGACCACGGCGACGGGCAGCATCGCGAAGGCAGCGCAGACGCGGCTCGACGCCTTCGTCGGGTTCACCGGTGCCGAGAGCGACTTCGCGGCGCTCGTCTCGCAGTACATCGGCACGAACGGCGACAGAACGCGGGTGGTACAGCGGTGATTAAGGATCTTCTCGGCGCGCTCGGATCGTGGGACGTCCGTCTTCGCGAGGGCACGCCCGCCGAGATCGTCGACGCGCTCGACTACTTCGGACACGTCGCCGTCGTGCGCGGTCCGGTCGACGTGCAGTCGCTCGGCGACGCGATCCTGCCCGCTGCCCGGTACGTCGGCATCCTGCGCGAGCGCGGGCGTGAGGCAGCGCCGACGATCGGCGGCGTCGGCATGGCGGCGTGGGCCGGTGACGAAGACGAGAAGGGTCACGTCTTCGAGACGCCCGTCGTCATCACGAACAAGAACTTCGCCGACTCGATCGCGGCTGTGCTGCCGCCGTCCGTGCAGGTCGGGTTCATCGGCGCTGTCGCTGGCACGTACACCGGCACGCATCAGTTCGAGACGCCGCGCACCGCGCTGAACACGATCACGAGCGCCTTCGGTGCAGAATGGTACGTCGGCGGCGACGGCAAGCTGTACGCCGGGACGACCGCGCAGTTGTACGACGTCACGCCGAACGCTGTCGTCGTGCGCCGGAACGCGGGCGTCGATCTCGACCTGACCGCGCTCGGCGGTAAGTTCGACGTCGGTACCGACGTGGTCGACTACAGCACGCGCGTGCTGCTGCTCGGTCAGACGACGGAGCAGGGCACGTTCGCCACGGGCAGCGCCGACGCGCCCGACGTCCCGTTCTACGACCTGTTCGGGAACAAGGTCAAGCGCACGCGCATGATCAGCGAGTCGGGCACCACGACCGGCAGTGTCGAAGCGCGCGCCGCGCTGAACCTGAACCGCTTCAACCGCACGCGCAAGGCGCTGAAGGTGACGGCGGAGAAGTACGAGACCGAAGGCAACTTCAAGGTCGGCGACTTCGCGTACGTGTACGACCCGGAAACGGGCATCTTCGACACGTCGCGCGAGATCGTGTTCCGTGGCGAGGTTCTGCACCCGGACGTCGTGCGCGTGTCGGGCATCAGCTACCCGATCAGCGAGGGTCACACCGTCGCGTTCCGGCGCGGCAACGGGCAGTGGATCGACCTCACGCGGTGGGTCGTGTGGGAGACGGGGACGAACGAGGTCACCGTCGGCGACCTGCCGAAGTCGCTCACCGGCGGCGGCTCGAACCCGGTCCGCGACCGCGCCGACGCCGCGCAGGTCGACCGCGTCTCGCCCGCCATGCCGACCGGCGTCAGCGTCGACACCGTCGTGTCGAGCAACGACCGGGGCGGCATTACGGCACAGGCGCTCGTGAGCTGGCAGCCGGTCACGTCGAACGAAGACGGCTCGGCGCTGACCGACCTCTCGAACTACATCGTCGCGTACAAGCTGACGACCGCGACGCAGTGGTCGTTCGCCTACACCTTCGACCCGACGACGCGCTTCGCCGTCCTCCCCGGTCGGAACTACGACTACCGCATCGCGGCGCAGGACATCAACGGCAACACGTCGGATTACTCGCCGACGCTCACGAACCTGTCGCGCGCTGACGACGTGCCGCCGAACGCGCCGAGCGACCCCGTCGTGTCGTCGTACCTGGGGCAGCTCCGTATCGCGTGGGACGGCAAGGACGCGAACGGCGCAGCGATGCCCGCCGACTTCAACCGGACCGACGTCCACGTCGGCACGACGGAAGGCTTCACGCCGAGCGCCGCGACGCTCGTCTCGTCCCTCGTCGCCGCCGGGGTCGCCTACGCGACTGCGCCCTACGCCGCCGCCCGGTACGTCAAGCTCGTGCCCTACGACAACAGCGGCAACGCGGGGCAGCCGTCGGGTTCCGTCACAGGAGCAACGGCACAGGTCGGCGACGGCGACATCGCGTCGATGTCGGTCGGCAAGCTCACCGCCGGGACGATCTTCGCCGACATCGTCAACGCCGGTCGGTTCGCGACGGCGCTCACTGGCGCACGGAGCGAGTTCAACGCGAGCGGCTTCTACCGCTTCGACGCGAACAACGTCGCACTCTTCGCCGCCGACGCGAACGGCATCCTCGTGACGGGCCGGTACCGGTCCGCGCTGTCCGGTCGCCGCGTCGAGATGGGCGCGTCGGGTCGGCTCGGTCGGATCGACTTCTTCGCGCCCGACGGCTCGAACGGTTTCGTGCAGGCGTACACCGAAGGCAACAACAGCACCGAAGCGATTCAGATCGGGATGCAGGTTCCCGGCGACACTAACTCGCTGTGGAACCGGCTCAACTTCAACAAGAGCACAAACGGCGAGTACTGCACGTTCAAGTCGGGAACACTCGAACTGTCCTTCGACGGTGGCGCGACGCAGAAGGGTTTCGACGGCACGCCCGGTGCCGGTCGCTTCGTCATCTATCAGGCAGACGATCGGGGCACCGGCGCTTCTCGTATGCGCCTTCAGATCGACACGAAGGGTCTCGACTACAACGACGAGATCAGTCAGGACACGTTCAATCTCACGCGCGATTGGATGACGCTCCGGGGCACGCCGCAGGGCACCACGCCCCGTTTCGACTTCCGCCGTTCCGACGGCTACATGATTCACGGCACGAGTTACAACGGCGTGTATCAGGAGTACATGCCGAACGGTCACGTGAAGTTCTTCACCGATAACGGGTGGGCGGAGATTCTTCCGCTCGGCGGCGGTTCGAGCGTCGGGTTCAAGTTCTTCAACCCTGCCGGTTACGGCGGTCTGCTGAAGTTCTTCACGGCGGGCGGCAACGACGCGCAGCGCATCGAAGCGCGGTGGGCGGGCGACGACGGCTTTTACGCGCTGTGGGCGCAGGCGTTCGTCGTGAACAGCGATGCGGCAGGCAAGGACGACATCGAGACCGTCACGCGCTCGCTGCTCGCCGACGTGCGCGGTACGCGGGTGACGTCGTACAAGCGCAAGGATCGGAAGATCAAGCGCCGGTACAAGAACGACGGCGTGACGAAGCTCGCCGACGATGTCGTCGACCCCGACGTCGAGATCGGCATCGTCGCGCAGGAAGCGCCCGCGCAGATCATGGCGGGCGCGGCGTCCGATGGGTCGCTCGCCGTCGACGTGTATCAGATGTGTGCGACACTGTGGGGCGCAGTGCAGGAACTCGACGCCGAGATCGAGTCGCTGAAGAAGGGGAAGAAGAAGTGAGTCTTCGTACCGACGGAACGTACCGCTGCGACAGGTGCGGCGACGACATCGGCAACGCCGGGGTCGACGTCGCGGCCACGGTGAGTGACCTCGTCCACGACGAGCACAACCACCCGATACCGGGTAGGGTGCGGGTTCTGCACCTGTGCCGGAAGAACGGATGCGTGACGCGCGTTCTCACGAAGCGCGCGCTCGCCAACCTGAAGGAGATCGAGCAGTGAGCGCACCCATCCCGCCCCGTCAGGTCGACGTCGAGAAGGTCGGCGAGCTGCTGTCGCAGCGGATCGGCGACCTGACGCATCAGAACGCCGTGCAGGCGGTGATGATGCAGTCGCTCGCCGACGAGAACGCCGCGCTGCGCACCCGGCTGGACGAGCTGACCCCGAAGGACGTCGAGCCGTCCGACGAGGGTCCGGGCGACAGTGAGGCAGTGACCGGCGACACGGAGTAAGGTCGTTAGCACGGGGAATGGTCGCCTACGGAATGGGTAATGCACAATGGAAGCCTTTCTTACGGGCATCTCGCTGAAGGACATCGGAACTGCTACGCTGGTCGTTATCGCAGTTCTGATGTTCTACTTCGGGAAGATCGTTCCCCGTGCGACGGTCGACTCGATCATCGCGCAGTACACGGTTCGGCTCGAAGAAGCTCGACAGGATCGCGACTCGCGACTTGCTGAAGCAAGGCAGGAAGTCAACGACTGGAAAGCGGCGCATGAGACTAGCGAGCACGCCCGCGAACTTCTCGCACATCAGGTTCGCGAGTTGGCAGAACTGGGTCGGACGGTTGACCACGTCATGCGCTCGCTTCAGGCGGCGACGGGGATCGGTGCCGGAGCGGAGGCCGGAAGAGATGCGCCGTCGCAGCACTGACCGTGACGTGAGTCACATCGTCCCGCCGGTTCCGTCTGTGACGAATCCGTCCGGTACAGTGGACCCGGCGGGCGCGAAGCGTGCCCGTGCGGCGGCAAGCGCACACCTTGTCGACGCGATCGAACAGGGCGTCGTGGTGCGATCCGTCTCGGCGTCCCTTCGAGAGTTGCGCGAGGCAAACCACTTCGCCGAACTGCTCGAAGAGTCGATGCTTAGGAGACACCGCCCGTGACGTTTGAGCTTCAGCCGTTCGAGTGGGTCGACGTGCTGATCTACGCCGCGACCCTGCCCGCCGTCGTGTTCCCCGTCCTGTACGCCTCTCGCTCGAACTGGCGCGCCACGCTGCCCGGTCGCGCACTCATGCAGTTGTCGATCGCGCTCGCCGTCGTGCTCGTGCTCGTCTCGCTCGCGACGCTGTTCGGCAACTTCTACCCGTACCGCGAAGCCGTGCGTTTCGCCGCGTACCTCTTCCTTGTCGTCAGTCTGTGGCGACAGGTTATCACGCTGCTGCGCCTTCAGAACGTGCAGCAGGGTGAGATCAGGCGAGAGCGCGCCCGCGTTCTCGACAACCGCTGAAGGGAACTGTCGTGCCGAACATCATCCCCGGCGCTGACTTCCGACCGATCAACGTCGGTCGCCGGTCCGCCCGTCGCAAGGGTCGCGCGTTCGTGGCGCACATCGCCGTGTCGAACGCCGCGATCCTGACGCCGCCGTCGCCGAACAACCCGGACGGTCGGTCCGCCGACTGGCACGGGTACTTCCCGAAGGCGGGCGGCTTCGTGCAGTTCATCGACGCCGACCTGACGTCGTGGGCGACGCGGGACGGCAACGGCTCGTGCTTCGCCACGGAGGCGCAGGGCGGCGTCGGCGACGACGTGAACGGTCCGTACACCGACCCGCAGGTCGAGTCGCACGCGCACGTGCTCGCGTACCTGAACGAGAGCGAGGGCATCCCGCTCGACCTGATGCCCGACTCGCGCCCGACGTCGCGGGGCATGGGGTACCACCGGCTCGGCGTCGACCCGTGGCGCGTCTCCGGCGGCGAGCTGTGGTCGTCGGCGCGCGGGAAGGTCTGCCCCGGTCCGACGCGGATCGGGCAGATTCCGATCATCGTCAGCCGGGCGCGCGAGCTGCGCCACGGGTCCGCCGGTTCGATGCCGGTCGCTCCGCCCGCTGTGACGCCCGCTCCGGCTGCCGTGCCGCGTCCGCCGGTGATGGGGTGGCCCTTCCGCTCGCTCGACTACGTGGGCGACCTGAACGGGCCGAACGAGTCGCACGGCGGGTACTACGCGAGCGAGCGCCCGTTCATCAAGAACGTGCAGCAGTGGCTGATCTACCGGGGCGCGACGTCCGTCCACCCGTCCCGGTGGGCGGTCAGCACGTGGGCCGACGGGAAGTTCGAGCGCGAGTCGATCGCCGCCGCCGAGAAGTTCTTCGCCGGGGACAAGAACCCGGGGCGCATCTACAGCGACGACTACGCGCAGCTCGTCCGATGACGGAGCAGCACAACGTCGAGCCGCAGACGGACGGCGTCGGGGACCACGCCGCCCCGATGCCGCCCGCCTACGTGCAGTTCTTCGCGACCCTCGCGTCACTGCGCAAGGCGGTGGTCGCCTTCATCGTCGGCGGCGGCGGTGCCGCGATCGCCGATCAGTTCGACACGTTCGACTTCACGTCGTGGACGTGGGCGGACCTGTGGCGCGGTCTGCTCGTCGGTGCCGTGTCCGGTGTCGTCGTGTACTTCACGCGCAACCGCCCGACTTCGGGCGGCGTAGAAGTCGGCGGCTGACACTTCGCCCCGCATCACCGCCTGTGGCTTGTGTCCGATGTGCCACGCCGGACACAGGTCACAGGCGTACGGGCGCATCCCCGGCTTGCCGCTGCGCGTCGCGCGGCTCGCGAAACTCTTCGCTGCTCGCCGGTCAAGGAACGCGCGCTTGCCGGAGGGGCAGGCGGTGGTCGACGATGACCACTGCCTGCCCCTGTCGAGCCGGTCGGAACTCACTACCCGCTGAAGAAGACAGCGAAGACGGCGAGCAGGATCAGCACCCACACGACGACGCCGACGAACGAGCCGACGAGCATCCCGCGCATGAACGCCTGCGACTCCGCCTTCTCGCGCTCCGCCGCCGTCTGCTCGAAGGCCGCGTCGACCGCGTCACGAACGATGTTCTCGTGCGTCCGCATGACGTCGTCGATCCACGCCTGCGAGTCGAACGGCGTCTCGTCGTCGGCGCTCACAGCGCGCGCTCGAACTTCATGCAGTCGTCGGCGTACTCGTGCTCGATCGGGTCGCTGTCGTCCTCGCGCTCGATCTCGCGCTCGACGATGCAGCACGTGTCGCCGCTGCCGCCGTGCCCGTTGCGCATGTGCCCGCACTTGCAGACGTCGGTCGGCAGGTTGACGTCGAGCGGGACGACGATCGTCACGACGCGCACGGTACGGATCGCCGGGTTGTCGACGCCGAAGGCGTGCTCGCCGTTCAGCGTCGCGTCGTCGGCGCTGTCGTACCACGTGGGGCGCGTGAACCACTCGCCGCTGATGTTCTCCTGCAACGCGAACTGCGTCGTCTGCGCGATGTCCTGCGTCTGCTCGATCATGGTCGTGCCTCTCGTGTGAGTGTGTAGAACGGGCTGTGCCCCGCTCCGTGTACAGCATACACGAAGCGGGGCACAGGTGGTGCGACCGGCAGGTCAGACGTCGGCGACGGTCTCGTCGTCGGTGTCCGGGGCGTTGACGTCGATCTCGGTCTGCTCGGTCTGCTCCGGCAGGTCCTCGTCGTCGAGCCGGAACGCGACCTCCTTCTCGGCGCGCACGACGTCCTTCTCGGCGTCCGCGATCAGCGTCCGCACCTTGTCGCGGCGGGCGGTCGCCTTCGCGAGCCGCTTCTTCGCCGCGTCGAGCCGCGCCTGCGCGCGCTCGGCGGGCGACCGGCGCACGCGCTCCGGCTTCTCGGTCTCGGCGACGGCGGTCTCGGTGGTGGTCTGCTCGGTCATCTCGGTGTTCTCCGGGGTCTCGGTGTTCTCGACGGCGGTCTCGTCGGCGAGGCGGGCGGCGTTGCGTGCGGCGCGCGATGCGGCCATGTTGTCTGTCTCCTTCGTCGTGCGGCGCGTTCTGCGCCGCTGTGACCACCATACACGAACCGGGCGGTTCGTGCGACTTGCTGTGAAGTTTTCTCGTGCGTGTTCAGGTGGTGCCCGGCGGGCGCAGGGTTGAACTTCCCCTTCGCACCCACGCCCGCCGGGGTCTCGGTGTTACTCGCTCGGCTGCGCGAAGGCGTCGCGCGAGGCGAGGTACGCGCGGGCGTACTGCGCGTCCTGCTCGCTGAACTCCGCCAGCACCCACAGGCCGCGCGGCTCGGTGCCCTTGCCGCCCTTCTTCAGCCACTCCGCGCGAGCGGCGGTCAGCTCGTCCGCCGTCTCGATCTTCAGCGCCTCGCGCGTGGCCTTCGTCGGGAGCTTGATCAGCCGTCCGAGCACCATCGGCTTGTTGCCCGGCTTCAGCGCCTTGCGACACGCGCCGACGACGGCGACCTGCGACCAGTACATGTCGTCGTACGTCTCGTACGACCCGTCCTCGTCGAAGACGACGGTGTCGGCGGTCGCCCGCTCGGTCGTGGCACCCTGCACCTTGCTGAAGCGGTCCGGCACCGTCTCGATGACGGACGGGGTCAGCATGATGAGCTGCCCTTCGAGGTCGTCCGCCTTCGGGTACGCACCGCCCCGCGACGCGGCGGCGAAGAGGTCCATGTTCGGGGTCTCACTCATTGTTCTGCCCTCCGGGCGTTGTCGTTGTTCGTTGTTCCCCGTGTGCCGGGGTACGTGTACAGCATACACGTACCCCGGCAGTGTGCAAGTCAGCCCGCCGTCGTGTCGGCCCAGATCGCGTGCAGGCGCTTGACGGCGTGCTCTTCAGCCCGGACCGTCCACGTCCGGTTGAGCTGCGCAGCGTGGCGCACAGCCCGCACTTCGGCTTCGGTGGTGCAGGCGTTGATGCGCTCGACGAGGTCGGGCAGGGCGACCGCCGCCGTCTGCGCCGGGTCGACCCGCTCGGCGGTGACCTTGATCGGTGCCCCGCCCGCGTCCGGCGCGAGCACGCCTTCGACCTCGTCGACCTCCGCCACGGCGAGCGGCACGGCGAGCTTCCGCACCTTGCGCCAGTCGCGCACCATCTTGCACAGCGCCGCCGCCTTCCACCCTTCGGTGATGTCGAGCGCGTGCAGGGTCGCCTTCGCCTTGCCGACCGGCAGGTGAACGACGAAGGCGACGTCGGTACGGATCGCGGGCAGCTCGTCGAGCCGGTCGAGCGGGCGGTTGTAGATGTACTTCGAGTTCGCGTACAGCGCGAGCTGAATCGCGATCTCGTTCCACCCGTACGACAGGTCGCGCCCCGTCTTCAGGTCGAGCACGACGAGTTCGCCTTCGAGCAGCTTCAGCATCGTGCCGTCGGGCATCACGACGTCGGTGTCTTCCGTGACGCGCACGATCCGGTCGAACGTGCCCGCGATCTCGAACGTCGTCTCGATGACGATCCGCTCGATGTACTCCGGCACGATCTCGAAGTGGTTCGCGTCGATCAGCGCGCTGTACGCCTGAAGGTCGCGGTCCCACGGCGGCGGCACGTTCGGTGCCTCGCCCCGGTCGTGCTGCTCCGTGAAGGCGTGCAGGGCGGTGCCCAGGTTCGCCGCGTTCTTCGCCCCGGCGACCTCCTTCGCGGTCTCGGCGAAGCCGTTCAGCGCGTCGCGGTCGTCGATGTCGGTCGCGGCGACGGCGGCGTACAGGTCGGGGCGCATCGTCACGCCCTTGATCGCCATACGCTGCGCCCACTGCGACAGCGTGTACGTGTCGCTGATCGACTTCGCGAAGGTCGTCGCGCGGGTGAACGCCTTCGGCTTCTTCGCGTTCGTCTTCGTGTAGTCGGGCAGCAGGTACCGCCCGTACCGGTCGCGGGCGACCACGTTGTCGTCGTACTCCGTGCCCGCCGTGGCGACCGCGACACCGGCGCTGAACGCCGTCGTCGGCTGCGAGAACGGGTCGTTCGTGGGGTCGAGCTGTGTCATCGTCGTGCCTCTCGTTGTGTGTTCTGTGAGTGTGTCAGGTGCGTGTGACAGTTCAGGCGAGCCGCCCGTCGGGCGTGTAGATCAGCTTCGTGTCGTCGACGGTGACGATCGCCGAGCACTCGATCAGCGCGTGCGCCGCGCTGTCGAGCGCCTTCGGCACCGTCTCTTCCCACTGCCCGCCCGACGAGCGCGTGACGGTCGCGCCGCCGCTGCGCAGGATGACCATCCCCGACCGCTTCAGGATGCGACCGGTGACGAGTGCCTTCTTCGTGTTTGCCATGTGACCATCGTACACACATCGGGCGACCTGCGCAGCAGCGACACGCCCGGCGTGTTGAGTTACGTCAGTGACGATTCACCGGGCGTACAACCGTGTAGGCAACGCGGTGCCGTTCGCACGCCCTAGTGACCCGCTCGACGATGCGGTCGAAGCCGAGCAGCCACACGCAGCCGCACGGGTTCGTGTGCGTCGGCTGGTCGAGCTGCCAGCGCCCCCGCGCGATGTCGAGCGCCGAGACCTTCACGCCGCGTCAGCCTCTCGCACGTGCCGGTCGGTCGCCTCCGTGATGTCGTTCAGCAACATGCCCGGCGTGCGAGGCAGCAGCTCGACGTCGCACTCGACGCAGTACAGCGCGAGCGCCCAATCGTGCGAGCCGGTGCCCGTCTTCACCGTCGAGACGTTGAAGAAGTGATTCATGTTCTGCCCTTCGTTGCGCGAGTGCCGCCCCATGTGTTCATCGTACACACGGGGCGGCACCGGGTCACTTCGAGACGGCGCGCACGTTCTTGTCGAGCGCACGCGAGGCGAACGCGATCGACAGCAGGTCGGACAGCGCGCCCTTGCGCATCGCGGTGATCTCTTCCGGCGACGCGAGCTTCATCTTCAGCGCGAGCGCGACCTGCGCCTCGCTCGGCTTCGTCCGTCGCCACGCGCTCGACTTCGAGCTGACCGACGGGTCGATGTCCGCCGCGATCGACTCGCCGTGCGCCATTGCGTACTCGAACGTCAGCCCGGTGAGCGCCCACGTGCCGACCTGCCGGTCGAGCTTCGTGCCGACCCTCCACGTGTCGTCGGCGTCCTGCCACAACACGACCTGACCGCCGCGCACCGGGATGAACCACACGCCCGCCCGCGTGCGAAGCCACGCGCTGTGAGAGTTCTCGAACAGCTCGACGAGCGCCGACGACCGCTTGCCCGCGATCTTCACCTTCTCGCCGCGCTCGCGCGCTTCCTTCTCCAACCGCTCGCGCGCCTGCGCCGTGGTCTCGCCGTCCTTGACCTCCGTCTCGAAGAGGTCCGTCAGCGACCGGAGCTTGTGCCGCCCGCTGATGCCGACGACGTCGAGCACAAGCGCGTCGTCCTTGCCGGGGAACGGGCGCAGCACACGCCCGACCATTTGCGTGTACAGCGCCGCCGACTGTGTCGGGCGCGCGATCACGGCGACTTCGGCGTGCGGTGCGTCGAAGCCTTCGGTCAGCACCATGCAGTTTGCGAGCACCTGTGTGTCGCCGTTCGCGAACCGCTTGTACATCAACTTCCGGTCTTCGCTCGGCGTCTCGCCCGTGACGACCTCCGTCGGGATGCCCGCCGCGATCAGGTCTTCGGCGAACGTCTCGGCGCTGGACACCGTCGGCGCGAAGAGGATTCCGCGCTTGCCCTTCGCGTGCTCGTTGTACGCCTCCGCGATGACCTCGCCCGCGCCGGACGCTTCGAGCGCGTCGCCGAGCGCGCCTTCGGCGTAGTCGCCACGGCTGCGCGCGATCGTCGCGAGGTCGAAGCCGTCGACCGTCACCTGCTGCCCGCGCACGTCGCACAGGTACCCGTGCTCGATGCCGTACATGATGTCCTTCTCGAAGGCGACCGACTGCCACACGTCGCCGAGACCCTTCCCGTCGTCGCGCGTGAGCGTCGCCGTGAAGCCGACCGTCTTCGTTGCGTCCTCGTCCTTGAACGCGCCGAAGTGCGTCAGAACTTCGATCCACGTCTTCGCGACCGCGTGGTGACACTCGTCAACGACGATCATCCCGATGCCGTACAGCGCCTCGCGCCGGGCGGGACGCGCGAGCGTCTGCACCGACGCGACGATGACGTCGCGGTCGACCTCGTTCCGCTCCGCCTTGACGATGCCGACGGTCAGGTTCGGCGCGACGCTGCGCAGCTTCGCCTTCGCCTGCTCGGCGAGTTCTTCGCGATGCACGAGCACGAGCACGCGCGTACCCTTCGCCTGCGCTTCCGCGATCAGGTGCGAGAACACGACCGTCTTCCCGAACCCGGTCGGCAGGACGACGGCGGTACGATCGACCGCCTGCCACTCGTTGTGCAGGGCGTCGATTGCGTCACGCTGGTAAGGGCGGAGCTTCAGACCGGCCACTTGATCATCCTCTCGTCGGGGTCCGGCGGACCCGCTGGAACTAGTGTACGCTATGCACAAGGACACCGCGACACAGCGACACGCACGACCCACACACTGCGGAAGGAACCCGCGTTGACCAGCGAAGTTGCACGACGCTTCAACGACGAGCAGGTGATCGCGCTCGCGAAGCGCGCGATCGAACCGGACGTCGCGCACGAGTTCGGCGTCATCTCGGTGACGCAGCCCGCCGACCTGCCCGCCGGGTCGCCGGAGTACTGGACGCAGGGAAACGGATACCTGCCCGGACTGCTGTTCCCGTACCGGTCCCCGGACGGTGAGACCGTCACGTATCAGCTTCGGCCCGACACGCCGGTGCAGTACGACGGCGACACGAAGAAGTACGTCTTCCCGAAGGACGCGCCGTCGATCCTGAACGCGGCGCGCGTCGGCGACGACGACGCACCGCTGATGATCGTCGAAGGCACGTGTCAGACGATCGCCGCTGCGCAGTACGCGCCGCTCGGCTTCAGCGTCTACGGCATCGCCGGTGCGCAGTCGTGGATGAAGCGGGGCGTGCCGACGCGCGACCTCGCCGTCGTCGACGGGCGCGACGTCTTCATCGTGCTGGACGCCGACGCGGCGACGAACCTCGCCGTCTACACGGCAGGCGTTCAGCTCCGTGAAGCGTGCATCGCGCAGGGTGCCGAGAGCGTGCGCTTCGTCCGCATCCCCGGATCGAAGAACACCGGTCTCGACGACGTGCTCGCCGCCGAGACGCCGGAGCGCCGGGGCAAGTACCTGACGCGGCTCGTCGAGCTGACGCGCAACCGCCCGAAGGCGGAGAAGCCGGAGCTGCCCGCCGCGTCGAAGCCGAAGCCGAAGAAGGCGGGCGACGACGGCGACGGCTCGCCGTTCTTCGACGGCGAGAAGCTGAAGGTGCAGACGCTCGCCGAGCACGTCGTCGGCGCGCAGCCCGCTGCGCTCACGCGCGAGGACAAGGTCGCGCTGTACAAGGACGGCGTGTACCGCATCGACGGGAAGGGTTTCCTGTCGACCGTCACGAACCTGCTCGGCGAGGACTTCAGGTCGTCGCACCTGACGAACGCCGAGATGTTCGCCGTCGGTCGTCTCGCCGCCGCCGGGAACTACCTCACCGACCGCATCGACGAACCGCTGATGAACTGTCGCAACGGGATGGTCGACCTGCGCACGGGCGAGCTGATCGAGCACGACCCGAAGTACCGCTCGTCGGTGCAGTTCCCCGTCGACTACGACCCGAACGCGACGTGCCCGACGTACGAGCAGTGGACGAAGGAACAGATCGGGGATCAGCTCGACGATCTCGAAGAGTCGGTCGCGGTGATGCTCGACCCGTCGCAGACGCCGACGAAGGCTGTCTTCCTGTTCGGTCCCTCGCGCTCCGGCAAGTCGACGTTCCTGCGCGTCCTGATGGACGTCGCGGGCGACGAGAACACGAGCGCCGTCAGCCTGCACGCGCTCGCCGAAGATCGCTTCGCCGCTGCGAACGTGTACGGCAAGGCGCTGAACGTGTCCGCCGACCTGAAGGCCGCGCACGTCGACGACATCTCGATGTTCAAGCTGATGACCGGCGAGGACTTGATTCAGGCGAACCGGAAGTACGGCTCGCAGTTCGCGTTCACGAACCGGGCGCTGTTCGCCTTCAGCGCGAACGAGCTTCCCACGGTCGGCGAGTCGTCGCGGGCGTACAGCGAGCGCATCAAGCCGTTCCTGTTCCCGAACAGCTTCGCGGGGCGCGAGAACCCGGCGCTCGAAGTCGCCATTCGTGCCGAGCTGCCCGGCATCCTCGTGCGGTGGGTCAAGGCGTGGCAGCGCCGGACGGAGCGGGGCGCAGCACTGCCCACGAACAACGCCGTGCGCGAGAAGTTCGAGCAGGCGAGTGACCGCGTCCGCGCCTTCGTGGCGGAGTGCTGCGAGATCATCCCCGTGCAGACGGGGCAGGGCGGGACGAAGGGCGCGACGGAGTCGACGACGACGGAGCTGTACCGCGCGTTCTGCGACTGGACGTCTGACGAGGGTCGTACGCCTATGGCGAAGGGCAAGGTGCGCGACCGCCTGCGCAGCGTGCCCGGCGTCGTCGAAGCCACGTCGGCGGGCAAGTCGCGCGGGTGGAACGTCCGCGTGCGCCCGCGCAGCGAGTGGTCGACCGGGACGGGCGGGGACGGGCCGGACATCGGCAGTTCCGAGACCGGGCCGGATAGCAACTCACCGGAGGATGGAACTTTGTCCGTTTCAGACCACCCTACGCCCGTCGGGAACGATGTTCTTCCGAACAAGATCAGCGAAGAAGTGTCCGTCGTGGGAGTGGGTAGGGTAGGCGGAAACGGACAAAGTTCCACGATCGACGACCTGCTGACGACGCTCGCCGCCGAGCCGCCGGTCGACCTGTGCCCCGACTGCGACCGCCCGCGCGACCTCGTGCCGCCTGCGCTGTTCTGGCGCGCCTGCCGCCACTGCACGCCCGCGACCTTCGACCGGACGTGACGGGCCGGAGGCGGTCGACCCCGCCGACCGTCCGCATGGTGTACGATGGTCACATGGACGCACTGAAGAAGCTCGCGCTGCACGTGGCGCTGTTCGTCGCCGTGTGGCTGCTCGCCGCCGGTCTGTTCGGTCTGCTGATGTGGTGGACCGACTTCACGACGTCGCCGTGGTACATCGACGCGATCGGCGCAGGTCTCGGCGTCGCCGCCGTCACGCTGTACGAGAGGATGAAGGCAACCCGATGAACACGTACATGACGACGGTCGGCGGCGAGGACGTCGCCGTTCACGTCGGCCCGGACTTCGGTCCGCTGCCCGCGCCCGGCGTGCTCGGTCTCGACGTCGAGTCGCGGTACCTGACGGACCGGTCGCAGTTCGACCCCGACTTCAAGGTGCGGACGGTGCAGTTCGCGACGGAGACCGAAGCGTTCGTCTTCGACGTGCGCGACGCCTCGCAGCGTCGGCTCGCCGTCTCGATCCTGAACGACGTCCGCTTCTCGTTCTGCTCGCACACGAACATGGACGTGCTGTCCGTCTTCGTCGAGTTCGGGATCGACATCGCCGACCGGAACATCGACACGCGGGCGCTCGCGATCATGGCGGACCCCGACAAGGACAACGACCGCGACCTGAAGACGCTCGGCACGAACTACGGGATGCCGGAGCTGTCGCAGGACGACGAGTCGCTGTACGGGTGGATGCTCGCGCGGTGGGTCGCTGACGGTGGGCGCAAGAACGCGGCGCGCGCTGCGATCGAAGAAGCCGGGTGGAACGCGCTCGCCGAGATGCCCGCCGACGAGCTGCCCGACCGCTTCTTCATCTACGCGGGCAAGGACGCGATCGTTTGCCGTCGCCTGCTGCCGCTGCTGATCCCGGCGACGTGCGCGCCTGCCGAGCTGCTGCGCATCGAACAGTGGCTTGCCGCCCGGTGCAACCGCATACAGATGCGGGGACTGCGCGTCGACACGAACGAACTCAACTCGCTGCTCGCGCACGCTCGTGCCGAGACCGGCGACGCCGAGCGGGCGGCGAAGGAACTCACAGGCGGCATCACGCTGCGGTCGCCGAAGTTGCAGGGATGGTTCGCCGAGCACGGTGTCGAGTGGGCCGACTGGCACGGGGCGTTCACGCCCGCCGGTAAGCCGTCGCTCGCGAAGGAGAACGTGAAGCTGATCGGCGACTTCCCGCTCGACGCCGACGGGCGCGCCGTCTTCGACGCGCTGCTGAAGTTCCGTGCGTCGCTCGACCTGCTGAACAAGTGCGAGGGCATCAGCGCCCGCATCGTCGACGGTCGGATTCACCCGCTGCTGAACCCGGTCGGCGCGACGACGACGGCGCGTATGTCGTCGAGCGGGCCGAACCTTCAGAACATGAGCAAGAGCGACCGCCGGATGCGCGGCATGTTCCTGCCCGACGAGGGTCACGAGCTGTGGACGATCGACTTCGATCAGGTCGAGCTTCGCGTCGTCGCCGGTCTCGCTCGCGAAGAGAAGATGATCGAAACGATTCTCGCCGGTGGTGACCTGCATCAGCTCACCGTCGACGAACTCGCCGAGATGGGCGTCACGATCACGCGGCAGACAGGGAAGATGGCTAACTTCCTGATCGTGTACGGCGGCGGCGGTAAGGCGCTCGCCGAGCAGGCGGGCATCCCGCTCGAAGTCGCGACGGAGGTCGTGTACGGCATCAGGGAGCGGTATCCCGCGATCAACGCGCTGACGCAGTACATGGGTTCGATGCGCGACGAGGTCCGCACGATCTCCGGTCGTCGCCTGCCCGTCACGCGCGTAAAGGGCACCGGCTCGCGTGCGGGCGACCTGCGCACGTACGCGAACGTGAACTACCTCGTGCAGTCGTCGGCGCGCGAACTGCTCGTCGATGCGTGGCACCGCTTCGAGCACGACTTCGGGCACGACGGTGTCGTGTGGTGGCCGGTACACGACGAACTCGTGCTTCAGGTTCCGCACGGCAACGCCGAGCAGATCATCAAGGACGCCGAACAGTCGATGACGCTCGACTTCATGGGCGTGCCCATCACGGCGAGCGCGGTTAGGCTCGTCGACGAACAGGGCGTCAGCCGGTGGATGCCGGGCGACGTCGCCGAGAAGATCGCGAAGGGTGCATGATGCTGAACCCGTTCGGCGAGATCGTCGCCGCCATACTCGAAGGGCGCGTCGTCGTCGAACAGTCGATGCCGTCGCGCAACAGCGGAACGGTGCGCTACCGCATCAAGGTCGACCCGAAGGAGACGAAGAAGTGACGACGAGGACGTTCACGGCGCGGTACCCCGGCGAGTGCGACGACTGCGGTTTCGCGTTCGACGAGGGCGACACGGTCGGGTACGACGACGACAACAACCTGTCGCACGCGCGCTGTCTCGACGAAGCCGCCGACCGGGCGTCGAAGTCGCTCGACACCGACCCGTTCTGATGGGCGACACGTGGCAGTACGCGAAGGCGGCACCGACGCCGGGGCGCGTGTGCGTCGACTGCACGACCGAAGGCGTGGCGACGCAGCGTCCCGCGCCCTTCCCCGGTCCCCGGTGCGCGACTCACGACCGCATCGCCACGAAGGCGGCGAAGAAGCGCACGAAGGCGAAGCGCGTCGAGAACACGTACAGCATCACGAGCGAGCAGTACGACGAGCTGTACCGGGCGCAGGGCGGTCGATGCTTCGGCTGCCGTCGCGCGACCGGCGCGTCGAAGCGCCTCGCCGTCGACCACGATCACGCCTGCTGCCCCGGTCCGAAGTCGTGCGGCAAGTGCGTGCGTGGGTTGCTGTGCGACTACTGCAACCGCACGCTCGGTCACTACCGCGACGACCCCGCCGCCTTCGAGCGCATGGCGGGTTACCTGCGACACTGGCCTTCCCGCCGGGCCGGAGTGGTCCCGCCGCCCGATCGCGTGTACAGTGGTCACCATGACTGACACGCAGCCCGTCGACCTCGTCGGCGTCGCCGAGATCGCCGACGCGCTCGGCGTGCCTCGCACGACAGTGAGCATGTGGGCAGCCCGGCGCGCCGCGTCCGGCTTCCCGTTGCCGCTGAACGACCTCGCGATGGGTCCGGTGTACAGCCTCACCGCTGTGCGCGAGTGGCACGCCGCCCGATACGGGAAGGGAGGTACTTCCCCGTGAACATGGCTGACGCGCTCGTGCAGATCGCTTTCATGGTGTTCTGCGCGTTCATCGTGTGGTGCGTTCTGCGCGCAGGCGAGAGGTAAGTTCGCACATGAAGTTCGGGAGGGATGCGGGCATGGGCAGCGAAGTGGTTATCGGCGGGACGAGCAAGCGTCACAGCGGCAAGGGTCGCGACGACCGGCGTCACCTGGGCGAGATCATCCTGTCGAAGAGGACAGCGGGCGAACCGATGTACCTCATTGCCGCCGAGCTGCGCATCAGCGAGGACACGGCGCGCAACTACATGAAGCTCGCGCTTGACGCCCGCATCCCTCCCACGGTGGACGAGTACCGCCGCGTGCAGAACGAACAGCTCGACCAGCGCGAGCAGGCGCTACGGGCACAGGTCAGCGCGTGCGACGCGATTCTGACGATGCCCGACGTGACCGCGTCGATGATGCTGTCGGCGATGTCCGAGCGGCGTCAGACGATCGCGACGCTGATCCGGCTCGACGAGCGCCGGGCGAAGCTCAACGGCACCGACGCGCCCGTGCGGTCCGACGTCACGGTCACGATGCAGGACGGCGAGGACGCCGAGCTTCAGGAGATGATCGCCGAGCAGCGCGCGGCGGCTGCCGCTGCCGCTGCCGCGCAGCAGACGTCGTGACGTTCGAGTACCGCGCCGATCGCTCCGTCGGATGGAACCGTAAGGCCGCGTCGATCGCCGACCCTATGGCGTTCGCGCGCATCTACCTGTCGCACCATCTCCGGTCGGAAGAGACCGGCGGCGAGATGACGTTCAGCGAAGTGCATCATTCGTGGTGCGAGCACGCGAAGTCGTGGATGCTGCCGATCGGCGAGCCGATGCAGTACCGCGACGCTTTCGTCGCGCCGCGCTCGATGGGCAAGTCGACGTGGTGGTTCCTGATCCTTCCGATGTGGGCGGCTGCCTTCGGGTACGTCAAGTTCGCCGCCGCGTTCGCTGACAGCGCAACGCAGGCCGAAGCGCACCTTCAGACGTTCAAGCACGAGCTTGACACGAACGAGAAGCTGCGCGCCGACTTCCCCGAACTCGTGACGCCCGCCCGCCGTCCGCGCGGTACGCAGGTCGCTGACAACCGCGCGATGCTGTTCACGTCGAGCGGGTTCGTGTTCGCCGCCCGTGGCATCGACTCGTCGTCGCTCGGTATGAAGGTCGGCGAGCGTCGGCCCGATCTCCTGATCTTCGACGACATCGAGCCGGACGAGTCGTCGTACAGTGCCGACCTCGCGAAGAAGCGGCTCGGCACGCTGACGGACGCGATCTTCCCGCTGAACATCAACGCGCGGGTCGTGATCGCGGGCACGGTCACGATGCCCGGCTCGATCGTTCATCAGCTCGTGCGCAGCGTTCGCGAGACCGGCGCGCCTGAACAGTGGATCGTCGACGAGAAGGTGAAGTGCCACTACTACGACCCAATCGTCACTGACGAAACGACGGGCGAAGAGCGGTCCGTGTGGCCCGGTCGATGGTCGCTGGACTTCCTGCGCTCGATCCGGCACACGGCGAGCTTCGCGAAGAACTACGCGAACGACCCGCGCGGCATCAACGGGGCGTATTGGTCCGCCGACGACTACACGTACGGCGACGACGGCGAGGCAGCCGGGCACCGGTGGCTGATCTCGATCGACCCCGCCGTGACGACGAAGAAGTCGAGCGACTTCACGGGCGTGTCGGTGGTGAGCTGCCGCCGCGACGGCTCGAAGGCTGTCGTCCACTACGCGACCGAAGTCAAGGTGAAGGGCGACGGGCTGCGCGAACTCGTGTTGCAGTTGCTCGACACGTTCCCCGAAGTCGGCTTGATCCTGATCGAGAGCAATCAGGGCGGCGAAGTGTGGGGCACCGTCCTGCACCATCTCCCCGTGAAGATCAAGGCTGTACACAACACGCTGAAGAAGGAGCACCGGGCGTCGCAGGCGCACACGCATTATCAGCGCGGGCGCGTCCTGCACGCGAAGCGGCTCGACCGGCTCGAAGAGCAGCAGATCGCGTTCCCGAAGGCACCGCACGATGACATGGTCGACAGCGTCGGCACCGCGCTGATCTACTTTCTTGGTCCCCGGCGTGTCGCGCCGAAGGGTGGTGCGACGTCGTCGTCGTATGTGTAAGCTATGCACCATGAACAACGACACGAACGTCATCGACCTGACCGACCGCATCGTCACCACGGAGCTGCCCGCGCAGCGCGTCGAGACCGCGATCATCCCCGCGCAGTCCGCGCCGGACGACACGGTTCGCATCCCGACGTACATGGGTGAGCCGATGCTGCCGCCGGTCCCGTCCCGCCCCGGCGCGCTGCCGCTGCTCGGCTCGCGTCACGCCGTCCCGACCGGCGCGCGTCGCAAGGCCGCGATCGCGGCTGCGATGCCCGTCGGCGCGGCGCTCGCCTTCGTCTCGCAGGTGATCGGCTGATGAAGATCAAGCTGTACGGCGGTCCCGGCGACGGGATGACGGCGTCGCTCGACATCGACGAGATCGGCGTGTTCGCGTACGAACACGAGCTGCCCGACAGGACGTGCGACACGGTGCTGTACTTCCGGCACCCGACGCACTGTGGACACGCCGACTGCCCGGTCGCGTTCGTTCACCCGTCCCTTCAGGGCAAGATCGGATGACCTTCCGCTGCCGCCCCGTCTGCCTCCCCGGTAGGCGGGGCGGTGCGGTATGGTACAGGGCATGAGTGATCTCGTCGCCGGTCTGAAGGCGCTCGCCGCTGCCCGCCCCGCGCTCGACGAAGCCGAGCAGATGTACGAGGGCAGCGCCGACGAGATCATCGCGTCGAAGCGCATCGCGCGTGTGCTCGGCGAGTCGAGCGAGAAGTTCCGCATGAACTACGCGCGCATCGTGTGTACGTCGCGGCTCGACAAGTTGGAGATCAGCGCGGTGACGTCGCAGAACACGGCGGCTGCCGAGCAGCTTCAGCGGTGGTGGATCGACAAGGAACTTGCCGACGAGACGCACGACACGCACGAAGCCGCCGTCGAGTTCGGCGACGGGTACGTCATCGTGTGGCCTTCCGAGATCGACGAGAACGACAACATCGCCGACGTCGACATCTACTTCAACAGCCCGCAGTCGGTCCGCATCTTCTACAGCGGCGAGAACCCGCGCGAGGCGTCGTACGCGATCAAGGTCTTCCCGATGCGCGTCGACGGCGAAACGCGGCTGCGCGTGAACCTGTACTACCCCGACAGCATCGAGCGGTACATCAGCCGGGGCGAGCTGAAGACGGCGATCGAGTACGACGACACGATGTTCGAGCCGTTCATCGACGACGCGACGCCCGCGACGGACGACGAGGACGAGTACCCCGGCACGTGGCCCATCCCGAACCCGTGGGGCAAGCTGCCCGTGTTCCACTTCCGCACGGGACGCCCGTACGGGCGACCGGAGCACCGGGACGCCTACGGTCCGCAGAACGCCGTCAACAAGCTGATCGCAACGCAGATGGGCAACGTCGACTATCTCGGCTTGCCGCAGCGGTACGCGATCGAAGACAGCTCGACGAACGGCGGCGTGAGCGAGGTCGACGCGGACTTCGCCGACGACGACGACATCAACATCGGCCCGGACGCGAACAGCGGCAACGCCGACCCGAAGCTGAAGAGCGAGCCGGGTTCCGTGTGGTGGCTGAAGAACACGAAGGAAGTCGGGCAGTTCGACGCCGCGTCGGCGGGCGCGTTTCTCGAACCGCAGCGCGAGTTCGTGCAGGGCATGAGCGTGACCACGAAGACGCCGCTGTCGGCGTTCCGCATCGGCGGGCAGATTCCTTCGGGTGCCGCCCGCCGTGCCGACGACGCTCCGCTGAACGGGCGCGTCGCTGACCTTCAGCGCCGGTTCGGTACGACGTGGAAGCAGGTCTACCGCTTCGCGCTCGAACTCGTCGGGATCGAAGCCGACGTCGATGTCACGTGGGCACCGCTCGAAACCTTCGACGACAAGGACACGTGGGAGGTCGCGACGGCGCAGATCGAAGCGGGCGTGCCGCTGCGCCGTGTGCTCGTCGAGCGCGGGTACACCGAAGAGCAGTGCAACAAGTGGGGCGTGCCCGCGTACGGCGAGAAGTCGACGGCGCAGCAGGCGACCGACGTCGCCGCGCTCGGCGCTGCGATGCGCGATCTCGGCACCGCGTCGACGCTCGGCGCGATCACGCCGGAGCAGGTGCAGGCGGTCGTCGAGAGCGTGACGAAGCCTGCCACGCCGCCGACCGATGCCTGATCTTCTCTCGCTCGTCGACGAGCAGGAAGGCGCGCTTCTCGCTGCCGAAGACGGCGCAGCGTCGCAGGCGTCCGCGCGGCTGAAGGCACAGCTCGCCGAGATCATCGCGCAGGCGCTCGCCGCGTTCGCTGCGCTCGGTCCCGACGGCGACGTCGAGCCGCTGCTGCGCCGTGTGCGTGAACAGCTTCTCGCGCTCGGCGTCAACGTCGGCGACGACCTGACCGCCGGGTTCCTGGCAGCGCAGGCGCTCGGCGTCGACCATGCGAACGTGCAGGCGTTCGACGTCCGTCAGCGCATCGAGCCGGACATCGACTTGCCGGACGATGTGCGGATCGTGGCGCGCGAGACAGACGCACGCGCGAAGTCGAAGCTCGTCGACGCCGCCGAGAAGCTGTTCGGCATCAGGACGATGCCCGAACTGCTCGCCGGGCTGGCACGCGCGAACATGGCGGTGACGTCGATCGAGCGTGCGGCGAAGTGGGGCGTGAACCGTTCCGCCGCGTCGGGCGTCGCCGCTGCCGCGTCCGCCGTCGGTGCCGAACGTCTGTGGATACCGGAGCGCGACGCCTGCCTGCACTGCACCGCGTACGCCGGTCAGGTCGCGCCGATCGGTCGCCCGTTCGCGGGCGGGCTGACGTTCGCCGCGAAGCCGCAGTCGACTGCGCCCGTTCCCGATCCGCCGCTTCACCCGAACTGCCGCTGCCGCATCGCGCTGTACCGGCACGAGTGGTCGCGCCCCGGTCAGGTCTCGATCCCCGATGCGCTGAAGCGCGAGGCGCGCCGGTCCGTGGCGCGCGGGTGGTCGCTGCCGAGCGAGAGCGCGTCGCAGCGGTTGTCGGCTGCCGATCGTCTGCTGCGCCGTGGTGCAGGTCTGCCGCCCACGGTCGAAGAGCGCGCTCGCCGCGACGTCGAGAAGGGCGAGTTCCGGCGCGGTCGCTCCGTGCCGACTGGCAAGTAATCGTGTAAGGTGTACACGACCGGGCGCGCGAGGCGCACGGCTGACGGAAGGCTGTACTGATCATGGCGAGTTCCACCCTGATGCGCGAGCTGAACGGCAAGGGCAAGGCGAAGCCGAAGGCGCGCGGCAAGGCGAAGGACGACGACGAGTCGGACGACGACGAGATCGACATCGAGTCGGACGACGACGCGGACGACGAGGACGACGACGACGACAGCGACGACGACGAGTCGGACGACGAGGACGACGACGACGAGGACGACGCGAAGCTCGGCGAGAAGGGCATCAAGGCGCTGCGCGCCGAGCGGCGCAAGGTGCGCGAGCTGACGCGACAGCTCGCCGCCGCCACGAAGCCGAAGCCGAAGCGCAAGGCGAAGGACGACGACGAGGACGACGAGGACGACGACCGCAGCGAGAGCGACGCGAAGATCGCGAAGCGGGAACTCGCGCTGAAGAAGTCGTCCGCGAAGGCCGCGCTGCTCGCTGCCGGTGCGTCGGCGAAGAACGCCGCGCTGCTCGTCGGACGGATCGACTTCGACGACGTCGACATCGACGACGACGGGGACGTCGACGGTCTCGACGATCAGATCGACGAGCTGAAGGACGAGTACGAAGAGCTGTTCGGCAAGGGCAAGTCGGACGACGACGAGGACAAGCCGCGTCGCCGCCGGGCGGCTGGCAGCGGGGACACGGGTCGGCGCGAGCGGCAGGACACGCGCCCGAAGTCGTCCGCCGACAAGCTCGCCGCCCGCCTCACCGGCAAGGGCTGACCGGCTGGCACCGTCGCGGGCGGGCGTGCTACCTTGTACACGTGCGCCCGCGACGGGCCGACCCTGTCACTGATGCGAAGGAGTGCCAATCGTGGCGCGTACCAATCTCGACGTCTGGATTCCCGAAGAGAAGGGTTCCGACGTCCTGCTCGCCGTCCAGAACACGAGCGCGGCGGAGGCGCTGTGCCGTCGCGAGCCGATGG